>Ga0209201_1000205_pt1 | contig 89797 bp, 85 predicted proteins | sample AD_UKC055_MetaG_FD_184411 | JGI IMG/M metagenome (GOLD analysis project Ga0209201, IMG submission 184411) | Active sludge microbial communities of municipal wastewater-treating anaerobic digesters from USA - AD_UKC055_MetaG (SPAdes) (version 2) | ecosystem: Engineered > Bioreactor > Anaerobic >...
GCAGAGCGGAAGCCCCACCACGTTGGTCCAGGACCCCCGGACCTCGGAGACGAGAACGGCGGCCTTTCCCTGGACGGCGTAGCCGCCGGCCTTGTCGTAGGGCTCATCGGTCGCCACGTACCACTCCAGCTCGTCCTCGGGCACCTCCTTGAAGCGCACCTCCGACGAGACGGCCCTGCGGACGGGCTCGGCGCGTTCGCTGTTGAACAGGGTGAAGGCGGTGATGACGGTGTGCGCCCGCCCGCTGAGCCTGCGGATCATGCCGCGCGCCTCGTCCGGTGTGCGGGGCTTTCCCAGCAGCTCCCCGTCGATCGTTACGATCGTGTCCGCGCCCAGGACCCAGCGGCCCGGGCGCACGGCGGCGACGGCCCTGGCCTTCGCCTCGGAGAGCCGCAGGGCGTAGGCCTCCGGGGATTCCCCGGCGCGCGGGCTCTCGTCCACGTCGCTGTGCAGGACGGTGAACGCCACGCCGAGCATCCGCAGCATTTCCCGGCGGCGGGGGGAGGCCGAGGCCAGGATCAGTTTCGGGGTTTTCATGGTCTGTGTTCGTTACCTGTCACTTGCCGAAGAACGCTGTTTCCAAGAGAGCCGTGAATCACCCGCCGTTTCACGACGCCCCGGACGGCTTCGCCTGGGGCGCAGGGGGACCGAAAATCCGGTCCGTCAACTTAACATACCACGCCGCCGATTGCACCTGGACAATGTAGGCCATGGCGATGACGAGCGCCGCCTCGGAACCCGCGGGGCCAAAGGCGTTCATCGCCACGGCCAGGGCGATGGAGAGGTTGCGCATCACCGTGCCGTACACGAGCGCCACGGCGTCGCCGCGCGAGAAGAACGCCTTGCCGGCGAGCGTGCTGAGGCAGAAGTTGGCCCCGTAGAGGATCACGAGCGGGGCAAGCAGCTTCACCAGGAGATCGGGCGCTCCCGCGATGTCCCTCGCCTTGAGCGCCAGCGCGATGAAGACGATGCCCAGCACGCCCAGGGTCGACAGACCCGGGAAGCGCGGTGCCCAGACCTCCTGAAAGGCCTGCTGCCCGTAACGGCGGGTGAGCGCCCGCTGCGTCGCGTAGCCCGCCGCCATGGGCAGAAAGACGATGAGGGCGATCTGGGAGGCCACGCCGGCCAGATCGACTTCCACGCGGGCCCCCATGAGGGCCTTCACGTAGAACGGCGTGGCCAGCGAACCCAGGGTCAGCCCGATGACCGTCATCTTCACGGCCGCCTCGAGGTTTCCCCTCGCGAAACCCGTCCAGGAAATGGTCATCCCGCTGGTGGGCACGAGCCCCGCCAGCAGGAAGCCGAGGACCATGTAGGGGTGATCGGCAAGAAAGAGCCTGCCCACCCCGAATGCGAGGAAGGGGATGAGGCCGAAGTTGATCAGCTGCGAGACCCACTGCACACGCCCGTCGCCCCCCTCGAAGACTTTCTTCACCCGCAGGGTGACCATCATGGGGTAGACCATCAGGAACGTGAACGGCACGATCAGCCCCTTGAGAGGGGCGGGATCCGTGCAGAGTCCCGCGGCAAACCCGAGCATCATGGCAGCCGGTATCGTCCAGACCAGCAGTCCGCTGATCCGGGAAAGGATCTTCCAGGCCATCCGATGCGTCCTCCTGTTCCATCCTCTTAACACAAAAGGGAAAATCCATAAAGGCGGCGGCGCGGGTTCCATGCCGTTTCCCTGGTATGCTTCGTGCATCGATGTCTTGGCGGTGCGGTGCGTGCAGCCAGCCGGGGAGGAGCAGTGCCTGCGGCACCGGGCGCTTCACGGGAGGATCGGAACAGGGGACGGAATGAGAATCGAGGCTCGGAAACCCACCGAGGGGCAACAGTGCCCGCCGGTCGGCCAGGAGGAATACCTGAAGGCACTCTTTGACGCGGTGCACACGGGCATTCTCGTCATCGACCCGGCCACGCACCGGATCATGGATGCCAACCCGGCGGCGGCGCGGATGATCGGCCTTGCCCGGGACGAGATCATCGGCTCCGTCTGCCATCAGTTCGTCTGCCCCGCCGAGAAGGGAGCCTGCCCCGTCACGGACCTCGGCCAGGCGGTCCACCAGTCCGAGCGCATCCTCCGCACGGCCGGCGGCAGGGACATCCCCATCATCAAGACCGTCGTGCCGGCATCCATGAACGGCCGGCGCTGCCTCATCGAGAGCTTCGTCGACATCTCCGAGCAGAAGCGGGTCCTGCGGGCCATGGAGGAAAGCGAGCGCCGGACGCGGGACCTGGCCGACTCGCTGCCGCAGATCGTCTTCGAGACCGACGTGACCGGACGGATCACCTTCGGCAACCGCAGGGGCCTCGAGGTGCTGCAGTACACGCCGGAGGACCTGGCGCGGGGCATCAACGCCCTCGACATCTTCGTCCCCGAGGACCGGGACCGCATCCAGAGCAACATCATCCGGATCCTGAAGGGGGAAATCCTGCCCGACGTGGAGTACACGGCCCGGCGCAAGGACGGGCGGACCTTCCCCGTGATGATCAACGCCTCGCCGATCATCCGGGGCGGGAAGGCCGCGGGCATCCGGGGCATCGTGGTCGACCTCACCGAGATCAAGCGCGCCGAGGCGGCCCTCCGGGAGTCGGAGACGATGTACCGGGCCCTCTTCGACGGTTCCGGCACGGCCATGCTGATCGTCGAGGAAGACACGACCATCCGGCTCGTGAACGCGGAGTTCGAGCGGTTCACCGGGCTGCCCCGGCACGAGATCGAGGGCCGGCGCAGCTGGATCGAGTTCACCCCGCCCGACGAGCTGATGCGGCTCAAGGCGTATCACGACCGGAGGCGCGAGAACCCCGACGCGGCGCCCCACCGCTACGAGCTCAAGGTGCGGGACGGAGCGGGCCGCGTCCGGCACGTCCTGCTGAGCGTCGCCATGATCCCGGGCACCGGGCACAGCCTCGTCTCCATGCTGGACATCACGGAGCGCAAGCAGGCCGAGGAGGGCCTGAAGAAGGCGAAGGAGGAGGCCGAGCGGGTCAACCGGGAGCTCGAGGCCATCAACCGCCAGCTCGAGGAGTCCATCGAGCGGGCCGGCATCATGGCGCAGGCCGCCGAGGCGGCCAACCGGGCCAAGTCGGAGTTTTTGGCCAACATGAGCCACGAGATCCGCACGCCCATGAACGGCATCATCGGGTTCTCGACGCTGCTCATGGAAACCGATCTCGACGGCGAGCAGCGCGAGTATGCCGAGGCCGTCAAGGCGTCGGCGGAGAGCCTGCTGGCACTCATCAACGACATCCTGGACTTCTCGAAGATCGAGGCGGGGAAGCTCACGATCGAGCCCATCCCCTTCGACCTGCGCACGACGGTGGAGAAGCTCGCCGACATGCTGGCCGTCAAGGCCGACGAGAAGGGGCTGAGCCTGATCGTGCGCTATCTCTGCGGGGACGCGCGCCGCGTGATCGGCGACCCCGGACGCATCCGGCAGGTGCTGACCAACCTGGTGAGCAACGCCGTCAAGTTCACCGCGCAGGGCCACGTCATCATCAGCGTCAGCTGCGAGACGAAGCCCGACGGCCCGCCGGTCTTCCACTTCAGCGTGGAGGACACGGGGATCGGCATCCCCGAGGAGAAGCTGGAGTACATCTTTGAGAAATTCTCCCAGGCCGACGCCTCCACGACGCGCCGCTACGGCGGCACGGGCCTGGGGCTGGCCATCTCCAAGCAGCTCGTCGAGTGCATGGGCGGCACGATCGGGGTGACGAGCCGGGAGGGCAAGGGCTCCACGTTCCGGTTCTCCCTGCCGATGGCGATCGATCCCGAGGCGGTCCCCTCGGTGATCGAGGAGGCCGATCTCTCGGGGGTCCGGCTTCTCATCGTCGACGACCGGGAGATCAACCGCCGGACCCTGGAGGAACAGGTCGCCGGCTGGGGCATGCGCTACGCGAGCTGCAGCTCGAGCGACGAGGCCTACCGGATCCTGCTCGAGGGCCACGAGGCCGGGGACCCCTTCCGGATGGCCGTCATCGCCTACCACGACGAGCACAGCGCGAGCGAGGAGCTGGGCCGCAGGATCAAGCAGGACGAGCGGCTCCGGCCCACCGTGCTCATCATGATCGCCTCGATCGGCAAGCGCGGCGACGCCAAGAGGATGCAGGACGTGGGCTTTGCGGCCTACCTCGTCAAGCCGGTGCACCAGTCCATCCTGATGGACGCGCTGGCGACGGCCTGGAGCGCCGCCCTTAAGGGGCAGACCCTGCCGCTCATCACCCGGCACAGCCTCGCCGAGGCCCGCGCCGAGAAAAAGGCGCCCGAGCCCGCGGCGGCGGCGCCCGAGCGGGTGCGCGTGCTGGTGGCGGAGGACAACCCCGTGAACCAGAAACTGGCCATCCGGATGCTCGAGAAATTCAACCTGTCCGTGGACGTCGCGGCCAACGGCCGGGAAGTCCTCGAAAAGCTGGCCCAGTCCGCCTACGACCTCGTGTTCATGGACTGCCACATGCCCGAGATGGACGGCTACGAGGCGACGGCGTCGATCCGGCAGGCCGAGCGGGCCGGAAAAACGCGTCTCGCGATCGTGGCCATGACGGCCAATGCCATGCAGGGCGACCGGGAGAAGTGCCTCTCGGCCGGCATGGACGATTACATCACGAAGCCGATCCGCAGGGAGGCCATCGAGGAGATGCTCCGGAAGTGGGTACCGGCGAAAGGATAGAAGCGAGGAAGCGCAGAAGTGAGGAGGAGCGGAAGAGACGAAAAGAAGGACAAGACAGAAGACCGGAGTGAGCAATGAACTTCAATGAGATGGCGGAGACGATCGGGCTCGACGAGCAGGACTTCCGGGAGATGGTCGAGCTGTTCGTCAGCGTCGGTGAGGCGGATCTGCACAGGCTGCGCGAGGCCTACACGGCGCGCAACAGCCAGGGCGTCGTGATGTCGGCCCACTCCCTGAAGGGGGCCTCGGCCAACCTGGGGTTCACCGACATCTACGAGATCGCCCGGCGCGTCGAGGCGGATGCGCGGGCGCAGAAGCTCGACGGGGCCGGCGAGGCCATCGGGGAGCTCGAGCGGAAGCTCGCCGCGATCTCCGCGGCCCTCGGGAATCACTGAAAGACGCAGAAACGACGTTGCGAGACCCCGGGCGGTGCCGCACCGGGGGGGTGTCCGAATGAACGAACAGGCCGTGTCCATCCTCATCGCCGCCGGCGATCCCGGCGAGAGCGCGCTGCTGGCGAGGACCCTCGCCGGCGCCGGCTACCGCCGCGTCGAGGCCGTGACGGGCGGGCCCGCGGCCCTTGCCGCGCTGGAGCGGGAGCCGTTTTCCATCGTGATCGCCGCGGCGGAGCCGGACGGCTGCGGGCTGTGCCGCGCCATCCGCGCCCGCCGGGAGGCCGCCTACGTCTACGTTGTGATCCTCGCGCGGGGCAGGCGCAGATCGCACATCCTGGAGGCGCTGGCGGCCGGGGCCGATGCCGTCCTGGCGCGGCCCGTCGACCCGGCGGAGCTGTCGGCCCGCATCGCGGCGGCGCGGCGGATCGTCGATCTCGAGCGGTCCCTGCGGCTGACGAACGAGGAGGTCCGCGCCCTGTCGATCCGCGATCCCCTCACGGGGGTCTTCAACCGGGTCTACCTCATAGAGCGCCTCCCGCAGGAGCTCAAGCGCTCGAGGCGTTACGGGCGCCCGCTGTCGCTCATCATGTGCGACATCGACCACTTCAAGGCCGTCAACGACCGGCACGGCCACGGCGCCGGCGACCGCGTCCTGAGAGATTTCGCGGCCCGGGTGGCCGGCTCGATCCGGATCGACGTCGACTGGATGGCCCGCTACGGCGGGGAGGAGTTCCTCATCGTCCTGCCGGAGACGGATCTTTCCCCGGCCTGCATCGTGGCGGAGCGGCTGCGGCGGCTCGTCGCGGAGACCCCCTTCGGGCTCGGGGACGGGGGGGTCGGCATCACGGCCAGTTTCGGGGTCGCCAGCTACCGGCCCGCGCTGCAGACCGGGCGGGTCACCTTCGAGCAGCTGATGGAGCAGGCCGACGCGTTTCTCTACCAGGCCAAGCGGGCCGGGCGCAACGCGGTGCGGGGCGAGGAATCCCGGGGGGCCGAAGCGAAAGGATGCAGGGCATGAAGAAGAAAAAGATCCTCGTCGTCGACAACCACCCGATCATTCTCGAGTACATGTCCAAGTTCCTGAGCAAAGACGGGCACGAGGTCCGCACCTCGGAGGACGGGCTGCACGCCCTGGACCTGCTGGAGCACTGGAGGCCCGACATCATCTTCGTGGACCTCATCATGCCGAACATCGACGGCAGGAAGCTCTGCCAGATCATCCGGGCCATGCCCGAGATGAAGGACACCTACCTCATCATCCTGTCGGCCGCGGCCGCCGAGGAGCAGATCGACTTCCGCGCCATCGGGGCCAACGCCTGCATCGCCAAGGGGCCCCTGGACAAGATGGGCCAGTACGTCGCCGCCGCGCTCCACGACGCCGAGCACCGCCGGACGCGGGACGCGCAGGAGCGGATCTTCGGGGTCGAGAATCTCTACTCGCGGCAGATCACGAAGGAGCTGCTCACCATCTGGAAGCATTTCGAGGTCGTGCTGGGCAGCCTCTCCGAGGGCATCCTCGAGATCACCCCGGGGGGCCGCATCGTCTACGCCAACCCCACGGCCATCGCCCTCATCGGCGTCCCCGAGGAGCGGCTGCTGGCCTCGAGCGTGCTGGGGCTCTTCGACGCGAGGGACAAGGAGCTCGTGCGGGGCATGATCGACCGCGTGACGGCCGAGGCGAGCGTGGCGGCGGCCGACAGCCCCGTGCACTGCAACGACCGCGAGTTCATGATCAAGCTGCTGCCGATCCGCGACGAGATGAAGCGGACCCTCATCATGGTGCTCGAGGACGTCAGCGAGCACCGCCGCATCGAGGCGCAATTCCAGCACGCCCAGCGGATGGAGGCGGTGGGGACGCTGGCCGGCGGCATCGCCCACGACTTCAACAACCTGCTGATGGTCATCCAGGGCAACATCTCGCTGATGCTCTACGAGCTGGACCCGAAGCACCCCTTCTACGAGCGGCTCAAGAGCGTCGAGAAACAGGTCCAGAGCGGGTCGCGGCTCACGGCGCAGCTGCTGGGCTACGCCCGCAAGGGCCGCTACGAGGTCCGCCCGATCGACCTCAACCACCTCGTCGAGGAGGCCTGCGAGACCTTCAACCGGACGCGCAAGGAGATCCTGATCCACCAGGAGCTGGCCCGCGACCTCTACGCCATCGAGGCCGACGCCGGGCAGATCGAGCAGGTCCTCATGAACCTCTTCGTCAACGCCGCCGACGCCATGCCGGGCGGCGGGAGCCTCGTCGTCCGGACGGCCAACACGGACCATCATGCCATGCAGGGCAAGCTCTACAACCCCAAGCCGGGCAACTACGTCCTGATCACCGTGTCGGACAGCGGCACGGGCATGGACCGCAAGACCATGGAACGGATCTTCGAGCCCTTCTTCACGACCAAGGAGATGGGGCGCGGCACGGGGCTGGGCCTGGCTTCCGTCTACGGCATCGTCAAGGGCCACGGCGGCTTCATCGACGTGGAGTCCGAGAAAGGCAAGGGGACGACGTTCCGGATCTACCTGACCGCCACGGACAAACCCGTCGCGCGAAACGGCGCCGAGGCGCCCGAGCCGATCCGCCGCGGCACCGAGACGATCCTGCTGGTCGACGACGAGCAGATGATGCTCGACATCGGCCGGGATCTGCTGCAGGCGATGGGCTACCGGGTGATCACGGCGCGCGACGGCGAGGAGGCCGTGGAGATCTACCGGGGCCGCAGCGACGAGATCGATCTCGTGCTGCTCGACATCGTCATGCCCCGGATGGGCGGGGGGCAGGCCTTCGATCGCATCAAGGCCGTCAACCCCGCGGCGAAGGTGCTCCTGCTGTCGGGCTACAGCATCGACGGGGAGGCCACGAAGATCCTCTCGAGGGGCTGCAACGGCTTCATCCAGAAGCCCTTCAACCTGGAGCAGCTCTCGCGGAGCGTCAAGTCGGTCCTCACCGGCAACGGCAAGCAGAAAAAAGGCAACGGGGGGACGGGTCTGGCCCGGGGCATCCGTGCCTGAGGCCGAGACCCCAAAGGATCGCGGCATGTCATCAGAACATCGGAACGGGACGGCGGAAGCCGGCGCGGGCAAGGGGACGGTTCTCATCGTCGACGATCACCCCGTGAACATCCGGCTCCTCGAGAAGATCCTGGGCGCCGCGGGCTACCGGACGCTGGCGGCCGAAAACGGCCCGGACGGCCGGGCCCTGGCCGCCGGCCGCCAGCCGGATTTGATCCTGCTGGACATCATGATGCCCGGGGAGAGCGGGTTCGAGTCCTGCGAGAAGCTCAAGCGGGACCCGCAGACGGCCCACATCCCCGTCGTGTTCCTGTCGGCCAAGGCGGACACGGAGAGCAAGGTCACGGGGCTGACCCTCGGGGCCGTGGACTACATGACCAAGCCCTTCGACAAGAAGGAGGTCCTCGCGCGGGTGGGCCGGCACCTCGAGACGCGGGACGCCTACCGGAGCATCATCGAGCTGCAGGCGGCCAAGCTCCGGCAGGTCCACGAGGCCCAGCAGGCGATCCTGACGCGGCCCGTGGAATTCCCCGAGGCCGCCTTCGGCGTGAGCTACACCCCCATCATCGAGGCCGGCGGGGATTTCTACGACGTCTTCCCCGTGGGGGACGGGGCCTTCGGCTATTTTGCCGCCGACTTCAGCGGGCACGACATCCGCACCTCCTACAACACCTTCGCCCTCAAGGCCCTGATCAGCCAGAACACGGGGCCGCACATCCCGCCGCAGGAGACGATGCAGGTCATCAACCGCGTCTTCACGAGCCTCATGAAGAACGGCGAGCACCTCACCGGCGTCTACGTGCGGCTGGACCGCGGGGGCTCCGAGCTCACCGTCGTCAACGCCGGGCACCTGCCGGTGCTGCACCTCTGCCGGGAGGGCGGGATCCGGGCCCTGGCCGCCGAGGGCGACATCCTGGGGGTCTTCGAGGACGTCCTGTTCGAGCCCCTCCGCGTGCCGGTCCGGGCGGGGGAGCGGTTCTTCCTCTACACGGACGGGCTGCTCGAGGTCTTCGGGGAGGACCCGCGCGGCCGCGAGGAAGGGATGGACGCGCTCATGGCCTGCTGCGCCGAGACGAGGGAGCTGCCGATCGGAAGGGCCGTCGACGAGATCGTGTCCCTGATCTGCCCGGACCGGGGTCGGCTGCAGGACGACGTGCTGCTGCTCGGCGTCGAGGTTTGACGGCCCCGGGGCCGTCGGGACCGGTTCTTGCAAAGACAGGGAAGTCGGAACGCAGGGTCTGGTGGCATGGATATCTTTGACGTCGACCGGGCTCCGGGGAGCCTGGACATCTTCTTCTCGCCGAAGCTGCGGTACATCGACCGGGCGGGCGAGGAGACGGAACGATTCCTCGAGGAAAACGCGGCGGGGGTCAACCCCTTCGGCGTGCTGCTCGTCATGCGGGAGGCCCTCACCAACGCGGTGCTCTACGGGAGCCGCCACGAGGAGGATTCGAAGATCCGCTACAGCCTGCGGCTCGCCGCCGGCACGCTCACCATGGAGGTGGAGGACGACGGCGACGGCTTCGACTGGAGGAGCCGGTCGGCCGAGGTGCCCGACATCGAGTCGGAGTCCGGCCGGGGGATGGCGATCATGACGGCCTACGCCTCCGGCTTTCGATACAACGACAAGGGGAACCGGCTCGCCGTCTTCTGGCGCTGCCCGTGACGGCCCGGGCCCCCGTGACCATTCGTCAAGCCCATTGAACAGACAGGAGGTTTCATGGAAAACGCCATCCAACAGCCGAAGCAGACGCTGATCGCCCCGGGCAGGGACATCGTCGCCTCCTACGCCCAGGAGCTGCGCCGCAACCTGTGGTCGCTCATCGAGGACGGGGTCACGGACGTGACGATCGACCTGTCCGGCGTGCAGATGATCGACTCCATCGGTCTCGGGGTGCTGATCGCGGCCCACAACTCGCTCAAGAAGAAGCAGGGCCGGCTCGCGATCACCCATGTCTCCAAGGAGATCCTGGGCCTGCTGAAGACCATGCGCCTCGACCGCCACTTCGACATCCAGGAATAACGCGAAACGCCGCGGGGCGGGCCGCACCGTCCCGCCTCGACCGAAAACGGGGGATCCCCTGCAGGCGCGCCTCGCGTGCCTGCAGGGCAAGCCTGCCCGCGGTGCGCGACACCCCTGCTCCCCCCTCGTTCTTCCTCGTCCGTCTTGACATCCCCGACGCGTTCGTGTAACTAAGGATGCAGTCTCCGGGGTCCCGGACGGCCGCCGCCGCGGCGGCCGGCGCCCGTCGTGACGGCAGCCTGCGAAGGAGGGTCTCCTTGAACAAGAAAAAGATCATCATCGGCGCGTTCGCGGCCCTGCTCCTCGGTGCGGGTCTCATGGTCTGGTTCGGCCAGCAGGGCCTCAGGAAAGACGGTCTCTATTACTCGGGGACGGTCGAGGCCGCCGTCCTCTCGAACCTCTCCTTCCAGGTCGGCGGCAAGGTGTTGAAGGTGCACGTCACGGAGGGACAGCGCGTGGAGAAGGACCAGCCCCTCGCGGAGCTCGACGGCGTCGAGTTCGAGGCGGCCCGAGACCAGGCGAAGGCGGCGCTCGACCGCGCGGAGCGGAGCCGGGAGCAGGCCTCGGCCGTCCTGGAGATCTACCGCAGGACCCTGCCCGATGACGTGGCGCGGGCCGAGGCCGGGGTTGCCTCCGCCCGCGACGTGCTGACGGAGGCGCAGTCCAACAAGGAGCGCTACGAGAAGCTCTTCGCCCGCGAGGTCGTCTCGAAGAAGGAGTGGGAGGCGGTCAAGCTCCACTACGACACGGCGCGCTCCCGGCTCGCGGAGGCCGAGGCGGTGCTGCGGCAGGCCCGGGGCAACCTCGGCAGGATCGGGGCCGCCGAGAAAGAGGTGGAGGCGGCCCGCGCCCAGGCCGCGGCGTCGAGAGCCGCCCTCGAGCAGGCCCGCATCCAGCTCGACCGGACGCGGCTCCGGGCACCCTTTGCGGGGATCGTGACGAGCCGCAACATCGAGCCGGGCGAGGTCGTGACCCCGACCCGCCAGGTCCTGACGCTCTCCGATCTGAGCTCCGTCAAGGTGAAGATCTACGTCGGCGAGACGGAGATCGGCGGCGTCAAGCCGGGACAGAAGGCCGAGGTCAAGGTCGACAGCCTCCCCGGCAAGACCTTCGAGGGCGCGGTGACGTTCATCTCGCCCGAGGGCGAGTTCACCCCGAAGATCATCCAGACCCACAAGGAGCGCGTGAAACTCGTCTATCTCGTCGAAGTGACCGTGCCGAACCCGAACCTCGAGCTCAAGACGGGCATGCCGGCGGATGCGTGGCTCAAATAGGGCTCAAGGCTCAAGGCGAAAGGCGAAAGGCGAAAGGCGAAAGGCGGGGGAAGTCATCCACGTGACAGCCGCGAAGGCCATCATCGAGGTCGAGAACGTCACCTGCCGGTTCGGGCCGGTCACGGCCGTCGACGGCGTGACGCTGTCGATCGGTGAGGGGACGATCTTCGGCCTCGTCGGCTCCGACGGGGCGGGCAAGTCGACGCTGCTGCGCACGATGGCCACCATGATCCCGCCGAGCTCGGGCCGGGTGGTCCTGGACGGGCTCGACGCCGTCTCGCAGAGGCGAAAGGTGAAGCGCCTCATCGGCTACATGCCCCAGCGGTTCGGCCTCTACCCGGACCTGACCGTCGACGAGAACCTGGCCTTCTTCATGGACATCTTCGGGATTGCCCGCGCCGAGAGGGCGAAGCGGCGCGAGCGCTATCTGGGCTTCTCCAACCTCCTGCCCTTCGCGGACAGGCCCGCGGGGAAGCTCTCGGGAGGCATGAAGCAGAAGCTCGGGCTTGCCTGCGTGCTGGTGCACGAGCCGCGGATCCTCATCCTCGACGAGCCGACCAACGGGGTGGACCCCGTCTCCCGCCAGGAGTTCTGGGAGATCCTCCTGGCGATGCAGCGCACGGGGATGACGATCGTCGTCTCGACGGCATACCTCGACGAGGGCGAGAGGTGCGGCCGGCTCGCCCTGATGCACCGGGCCCGCATCCTGGCCGAGGGCCCGCCCGATGCGATCCGGTCGTCCTTCGCGAGCCTGGAGGAGGCCATGATCCGCCGCATCGAGGAAATAGACGGAGACCTTGCCCGTGACAGCGTCCATGCCTGAGATCGTCTCCGTGAAAGACCTGGAGAAGCGCTTCGGCGATTTCGTCGCCGTCGACCGCGTCAGCTTCTCGATCCGGCGGGGGGAGATCTTCGGGTTCCTCGGCCCCAACGGCGCCGGGAAATCGACCACCATCCGGATGCTCTGCGGCATCATCTCCCCCTCGTCGGGATCGGGGCAGGTCGCCGGGTTCGACGTCGTCCGGCAGTCCGAGTCCATCAAGCGGACGATCGGCTACATGTCCCAGAAATTCTCCCTCTACCAGGACCTGACCCCCGTCGAGAACATCCGCTTCTACCTGGGGATCTACAGCGTCCCCGAGAGCCGGTGGGACGAGCGCATCGGCTGGGCCCTCGGCCAGGCCCGCCTGGAGGAGGCAAAGGACCGGCTCACCCGCGAGCTTCCCCCCGGGTGGCGGCAGCGCCTGGCCCTGGCCTGCGCGCTCCTGCACGAGCCGGAGATCCTCTTCTTGGACGAGCCCACCTCCGGCGTCGACCCCATCACGCGGAGGCGTTTCTGGGCCTTCATCCGGGAACTCGCCCGCGAGGGGGTTACGGTTTTCGTGACGACGCACTACATGGACGAGGCCCAGCACTGCGACCGCATCGTCATGATCAACGAGGGCCGGATCGTCGCGATCGGGAGCCCGAGCGAGATCGTCGCGGAGGCCTGCCCGGGCGAGCCGGGAGCGACATTGAACGAGGCATTTATCCGCTTGATGACGAAACCGGACAGAGTCCAAGGGGAAGAGGGGCGGACCAGCGAGGCATGACCGGACAGACCGGACAGACAGAATAGACTGGACAGACCATCATGTTCATCCACCCCCGAAACGTGCAGGCCGTGGCCCGGAAGGAGTTCTACCACATCGCCCGGGACTACCGGAGCCTGTACATGGCCTTTGCGCTGCCGCTGGTGCTGATCCTGCTGTTCGGCTACGCGCTCTCCCTGGACGTGGACAACGTGAAGGTCGTCGTGGTCGACCACGACCGCACGGACCTCTCCCGCGATTTCGCGAGCCGCCTCGACGCCTCGGCCTACTTCGACCTCGTGAGCACGCTGCCCAACGACCGGGAAGCGGCGGCCTGGCTCGATGCCGGCAAGGCGACCCTGGCCCTGGTGATCCCGCCGCGGTGGACCGAGGACATCCGCTCGAACCGCGACGCGCCCCTGCAGGTCCTCATCGACGCGAGCGACCCGAACATCGGGACCATCTCCCGCGGCTACATCACCTCCTTCGTCGAGCGGTACAACACCGGGCTTCTCGCCGATTTCCTCAGCCGCCAGGGCCTCGACGCCCTTCACCCGCCCGTGGAGGGCCGCGTCCGGGTCTGGTTCAACGAGGAGCTCGAGAGCCGCAACTTCATCGTCCCCGGCATCATCGCCGTCATCATCATGATCGTGGGGGCGATGCTGACCTCGCTCGTCATCGCCCGGGAGTACGAAAACGGCACCATGGAGACCATCCGCTCCCTGCCGATCAGCGCCGCCGAGTTTCTCACCGGGAAGGCCATCCCCTACTTCCTCATCGCCATGACGGACGTCCTCGTGGCGCTGCTGATGGGGCAGCTGCTCTTCGGGGTCGTCATGAAGGGGAGCTTCTGGCTCATGATCCTGGCCTCGTCGCTCTACCTGTCGGTGGCCCTCGGGCTGGGTCTGCTCATCTCCATCGTCACGAAATCCCAGCTCGTGGCCAACCAGATCGCGCTGCTCGTCTCGTACCTGCCGGCGCTGCTGCTGTCGAACTTCGTGTTTCCCGTGGAGAACATGCCCCGGGTTCTGCAGCTCGTGACCTGGATCGTCCCGGCGACCTACTACATCGACATCATGAACGGCCTGTTCCTGCGCGATGTAGGCCTGCGCCATCTCTGGCCGAGCTATCTCGTGCTGCTGGCCATGTTTCTCGTCAACGCCGCCCTGGCCGTGGGCAAGATGCGAAGAGAGGGGCTGTAGCATGAACCGGGTCCGCATCCGCGAGATCGTCCGAAAGGAGTTCATCCAGCTCTTCCGGGACCGGAAGAACCGGCCCATCCTCGTCGTCATGCCGTTCATCCAGCTTCTCGTGTTCGGCTACGTCGTCTCCACGGACGTGCGGGACGTCAAGGTGGGCCTCCTCGACCAGTCGCGCAGCCGGGAGAGCCGCCTCGTCGCAGACGCCTTCGAGGGAAGCCCCATCTTCCGGGTCACGCACCGGGTGGACGACCCGCGCGCCCTCGAGGAGCTGCTGCTGCGCCGGAAGGTGGACGTCGCCGTCAAGATCGGGCCCGACTTCAGCGAGCGGATCCGCAGCGGCCGGACGGCGGCCGTCCAGGTGCTCGCCGACGGGAGCATGAGCAACCTGGCGGGGGTCCGGATCGCCTACACCCTGCAGGTCCTCGAGAGGCTCAACCAGGCGTGGATCCGGCAGCTCGTGCCCCAGCGGATCGAATACGGCCGGATCGACGCGAGGGTCAGGACGTGGTACAACCCGAACCTGGAGAGCCGCGACTTTTTCGTCCCCGGGATCGTCGCCGTCCTGATCATGATCATCTCCCTGCTCTTCACCTCCATGGCCGTCATCCGCGAGAAGGAGGTGGGAACCATGGAGCAGCTCATCGTGACGCCCATGCGGCCCTTCGAGCTCATCCTCGGCAAGACGATCCCCTACATCCTGATCTCGATCGCCCAGATGGCGGCGGTGAGCCTCTTTGCCGTTTTCTGGTTCGACATCCCGATCCTGGGGAGCGTCGTTCTCATGTTTCTTGGGGTGTGCCTGTTTCTCCTGAGCACCCTCGGGATCGGCCTGTTCGTCTCCACCATCTCGGCCACGCAGCAGCAGGCCATGCTGACGACGTTCTTCTTCATCGTGCCCTTCTTCATGCTCTCGGGGTTCGTGTTCCCCATCGACAACATGCCCGTCGTCGTGCAGTGGCTCACCTACCTCGACCCCCTGCGCTACATGCTGGTCATCATTCGCGGCGTCTTTCTCAAGGGGGTCGGCATGGACGTCCTCTGGCCGCAGTACCTGGCCCTCACGATCCTGGGGGGCGCGGTGTTCGCGGGGGCCGTGGGGCGGTTCCGGAAGAGGCTGGATTAGCCGCTTTGCGGCAGGCACAAGGATAAAAACCGATGGATCAAGGTTCGAAAAGTGAGGTGGCAGCCATGAAGTGGTCGATCCGGGCGAGCATGACAGCCGGGGCGGTTCTGACGCTGATCGGAGCGGTTGCAGCGGCGGCGCAGGAGGTCGGGGCGCCGCTGACGCTCGAGCAGAGCATCGCCGTCGCCCTGAGGCAGAGCGTCGCCGTCCGGTCGGCGCGGGAGGGGGTCGCCGCGGCCGAAGCGAGACGGAAGGAGGCCTTCACGGGGTTTCTCCCCAAGCTGAGCACGTCGTACAACTACACGCGGCTCAACGAGGAGCCCTTCGTCCGGCTCGACCCGCCCATCGGCGAGAAGATCACCGGGACGGAGAACAACTACACCTGGTCCCTCGATGCCCGGCAGCCCCTCTTCACGGGCGGGCGGGTCAAGGCCGGCTACGACATCCAGCGCCTGGGGGTCGACGCCTCGAAGCACGAGGAGCTCGGCGTCGTGCAGGACACCGTCCTGGAGGTCAAGCGGAGCTACTTCACCATCCTCAAGGCGAAGCGCCTGGTCGGCGTGGCCAGGCAGTCCGTCGAGCAACTCGAGGCCCAGAGGGACCTGGCGAGGAGTTTCTACGAGGTGGGGATCGTGCCCCGCAACGACTACCTGCAGGCCGAGGTGCGGCTCGCCGACGGCATGCAGGGGCTCGTCCGGGCCCAGAACCGCCTGCTGGAGGCCAGGGCCCGTTTCAACACGGTGCTGCGCCGGCCCATCGACGCGCCCGCCGACGTGGAGGACATCCTCGACTACCGCCCCGACGAAAGAACCTTCGAGCAGTGCCTGAAAACGGCCCTCGAGAACCGTCCCGAGATCCGGCTCTACGCCGCGCGGGTGGAGCAGGCCGAAAAGAGGGTCAAGGTCGTCGAAAGCGAGTTCTACCCCTCGCTCAACGTGGTCGGCAGCTACCAGCGCTACGGCGACGACGGCGGCCTGAACGGCTCGAAATACCGCGACCCCGAGAACTGGTCCGTGGCGGCCGTGGCGACGTGGGATCTCTGGGAGTGGGGGCGCACGAAGTATGCCCGCGATGCGACCGTCAGCCAGGAGAAGCAGGCCCGGAACGCGCTCGAAGGCGTCAGGGACCAGGTCGCCCTCGAGGTGAAGAATGCCTGGCTCGCGGTGAAGGAGGCCGAAACGCTCATCGCCGTGACGGAGAAGTCGACCGAGCAGGCCGAGGAGAACTACCGGATCAACCAGGAGCGCTACCGCGAGCAGGTCTCGCGGATGACGGACGTCCTCGACGCCCTCACGCTGCTGACCGCGGCCCGCGCCTCCCGGTCCAATGCGCTGAGCGATTACCGCATCGCGCAGGCCGCCCTCGAGCGCGCCATGGGGGTGATCTGGAAAGAAGGCGACGGGCAACAGGCGGCAGGTGACAGGTGAAAAATGGGGGGATTTGGACGGGTGAAGCTCAGGGTGCGGGAAAACGAAACGCATGAGACGGGGAGGGGCGTTCGATGAGGCTTGAAGGGATAGGGGAAACCGGTTCGGCTTTGGGGTTGTTTCCTCTCAAGAAAACCGGGTTCTTGGCGATACTTTTCCTTGTGGCGGCATTGCCCGGCGTCGGATGTTCGATGACAGGCCCGGAGATTGCAAGGGGACCCCTGGTGGGAGGGCCCTGCGAGTACAGCGCCTACCCGGGGCAGGCCGAGATCGTCTCGGTGGTCCCTTCCGCGGCTGCAAGCGGACGATACGACGTGAAATTCCGGTTCATCCCCGACGGGGACGTCAGGGAACCCCTGGGGAAGTCGGCGCTCGAGAGGACCTTTTCCCTGCTGCCGGAACGGGAAATGCCTCCGGACAGGGCCTTCGTCGAAACATTCGACATCGGGCCGGGAAAGAGGCTGGGCTGCACGCTCAGGGTGATCACGCGGGGGACCTGCACGCCGATCCTGTTCGACTTCCCTTCGCTGAAAGCCGGCGATGAACCGCCCCGCTGACAGGGCCCGGGACCCGGATTCCGGTGAGCCGCCCCGAGAGGACGCTCCGTCACCGCTTCACTGCGGAAATTCGTTCACAGGACTCGCCCCATGAGAAAGACCCGGCTCGGCCTTACCCTTCTCATCGCCGCTCTTCTTGCACTTTGTGCCTCCGTCGCCCGCGCCGATGAAGTCTCGCAGGTCAGGGCCGCCATCGCCGCAAAACAGGCCCGGTGGCAGGCCGGCGAGACGTCCATGACGCGGCTCTCCCCGGAAGAGCGGCGGGCCCGTCTCGGTCTCATCAGGCCAGTCGGCTTGACCGCCATCGCTGCGGGTGAGGTGGTCGTTGCCGCCGAACCGATCGTCGGTGCGGCCCCTTCCGGTTTCGACTGGAGAAGCACTGGGGGGCAGAATTTCGTCACGCCCGTGCGCAACCAGGGAAGCTGCGGGAGCTGCTGGGCCTTTGCCACTGCGGCAGCCCTCGAGTCCGCGACACTGCGGAGCAACAACACCCCCGGGCTAAATCTGGACCTGTCCGAACAGGTCCTCGTGTCCTGCGGGACGTCGGGAGGCAGCGACGCGGGCAGCTGCAGCGGAGGCGTGATCCAATATGCCTCCGATTACATTCGCGACACGGGACTGCCGCTGGAGAGCTGCTATCCCTACACGGCAACCGACGGCACCTGCGGGAGCGCCTGCGGGACCTACAACACGGACACTTACCGGATCGCAAGCTGGGCCTACGTGACGACCACGTCCCCCACGGTCAGCGCCATCCGGAGCGCACTGCTGAATTATGGGCCGTTGGTTACAACGATGGATGTATATGAGGACTTCTATGCCTATTCGAGCGGGGTATACACCTACACATCGGGGGCCTTAGAGGGCGGGCACGCGGTTCTCATCGTCGGCTACAGCGACGCCGGCCAGTACTTCATCGTCAAGAACAGCTGGGGCTCCGGATGGGGGGAGTCGGGCTATTTCAAGATCGCTTATTCCCAGCTCGATACGGTCGTTGATTTCGGGGATTACACTCTTCGATACAAGGGTGCGTCCTGCAGTTACCTGACCACTCCCGACAGCCAGTCTTTCGCCTCCACAGGGGGGTCGGGCAGCGTGGACGTCTGGACACAGAGCGGCTGCTCCTGGTCGGCCTCGAGCAACGTCGTCTGGGCAACGACTTCCGCCGGCGGCTCGGGGGAGAGCGGATCGGCCTCGTTCAGCGTTCAGGCCAACACCGGGGCAAAGGCGAGAACGGGGACACTGACGGTTGCAGGCCGGACCCATACCATCACCCAGGCCGGTATGCCGCCGACCATAACGGGCCGCAGCCCGGCGAGCGGGGCCACGGGGGTTGACCCCAGCACGACGATCACCGTGAATTTCAGCGAGACGATGAACCCCGCAACCATTCATGCCTCGTCCTTCAGGCTCACCCAGGGCGGGTCTGCGGTTTCGGGGACGGTGAGCCCGGGTTCGCTCAGCGGCACCTTCACCCCGTCGAGCAGCCTGACGCCGGGGACGACCTACACGGTGACCGTCACGACGGCCGTTCAGGATGACGAGGGGGTGCCCCTTGCGTCGGAGAATACCTGGAGCTTCACGACCGCCGGCGCGCCCCCCGTCACGGGCAGCGGCGGAGGCGGGGGAGGCGGCGGGTGCTTCATCGCGACGGCGGCCTTCGGCTCGGCGCTCGAGCCCAGGGTGGTCACGCTGAAGCAGTTCCGCGACGTCTACCTGATGCCCTCGGCCTCGGGCCGGGCCTTCGTGGAGCTCTACTACGCCCTGTCGCCCCCCCTGGCGGATCTCATCGCCGCCGACGAGGGCCTGCGGGCGGGGGCAAGGGCCGTGCTCGCGCCCGTCGCGGAGGCGAGCGACGCCCTGCTGGGCGCGGGAACCCGGACCGTCGGGATCTTCGGCTGGCTCGGCGCCGCCGCCATCCTGCTCTGCGGCGCCGGGAGGCGGAAACCGCCGCCCCCGGAAAAAAGTCATTGACAAACAACGCGGCACGCTTTATTCTCCGACAACATTCGAAAGGTTGCGATTTCGGCATGAAGAGCAGCATCGGCATCATCATCCCCATTATTATCGACATAATCGGCATACGTCCGGGAGGCGTAGGGGGCTGATGATGGCTTGATGCAACAATCGGAAGGAATCACCCAATCCGTTATCAGGCTCCCTGGTAACGGATTTTTTATTGTAAGGGGGACGGCGGAAGATGGACAACAGAGCGGTTCTGATCTATGACACGACCCTGCGGGACGGCACCCAGGGCGAGCAGGTGAACTTCACGGCCGAGGAGAAGCTCCGCGTGGCCCGGCGCCTCGACGAGTTCGGGATCGCCTACATCGAGGGGGGCTGGCCCGGCTCGAACCCGAAGGACATGCGGTTCTTCGAGCTGGCCCGCCGGGTGAAGTTCAAAAACGCCAGGCTGGCCGCCTTCGGGAGCACGCGGAGGGCCCACACCGCGCCTTGCGAGTGTCCCAACGTGCAGGCCCTGCTCGAGGCGCAGACCCCGACGGTGACGATCTTCGGCAAGAGCTGGGACTTCCATGTCCGGGAGATCCTGAAGGTCTCCCTGAAGGAGAACCTCGCCATGATCGGCGAGACGGTCGCCTACCTCAAGTCGAAGAAGAAGGAGGTCATCTACGACGCCGAGCACTTCTTCGACGGCTACCGGGCAAACCCCCGCTACGCCCTGCAGACGCTCGAGGCCGCCTTTGCGAACGGCGCCGCGATGATCGTGCTGTGCGACACCAACGGCGGGACCCTCCCCTCGGAGATCGCCCGCGCGGTGGACGAGGTCGCCGCCCTGATCCCGCGCGATCGCCTGGGCATCCACACCCACAACGACGGCGGGCTGGCGGTGGCCAACACGCTGGCGGCCGTCGAGAGGGGCGCGCGCATGGTCCAGGGGACGATCAACGGCTACGGCGAGCGCTGCGGCAATGCCGATCTCGTCCCCATCATGGCCAACCTGGAGCTCAAGATGGGCAAGACCTGCCTGCCCGAGGGCGCCCTGAAGGACCTCACGCGGCTGTCGCTCTTCGTGAGCGAGATCGCCAACATCACCCCCCTGAACTCGCGGCCCTTCGTCGGCCGCAGCGCCTTCGCCCACAAGGGCGGCGTCCACGTCCACGCCGTGCTCAAGAACACCGGGGCCTACGAGCACGTCCCGCCCGAGAGCATCGGCAACCACCGCCGGGTGCTGGTCTCGGACCTCTCGGGCAAGAGCAACATCGAGTACAAGGCGGCCGAGATGGGCCTCTCGCTGGGGGACGACGACGCGCGCAGCCGCCGCATCGTCGAGGAGATCAAGCACCTGGAAAACGAGGGCTACAGCTTCGAGGCCGCCGACGGGTCGCTCGCCCTGATCATCCGCAAGGCCACGGGCGAGTTCGAGGAGCCCTTCCATCTGGAGTGCTTCCGTGTTATAAACGAGAAGCAGGGCAACGAGCCCTCCCGCGCCCAGGCCCTCATCAAGGTCATCGTGGGAAAGGACACGGAGATCACCGCCGCCGAGGGCAACGGGCCGATCAACGCCCTGGACAACGCCCTGCGAAAATCCCTCGTGAAATTCTACCCCGAGCTCAACCGCATGCACCTCACCGACTTCAAGGTGAGCATCCTCGAGGGCAGCGAGGGCACGGCGGCGAAGGTGCGCGTCTTCATCGAGTCGCGCGACGACAAGGACATCTGGAGCACGATCGGGGTTTCCGAGAGCGTCATCGAGGCCAGCTGGCTCGCGCTGGTGGACAGCATCCAGTACAAGCTCAGCAAGGACCGGCTCAACCGGAACGGAAAGGAAGCCCGCAAGGCCGTGGCCTGAACAAGAACCGGATTCCCTCCGCATTCAGCAGGCGCAGGGTGTTCCGATCTGCATCGAACGAACACGCAGTGAATCACTGACGGGAGCAGCAACGAGATGCCCATGACGATCACGGAAAAGATTCTGGCCCGGCACGCGGGGCTCGAGAGCGTCGCCCCCGGCGACCTCGTGGAGGCGAAGGTGGACCTCGCCTTCGCCCACGACTTCACGGCCCCCATCGCCATCGAGGTGTTCAGGCGGATCGGCGCCCCGAGGGTCTTCGACCGCAGGCGGGTCGTCCTCGTGGCCGATCATTTCGTGCCGAACAAGGACATCGCCTCGGCCGAGCAGGCCAAGCTCATGCGGGAGTTCGCCCGCGAGCAGGACCTCGATCTCTACTACGAGGTCGGCGAGGCCGGCATCGGCCACGTGCTGTTGCCGGAGCAGGGGCTCGTCGTGCCGGGGCAGCTCGTCATCGGGGCCGACAGCCACACCTGCGCCTACGGGGCCCTGGGGGCCTTCTCCACCGGGGTGGGGAGCACCGACTTCGCGGCCGTGATGGCCACGGGCGAGACCTGGCTGCGCGTCCCCCCGACGATCCGCGTCGAGTACACGGGGACCCTGCGGCCGCTGGTGGGCGGAAAGGACCTGATCCTGCGCCTCATCGGCGAGATCGGCGTCGAGGGGGCGCGCTACAGCGCGCTGGAGTTCTGCGGGGAGGTCATCGCCGGGCTGCCCATGCCGCATCGCTTCACGATGGCGAACATGGCCATCGAGGCGGGTGCGAAGAACGGCATCATCGTGCCCGACGAGACGACGAAGGCCTACGTGATGGGCCGGGCCCGGTGGGAGCCCCTTTACCTCGAGAGCGATCCCGACGCGAAATACGACCGGACGATCACGATCGAGGTGAGCGCCCTGGAGCCCCAGGTCGCGTTCCCGCCGTCGCCGGCCAACGTGCGGCCCGTCTCGGAGGCGAAGAACATCTCCCTGGACCAGGTCTTCATCGGCTCCTGCACCAACGGCTGGCTCGAGGATTTGCGCGACGCGGCGCGTGTCCTGAAGGGCCGGAAGAAGGCGAAGGGCCTGCGCCTGATCGTCATCCCGGCCTCCCCGACGATCCTGAAGGAGGCGACCCGGGAAGGGCTCGTCGAGATCTTTCTCGAGGCGGGCGCCGTCGTCGGGCCGCCCTGCTGCGGGCCCTGCCTGGGGGGGCACATGGGAATCCTCGCCTCGGGCGAGCGGGCCCTGGCGACGACGAACCGCAATTTCGTGGGCCGCATGGGCCACCCGAAGAGCGAGGTCTACCTCTGCAATCCCTCCATCGCCGCCGCATCGGCGGTGCTGGGGAGAATCGGCTCCCCCGAGGAGTTGTAAGCGGCTCTCGACCGCGGCGCATCCGTCCCACTGCAGAAGGCAAGAAGGTGAGAGGGTGAGAACGTTGGATGGGTCGGCGGCGAAATTCATGCTGCATGCTTCTCCAACCTTCTCACCTTCGAACCCTCTGACCCTCTTTACCGGAGAGCGCCCTGCAAGCGTTCGAAACAGCGTATTTTCGCAGGAGATGAATCGAGATGAAGTATGAAGGTCGCGTATGGAAGTTCGGCGATGACGTGGACACGGATCTGATCATCGCGGCGCGTTACTGCAACGTCTCCGACGGGGCCGCCCTGGCGAAGCACGCCTTTGCCGACGGGCGGCCCGAGTTCGCCGCCTCCGTGTCGGAGGGGGATGTCATTGTGGGGGGGCGAAACTTCGGATGCGGTTCGTCCCGCGAGCATGCCCCCATCGCGATCAAGGCGGCGGGCGTCCGGGTCGTCATCGCGAAGAGCTTTGCGAGGATCTTTTACCGCAACGCCTTCAACATCGGCCTTCCGCTGCTCGAGTCCGAAGAGGCCGCCGAGGACATCCGGGACGGCGACCGGCTCTCCGTGGATCTCGTGGCGGGGCGCATCGAAAACCGGACAACCGGTAAGTCCTACAGTGCAAGGCCGATCCCGCCCTTCATGGAGGGGCTCATCCGGGAAGGGGGGCTGGTGGCGTACATCCGGAAGGAAAAGATCGCAAAAGGGCAAGACGGATCGTCAGCAAAATCCTAAAAGGGAGCGAGAGCATGAAGACCTACAACATCGGTGTCATCCCCGGCGACGGCACGGGTCCCGAGGTCGTCGGCGAGGCCCTCAAGGCTCTCCGGGCCATCTCCGATGCCGAGGGGATCGAATTCAACCTGACCCGTTACGACATCGGCGGGGAGCGCTACCTGGCCAAGGGGGACCTGCTGCCCGACTCCGTCCTGTCGGAGCTTCGGGGCATGGACGCCTCGCTGCTCGGGGCCATCGGCCACCCCGGCGTGCGGCCGGGGATCCTCGAGACGGAGATCCTGCTGAAGATGCGCTTCGAGCTGGACCTCTACATCAACCTGCGGCCCGTCGTCCTGCTGCCCGGGGTCTGGACGCCGCTCAAGGACAAGGGGCCCGGGGACATCGACTTCGTGGTCGTGCGGGAGAACACCGAGGGGCTCTACGCCGGCAGCGGGGGCTTCCTGCGAAAGGGCACGGCGGGCGAGGTGGCGGTGCAGGAGTCGGTGAACACCCGCAAGGGCGTCGAGCGCTGCATCCGCTACGCCTTCGAGTACTGCCGGCGGCGCAACCGCCGGAAGAAGCTCACCCTCTGCGGCAAGACGAACGTCCTGACCTATGCCTGGAACCTCTGGGAGAGGGTCTACTACGAGGTGGCGAAGGAATACCCGGACGTGACGACCGATTACGCCCACGTGGACGCGACGTGCATGTGGATGGTGAAGAACCCCGAGTTCTTCGACGTCATCGTGACGGACAACATGTTCGGCGACGTCATCACCGACCTCGGCGCCATGATCCAGGGGGGCATGGGGATCGCCGCGGGGGGCAACATCAACCCCGACCCCGGCCAGACGGCGATCTTCGAGCCCATCGGCGGGTCGGCCCCGAAATACGCCGGCACGAACAAGATCAACCCGCTGGCGGCCATCTGCTCCGTGCAGATGATGCTCGAGTTCCTCGGCGAGACGACCGCCGCCGGCGTCCTGCTCGATGCCGTGCAGAAGGTCATCCGCAACGACCTCAAGAGCATGGATGCCGGCAAGATGGGTCACGGCACGCGGGAGGTGGGGGATCTCGTGGTCAAGTACATCCTCGAGCCCTGAGGGAGCGGCGGGAGGCCCGGGCAGCCGGGCCTTTTTTCTTGCCCGCCCATCCCCGGCCCTTCCCCCGGCGCCCCGGCCTTGCGGCGGCCCGCGACTTCCCGATTGACGAACCCGGGCGTTTCGTTTAGAGTTTTTCCCGTATTGACGATCGGGGCAGGAATGCCCGGGAGGCCGATTCGGTGCGGGACTTCGCAGGGTATCTGGGCAGGCAGGCCACGGACCGGTTGAACCGTTACGCGGAGCAGTCCGCGCTCTTCTACCGCATCCTGCGCCAGATCGTCGTCAATCCGCGGGCAGGCCGCAGGCTGAGGCTGCGGATCGTCGTCGAGCAGATCTATTTCACGGCCGTCGAGGCCCTGTGGATTCTCATCCCCATCTCGCTGCTTCTCGGCAGCATGATGATCCTGCAGTTCTCCGGCGTGGCGGCCCAGCACGACCTGGGCAAGATCACCGTGGCCCTGCTCATCCGGGAGTTCGGCCCCCTCGTCACGGCGCTGGTGGTCATCCTCCGGTCCGCCACGGCGGTGACGATCGAGACGGGCTACATGCAGGTCCTGCGCGAGATCGAGGCCCTGGAGCTCCAGGGCGTGGACCCCCTCGACATCCTGTTCGTGCCCCGCATGATCGGTATCACGGTATCGCTCCTCTGCCTGATCACCATCTTCTGCATCGTCTCGGTCCTGGGGGGGTATGCCATCGCCTGGGTGCTGACGACCCTGCCCCTGCAGAACTTCCTGGCGCAGATCGGCAAGGCCGTCGAGCCGATCGACATCGTGGCGGTCGCGCTCAAGGCCCTCTTCTTCGGGCTGGGGATCACCGTGATCTCGCTCTACTACGGCCTGTCCGTGCGCAAGGGGATCACGGAGATCCCCGTGATGACCTCGAGGGGGGCCGTGGCGTGCCTCTTTTACTGCGTGGCGGTGAACTTCGCGCTCTTTGCCGCCTTCTTCCTGTAGGTCCCCCATGGCGCTCATCGAACTCAGAGACTACGCGCATACGCCCACGGGCCGGGGGAAGGGGCTGTCAAAGTTCTCCTTCTCGCTTTCGCCCGGCGATGCGTTCAGCCTCCACGCCGACCGGGTCGACGACGCGCACCTCTTCCTGCGGGCCCTGGCGAGCCTTGAGCCGCCGGAGGAGGGGAGCTACCGGTTCGACGGCGAGGAGCTGAATTTTGCGAAACGCCGGCGGCTTCTGGCCGTCCGCAGGAGGATCGGCTACCTCGGGGTCGATGCGGCCCTGATCGGAAACCGCACGCTGCGGACGAACCTGCTGCTCGGCCGCTACTACGCCGAGAACCGGCTCGATTTGTCCCTGGGCGAAGACGTCCTGGACCTGTGCCGCCTCTTCGGCATCGAGGACAAGCTCGACCTTCGCCCCGCGCAGGTGGCGCCGGAGGATGCGCGGGCGGCCGTCATCGTCCGGGAGATGACGAAGGGCGCCGAGGTGTTCCTCGTCGAGCAGGCCTTTGTCAACCTGCCGCGCCAGGCCGTCGAGATGTACATCGGGATGATCCGGAAGATGGCCGATTCGGGCGTTCCCTTTGTCTACTATGCCGGGTTGACGCAGTACGATCGCCTGTTCAAGAAACGGGACATCTACATCCGGGACGGCGTCGTCAGCGTCGTCTGAGTGCCGTCCGGTCTCGGGGGAGTCATGGAACTGAAATTCAGCAGGATGGATCGCGTCGTCGGGGTCTTCATCATTCTCGTCGTCGCCCTCATGGTGAGCTCGGTGGTCCTCGTCGGGCGCGGCAAGGACTGGTTCCGCCCGACGGTGACCTACTATGCGCAGTTCAAGGAGAATTACAACCTGTCCCCGGGCTCGCCCGTGAAGCTCTACAAGGCCGAGATCGGGAAGGTGAAGGACGTCACGCTCGTCGGCGACGCCGTCCGGGTCCGGCTCTCCATTTTCGAGGAGTACCACACGCGGTTCCGGCAGGACACGGTGGTGACCGTCGAGAGCCCCACCTTCGTCGGGTCCGAGTACGTGGCCGTCCGGCCCGGCAAGCCCGAAAGCGCGCTGATCCCGGAGGGCGGGACGGTCAAGTCCGAGGAGAAGAAGACCATCTCGGAGATCATGGCCGAGTACGAGGTGGAGGAGACGGCCAAGCGCCTGACGGAGACCATCCGGAACCTGGCCGACATCATCGACGAGCTGCGGGACCCCGAGGGGCCCCTGTTCAAATCCCTCGGCAGCATCGAGAGGAACCTGAAGAACATGGAGACCGTCACCGCCGACCTCAAGGAGGGCAAGGGGACGGTGGGACAGCTCCTGCGCTCCGACGAGCTGATCGGCCGGGTGAACACGTCCATGGAGCGGCTCGATCACGTCCTGGCGAACCTCGAGGGGGCCACGCCCGAGGTCACGGCGAACCTGAAGGAAAGCATGGAGAAGATCCGGGAGATCACGGCCAATCTCGAGAGGGGCAGCCGCGACATCCCCGCCGTGATCCGGACCACGAAGCGCGGCATCCAGGAGATCCGGGACGGCATCGACGAGATCAACCGCGTCGTCCAGGCCATCGAGAAGAACCCCCTCATCCGGGGGAACCTCCCCCCGAAGCCCGAGGGGAAGGAACTGGACGCGGGGCTGAGGAAGTGAGACGGCGATGAGAACGATCCGATACGGCCTGTTGACGGTTCTGGCGGTCCTGGCGGTTTCCTGCGGCGGGGGCAAGGCGGCCGTCGTTCCCGGGCACCTGAGCGCCGGCGCCGAGCAGACGGCCCGGGGGATGCCCTTTTTCGAGCGGGGCTGTTACGCCAGGGCCCTGGAGCATTTCACCCGCGCCCACGAGCTGTACACGGCCGTCGGGGACAGCCGCGGCATGGCCATGAGCGCAAACAACATCGGCGTCGTCTACCGCGCCATGGGCGAGGCCGGGGCGGCCATCCCCTTCTTCGAGGATGCCCTGCGGACGTACCGCAGTCTCGGGGATCGGGCGCAGGTGCGCCAGGCCCTCTCGAACCTGGCGGCCGCCCAGGTGGATGCGGGGGATTACGGGTCGGCAGGGAAGAACATCGACGAGGCGCTCCGGATCGATATCCGGGGCGGACCGTTCACGCCGGCGATGACGGTGAAGGGGATCCTCCTGGCCAGGCAGGGAGATCCCGGGGGGGCCGAGGCGATGTTCAGGAAGGCCCTCGATCCGATCGGCGACAAGAATCCCGCCGGGGCGGCGGCTGCGCATTACGCCCTGGGGGATCTGCTGCTGGGGGCGGCCCGATACGAGGAGGCCGTCTCCCATCTCGAAAAGGCCCTCGAGATAGACCGCCGGGCGGGCTTTTACAGGGGAATCGCCGACGATCTCGCCGCCCTGGGCCGTTGCCATGCGGGACTGCGCAACGATGCGGCGGCCGTGGCATCGTGGGAGCAGAGCGTGCGGATCTATGCCCTCCTGGGGATGGAGGAAAAGGTCCGCTCGACGATGGTCCTGCTCGAGGAGGCGGCCGGCCGATCGAACCTCGACATCGATCTCACCCGCACCCTGGCCGAGCACTGGCTCAAGGGGGAGACGGCAGAGAGCCTCTGCGATTGACACCTTTGAAAAAGCAGTTATGAGTTTTGAGTTTCGAGTTACGAGTTGAAAAGGAGGCACCAAACCTTCTCCAATTCATAACTCAAAATTCATCACTCAAAACTCGGTGTTCCATGGACGTCTTCGGCCTCGGCCAGTGTTCCCTCGACTATCTCGGGCGCATCCCCGCCTGGCCCGGACCCGACACGAAATGCGAGTTCCATGACATGGTCATCCAGGGGGGAGGGCCCGTGGCCACGGCCCTCGTGGCCCTGTCGCGCTGGGGGCTTGCCTGCCACTTCGCCGGGGTGGCGGGCGACGACCCCTTCGGCCGGCAGATCGCCCGGTTTCTGAGCGACGAGGGCGTGGATGTGTCGGGCCTCGTCGAGAGGCCGGGCCACCGCTCGCAGTTCGCCTTCATCGCCGTGGAGCCCGGGGGCCGCAGGACCATCTTCTGGCAAAGGCCGACGGGCGAGGCGCTCCGGCCCCGGGAGATCCGGATGGAGGTCCTTCGCGCCTGCCGCGTGCTGCACACCGACGGACTTTTCATCGAGGCGTCCCTCGCCGCGGCGGCGGAGGCGAAACGGGCGGGCGTCCTGGTCGCCGTCGACGCGGGAACCCTGCGGGAGGGGATGCTCGAGCTGGCCCGCGCAAGCGACTGCTTCGTCGGCTCCGAATCCTTCGCCCGGGCGCTTGTCGGCGGGGACGACCCCCTGGAGGCCTGCAGGCGGATCCTCGGGTCCGGTTGCCGGATCGCCGGCGTCACCCTGGGGGCCAGGGGCTACGCGGCGATGTTCGACGGGCGAAAGATCGTCAAGCCCGCTTGGGCCGTCGAGGCCGTGGACACGACGGGCTGCGGCGACGTCTTCCACGCCGGGCTCACCTACGGCCTCGCCCGCGGGTGGGACCCCGAGAAAAGCTTCGACCTCGCGGCCTGGGCGGCGGCGCAGGTGGCAACGAGAATGGGCGGTCGTGCGGGAATCCCCGCGAAAGCGGACCTGCGCGACAGGGGATACGACTAGGGTGAGCCCATGGAGAGGCTGCACGCGAGGTTCATCGGGGCCCTGGCCGGGGGCGCTCCGGGAGACGCCATCGGGGAGAGGGCCTCTCGATACGACGGGCGGGAGGCCCTGCTCGAGGCGATCGACGCGGCCGGGACGCCGCATTGACCGACCGGCAAAACTCCTGCGGAAGAAACGAAGGACGGGACAAGGGGGCATCACGGGCGCATGGCCGGACGGGTGATCATCATCGGGGCGGGACTGGCGGGACTGACGGCGGCCCTTGCCGCCCGGAAGGAGGGGGCGGCGGTGCTCGTCGTCGACCGGGGCCCCATCGGCCTGGGGACGAACTCCGCCCTGGCCAACGGGGTGATGTCGGGTCCCTCGGATCGCTACGGCGCCGAGGACTACATCCGCGACACGCTCCGCGCCGGCAGCGGGCTCAACTGCGGAGCCCGGGTCAGGCTCATGGCCCGCGAGGCGCCGTCGGCCTTCCGGGTCCTGCGCTCCGTCGGGATCCCCATCCGGGAGCGCGGCGCCCAGCGGACGGTCGTGTCGCCCGACCCGTCGGTGATCCCCGGGGTGACCCTCATGCGGATGCTGGCGGATCACGTCCGCGGCCTCGACGGCGTCCACACCCTGCCCGGGTTCTGCGTGACGGAACTCCTCCGCCGTGACGGCAGGGCCCGCGGGATCCGGGGGTTCGACCGCAGGGGCGGGCAGCTGGAGATCGAGGCGCCGGCCGTGGTCCTGGCGACAGGCGGGGCCGGGGCCGTCTGGCGGCGGCACGACAACCAGAAGCGGATCATGGGGCAGGGCTATGCCCTGGCCGCTGAGGCCGGCCTCGCCCTTCTGGACATGGAGTTCGTGCAGTTCTATCCCCTCGTGCTGGCCGAACCGGGGCTCCCGGCCCTGATCGTCTATCCGCCCTTTGCGCGGGAGGCGAAGCTGATCGGCGCCTCCGGCGAGGACATCCTGGAAAAGCACGGCCTGGCCGACGTCAACGACGCGATCGTCAAGAAGCGCGACCGCTTCTCGGCCCTTCTCTTCGAGGAAGCGCGGGCGGGGGGCGTCTTTCTCGACCTCCGGGGGGTCCCCGCCGCAGCCTGGGACGCGCATCCCCTGGCGATCTTCCGGCGGCTCCGCTTTCCCTTCCGGGAAAGGCCCGCGGCGGTTGCTCCCGCGGTGCATTTCATGATGGGCGGCGTGCGCGCCGCCGAGACGGGCGAGACGGACCTCGCCGGGCTCTTTGCCTGCGGGGAGATCCTCTGGGGCCTGCACGGGGCCAACCGCCTGGGCGGCAACGCCCTGACGGAGTGCGTCGTCTCCGGGGCCCTCGCGGGCCGGTTCGCCGCGGAGCGGGCCCTGGCCATGCCGCCCGCGCCCTCGTGCGGACAGAAGGCGCAGCCCGCGGCCCGGGCCGAAGGCGCGGGGACGGCGGTCCAATACCGCGAGATCCTCAGGGGCCTGCGGGAGGCGGCCTGGAGCGGCGCCGGGGTCGTCCGGGCGGAAGGTTCCATGCGCGCGGCCCTCCAGGCGCTCGACACGGTCGAGGAGAGGCTCGGGCGCCTGGCCCCGCGGACCGTGGCGGAGCGGCTGGCGCACGGCGACCTGCGCGCCGGGGCCCTGACGCTCAGGGCCGTCCTGCTGGCCGGCCTGGCGAGGACGGAGAGCCGCGGGAGCTTCCTGCGGAGCGACCACCCGGGGCAGGACGACGGCCGCTGGCGCCGAAACTCCTGCCTGCAGTACGATGCGGCAGGCGGCGGCTTCGCGGTTCGTCATCTGCCCGCGGAGGACGCCTGAGCGGGGAAGCGAGGCCTGCAGGCGTGCCCGCGGCCGTGCGAGAGATCCTGTCCGTCGCGTTTCCGGCCGCCGCCAGCGGCTGACCGGGTTCGTCTTCATCGGCGCCGTCTACCTCTCCCCGGTGATCCGGAACATCGGCGGCAGGGGCGACCGGCGCTGACGACGCAAAGCCGGGAAGGAGGGTCCGATGAACCGTTTCGTCCGCACCCTGCCCGTGGTCGTTGCGGCCTCGGTGCTCGCCTGGCTGTGGTACACGGCGTGGCCGGAGCTGTTCCGGGACGGCATGCCGTCGATCGCCCGCGACGCCGAGTTCGCTCTCATGGTTCGGCTCTCGGGCTTTGTCGTCATCCTCGCCATCGCCTTCTATTTCGCCGTCCGGAATCTGACGAGGAAATGAATGAGGCACAAGCAGCAAGGGCCAAGCGGCAAGGCGCCGTGTTGCGGGGGATTCTCTCTTCACCCTGTTGCCTGATGCCTGATTCTCTCTAGGGGTCCCCGCCGTGCAGCAGGGCCTTGAGCGTCTCGAGCGTGTCCGCCTCATCGGGCGGCTTGTCCTTCCACATCACGATGCGGGGCCGGCGCAGGGTGACCCCCGACTTGCGTCGCGCCGAAGGCTCGATGCCCTCGAAGGCGATCTCGAAGACGAGCTGCGGCCTCACGGCGCGGACGGGGCCGAATCGCTCGAGGGTGTTGCGGCGGATAAAGGCGTCGATGCGCCGGATTTCCTCGTCCGTGAGCCCTTCCGCGATGCGGGCCACGGGGACGAGCTGCCCCCTGCGCCACAGGCCGAAGGTGTAGTCGGCCGTCCGGTCCTCCCGCCCCCCCGGTGCCGGCTGCGCGTACAGCAGGATCGCGTCGACGGTGCAGGGCTCGAGCTTCCACGTCCACCAGCTGCCCCGGTGCCGACCGGCCTCGTAGGGCGAATCGAGGCGCTTGAGCATGAGCCCCCGGGCCCGCATGTCCCGGCACTGCCTGCGCCTCGCCGTCAGGTCCTCCCAGCTCGTGTCGCCCAGCAGAGGCGACAGGCGAATCCGCTCCCCGGGGCCTCGGTGTGCGAGGAGCCCGGCCAGGGCGTCCCGCCGCTCCCGCAGGGGCCGCCGCCGGGCATCCGCGCCCCCCGATTCCAGCAGATCGAAGGCCATGAAGACCGCGGGGACTTCCTCGAGGAGTTTCCGGGGCGCGGAGAGGCGCTCGATCCGTTTCTGCAGCAGCCCGCCCGGGAGGGGCGCCCCGTCCTTCCACGGCAGGATCTCCCCGTCGAGGACCGTTCCATCGGGCAGGCCGCCCGCCCCCCCGGCGAGCTCCGGGAACGCCCGGTTGAGCAGCTCGCCGCCGCGGGACCACAGGAAAACCGAACCGCCGCGCTTCACGGCCTGGGCCCGGATCCCGTCCCACTGCCACTCGGCGCACCACTGCGCCCGGGGGCCGAGCGCCTCGGGCATCCCGTCGAGCGGGCAGGCGAGATGGAACGGGTAGGGGCGGCTTCGCTCCGCGTCGGCGCCGCCGGCCGCGAGGAGACGGCGGAAAAATTCCGCCGTCGGTTCCCAGGGGGCCAGGAGGCGGTGCGCGATGACATGGGCCTCGATGCCCGAGAGTTCGCCCAGCGCGCGGATCACCGTCTGCCGCGAGACGCCGGCACGGAAGCCGCCCGCGAGCATCCGGTTCCAGACGAGGCGCTGGCGCTCGTCCATCTGCCGCCAGGTCTCTTCGACCCACTCCCGGCGCCGCCCCTCGCCGGCGTCCTGCATCGGCAGGAGCCTCTCCTCCACCAGGGCCCGCAGGCCCCAGGGGCTCGAACCGCCGGCCCCCGGCACGATGAGGGCGATCGTCTCGGCCGAATCGCCGGCCGCTTTCCGGCATTCGTCGAAGAGCCACCCCGGGATGCCGGCCGCCTCGCAGGCCCACTGCCGGAGACTGGCCGCCGCGACGGCCCGCCCGGTCTTCTCGCCGAGCAGAAAGAACAGGGCCCACGCGGCATCCTCCGCCGGGGCATCCCCGAAATAGCGCTTCAGCGCCTCGGCCTTGCGCGAGGCCTTCGTCGTCTCGTCGAGTTCGAAGTACAGATCGGTGAAGTGTCGCATAAATACAGGCTAAAGGCTAAAGGCTAAAGGCAACGTCAGCCCTGGGGGTTCAGATTTCTAATCTTCCGTCGTCTCATCCGCGGCGAACCTCGCCTTCAGCGGCTTCGCGTCGATGCCCTTCTCCCGGAGCATCCGGACGACGGGATCGACCGTGCCGTGGGTGACGAAGACCTCGCCTGCGCCCGTCGCCGCGACGGCCTCCATGAGGCCCGGCCAGTCCGCGTGGTCGGAGAGCACGAACCCCCGGTCGACGCCGCGGCGCCGCGCGGCCCCGAGCAGGCGCATCCAGCCCGAGGCCAGCGCCGTGGCGCATTCGCCGAAGCGCCGTACCCAGTCCGTGCCGCGCACCGAGGGCGGCGCGAGGATGAGCGCCCGGCTGAAACCGGCCTTCTTCCCCGCCGCCTCGACCGGGGTCGTGTTCGGCAGCCCCACCCCGCTCATCCGGTAGCGGCGGTTCATCTCCTCCACGGAGGGGTGCGTGAGGATGGGCCCCTGGTCGGGGTCGAGCCCCATGAGGACCCGCTGCGCCTTGCCGAGGGCGTAGGCGAAGATCACGCTCGGGCGGCCCGCCCCCTGGTTGGAGCGCCACCAGGCGCGGATCTGCGCGAGGAGCCTCGCCGGCTCGTCCCAGCGGTACAGGGGGAGGCCGAAGGTGGACTCCGTGATGAAGCAGTGGCAGCGGAGGGGCTCGAAGGGGGTGCAGGTGGGGTCGGGCTGGAGCTTGTAGTCGCCGCTGAAGACGGTGACGTGGCCCCGGCGCTCGATCCGGACCTGGGCCGATCCCAGGATGTGCCCGGCCGGGTGCAGCGACAGGCGGACGCCGCCGAGGTCGACGGTCTCCCCGTAGGCCGCGAACCGGATCTGCGCCTCGTTTCCCAGCCGGGTCCGCAACACGTGGGCGCCCGGCCGCGCCGCCAGATACCGCCCGCAGCCGCGCGCCGCGTGATCGGCGTGCCCGTGGGTGATGACGGCGCATTCCACGGGGCCCCAGGGATCGATGTGAAAGCCGCCGTCCTCGCAGACGAGGCCCCAGGCTGTCATCCGCAGGGGAATCATGATGTCCGCAGTATGGCACAAACCCCGGGCCCCTGCAACGAAGACGGCTTCCCCGTCGGGCGCAGACGTCCGAAAATGTGCTTGACAGGCCTTGCGCGGGGGCGATATGGTTCGCCTCGTGGTCTAAGGGGGGGACCATTCTGGGGGGAATGGGGGCCGCTGATCCAGGGTCTGTCGGACGGTTCCCGCTTTTTCAGAGTGTCTGCTCCCGGCCGTCGAGAATTTTGCACAGGAGGGAACACGATGGCGCAGGGAATCGTCAAGTGGTTCAACGAGAAGAAAGGGTTCGGCTTCATTCAGCAGGACGGGGGCGGCGATCTCTTCGTCCATTATACGGCCATCAAGGCAGCCGGGTTCAGGAGCCTGCAGGAAGGGCAGCGGGTCCAGTTCGAGGTCGAGACGACGGACAGGGGCCCGAAGGCGAAGAACGTGGAAGTGATCTGAGCGCAACCAGACCCTGAGAGAGGCGGCGCCCGCCCGGCGCCGCTTTTTTTTTTGCCCGGGGGCCGTCCCGGCGGGGGATCCGGAAATTTCCGATAGAATTGGGACGCAAAGGCTGATATAGATACACCATCGGTCGCCGGATTCATCATTCCTGCTTTCCCGCTCATTCTACAAGGAGGTGAGGTCCCATGGTGTCAGCGGCTTTTTTGAAGGAGTGCAACGTGTTCGAGGGATTGAACGACGCGCAGATCGAGAAGCTCGTGTCGATCGCCAAGGAGGAGTCCTACCCGACCGGGACCCTTCTGTACAAGGAGGGGGACCCGTCGACTCACCTCTACCTGGTCCAGCAGGGGAAGGTCTTCCTGGAGATGAAAACCGACATGGGGCCCACCCGGCCCCCGATGCAGGTCATCATCGACGTCGTCACCCGCCGTGAGGCCTTCGGCTGGTCCGCGTTCGTGGAACCCAACCTCCACACCCTGAGCGCGCTGATCGCCGAGCCGACCAAGATCATCACCTTCGACGGCGGCAAGCTGAGAGCCATGATGGAGGAGGACTGCGGAATGGGCTACGAGGTCATGAAGGGCCTCGCGCGGCTGCTCGCCACGCGTCTCAACCACACCCGGGTGCTGCTGATCGGGGAGCGCGCCCTGGCGACGCTCACGGCGGACACGGAGTACGCGTGACGCGCCGTCCACGCACGGTTACGGAATCCGCAAGGCGGGGGGTTTCAACCCCGCCTTTTATTTGACCTTCACGGCGCAAGGCTCAAGAGCGATGGTCGTCTTGCCCTTCGTCTCTTGCCTCGAGCCGCAAGCCCTTTGCCGTATGCCATGCTTTCATTGAACAACATCTCAAAGCAATACGGCCCGAAGGTCCTCTTCGAGGGGCTCTCCCTGTTCGTCGGCGAGCGCGACCGGATCGCCGTCGTCGGCGCCAACGGGACGGGCAAGTCGACGCTGATGAAGATCATCGCCGGCGAGGTGGAGGCCGATTCGGGCACCCTGCACAGGTCCCGCTTCACCACCGTCGGCTACCTGCCCCAGGAGCTGATCGGTCATGGGGGCCGAACGCTCCTGGAGGAGGCCCTGAGGGCCTTCGAGGACATCCGGAAGCTGCAGCTGCGGTTCGACGAGATCTCCGCGGAGATCCGGTCGAGGACCGACGCGGGCCGGACCGGCGCGGAGCTCGAAGCCCTGCTTGCCGAGATGGGACGGATCCAGCATCGGATCGAGGACGGCGAGGGCTGGCGCATCGAGGCCCGGGCCAAGGAGATCCTCTTCGGTCTCGGCTTCCGGGAACGGGACCTGGAGCGCCCCTCGGGCGAGTTCAGCAGCGGCTGGCAGATGAGGATCGAGCTGGCGAGGCTCCTGTTGCGCGAGCCCTCGGTGCTGCTCCTCGACGAGCCGACCAACCACCTCGACATCGAGTCCCTGGAGTGGCTCGAGGGCTACCTCGAGGCCTACATGGGCGCCCTGCTGCTCGTCTCCCACGACCGCCGGTTCCTGGACAACCTCGTCGGGCGCACCGTCGAGATTTCCCAGGGCCGGGCGACGGAGTACGCCTGCAACTACTCGGGCTACCTCCGCGAGAAGGAAGCCCGGCGCCGCCTCCTGGAGGCGGCCTTCGAGAACCAGCAGAAGATGATCCGCGAGACGGAGCGCTTCGTCGAGCGCTTCCGCGCCAAGAGCACCAAGGCCCGGCAGGTGCAGAGCCGCCTGAAGCGGCTCGAGAAGCTCGATCGGATCGAGCTCGAGACGGACGAGCAGGAGATCGCCTTCCGCTTCCCGTCCCCGCCCCGCTCCGGCAGGGTGGTCCTGCGGCTCGAGAACGTGACGAAGCGCTACGGGGATGCGGCCGTCTTCGAGGGGGTGTCGCTCACCGTGGAGCGGGGGGACCGCATCGCCGTGCTGGGGGTCAACGGCGCGGGGAAATCGACGCTGGCCCGTCTCCTGGCGGGGATCGAGCCCATCCAGGGCGGCCGGCGCATCGAGGGACACCAGGTCACCGTCTCCTACTACGCCCAGAACCAGGCCGACGCGCTCGACCCGTCAAGGACCGTCCTGGAGTCCGTCGAGGAGGTGGCCGCCTTCGGCGCCGGGGGGAACCTGCGGACCCTGCTGGGTCATTTCCTCTTTTCCGACGACGATGTCTTCAAGCGCGTCTCCGTGCTCTCGGGCGGCGAGAAGAGCCGGCTGGCGCTGGCGCGGATGCTCCTCGTGCCGGCCAATTTCCTCATCCTCGACGAGCCGACGAACCACCTGGACATGCGCTCCAAGGAAGTGCTCAAGGAGGCCCTGCGCGCCTTCGACGGCACCTTCGTGATCGTGTCGCACGACCGCGATTTCCTGGCGGGTCTCGTCACGAAGGTGCTCGTGGCAAAGGACGGGGATCTCGTCCTCTACCCGGGCTCCGTCGACGACTACCTGCGGATCTGGCACGAGCGGGAGGCCCGGGGCTCGAAAGCCGGCGCGGCGGACCCCGATGGGGAAGGAAAGGCCCGCCTGCGGCAGGAGCGCGAGCGCAAGCGCGGGGAGGCCGAGCGGAGGCAGCAGCGATACCGCCGCGTCAAGCCCCTCCGGGACGACCTGGAGGCGCTGCTCGCGGAGATCGACGTCCGGGAGAAGCGGAAGGCAGAGCTGGAGGCCCTCCTGGCCGACCCCGCGACCTACGGGGACGGCGGCCGGGTGAAGCGGCTCGGCGCCGAATACCGGGACCTTGCGCCGCTGCTCGAGGGCCTCTACCGTAGGTGGGACGATCTGCAGGGGATGATCGATGCCATCGAAAGGGAGGGGTCGGAACCGGTGCACGGGGGAGGATAAAAAAAGGGGAGCCCGGGGCTCCCCTTGCGTCTTCATGCGGGTCGACGGCCGATCAGCCGCAGGATCCGGCACAGCCGCCGCAGCCGTCCGCCCTCTTGAGGTTCGATTCAATCGCGTACCCCGACCCGCGGGGCGTTTCGATGAAATCGACCTTGATCGGCTTCACTTCCTCGTAGAGGCCCTTCTCGATCATGAACGTCAGGCCGTTTCGGGTGAAAATCTCGTCGCCATCGTTGGACTCGTCCAGAGCCATGCCCAGGGAGGGCCCCGCTCAGCCGCCCTCGTTGAGGAAGATCCTCACCAGGGCCTTCTCGTTGCGCTCCTTGAAGAACGCAAGCATCATCTCTTCCGCTTTGGGTGTAATCTCGAACATCAAACATCCTCCGGAGAATTTCAATTGTCATTAATGTGCACACGAAATGCCCCTTGTCAAATGATATTTGCCCGGGATAAGGAACAAGCGATGCAGCGTCCACCGGCAACGACACCGTCATCGACTGCATGACAGGAGTTGGACCATCAAGCACTTCCTGCTCATCCACCCCCCCGTCGCGAAGGCCTGCGAGCCGCCGGGCGGCATCGCTCGGCTGGCCGGATGCCTCGCCGAACACGGCGTGCGCTGCACGGTCCTGGACGCCAACCTCGAGGGGCAGCTGCATCTTCTGGGCGAGGCGGCCCGGGAGGAAGGCCGGAAATTTGACACCTGGACAGGGCGGGCGCGGCGAAGGCTGCCCGAGAACCTGGCGGGGCTGCGGGGCCCGGGTATCTACGGCAGGGCGGATCGTTACCGGCGCTGCGTCAGCGACGTCAACCGCCTGCTCGAGCGGCGGGGCCGCGAGGCCGGGGTCTCGCTTTCGCTGGCCGATTACCAGGACCGGCGGCTCTCGCCCCTGCGGTCGGAGGACCTGCACCGGGCCGCCCGGGACCCCGGATCCAGCGTGTTCATGCCCTGGCTTGCCGGCCGGATCGAGGCCCTGGTCGAGCAGGGCGCTCCCGACGCCGTCGGCGTCTCCCTGAACTACCTGAGCCAGGCCCTGAGCGCATTCGCCCTGATCGGGTTCGTCCGCGGGCGTTTCCCCGGCATTCCCGTCGTGCTGGGCGGCGGGCTCGTCACGTCCTGGCTCAGGCGCACGGGCGGCCGAAACCCCTTCGAGGGGCTGGTCGACCACTGCGTCGCGGGCCCCGGGGAGGATTTTCTCCTGGGGCTTGCCGGGGTCCAGGGCGGCGGGGGTCGCTTCGCCCGCCCCGACTACGGCGGTTTCCCCCGGGGGGCCTATCTTGCGCCGGGGCCGATCCTCCCTTACGGGGCCTCGGCGGGCTGTCACTGGCGCCGCTGCACCTTCTGCCCCGAGAGGGCCGAGGGGCAACGCCACCGCCCCGTCCCGGAAGAGCAGGTCCTGGCGGACCTCCGGGCGCTCGGGACGGAGATGCGGCCGGCCCTGATCCATTTTCTCGACAGCGCCATGAGCCCGCGGCTCCTCGAGCACCTGGCCCGTCACGCCCCGGGCGTCCCCTGGTATGGATTTGCCCGGGTGAGTGACCGGCTGGGCGACGCGGAGTTCTGCAGGGCCCTGAGGGCCTCGGGCTGTGTCATGCTGAAGCTCGGCCTCGAGTCGGGCGACCAGGGGGTGCTCGACGCCCTCGAGAAGGGCATCCGGGTCGACGAGGCCTCGCGGGCCCTGCAGGCCCTGAAGGGCGCGGGTATCGGGACCTACGTCTACCTGCTCTTCGGGACCCCCGCCGAGACCCCCGAGGCGGCCCGGCGCACCCTGGCCTTCACCGCGCGTCACGCCGAGTGGATCGATTTCCTCAACCTCGCCGTCTTCAACCTGCCGGCCGATTCGGATGCGGCGGCGGGGCTGAAGGTCCGCCCCTTCTACGAGGGGGACCTCTCGCTGTATGCCGATTTCGAACACCCCGCCGGCTGGGGACGAAAGGCGGTGCGGGATTTCCTCGAGCGGGAGTTCCGCCGTCACCCCTCCGTGGCGCCCATCGTCAGGCGCCAGCCGCCGTTCTTCACGTCCAATCACGCGCCTTTTCTGCTAAATTTTTGTTGAAAAATTCGGTGAAAGACGACAAAGTGGGGGCGGTTTTCCGGGGAGATCGTTCCTATCCCCTCTAAATAAATGGGTAAAAAGGGGAAATCCGGCAGACTCCTTGCAAAGAAGCTGCAAGAGGCGGGGAAATAGTGTCCAAACCCTGATGATCGCCAGTCGGGCTGCACGGTGCAGGGGCCCGCGAGGTCCAGAAGGACGGGAAGCCGGTATGAACGTAGGCAGACTCAGCATGCGCATGGACATCCGCAGGAACGTGACGCTCCGCAACCAGATCGAGCAGAACGGCCTGCTCATCATCGCCGTGGCGATGGCCCTCATCTACTGGATCTTCGACTCCATGGTGACGGACCAGTTCTGGACTCGCCTGCTCGTCGTGGTGCTCATCTTCACCTACGGCATGATGACCCAGTTCCTCATCAACCAGCGCCGCGAGGCCGAGGAGGCCCTCCAGCACGCCCACGACGAGCTCGAGGAGCGCGTCCAGATCCGCACGGCGGAGCTGAGCCGCGCCAACGAGGAGCTCCAGCGGGAGATCCGCGAGCGCAAGCAGGCCGAGGAGCAGAAGAAGAAGCTGGAGAACCAGCTCCTGCACGCCCAGAAGATGGAGGCCATCGGGACGCTGGCCGGCGGCATCGCCCACGACTTCAACAACCTGCTGCAGGCCATCTCGGGCTACACGCAGCTGCTGCTGATGCGCAAGGACTCGAGCGACCCCGACTACGGCAAGCTCGAGGTCATCCAGACCTCCACCCTGAAGGCCAGCGAGCTGACGAAGCAGCTGCTCATCTTCAGCCGCAAGATGGAGAGCAAGCTCAAGCCCCTCGACCTCAACCACGAGGTCATGCAGGTCTGCAAGATCCTCCAGCGGACGATCCCGAGGATGATCACGATCGACCTCAAGCTCGCGGAGAACCTGAAGGTCGTCAACGCCGACTCGGCGCAGCTCGAGCAGATCCTCATGAACCTCGGCGTCAACGCCCGCGACGCCATGGCCGACGGCGGCACCCTGACGTTCCAGACGGAAAACGTCTACCTCGACCGGGGCTACACGACGTCCATGCTGGGCGCCACCCCCGGCGAGTACATCCTCCTCACCGTGTCCGACACGGGCCACGGGATGGACAAGGAGACCCTGCAGCACATCTTCGAACCCTTCTACACGACCAAGGAGGCCGGCAAGGGAACGGGGCTTGGCCTGGCCATCGTCTACGGCATCGTCCAGAACCACAACGGCTACATCCAGGTCGACAGCCGCCCCGGCGGCGGGACGACCTTCCGCATCTATTTCCCCGTCCTTAAGGGCGACGGCCAGGAGAAGGCCGAGGCGAAGGTCCAGAAGGAAGCCCCGCGGGGAAAGGAAAGGATCCTGCTGGTCGACGACGAGAAGACCGTCCTCGACATCGGGCAGGACCTGCTCCGGCAGTACGGCTACGAGACCATCCTGGCCGACGGGGGCGAGAAGGCCATCGAGATCTACCGCAGGGAGAAGGACCGCATCGATCTCGTGATCCTCGACCTCATCATGCCCGGCATGGGCGGGCAGAAGTGCTTCCAGGAACTCCTGAAGATCAACCCGAAGATCAAGGTCATCATCTCCACGGGCGCCTCCGCGGAGGAGCAGGTCCGCGAGGCCTTCAACCCCCACCCCGTGGGGTTCGTCAGCAAACCCTACCAGCTCAAGGACATGCTCGCGAAGGTCCGGGAAGTCCTCGACGCCGGGCAGCCCTGATGCCGCCGACGGAGTGCGCATTCCGCCGGTTGCCCTGCCTCCGCCCGCGGGCGTCCTGTCCGCGAAGAGGGGCAGAGCGCAAGTGAGGAAGAGCGGGCAAGAGAATCTTTCCATCCGTTCCGATCCTCCGCTCTTCATCGCTTCCTGATTTCACGACGTCATGCAGCGCCTCGCCTGCGGGCGATTTCGACCCGTCCGCCCGTGTCCGATCGCCCCTCATGCACGAACGCCGGATCCCCCTGGACCCTGTCCCCTGCACCCTGAACCCTTCCCGAGTTGGCACGAATTCTGAATAAAATACCGGTAGTTTGATCTCGATGACAAAGGGCTGTCATTTTCCCGCCCGCCGCGCGCGGGGCCGACCGGGAAAAGGAAAGGAAAACGAGGCGATGAGGAAGATAACCCGTATGGCCGACAGCTACGATCTGGTCTACGAGCGAAGGAGGCTCGAGCGCTTCGATCTGCAGGTCCCCGCCAAGATCGAGGTGCTCTCCTCACCGGACACGGCATCGATCCTCGAACTCCTGACGAAGGATATCTGCGCGGGGGGCGCCTATTTCCCCACCAAGACGGCCCTCGCCGCGGGCACCAAGGTCAAGCTCGACATCCTGCTGCCGGTCCGCAATGCCGGCACCGCCGGCGACAACCCCCGGGGGCTGATCAAGGTCAACGGGACCGTCATCCGCTCTGGGCCTTCCGGGATGGCGATCGGCTTCGACGGGGGATACCTGATCACCCCGTTTCGGGAAGCCATGAACTGACAGACAACCGGAATGAAAAAAGCAGGGCGAAGCGCCCTGCTTTTTTTTGCCCATTTGCCAGCTTATGCCCGGGCGGGCTGTTTCAGGCCCTGCCCTACCGTCGTACAAGGGGCCAAAGGAGGAGGGAAAGCCCCCGCGAAGGCAAGCAGCCAAGGAGGGGGAGGCTGAATGCCTGCTGGCTCCGGTAGGGCTGGGGCGAGATTCGTTGGGACCGCGCGAGAGGAAGAGTTCGAAAAAGAAGAGCAGCGAGAGCGATACCGAAACCGGCGTATCAGATTTGCACCTAATATAGCGTTTCCCCCGGAGAAAAGCAATAGGCGCAAGCAGGATTTTCTTTGACGGCCAACCTCTTGAAAAGCATGGACTTTAGCGCGCCAAGGGCCCGGCCGGGCCCGTTTCAAAAAAAACTGGCAATCAGGCGGTGATTTGCTAAAATGGCCCCGCGTGCCCTGCGGGTTCACTCTTCGCGGGGCAGGCCGAGGATTCGACAGGGGGCCCGAGCCTCCCATTCCCCGCACCCGACGGCGCCCGATCCGAAAGGCATCACGGAGAACGAACCATGGCCTTCCCGAGCGAGACGATCACGGTCAAGCAGTACTCCACGGCGGTTGCCGCCAAGGGGGCCCTGCTCGTGAGCATCGTCAGCGTCGCCCACAGCTTCGTGCACATCCGCATCGGCGCCGTGGGGGCCAAGAACCTCGAGGTGGAACGTCTCAACCTCGGCGAGTTCGTTCAGTTCCAGGGCGCCGACGGGGCGCTCTACGAGGTCCGCCTTCTCGCCGTCGAGGGGTTCGACACGGCGACGCTGATGGTGACCCGGATCCAGTGACCCAACGGAAGAAGAGGGTGAGAAGGTAAGAGGGGAAGAGGGTAAGACAGTAGGAGAATGTCACAAACGGTGGGCATTTCCAACCTTCTCACCTTCCCGTGTTCTTACCTTCTTGATTTTGTCCGCCCGGTCCCGGACCGGGTTTTTCTTGATGGGTGAGGTGCGATGGACACGCTCTTCGATTCCGTGACGCTCTCCCGGCTGCAGTTCGCCGCCATGGCCATGGTCCACATCTCCTTCTCGGTGCTGACCGTGGGTCTTGCGCTCTTCATCGCCGTGATGGAGGGCCTCTGGCTCAGGACGAAGGACCCCGTCTACTACGGCCACGCCCGATTCTGGAGCCGGCTGCTGCTGCTGAACTTCGGCATCGGCGTCGTCACGGGGCTTCCCCTGGAGTTCGCCTTCGGGAACAACTGGGCGCCCTTCGCGGCCCGGAGCGCCTTCTTCGGCGAGATCCTCGGCACCGAGACCCTCTCGGCCTTCATGCTCGAGGCGGGGTTTTTGGGCGTCATGCTCTTCGGCTGGAACCGGGTGCCCCCGAAGCTCCATTTCTTTTCGACCTGCATGGTCGTCCTCGGCTCCTCGCTCTCGGTGTTCTGGATCATGGTGGCCAACTCCTGGATGCAGTCCCCGTCAGGGGTCGTCGTCGACGGGGGGAGGATCATCGTCACGAGTTTTCGCGAGGCCGTCTTCAACCCCGACATGGTGATCAGCACGGCCCACATGTACCTCGCCTGCCTCCAGACGAGCCTCTTCGTCATCGGCGGGATCAGCGCCGGGTACGTCCTGCGCGGACGCCACGCCGCGTTTTTCACCCGGTCCTTCCAGGCGGCCCTCATCGCCGCCCTCGTCGTCGCGCCGCTGCAGGTCTGGGTCGGCGACGAGAACGGCCGCGAGGTGGCGAACCTCCAGCCGACGAAGCTTGCGGCCATGGAGGCCCACTGGGAGACGAACCCCGCGGGGCAGGGGGCCGCCTGGATCATCGCGGCCTGGCCCGACGAGGCAAACCAGAAAAACGCCTGGGCCGTGGAGGTTCCCTACGTGCTCAGCCTCCTGCTCACCCACTCGCCGACGGGTGAGGTCAAGGGCCTCAAGGATTTCCCGAGGGACCTGCACCCCCCCATCCTCATGACCTTCTATCCCTTCCGGGTGATGGTCTTCGCCGGCTTCGCCTTCCTGGGCCTTGCGCTCTGGACGGGGTGGCGCTGGAAGAAGGGGGCCCTCACGGCCGAGCGTCTTCCCGGCGAGAAACGGCTTCTCTACGCGTGGATCGCGGCGGGGCCGGTCGCCTGGGCCGCCGTGGAGGGCGGATGGGTCACCCGCGAGGTGGGCCGCCAGCCCTGGCTCGTCTACGGCCTCGTGAGGACCGGCGAGGCCGCCACCCCCCTTCCGGCAGGGGCCGTCGCCGCCTCTCTGGCGGGCTATCTCGTCATTGCCGGACTGCTGACGGCGGCGTTTGTCGCCCTGGTTGCTCGGGTGCTGGCACAGGGGCCCGACCCCTCGATGCTGGAGCCCCCGCAGGGGAACTGAGAGGAGGATGCCCATGGAAACCCTGCAGACCTACCTGCCCGACTACTTCTTCCTCGCCCTGGGGCTCCTGCTTTTCCTCTACATGGCCACCGACGGCTACAACCTGGGGCTGGGGATCTTCTCGCTCGCGGCCCGGCGGGAAGAGGAGCGGTCCGTCATGATCCACTCGATCGCCTCCACCTGGCACGCGAGCCAGACCTGGCTCGTGATCCTCGGCGGCCTTCTCTTCGGCGCCTTTCCCGTCGTCTACGGGGTCGCCATGTCGGCCCTCTACATCCCCGTCATGATCATGCTGGCGGGGCTTGCCTTCCGGGGTGTCGCGATCGAGTTCTACGACGAATCGCCCGACCGGGCCCGCTGGGGCCTGGCCTTCGGGCTGGGAAGCCTCGTGGCGACCGTCGCCCAGGGGTTCACCCTGGGGGGGCTGCTGAGCGGCATGCCCGTGGTCAACGGGCAGTTTGCCGGCGGCTGGGGCGACTGGCTCAACCCCTTCTCGGCCCTCGTCGCCGCCGGCGGAACCGCGGGCTTCGTCCTGCTCGGCACGACCTACCTCGCCATGAAGGCGGACGGGGAGCTCCGGGGCCGCGCCCTCAGGACCGCCGCGATCGCCGCCTGGGCCGTCCTGGCCGGCCTTTCCGTGATCCTGCTCTGGATGTCCCTGCAGCACCGGGATGGCCGCTACTCCCTGCTCGCGCTCAGGCAGGGCCATTACATCTACCTCACGGTGCCCATCTTCCTCTTCGAGTTCGCCATGCTGCTGCGGAGCCTCAGGAAGGCGGAGCCGGAAAAGCCCTTCCAGTGGAGCGTGCTGCTCTTTCTCACCCTGGTCGTCGGGATCGCCGCCGCCCTGTACCCCACGGCCGTGCCGCCCGGACTGACGATCTTCGACGCGGCGGCCCCGCCGCGCTCGCTGTGGTTCCTCTTCGCCGTCAGTGCCGTGCTGCTGCCCGTGATGCTCGCCTACAATGCCTGGCAGTACCTCGTGTTCCGCGGCAAGGCGGGGCAGGGGGGCAAGCCGGGGCACTGATCCCGAGGAGGGAGCTTCTTGGCCGGACCGGAAGGAAAGGAATACGACGCGGAGACACTCGCCGGGTGCGACGGCGGCAGCGGGAAGCCGGCCTGCGTGGCCGTCGACGGCGTCGTCTACGACGTCAGTGAAAGCCGGCTCTGGAAGGGCGGCCTGCACATGAAGCGCCACCGGGCCGGCCGGGACCTCTCCGCGGAGATCGCCGCGGCCCCCCACGGCAGGGAGGTGCTGGAGAAGGTCCGGCGGGCGGGCACGCTGAAAAAAGAAAGCGCCGAAGAGGGGCCCGCGCTGCCGGGATGGCTTTCGCGCCTTCTCGAGGCGTTCCCGCTGCTCCGCCGCCACCCCCACCCGATGGTGGTCCACTTCCCCATCGTTTTCATGTACTCGGCCACCGTCTTCGACCTCCTCTACATGGTCACGGGGGAGAAGGCCTTCGAGGTGACGGCGTTCCACTGCCTGGCGGGCGGGATCCTGTTCATGCCGCCGGCCATGCTGACGGGCTGGTTCACCTGGTGGCTCAACTACATGGCCAGGCCCATGGCTCCCGTAACCGTCAAGATGCGGCTCTCCTGGGTCCTGCTGGCGATCGCGGCGGCGGCGTTTGTGTGGCGGTTCTGCGTGCCCGGCGTGATGGACGAGGCGGGGACCGGCCACTGGGCCTACATCGCCATGCTCCTGTCGCTGGCCCCGATCGTGAGCGTCATCGGGTATCACGGCGGCGAACTGACGTTCCCCACGGGGAAAGGAAGAAATTGAGAGGGTAAGAGGGTAAGAGGGTAAGAGGTGGAGTTCTTTCTCAACCTCTTACCTTCTCACCTTCACACCGTCTTCATTCCAAGAGGTCCGCCTGCGTCATCCGGGCCACGCGCATCCACGAGGGGTCGATCTCGTAGACCCAGTCCCCGTGGTCCCGGTTGAAGGCCCCCACGGTGTCGAGGGGCATCTGCGGCGAATCCTGCCCCTTGGCGGCGCCCGGCGCCGCGTTTTCCTTCGCCGCCCCGCCGCCGGGGAACGCCTCGGCGCGGGCGAAGTGCCGCCCGTCCTTTTCCGCAAGCTCGATGCGGAAGACGGTCCCGTCCTTCCGGTGGAATTCCAGCCGAGCGGGCCAGGTCAGAGTTGCCAGATCGGCCTTGCGGTGCAGGTTCCGGACGGGGAACTGCTGCAGGGCTTTCAGAAGCTCCGCGACGGCGCGGTCGTCCTGCCGCTGCTTCTTCGGGATGTCCTCCACCACGGGCCTGCCCTCGCGCAGGTCGAGGGAGAAGGCCCCCGAGCCGTTCACGCAGGCGATCCGGACATAGTCGCTCTTGCGTCCCGGGGGAAGGTCGCGGCGGATGTAGTCCACGGGTTTCGTGCTCACCGCCGGCAGCGCGTCCGTGCTGAGGTAGACCTGCTTCTCGTCTTCGAGCCGTACATAGAACCCCGGAAACCCCGGCCGGTCCCGGCCGATGACGACCCCCGTCATTTTCTGGCCCGCCTCGTTGAAGAAGCGCACCACCAGGCCCCCCCTGTCACCCGCGACGCCCAGCGCCCCGTGGTTGCGCTCGTCGGCGGTCACCCGCTCGGCGCAGCGGATGTCTGCGATGACCTTCACGATCCGGTTGATCTGCTCGTTCGAGACGGGGTAGTCGTGCCTGCCCGTCAGGAAGAACCGCTCGTCGCGGCGCTTGAAGGTGAGCGCCTCGCCGCCCTGCTGGAGGTAGATCCCGTAGACCTTCTCCGGGTTGAACCCCTGGAGGATGTAGCTGCCCTCCTTGAGGGTCACCTCCTGGCGGTCCTCCATGACGCCGAGCAGGACCACGGCCCCGGTGAGGACGGCGGCGACGGCGGCGAGGATGATCAGATGCCTCGTGTCCATGGCTTCCTCTTGGCCCATTCGACCCGGCCGAACAGGCGGGCGGCGAACGCCGCGGCCGGGATCATCAGCACCAGGATCGGTCCCGCCAGCAGGATGACGACCTTCCACGTCGTGAAGAGTCCCTCGACCATGGCGCGCTTCTTGTGCTGCAGGGCGGCCAGCTCCTCCTTCGCGCGCGCGACCTTCGCCTCGGTCATCTTGCGGCTGCGCAGGATCTCCTCCTTGAGCAGGGATTCCTCGCCTTCCGGGCTCTTCCGGGCCAGTGCGTTGAGCTCCCTTTCCCCGGCGGCGATCTCGGCCTGCAGGGCGGCGATCGCCTGCGCCGTCGCCTCCTCGTAGTCGGCCTCCATCCGGTCGACGGCGCTGAAGGGCCGGATGATCCGGCCCCGGGCCTTGATGGCGGCCAGGGAGACCGAGCCCGTGAGGCCCTCCATGGTGGCAAGGAGCAGATCGGCGTTGCCGCCCGCGGGCGCCGCCGCGGCGAGGGCTCCCGTCAGCATGTCCACGTCGGAGAACACGACCACGACCGGGGCCGCCCTGCCCCCGGCCTCCGGCTGTTTCGCCGCGCCCGCCTGGGGCGCATCCGCGGCGGAATTGCCCGCCAGGGCGCTCGGGAAGCTACCGGTGAGGCGAACCCCGAGGATGACGGACTCGTTTCCCTCGGAGGCTCGCTGCTGCGGGCTCTCGGCCCGGACGGTGAAGCCCGTCTCCCCTGTCTTCAGCAGGACGGCCGCTGCAATCCCCGGGGTCGGCTTGATCTGGAGGCTGCCGGCATTGAAGACCCGGACCTGGTTCACCCCGGTGTTGAGGCCGTCTTCGCGGCCGATGGCCCTTCCCCTGAGCGTCATCAGGGTGGCGGGCCCTGCCGCTGCGCGCGTGGCGAGCCCCGGGTCTGCGGCGAGCCTGTCGGGCGCCATTTCGCAGCCCCAGGCGGAAAGCAGGCGGTTGAGGTTCGAGGCGTTCTGCCCGGGCGTGTAGGCGTCCCCCGCGGCTGCGGCGGAGGGGTCGGCCATGAAGGCCGGGTCCTGGAAGACGACGAGCTTTCCGCCCCCCGTGACGTAGCGGTCCAGGGCCGCGAGCGTCTGCTCGGGGAGATGGCGGGGGTGGACGACCACCACGGCGTCGAGCTTCCCGAAATCGGCGTCGGCGCCGAGCGTCGTCACGTCGTAGTGCGACGCGAGCGGCTCCAGGGCCGACGGGGCCTTCGAGGCGTTCTCCGCAAGACCCATCGCCCGTGCCGTCTCTGTGGGGTAGGCGGCGGCGCCGAGGTTGACCGTGGAGAGGATCCCGATCTTTTTCTTCGTCCGGGATGTGGCGCTGTGGATCATCTCGGTGATGTCGTACTCGGCGAGCTGCTGGCGCTCCGGCGAAAGCAGGGCGATGGCCTTCTCCTGGCCGAACTCGGTTGCGAGGACGAGCCCGAAGTAGAACCGGTCGTCACCCGCCGTGGGGATCGGCCGCAGGCCGTACTGCAGGGCCTCCCGTTCCTCCCGGGAGTCCCGCCGGGGGTCGATGATCTCGAGGGTGATCTTCCCCCGGGAGCGCGACGCGTACTCCCGCAGCAGGTCGCGGATGTAGAAGAAGTAGTTGCTGTAGGACCGCAGGGAGTCGAACCCCTTCAGGGCCTCCGTTCGGGAATAGAACAGCTTGAGGCGCACCGGGTGCGTGAGCCCTGCCAGGACCTTTTTCGTCTCGTCGGTCAGCGAGTAGATGCGGTCCTCCGTGAGATCGACCTTCAGCGCCCGGCCCGCCTTCGAGAGCAGGGTGATGGACGAGAAGGTGATCAGCGCGATGAGAAAGACGGCCGCGAGGACCTTGGCGTTCTTCTTCAGCATGACTCCCTTCGGTTGTCGACGACAAGGCAGGTGACGGCGATCAGGCCGGCGATGAGGATCCCGTAGAAGGAGAGGTCGCGAAACTCCAGTACGCCGCGCCGCATGGACTCGAAGTGCCCCGAGAGGCTCATGTTGGCCAGGGCCTCGATGAGGTACGGGGGCACGCTGCCGGCAAGCCACGTCAGCACGGCCGGCGAATCGGTGTAGGCCATCAGGCCGATCATCCCGATGGAGAGCACGAAGCTGACGATCTGGCTGCGGGTCATGGCCGAACAGAAGACGCTCACGGCCAGGTAGGCGCCGCCCATCAGGAGGGCGCCCAGGTAGCCCGACGCGATCACGTAAAAGTCGGGGTTGCCGAGCCGGGACACGGCGATCACGAGGGGCGCCGTGAGCAGCAGGGCCACGGCCAGGAAGAGCCAGCCGGCCGCGAACTTTCCGATCACGGCCTGGGTGACCGTCACGGGCTGCGTGAAGAGGAACTCGATGGTGCCCGCCTTGCGCTCCTCGGCCCAGAGGCGCATCCCGGCGGCGGGGACGAAGAAGAGGTACAGCAGGGGCAGGTTGTCGAAGAAGACCCGCAAATCCGCCTGCCGCATCTCGAAGAACCGGCCCTTGATCGTGAGGAACCCCGCCAGGACGAGAAACACGACGAGGATCACGTACCCCATGGAGGTCGTGAAATAGCTGCGGAACTCGCGCTTCAGGATCGCCCCGATGGTCTGCATCTCAGCTCCCGTTGGTCGCCCTGCGGAAGAAGGCGTCGATCTTTCCCTGGCCCTTTTCCTTGAAATCCTGCGGCGTGGAATCCGCCACGATCCTCCCCTTGCTGATCAGGATGGCGCGGTTGCAGATCGTCTCCAGCTCCTCCATCACGTGGGTGGAGAGGATGAAGCACTTGTCGGCGGCCATGAACCGGATCAGCTCGACGATCTCCTGCTTCTGGTTCGGGTCGAGGCCCGACAGGGGCTCGTCGAGGATGAGCACAGGCGGGTCCCCCAGCAGCGACTGGGCCAGCCCGAGGCGCCGCTGGAAGCCTTTCGACAGGGTCTCGATCCGGCGGTCCATGACGCCCTGCAGCGAGCTGATGGCGGCGACCCGGTCGATCTCGGACCTGTAGCGGGTGCCGTTGATGCCCCGGATGTCACAGACGAATTTGAGAAACCACCGCGGCGTCATCTCCCCGTAGAAGGGGCACTTCTCGGAGACGTATCCCAGCACGCGGCGCACCTCGACCGGCTGGGTCCGGATGTCGAACCCCCCGACGCTCGCCGAGCCGCTGTCGGGCTCGATGAAGCAGGACAGGATGCGCAGGGTCGTCGTCTTGCCGGCCCCGTTGGGGCCGATGAAGCCCACGATGTCGCCCTTCTTCGCCTCGAAGGAGATGTCGTCGAGGGCGACGACGTCGCCGTAGGTTTTTCGGAGATTCTTGACGTTGATCATGGATGTATCCGGCCGCAGCAATACCCGGAGATTTATTGCAAAAGACCTGCCAAACTTCGCCTCCTTTTTCGTTGCCGGAACGGGGGCCTTGTGGTAGAAGCGTGCCGATGCTGAACGTGGGGCTCACAGGGGGGATCGCGACGGGCAAGTCCACGGTGGTCCGGATGCTCGTGAGACGGGGCGCGCGGGTCATCGACCACGACGCCCTCGTCCATGCCCTGCAGGAGCCCGGCCGGCCCGTCTGGCGGCAAATCGTCGAGGCCTTCGGGCGCGGGATCCTCGATGACGGCGGGCGGATCGACCGCAAGAGGCTCGGGGCCCTCGTCTTCGGCGACGAGGAGCGGCGCAAGGCGCTCGAGGGCATCGTCCACCCCGCCGTGCTCGAGGAGGCCGAGCGCGAGCGCGAGCGGATCGGGCGGCAGGACGAACGGGCGATCGTGCTGTCCGACATCCCGCTGCTCCTCGAGGTGGGGATGCAGGATCGCTTCGACCTGATCCTGCTCGTCTACGCGCCCCCCGAGGTGCAGATCGAACGGGTCATGAAGCGAAACGGGATGACCCGGGAGGAGGCGGCGGCGAGGCTTTCGGCCCAGATGCCCATCGACGAGAAGCTCAGGCGCGCCGACGTGGTGATCCGCAACGACTCCACGATGGGGGACCTCGAGAAGCGCGTCGACGAGGTCTGGCAGGAGCTTCTGGCGCGGGAACGCCAAAAGCGGGCATGAAATCCCCCTTTCATCCCCCTTTTGAGGCCGTGTCGCAATTCCGATGTTGTCATTCCGCACAAGCGAAGCGCGATGCGGAATCCAGCCCTTTCAATGCGTTCTGGATTCCCGCTTCCGCGGGGATGACATGATATCGGCGTTTTTCAATATTGCGAAACAGCCTCTTTGCAAAGGGGCAAAGAGCGGGATTTGTACAGACCGGGCAGACGGAATTCACCCTCGCCTCGATCCGCTCCCCTCGAGGGAGAGGAAGATCGGGGCAGGGACCTTTACAGGGAGGTGGAGATGATAGGCAGGAACGTCAAGACCGATTTCAGCTCGAAGGTTTGCGACCCCGTGATCGACCCCACGGCCTGCGTGCACCCGCTGGGTGCCGTGATCGGCAACGTGGTCATCGGGAAAAACGTCTTCGTGGCGCCCTTCGCGTCGGTCCGCGGCGACGAGGGCCAGCCCCTCCACGTGGGCGACGACTCCAATGTGCAGGACGGCGTGATCATCCACGCCCTCGAGACGGAGGAACACGGAAAGCCCGTGGAGAAGAACCTCGTGGACGTGGGCGGCAAGAAGTACGCCGTCTACGTGGGCAACCGCGTTTCGCTGGCCCACCAGGTCCAGATCCACGGGCCAGCCGTAGTCCTCGACGATACGTTCGTCGGCATGAAGGTTCTCGTCTTCCGCTCCAGGGTCGGAAGAGGCTGCGTCGTCGAGCCCGGCTGCATCCTCATGGGCGTCTCCGTGCCCGACGGCCGCTACGTGCCGGCCGGCACCGTCCTGCGGGACCAGGCCGCGGCGGACAGGCTGCCCGCCATCACCGACGACTACCCCCTGAAGACCATCAACAAGGGGGTCGTGCACGTCAACACGTCGCTGGCGAAGGGGTACGGGGCACAGAAATAGGCTAAAGGCTAAAGGCTAAAGGCTAAAGGCTAAAGGCAGATCCCCCTCTGCTTCCGAGGCTGTGTCCCTCGTCATTGCGAGCGACCGAAGGGAGCACGGCAATCTCGCCGTTTGCGTCCATACGCGAGATTGCTTCTGTCGCTTCGCTCCTTCGCAATGACGCGGTGGACGGATCCCTTGGGGCAGAGGGGGATTTTTTTATTCCTTCTTCGCGTTCTTGCTCTGGTAGAGGCGCTCGTCGGCCTTCTTGAGCAGGGCGGCGGCGCCGGTCATGCCGGCGTCGGCCGTCGTGGCGATGCCGCAGCTCACCGAGACGGGGATCACGTTCCCCTCGTGGGCCAGATGCGTGGAGAGGAAGAAGGTCTGCAGCCGGTCGACGAAGCGGTACGCCCGGTCGGCCCCCGTGTTCGGCAGGACGACGACGAACTCGTCGCCCGCGAACCGGGCGACCACGTCGCTCTGGCGGCTCATGGCGACGAGGCGGCCGCCGACCCACTTGAGCACCTCGTCGCCCGTGTCGTGGCCGTAGCGGTCGTTGATGTCCTTGAACCGGTCGATGTCGAGGAACACGACGGCCAGCTCCGTCCCGTAGCGCCTCGCCCGGTCGAACTCCCTGCGCAGAACCTGCTCCATCACCCGCCGGTTCAGCAGGTCCGTCAGGGGGTCCCGGAAGGCCAGCATGGCGAGCCTCTCGTGGGCCATGACGTTGGCCAGGCAGATGGACACCTTCACGACGAGCTGTTTCAGCAGGCTCACCTCCATTCCCGGGGCATAGCGCTCGGGCGATGCATCCCCCAGGTTGAGGCTGCCGATGGCCTTACCCTCGTAGGTGAGGGGCACGACGGCCAGCGATCCCAGCGGGAAGCGGCCACCCTCGGGCATCAGGGGCGAAAAACGCTCCAGGCCCTCGTTGGCCAGGATGGGCGCATCGCCGCCCCCGACGATCTCCCCGAAGGCCGTCGCGTCGACGACCCGCAATCTCTCCCCGAAGGTGCCCCCCGTCGTCATGCGGTCGAGGAGCCGCCAGACGTCGTTGTCCTCTGTCATGGCGATCCAGACGTGGGGGACGCTGAACTTGTCGTGGATCTCGGTGAGGAGCTTCTCGAAGAGATCGCGGAAATTGTGAATCGTGAGGATGCTCGTCTCGATCTCGAAGAACTTTCGGGCAACCTCCTCGTTTCGGCAGATGACCTGAAGAATCTCCTGCACGTCGTTCATGGGACGCCTGAACCCTCCGGGCTGGTCTGGTGTCCGGGCATGCATACTAAATCGCCGCCTCAATCACAACGGAAATCTTGGGGCGCCCGTAAAAAAACCCCCGCCCGGGCGGGCGAGGGTCCCTTGGGGTCGCTGGAGAGAACTTACGTTTTCAACGCCTCGATGATCTTCGGCACCACTTCGTAGAGGTCTCCCACGATCCCGAAGTCGGCGAGCGCGAAGATGGGCGCGTTCTCGTCGCGGTTGACGGCGCAGACGACCTTCGCGCCGCGCACGCCCGTCATGTGCTGCACCTGTCCCGAAACGCCGAGCCCGACGTAGAGCTCCGGCTTGACCTGCACGCCCGACAGGCCGATGCAGAGATCCTCGGGGAGCCAGTGCAGCTCCTCCGTGACGGGGCGCGTGGCGCCCAGCTCCCCGCCCAGCGCGTCGGCCAGCTCCCGGGCGAGCGCCAGGTCCTCCTGCCTGTCGAATCCGCGGCCCGCGCAGACGATGACCCGGGCCTCGGCGATGTCCGTCGCCGCCTTTTCCTTCGGCTTGCGCTCCACGATCTTTACGGGCGACGGGGGCGGGGCCGGAAGCTCACGGACCCGTCCCTGCCTGCCTTCCGCAGCCGCGGCGGCCTCGAAGCTGCGCGGGGGCACCGTGACGATGACGGGCTTCGAAAGGGCGTCCAGCTTCTGGATCGCGGCACCGCCGTAGGCCAGGCGCTCCATCCGAAGCGACCGCGCCTCCCTGTCGAAGGCAAGCGCCGTGCAGCCGCTGCAGAGCCCGCAGCCGAGCCGTGCGGCCAGGCGCGCGGCCGACTCCTTTCCCCGTGCCGTCGCGGCGAACAGGATCAGGTCGGGTGATCCTGCCCCGGCCTCCTGCTCGATCACCGGCAGGTGCGCCCCGAAGGGCTCCCCCGGCGCCAGGGCCGCGAGCAGCAGGACCTCGTCCGCCCCCCGGGCGATGTATTCCCCGGGCGGTGCGGAACCTTTCGGGACGACGGCCGTCAGCGCGGCTTCCATGCCAGGGGCCAGCGTGCAGCCCGCCCCGAGCAGCTCGAACGCCTGTTCCCGGGTTTCCGCGACGATCCAGATCCCAGCCATTTCGTCCTCCCTATCGGATCAGGCCGCTCTTGCGCAGCGCATCGACGAAGCGGGCGATCCCGGCGGCATCGGCCGCGAGCTTCTCCCCCGCCCGCTCCAGGCTCGCCGCCGTCATGGCCCCGGTCTTCAGCGCCGCCTCGAAGCCGCCCGCCAGATCTTCCTTTTTCACGGTCGTCACGGGCTTCTTCCCGGCCATGAGCGTGTCCTTCACGCCCGGGATCCGCGGCGTGTTGATGTCGGGCAGCACCGTGACGAGCGCCGGCAGGGGCGCCTCGACAACCTCCACGCCGTCCTCGACTCGCCTCTCGGCCCTGAGCCTGCCGACCTCGAGGGCGAGCTTCTGGACGAAGCACACGCAGGGGATGCCGAGCCGCTCAGCAAGCCTCGGCCCCACCTGCTGGGCGTAGAGGTCGCTCGACCCCTCGCCGCAGGTGATCAGGTCGTATTGCGGGATGCGCGTGCGGATGACCTCGGCGAGGATCGCCGCCGTCTGCGAGGGTTCGAGGTCCCTGAAGGACGCATCGGAGACGAAGATCGCCTGGTCCATCCCGCGCGAAAGCCCGTCCTTGACCCCCTTTGCGGACTCGGGGGGGCCGACGGTCAGGCCGATCACGCTCCCGCCGCCGCCGGCATCGCGCAGGCGGACGGCCTCCTCGATGGCGTTGCGGTCGTACTCGCCGATCTTGTAGTCCACCGACGAGAAGTCCAGGGTGCCGCCGGCGCCGCGGCGGATGTAGGCCTCGTCGACGACCCATTTGAAGCAGGCAATCAGAGTCGGCATAAATGCCTCCGGGGCGAAAGGCTAAAGGCTAAAGGCAAATAGAAAGACGTCTTATGTCTTCGCCATAAGCCCTTCGCCTTACGCCTTATGCCATGTCTTTATCTCAGCACGTTCCCCGAGATCACCATCCGCTGTGCCTCCGAGGTGCCCTCGTAGATCTCGAGGATCTTGGCGTCCCGCATCAGCCGCTCCACCTTGGCCCCCTTGATGTAGCCGTAGCCGCCGTGGATCTGGACGGCCTTGGTGGTGTGGTGCATGGCCTTTTCGGCGGCGAAGAGCTTCGCCATTGAGGCCTCCTTGGTGAAGGGCTGCTTGTTGTCCTTGAGCCACGCGGCGTAGTAGGTGAGGAAGCGGGCGGCCTGCAGGTCCGTCGCCATGTCGGCGATCATCCAGGCGATGGCCTGGTGGCGCGCGATGGGGCTCCCCATCTGGACGCGCTGCTTGGCGTACCGGATGGACTCGTCGAGGGCCGCCTGGAGGATGCCCACGCCCTGGGCGGCGATGCCCACGCGGCCGTGGTCGAAGGCCACCCCGGCGTTCGCCATGCCCGCACCCTCGGCGCCCAGCAGGTTTGCCGCGGGCACGCGGCAGTCCTTGAAGACGACCTCCGAGGTCTGCGAAGAGCGAAGCCCCATCTTGTGGAAGTGCTCGCCCGGCTTGAGCCCCGGCGTCCCCTTGGGGATGATGAAGGAGCTCATGCCCTTGCGGCCCGCGGCCTTGTCGGTCCAGCAGAAGACGAGGTAGGTGTCGGCCAGCGGCCCGTTGGAGATGAAGGTCTTGGTGCCGTTGAGCACGTAGGCGTCGCCGTCCTTCGCGGCCGTCGTCGTGGCGGCCATGACGTCCGTGCCAGCCCCCGGCTCGGTGAGGACGAAGGCGCCCAGGTGCTGGCCGGTGGCCAGCGGGACGAGGTACTTCTTCTTCTGCTCCTCGCTGCCCAGGAGGTTGATCAGCATGCAGGCAATCCCCACGTGGATCGACACGGTGAACCCCGTCGAGGAGCACGAGCGCGAGAGCTCCTCCACGACGATGGCGTGGGTCAGGTAGTCGGCGCCGGAGCCGCCGTACTGCGTGGGGATGGGGATGCCCATCCAGCCGCCCTCGGCGAGCTTCTTGAAGAGATCGGCGGGGTGGGCTTCCTTCTCGTCGATCTCGGCGGCGATGGGCTCCACGTTCTTCACGCAGAATTCCCGGATGTTCTTGCGGATCAGGTCCTGTTCCTCGGTCAGCTTGAAATTCATCGTCCTCTCCCTCCTTCTGGCTCGCAGGCCTCGGCCTGCTCCAATTTTGAGTTTGCCGTGTTGAGTTATGAAACCGATTGCCCGCGCGTTCCGGGCCTGAAACCCGAATCCGGTCAGGCAAGATGTCGCTTGCCTTCCTTCAAAACCCGACACTCAAAATTCTAAACCTGTTTCTTATCCGAACCGGAACTGCACGCCGGTGCCGCCTTCCGGGTAGCCCCACTCGAGCACCCCGGTGCCGCAGGCAATGCGGCAGGTGCCGCACTCGAGGCAGCCGTCGATGGTCAGCGTGAACACCCCGTCGGCGCCTTCCGCGTACAGGCCCGCCGGACAGGCCCGCGCGGCCGCCCTCAGCCGCGGGTCGCGCTCCATGCCCGGCCGGATCCGGATATGGGGGGCAGGCAGCGGCTTGAAGACGTTGAGGCCCAGCTTCGCCTTGAGGTCGCTCATATCTTTGCAACCTCCTTTGCGTCCATCAGCATCGTCCAGAGCTCGCCGAGCGTCAGATGCTTGCGCAGCGTGGTGAAGACGGGCGACTTGGGCCCGGCGGGCACCGTGTAGAGATCGCGCATCAGGTTGCCTACGAGCTCCGGGTAATGGCCGAAGAGATGCGGGTTCGACAGCACCCGGGGCGTGTCCCTGAAGGTCTGGAAGTCCTTGAGGACGAAGCTGTCCTCCAGCAGTTTCTGGTAGACGGCAAGCGTTGCCGCGTCGTACCGCCCCGCCTTTTTCGCCTCGATGACGGCCCTGGCCGCGAAATACCCCGAGGCCAGGGCGTATTCCATCCCGCGCACGGTGAACCCGAGGTTCAGGGCAAAGCCTGCCGAATCCCCCGCCACGAGGATCCCGTCGCCGAAAAGGCGGGAAAGCGCCCGGTAGCCGCCCTCGGGGATGACGTGGGCGCCGTATTCCATCGTTTCACCCCCGCGGATGAGGGGCTCGATCTCGGGGCGCGCCTTGAAGGCCTCGAAGAGCGCCGGCGCATCGCCTGCCGCCTCTTCCTTCGAAATGTCTTCAATGGAGATGACCAGCCCGAGGCTGACGCTGTCTTGGTTCGTGTAAAGGAACCCCCCGCCGAACAGGCCCTTGGTGATGTCCCCCGCGAAGAGATGGGCCGCCCCCTCGCCTTCGCCGACGCTGAAGCGGTCGTTGATCACCTGGCCGTCGAGCCGGATCACTTCCTTGACGCCCACGGCATAATCGTGAGGGCGCGCCGGCGCCCGCAGGCCGGCCTTTTCAGGGATGAGGGAAAGCACCCCGTCGCAGGCGATGACCGCGTCGGCCCGCAGCTCGTCGCCCCCGGCGATGACGCCGCAGACTTTGCCGTTTTCAAGGACCGGGTCCGTCACGAGGGTCTTGGGCAGGATCATGCCGCCGCGCTCCTCGACGCGCTCGGCAAACCAGCGGTCGAATTTCGATCGGAGGATGCTGCAGCTCTGGGGCCTGTCGGTCCGCAGCTCGCTGCCGGTGTAGTGGAAGGTGAAGGAGCGGTTTCGGGCCATGAGGGTGGCGCCCTCGCGGACGATGGCCCGCTCGAGGGGGGCCTCGTCCCAGAGGCCAGGGAAGAGATCGCGGACAGGGTTCAGGTAGAGACGGCCGCCGGAGAGGTTCTTGGAGCCGGGGTAGTCGCCGCGCTCGAGGACGACGACCTCGACGCCCTCGCCGGCCAGCGTGTACGCCGCCGCCAGCCCCGCCAGTCCCGCTCCCACGATGATGACGTCGAATTTCTCCATGGATACCCGGACAGGAAACCAGTTGTTTGCGATGACATGGCAATTTCTGCGAAACCGCCGCGTTTTTCAGTTACCTCGGCAAAGGCTCCTTGCAAGAGACCGCTTTTCGAACAAAGTTCCGGATTCTCGATGCAGCTTCGAGTGCCTTCTGCGCCTAATCCTTCCCCAGCCATTCGCGGACGGTTTCGCTGTCAGCCATAGACAACCTTTCCTTCCCGGAGGATGAGCTTAAGGAAGGGATCCCCCATTTGCAAGCGCAGCTCCCACTCCTCGGGCCGGTAGACAAGAAAATCCACAGGGACATTCCTGTCGATCATACGGCTCAACTCGCGGATCCTGTCCGCTCCATAGTACGGAGTGTCTTTCTTGATGATGAGAAAGTCGAGATCGCTGTCCGGCCCCGCCTCCCCCCGTGCAGCGCTCCCGAAAAGGATGACTTTTTCGGGTTTGTATTTCTCGATGATCTGGGAACTGATGTTCTCGATTTCCTTTTGAATATCCATGAGGTTCTCGATTTTGGCGTGGCGCTTTTACGCCTCGAAGTAGACCACACAATCGACTGTTTGTAAAGAGTCAAACATCTTTGCGCTTGACAGGCATAAAATATTGATGAATCATATGTTTCAAGGAGGCGCATTATGAGAACCACTTTGGACATCAACGAAGCGTTGCTGAAAGAGGCGCGGGCGCTGACGGGAATCCGGACAAAGAAGGACCTGGTCAACCATTCCCTGCGGGAGCTGATCCGCAAGAAGAGGCGGGATCACCTGGCCGGTCTTTACGGCAAGGCCGTGACGGAATTGAGCCCCGAGGAAGTGGAAAGGTACAGAGAGCATGAGCGATGAACGATTCCTGGTGGATACGACCGTCTGGGTCAATTTTTTTCGGGGGGGCAATGACTCCTTGAAGGTCCGCATGGCAGGCCTGATCGCCGACGACCGGGTCTGCATGACGGAAATCGTCATCTTCGAGCTTTTGAGAGGCGCAAGGTCGCGAAAAGAATATAACGTGCTGCTGAAGGATTTTTCGGCGCTTCCCGCCCTGTCGCTGGATGCAAAGGCCTGGCAGACAGCCTGGGAAACGGCCTTTCTTTGCCGCCAGCGGGGCCTCAACATCCCGGTGCTGGATACCCTGATTGCGTCCATTGCCATCCGTCACGGAGTAACGCTCATGCATTCGGACCGGCATTACGAACTCCTGTCCCGCCACACGTCCCTGAAAACGGTTGCCTTTTAGCGTCATTTTCTCCTGCCTGTTAGAGGATCGTCTTCCCGAGAATCTTTCCTTCGGTGCTCCGCTGCAAATCATGAGCAATGCCTGTGATTTACCCGGTATGCTTCTTGCACAAATTCCACAGCGCCTGATGGCTGCCGGCTAAAGGCATGGTGCGTGGGGCAGGCGTCTCGCCTGCCATCCCTTGATGCGTGCGTTTTGAAAGGAACATGCCGTGGATGTCAAAAATCCCATCGCCAACCCCCTCATCGTCCTGCGCGAGGAGTTCGACGACTGGGCGATCCTCTTCGACCCCGACACGGGCAACGCCTTCGGCCTCAACCCCACGGGGGTCTTCATCTGGAAGCTCCTCGACGGGAAACACGACGCCGATGCGATCGTCAGCCGGCTTCGCGAGGAGGCCGACGACGTGCCCGAGGACGCCGCCGAGCACGCCCGGCAGTTCATCGCGGCGCTCGAGGCGCAGGGGCTCGTGGGCTACGAAATCGAGCAGGAACGGCGTACGGGGAACGGGGATCGAGGCTGAGCGAATGAAACTCATGCGCACCCCGAAGAAGATCGACATCGACATCACCAACCGCTGCAACCTCCGGTGCCGCTACTGCTACCACTACGAAAGCGCGGGCGACGCGGGCGGGGACCTGCCGGCCGAGGAGTGGCTGCAGTTCTTCGGGGAACTCAACCGTTGCGCCGTCACGGAGGTGACGCTGGCCGGCGGCGAGCCCTTCATCCGCGAGGACCTCGAGGCGATCGTCGGCGGCATCGTGAAGAACCGCATGCGCTTCGCGATCCTCTCGAACGGGACGCTGATCACCGACGAGATGGCGGCCTTCCTCGCCTCCACGAAGCGCTGCAACTACGTACAGATCTCCATCGACGGCTCCATGCCCGAAAGCCACGACGCCATGCGGGGCAGGGGAAGCTTTGCCAGGGCCGTGGAGGGGCTCCTCACCCTGCGGCGCAACGGCGTCCGCGCCGCCGTCCGCGTGACGATTCACCGAAAGAATGTCCACGACCTCGAGGGAATCACCCGCTTTCTGCTCGAGGACATCGGCCTCGGCTCGTTCGGCACCAACAGTGCGGGGGCCATGGGCCTTTGCCGGAAGAACGCCGAGATTGTGCAGCTCACGACGGAAGACAGGGTGCTCGCCATGGAGACCCTGCTGCGGCTGTCGAAAAAATACAACGGGCGGATTCAAGCCATGGCGGGACCGCTGGCCGAGGCCCGGCATTGGCTCGAGATGGAGGAGGCGCGGCTCGAGGGCCGACCGCAGATGCCGAACGGCGGGTCGCTAACCGGCTGCGGCTGCTACAAGTCATCTCTCTCCGTGAGGGCCGACGGCGCGATCACGCCCTGCACGATGCTCTCCCACATCGAGCTGGGCCGCATCAACCGCGACGATCTCGGCGGGCTCTGGAGAGAGCATACGACCCTCAACGCCCTGCGCCGGCGAGACGAGATCCCCCTCTCCGGCTTTTCCTTCTGCGAGGGGTGCCCCTACGTGAATTACTGCACGGGAAACTGCCCGGGACTTTCCTACACGCTCACGGGCGAGGTCAACCACCCGAGCCCCGATGCCTGCCTGCGAAAATTCCTGGCCGAGGGTGGAAGGCTCCCGGATCGGGCCCTGCTGTGCTGAAGAGGCCATGAAACCTTATGATGACACGTTCCGGTGAAATTCTCTTTCTCGTTGCCGTCCTCGCGGCGCTCGCCGGCGTGTTGTTCGCGCTGGTTCCCGCGGGGCTCTCTTCCAACGAGGAAGGGGTTCAGTACGTGCAGATGAAGAACATCGTCCTGAACGGGTCTTTCGAGATCCACGCGCCGGCTCTTGCCCTCGGTTTCGAGGCGGAGGATATTGCAGGACCTCGGGGATTTTTCGAATCCCGCGGCGGCAGGCTCTACGCGATTCCGCCCCCGCTCTTTCCCTGGACGGCGAGCCTCCTTTACCCGGTTTTCGGCGAGCGGGCCGTCGACTTCACGCCGATCCTCTTCGTTTTTCTATCGGCGCTCGTCCTGGGCCTGATCCTGGACCGGGTGATGCAGAGGGATTTCCTCTATTGGCTCCTGCTTGCAACTTTTCTTATCGGTTCCCCCGTCTTGATGCAGGGCTTTCAGTTCTCAGGGATGGCCCTTTCCCTGCTGCTGATCGTCTCGGCGCTCTGGCTTCTGGAGGGCCATTTCGGGGGCGACTCTTCCCGGGCGAAGCTGTTCCTCGCTTCGGTGCTGGTGGGGCTTTCGGCGATCGTCAGGATCGAGTGCCTGATCGTCGTCTTTTCCTATTATCTCTGCTCCGCAATCGTCCTGTTTGCGCACAGACGCCTGGGCGATCTGTGGACGGTCTTTGCGGGCGGAGTGTTCTGTCTGATCGTGCTGATCCTCCATGACGTTGTTCTTCACGGCCGTATCCCCGGCCCCTACCTCCAACTCGTTCTGCCGTTCTACGCGCTTTCCCCGATCCGCCTTGCCGCACTTGGCGGGGGCCTTGCCTTATCGTGCGTTCTGTTCATCCTGTCCCGGCGGGAAGAGAGCGGCCCGGTCCGAAAAGCGGTTCTGTCGGTCCTGTCCGTCATCCTGCTGTTCGGCGCCGTGCTCGTGACGGCGGCCCGGATCACCGTGTCCCATCTCATGGCCCTTTTCCCGGCCGTGCTCTTCCTGTTCTACGGCATTCCGGAGCGTCTCGAGCGGTTGACAAAGGGGGAAGGGACCCTCGATGCCATCCTCACCGCGGCGGTAGTCTTCTGTCTTGCCATCGGCTCGGCGATCCTGCGCCCGGGGTCATGGATCGTCGTTACCGTATGGCTGCCCATCGTACCCTTCGTCATCCTCCTGATCGCCCGGGAACGAAAGACCCTTTTTGCAGCCCGCGGGATGTGCCTCGTGCTGGCCTTCTTCTGCGGTGTCGCTTTCGTGAACGGGATCGAGGAGTCGAAGAAGCGTGTACTGCAATTCCGGGAATACAACGCCGCTCGTGTTGCGTTCCTGGAGAAGCACACCTCGTCGGGGGATGCCGTCGTGTTCGATGACACGGGCAAGATGGAGCACGCAGGCCCGCTCTTTTTCGAAAGGGTTTTTCTCGTGGCGCGGAGTCCCGGCGATCGAGATCGCCTGTTCCGGACGCTCGCGGCGGGGAAGGTCGAAAACGCTTACGCCTGGACGGGAAACCCGATGGGACTCGTGGGGTTCAATCCGTACAGCATGGAGAAACCGCCGGAATTTCCCCCCCCGCCGGGGTCGAAATCCTGCTGCGGCGGGTCCTGCAAGGAGAGAAACTACTATCTGGTGAGGCTCGACACCCGGGCAGTGCTTTCAACCGGGACCGGCCGGGGAGGGTCTTGATGGTGAGTTCCGGAAACACATGGTCCGTCCTCAGGGGCGACACCGCGAGCGGGACGGCGGTCAGGCCCGTCCCGCCGCTAAGCACGCTCTACTTCTACCTGACCGAGGGCTGCAACCTGCGATGCCGGCACTGCTGGCTCGAGCCGCCCCACCAGTCGGAAAAGCGGCAATACGCGGCCCTGGACCCGGATCTCTTCCGGCACATCCTGGAGCAGGCAAAGCCCCTGGGCCTTACGTCCGTGAAGCTCACCGGCGGCGAGCCGCTCATGCACCCGCAAATCGGGGAGATCCTGTCGATCCTCCGTAGTGAAAAGCTCCGCTTCAACATGGAGACCAACGGCGTCCTCTGCACGCCGGAGCTTGCACGGGAACTGGTCCGCTCCGGCCTCGGACACGTTTCCGTGAGCCTCGACGGGGCCGATGCGGACACCCACGAGTGGGTGCGGGGCGTCAAGGGCTGCTTCGAGGCCGCCCTGCAGGGGATCCGGAACTTCGTCGCGGCCGGATGCCGGCCCCAGGTCATCATGACGCTCATGCGAAGGAATGTCGATCAGGTCGAGGACGTCGTGCGCCTTGCCGAATCCCTCGGTTGCTCGTCGGTCAAGTTCAACATCGTCCAGCCCACGGCCCGGGGGGTCAAGATGCACGAGGCCGGCGAGACCCTCGGCATCCGGGAGATCGTGAGACTCGGGGACTGGGTCGAGAATGATCTGTCGGCCGGAACGAAACTTACCCTGCACTATTCCCGCCCGGCGGCGTTCCGCCCCCTCGGGAGGATCTACGGCAGGGAGGGCTCCGGCTGCGGCGTCTGCGGCATTTTCGGGATCCTGGGCGTCCTGGCCGGCGGCTCCTACGCCCTCTGCGGGATCGGGGAACATGTGCCGGAGTTGGTCTTCGGCCATGCCTCGAAAGATCCCCTGGCCGATGTGTGGAAAGACAACTCCGTTCTCCGTGAGATCCGTGAGGGCCTGCCGCGCCGCCTGGGCGGAATCTGCGGGGAGTGCCTCATGAAGGGAATCTGCCGGGGCAGCTGCATCGCCCAGAACTACTACAAAGACCGGGACCTCTGGGCGCCCCACTGGTACTGCGAGGAGGCGAGAGCGCTGGGCCTGTTCCCCGAGAGGCGTCTTGCCTCTCGAGCGGCAAGAAACGGCGATACGGGACGGTGTGCCCCGCGAGAAGCATCCGGGGCGCGATAAAAAAACTTGTTGGAAAAAGGGGACAGTCCCCTTTTGCGGGCTCTGGGCAGCCGGTGGCCCACAGGGATTCAGTTTGTTCGGAAAGGGCATGGTGCCGCATGAAAACGAAGTTACGCTATGAGCCGCCACTTCTCGTCGATATGAAAGGGCCTGACCTTTGCGGGGAGCTTATGACCTGCGGTTCAGGAGGCTCAGTGGGCATGGGGAGCTGCTATGCAGCCTCGTCCTGCAGGAACGGGCGCGGCGCGGAGAGGTGCCAGAGCGGCAATTACGCCTGCGGCTGCGACGCCTGTTGCGAAACCGGAAGCAGCTGGACGACCTCGTCGGGGTTCCCATTTACAATGTGCGAATGCAAATGGGGCAACCAGGCCAAAGAGGACTGCAATGACGGGCAGTGGACGGGAGGCCCCTGCGCAAACGGCTATGCGGCCAGCTACACCTGTTCGGTGGGGACCGACATATATTCCGATGGCAGTACGAACTGGTGCTGGGAGGGGTATGGATGAGTTCGATGTACGGGTTTCGCCTATACGACGGCCAATGCTGGGAAATCCGGCCCGGGGAGGGTACCGGGGCGTGGGCCGACGAACTCGCCCGCCTGCTCGGGCTCGAACCATTGCAGGGCCCTGCGGACAAGACGATCCGCCTGGAGAGATTTCCGCCTTCATCAGGCACGGGTGACGGTTGCCTGCAGGCCCCGCACGGGTGCGACGGGGAGGGATGGCAGGTGCGCAGATCCCCGTTTCTGGAAATCTGGCGCCATCGGGCTGTCCCGCAGATCGTCTGCGGGCTCCACGAGACCGCGGATGTTCTCCATGTGAGGGAACAGATGCGATGCGCCCTGTTCCCCGTCTACGACCTGACCGTGCGCCGGGGCGGCCTTCCGCTCCACGGCGCCCTGGTCGAGCATGACGGCCGGGGGGTGCTCCTTGTCGGCAGAAGCGGCGTCGGCAAGTCGACGGCCTGCCGCAGGCTGCCGCCGCAGTGGAACGCCCTCGGTGACGATCTGGCCCTCGCTGTGCGCAGACCCGGGGGCGTGTTTGCGGTCCATCCTCTCCCCACGTGGAGCGCCGTGGGGGCGAATCTGGAAAAACGCGTCTGGGACATCAAGCGGGGCGTTCACCTGTCGGCCGTCTTCTTTCTCACCCAGGCCGCCGAGGATGATATCCTCCCGGCCGGCAAGGCCATGGCCACGGTGGTCCTGGCCGATGCGGCCATGAAGATCTTCGAGTCCGTGAGGGTGCATGAGCACTCCCTCGAGAAAAAACTCCTGGGCGGAAATGCCTTCGCCAATGCCGCCGCCATGGCCAAGTCGGTCCCGACCTATATCCTGCGCCTGAGCCTCACGGGCCGCTTCTGGGAAAAAATCGAAGCGGTACTGGAAAAAGGGGACAGTCCCCTTTTTCGTGAGCGGGGGGTGTCTGCCCATGGAACGTGAGATCTTCTGCCGGGGCGAGAGCATGCGGCCTCTTCTCCGGCCGGGGGACCGGATCCGCTTCGCCCCCTGCCGCGCCGGGGAGGTGCGGCCGGGGGACGTGATCCTCTTCGTCCCGCCGGGGCGGGACGAGCGGGTCGTCCACCGTGTCGTCTCCGCGGGGCCTGACGGGATCCGGACCCGGGGGGACGCGAACCCGCGCGCAGACAGCTGGGATATCCGGCAGTCGAACCTCGTCGGCCGCGCCGTGGCTATCGAGCGCGGCGGGAGGCTGATTCCTGTCGCGGGCGGCCTCGCGGGGTGCCTGCTTGCCGCCTGCATCCGCGCCGCCCGGCGGGCGGATCATCTGGCGTCCTACCTCCTGAACCCCTGCTATCGGGGCCTAGCGCGACTCGGCCTGCTCCGGGCCCTCGTGCCGCGTGCGTTTCGCCCGCAGGTCATCACCTTCGAGCGCGGCGGTACAAGGGAGATGCACCTCATCCTGGGCGGCCGCATCATCGGGCGGCGCCCTGCGGGAGCCCGCGCCTGGTCGATCCGGCGGCCCTTCCGGATCTTCGTCGACGAGCGGGCCCTGCCATGAAAGAAATGGGGACAGTCCCCTTTTTCGTTAGAGGCTACTACCGGCGCCGCGATGTGTGGGCTCCCCACTGGTTCTGTGAAGAGGCCGACTTCCAGGGCCTGTTTCCCGAGACGCGAAGGCAGCGGAGTTAGGACGAACACGGTACAGGCGGCAGGCTTCCGGCCGGGAGCGCGTCGGTGATGTCATGAGGGGCGCGAAGAATCCCGAAGATCGTGTGTCAAGAATTCTCGATCTCTCCTTGCGGATCTCCATTTCCAGCCCTGCCATGAAGCCCTTCGTCCGGTTTGCGACGCGTCAGTCTGGACAGGGGTTCTTCCACCGGCAGCTCTGGGATTTCGATGATTTTCTCCAGAAAAAGCTCCTCGCGCTTCTGAAGAAGACATCCTCCCAGGGGGAGATCGTCAACGCCTGCAGGGAGCAGTGGAAACGGAATCTGAAAACCCTGCAGCGGGATTTGCAGATGCGGCTTGAGAGCGGCACCTTCGACGTGGACGAATCGCCGTGTGCTGGGGACCGCCGGAATGCCTTGTGCAAATATCTTGGCCGGGACGGCCGTGTCCTCTATATCGGGTGCGGGACAGGTCGCGAGTGCCTGGCCTGGGCGAAAGAGGGTCTGCGCGTCGTCGGGGTCGACACCGACCTGTCACTCGTGAAGCTGGCCCGGGACTGGGCTGGTCTTCTGCGCGTCCCTGCCGTTTTTGCCGGGATGGACATGATGGAGCTGGGATTTCGGCCGGGCGCTTTCGACGGTTTTCTCCTCGAGGTCTATGGAGGGCTCCCGGATGCCAAGCGTGCGGTGGCGCTCCAAAGAGAACTGGCCAGGGTCCTGCGGCCGGGCGGGATCGGCCTGGTCGTTGCCGAGCGGAAGATTTATCCCTGCTGGTGGTTCCTGATGGGCTCCTCGTGGCCCGATTCCATGGTGGCGTGGCTGCGGGGTCAGGTCTCGCTCGATTTCTGCTTCGGGGAAAGGGATGCCTGCGAGGAGCGGCTGCAATACGGGCTGTTCAGCCGCTGCCACACCGCGGAGTCCCTGTCGTCGGAGCTTTCCCGGACCTTCGAAGTTCTCTCCTGCCGGTACCAGGCCGATCCCCGCTATGTACTGGCTGTCGTGACGAAAAAGGAAGGCGCATCGGGCCGGGAGGCGGAGGGAGAGATCGGAGCGCCGGAGACGGCGCCGGTTGATCTTTCCGTGACCGACGGCACCCTGGAGGATGTGGAAATTCTTTGCATGGACCTCGAGCGGCATGCAGAAGCGGTTGCTTCTTTCTTTAAAGAAGGGGGGCGGGGTGCGGATTGCCTGACCCAGTTGGGGCCAAGCGCCGAATCGGTTCTGCACTGCCTCGGGCAACTGCTTGGCCGAGACGGTAATCGCGTCGCCCCGTCGTTTAGGACTGAGGCTGATGTCCCGGCGCAAAGACCGGGGAAAGGGGGCCATGACCATGCGCTCACCAGCTGATGCAGGACCGTCCCTGTTCGTGAGGGGCGACAGCATGCGGCCCCTCTTTCAGCCGGGGGACCGGATCCGATTCGCCCCATGCCGTGCCGAGGAACTGCGGCGGGGCGACGACATCATCTTCACGTCGCCGGGGCAGGGGGAGCGTGTCGTCCACCGCGTCGTCTCGACGGGACCCGGGTGATCCGGACGAAGCGATAGGGCCTTTCCCGATTGAACCTAACCGGGCATGATTCTGGCATCTTCTGGGGAAAGAATGGTCGGTCCCCATTTTCATCAGCATGAAAACCTGGATTGAATGTCTCAAAAGCGGGCTTGCGCGCAAGGCGCCGGAGGACCGGATCGCCGGGGGGAAGCCCTATGCCGCAATCGGCGCAAACCTGCGCCGGCACCTGCCGTTTTTCCGGCGGCACTGGAAGAAGGGGGCTCTGGGCGCGGGGTTCATCCTGCTCAACGCCCTCATGGCATTTCCCATGCCGCTTGTCTCCCGCTTCGTCATCGACGACGTCATCCTGGCGAAACAGCTTTCGCTTCTTCCCTGGGTGCTTCTCATCATGGCCGCCATCGCCCTCTTCTCGCGCGCCATGGGCCTGTTCCAGAACTGGTTCTTCCTGCGCTACAGCCAGGACATCACCCTCGATATCCAGAAGCAGGTGCTGGAGCACTCCTTCAGCCTCCCCAAGTCCTTCTTCGACAAAAACCAGGCAGGCTACCTTCTGGCGCGCATGACGGGAGACATCGGCGGCGTGACGTGGTTCCTCTCGGGGAGCCTCGTGGGCATCGTGACGAACGTCCTGTACTTCATCGGCGGCCTGGCCCTGCTGTTCTGGCTGGAATGGCGGCTCGCATTGGCGGCCCTCGCCGCCGTGCCCGTCTTCCTGTTCGCCCTGCGGCGCTTCTCCGACCGGATGCACGCCCTGAACCACGCAGGCAACGAGGAGAACGCCCGCTACATGAGCGGTTTTCAGGAGGCGCTCAACGCCATGCCGCTGGTCAAGGCATTCGCCGCCGAGGAGAAGGCCGTAGGTAAGATCCTGGCCGGCCTGCGGCAGGTCTTCCGGGTCTCGGCCGAGCGCTCCGTGGTGGGCTCCGTGACGGGGCTTGCCCTCTCGTCGACGCCGAGCCTCGTGAACTTCTGCGTTTTTGCGATCGGCGCCTACTGGGTCATCACGGGCCACTGGAGCCTGGGGTCGCTCTTCGCCTTCCAGGCATATCTGGGCCGCGTCTTCGGCCCGGCGCAGTCGCTCGCCTCGACGGGGCTTCAGATGCAGAGCATCCGGGCATCGCTCGAGCGCCTCACGGCCCTTCTCGACGTGGCGCCGGAGGATGCCGGCACGAAAGGCCTGCGGGTCGGGCGGCTGAAGGGGGAGGTCGAGTTCAGGAACGTCTCGTTCGAATACGACCCGGCAAACCCCGTCCTCCGGGACGTCTCCTTCCATGTCCGCCCGGGCGAGCATATCGCCGTTGTCGGCCCCAGCGGCGCGGGCAAGACGACGCTTCTGAGCCTGCTGATGCGGTTCTACGGCCCGACGGGGGGCGAGGTCCTTTACGACGGAAAACCCGCCCGGGACTACGACGTGCGGTCGCTCAGGCAGCGGATCGGCTACGTCTCGCAGAGCCCGATCCTGCTTTCCGGCACGATCGGGGAGAACCTCCGTTACGGAAACCCCGGGGCGACGGACGAGGAGATCACCCGAGCGGCCCGGGTTGCGGGCATCCACGACTTCATCCTGGGCCTGCCCGGCGGCTATGAAAGCGAGGTGGGCGAGCGGGGCGTCAACCTCTCCGAGGGTCAGAGGCAGCGGCTCGCCATCGCCCGGGCCCTCGTGAAGGACCCCGACATCCTCGTCCTCGACGAGCCCACGGCGGCCCTCGACGGCCTGACCGAGAAATCGCTGCTCGAGGCGCTGCCCCGCGAGACGCGCGGCAAGACGCTCTTTGTCGTCGCCCACCGCCTCTCGACGGTTGTCGGCTGCGACCGGATCCTGCTGCTGGACGAAAACCGCCTCGTTGCCGAGGGGACGCACGCCGAGCTCCTGCGCACGAGCGACACCTACAGGGAACTCGCGGCATGCCAGCTGCTCCCCGATGTGAAAAAAGGCAAGATCATCCCCTATGAAAGTCTCCGTCGTCATACCCGTCCATAACGGGGAGCGGTACCTGGCAGAGGCCATCGAAAGCATCCTGAGTCAGACCTTTCGGGACTTCGAGCTCCTGATTGTCGACGACGGCTCGACGGACGGCAGCCGTGCCGTCATGGAGCGGTACGCCCGGCAGGACGCGCGCATCCGAATCCTTTGCCAGGCCAACCGGGGTGTCTCCGCCGCGGGAAACCGCGGCCTTGCAGAGGCGCGGGGCGAATGGGTCGCCCGGCTCGACGCGGACGACCTGTTTCTTCCCGAAAAGCTGGAGCGGCAGCTTGCCTTCGTCCGGCGATACCCCGACGTGCGCATCGCGGGGACCCTGGGGCATTTCATCAACGGGGCGGGCCGCTTCATCGGTCTCGTGAGCACCGACGGGCCCTTCACAAGGGCGCAGTTCGAGGCAATGACGGCCCGGGGCGAGCCCGTCTTCTTCGTCCACTCCTCGACGCTGATGCACCGCGAGACCGTCCTTGCCGTGGGGGGCTACCGCGAGCAGTTCGTCCAGGCCGAGGATGTGGATCTCTGGCTCCGGATGGCCGAGAGGGGGCATCTGCTGCTGAAGATGCCCGAGCCGCTCCTGTTGTACCGCCTGCACGGGGCCTCGCTCACGATGTCGCGAAACGCGGAGCAGAAACTCCAGCACCGCTGGGTCATGGCCTGCGCCGCGGCGAGGAGGAAGGGAAGGGAAGAGCCCTCGCTGGCGGGGTTTCTCGGATCCGAGAGGCGCAGGCCGTGGCCCGTCCGGCTTCATGCCTTGCGGCAGGAGTCAGGCGAGCGGTTTTACCAGAAGGCGGCGCTCTACTACGCAGGCGGGAATTATCCGGCGCTTGCGGCCTGCCTGTGCCTTGCCGCCTTCCTCAATCCCGGTCACGTGCTGCCGCGGCTCTATGCCCGCAAGGTCGCCCCGGCGGTCGAGAGGCGCCTGCCGGGTACCGTCCATGCCCGGATCGCGGTTACAGGCGAAAAGGGGGTATGCCGGCATGCGACCGGAGCATGAGTTCCTGATATCCTGCATCGGTCGGGCATTCCGGGACGACCGGCTCGGGTCGCCTCTTCCCCCGCCCGGGGGCCTGGACTGGGGCCGCTTCGTCAGCCTATGCGAGTGGCACAACGTGGCCCCGCTTGTTTGCAGGACGCTGCCGGTCGCTCTCAACGGGGCCGTTCCCCACGCCGCCGTGAGCCGCCTCCGCGGTTTTCATCAGAACAACACGGCCCGGTCGCTCCTGCTTGCCGCGGAGTTGTCCCGTATCCTGAAAGCCTTCAATTCTTCCGGCATCCCGGCATACCCCTTCAAGGGTCCGGCCCTGTCCGTCATGCTCTACGGGGACCCGGCGCGCAGGCAGTCGAAGGACCTGGATATCCTGGTGCCGGGGGAAACCCTCCGCGGGGCCATGAAGGCCCTCGAGGCGCAGGGATACCGGTCGAAGAACGGGCTGGATGGAGCGCGCCTCTCCGCGCACCGGCGCACCGAGTACGAGGCGGCTTTGGTCCGCCGCGACGGCAGGCTGCAGGTCGAACTCCAATGGGCCGTCGTGCCGGGGTATTTCGGGTTTGACCACGAAAGGCTCGGCATCTGGTCCCGTCTCGAGAAGCGCACGTGGAGCGGCATGGATTTCCCTGTGCTCCCGCCGGAGGAGACGCTTCTCATGCTCTGCGTGCACGGCGCCAAGCACATGTGGTGCAAGCTTGGCTGGGTCTGCGACGTGGCCGGGCTGCTCGAGGCGCCGACGCCCCCCGATCTGTCCCGGACGACCGAGCTTGCGAGGCAATGCGGCGTATTGAGGCTGCTGCGGCTCGGGCTTCTGCTGGCCGAGTGCCTCGCGGGTGCGCGGCTGCCGCAGGAGGTCTCGGCCCTGATCAAGGCGGACCTCATGACGGCCGTCCTGGCGCGGCAGGCCCAGGCCCTCATCGCGAAGAGCCCGGTGAACCCGGACGTGGACCCTGCCCGGTACCTCTTCTACCTGAAGTCCAAGGACGGCAGGCGGGATCAGCTTCTCTTCGCGGGCAGGCTGATGGCGACGCTGGCCGCGGGCGAGTGGAACCCGTCGGCCCTGCCGGACATCCTCGCACCCCTCTATTATCTGCTCCGACCCCTGCACATGGCCGGCCGCCACGGCGAGCCGATCCTGAGAACCCTGGCCCGCCGGGGAAAAGGGGACAGGCAACATTTTGTGCTTGATACGCCAATCGAAAGGTGAGTTACAGTGCCGAGAATCGCGAGAGGACTATCTGACGGCTTTGTCTATCACGTCATCAACAGGGGAAATAACAAACAGCAGGTATTCCATAAGGATCAGGATTACGATGCATTCATGGATTTGGTGGCAAGCGCGACAAAACGTTTTTCCGTCAAGCTTTATGCCTATTGTCTGATGCCCAACCATTTTCACTTCGTCGTATCCCCGGAACAGGGCACGGCGCTTTCCGCCTGGATGCACTTGATCATGACAAGCCACGTTCGCCGCTACAACAAATATTATGGGGTCAGCGGACACGTTTGGCAGGGTCGCTTCAAAAGCTTTCCCGTGCAGAGGGACGAGCATCTCCTGGTTCTGATGCGCTACGTGGAGGGCAATCCCGTTCGGTCCGGTTTGACGGCCACGGCGAGAGATTGGCTGTGGTCATCCCACCGAGAAAGGATTGGAGAATCGCCAACGCGGCTTCTTGCAGAGGTCCCGGTCGCGCTACCGGAATTCTGGACTCGTTACGTAGACGCGAAATGGACAGAGTCGGAAATCGAGCGGGTTCGAGAATGCGTGAATCGCCAAGCGCCGTTCGGGTCGTCGAAGTGGCGGGATCAAGTAGGCCGGGAATTTGGTCTGGAATCGACAATGAGACCCAGAGGCCGGCCCAAGAAATTCCCGGATTGAAAATGTTGCCTGTCCCCTTTTTCTTTCTATCTCAGGCAGATGGAAGCCGCTCCTGGTCGAGCTCGCAAATCGAGGCGATGATCTCGAAATCCCTGTCTGCATGGACAAGCCGGGCCGTCTTGTACGCACAGGATGCGATGATGAGATCCGTTGTGGGGACCTGACGGCCTTTCCTGTCGAGCTGAAATCCCCAGCGGGAGGCCCTGTCGATCACGTCCCGGGTAATGGGTATGCCCGGAAGCGAAAGGAACGAATCCCGGAGGGTTCGGTAATCCTTTTCCGTCCGGGCTCCTCGCAGGATTTCGACGACAACGATCCCGCAGGTGACGGCCTCCTCGCTTTCGAGGATTTTCCGGATTCGGGCCTTGATCTTCGCGGAACCGGAGGGACGAAGATATTCGATCCAGGCCGAGCTATCGATGAGGAACATCCCGTTTCCTCCTCTCGAGGAATTCCTCGGTCGTGAAGGCAAGGTCCAGTTTTCCTTCCAACTCGATCAGCCTGCGAGCTTTTCTGCGCCTGACGAACTCCTCCAGTGCTTTCTCCACGGCGGCCTTTTTCGACTTGGCCCCGGAAAGGGTCTTGACCTCGTTGAGCAGATCCTCGTTGAGCACGATGGTGGTCCTCATGATGCCTCCGTAAAGCATATTTTTAATACATATTATAGTATGCATTCATGCCCGTCAAGCGGAAGATCGGCAGGATCGCCAGCCGGCACAGCAAACCCATTCTCGGGACGATGACACGAAAGTAAAAAGAGCGCCGGTCGATTCGACCGGCGCTCTTGTTGCAAACAGATGTTTTAGGGATGACGGGCGGGATGCCCGTCCCACCGCGGGAAACCCGTCCTACGCCTTCTTGACCGGCTTCATCAGGGCCAGGGCGATGAGGATGCCCAGGACCGCCAGTCCCGCCGTGGGGTAGAAGGCGACGGTGAAGGAGCCGAAGGTGTCCTTCGCCTGCCCGGCGATGATGCCGCCCAGGATCGCCCCGATGCCGTAGGCGAAGTAGACCAGGCCGTAGTTCTTGGCGTAGTTCTTCACGCCGAAGAACGTCGTCGTCGCCGTGGGCGCGATGGCCAGCCAGCCGCCGAGACAGAGCCAGAAGCCGATGAAGCACAGGGTGTAGAGCATCACGGCCCCGGGGCCCGCCGCGAGCATGCCCAGGGAGCAGGCCAGGATGATGACGAAGGAAATGACGGCCGCCATTTTGGGGGAAAGCTTGTCCGTCAGGACGCCGAAGATGGGCCGCCCCACGCCGTTGAAAATGGCGAACACGCCGACCAGCGTCGCCGCCGTGGCCGGGTCGATCTTGATGACCTCCTGGGCGACGGAGGCCGAGATGCCGATGGCCATGAGCCCGGCGAGGCAGCCGATGGTGTAGCACAGGAACAGCCCGTAGAAGGTGGAGGTCTTCGTCATCTCACCCATGTTGAGGTCCACGGCGCTGCCGGCAGCCGCTGCGGCAGGCTTCCAGCCCGCGGGGACCCATCCGTCCTTGGGGAAGCGGAAGGGGGTGAAGCAGATGATCATGATGACGAGGAAGGCCGCCCCCATGTAGAAGAAGGTCTGCATGGGTCCCACGGCCTTGATCAGGGCCGCCGCCACATTGGCCGACACGAAGGGAGAGCCTCCGAAGCCGGCCAGCGTCAGACCCAGCGCGAGGCCCCGCTTGTCGGGGAACCATCGGCCCGCGACGGCCAGGGGCACGCCGTAGGCCAGGCCCACGCCTCCGCCGCCGATCAGACCGTAGGTGACGGCCAGCATGGTCCCGCTCGTCGAGAAGCTGGCCATCATCCAGCCCGCGCCGACGATGGCCCCGCCGATCCAGCCCAGCATCTTGGGTCCGAGCTTGGCCATGACCTGCCCGCCGAAAAACATCAGCGTCGCAAAGGCCGCGAGAAAGGCCATGAAGGGCAGGCCCGCCTCGGTGGCGTTGAGGTTCAGGAGCTTTGCGACGGGGCCCCTGAAGACGCTGTAGGCGTAGACGCTGCCCAGGCAGATGTTGATGATGAAGCCCAGTACGACGAACATCCACCGGCCCTTCTCGGCCGGCATCCCGAAAAGTTTCTCCTCACTCATTGGAACCCTCCCTCCTCAGATCTTGAACCCGACAAGTGTGAAATGAATGAAAAACGCCGTTTGCGCCTCCCTGCCGGATGAACGCAAAATCGCGCCACGATTATCGGAATTCCGGGGAATTGTCAATTGGAAAAAAGGATTTGAATACAGGGGGATATTGAAAACGATTGCACGCGCATCGCCTGCGGCTCGCTGCGGGGTCGGGATGACGGATAAACCCGTTGCTTGAGTTTTTTGATTCCCGGCCCCTTGGTTCGAGGAATCTTGATGGAACACGGGGTCCCCGGCAGACGTCAACGGCCGATCGGGCGGTGGGCGAGGCCCTTGAGGTCTTCGGGGAGGTTGAGGTTGGCGAAAAGCCGACCCTCGGGGTCGAACCGGCGGATCTCGTCGGCGGGGATCTCGCGGGTCCTGAATTTGCGGAACAGGCGGGAGACCTTCAGCTCGTCCCTCTCGATCTGCGACTCGATGACGGGGAGGCACGTGCGGGAATAGATCGCATGCAGCGATTCGTAGCCGTCGTCCGTGACGGGGACCACCAGGTCGAACCCCTCAGCCAGCGCCATCATGTGGCCGATGAAGGCCTCGCTCAGGTAGGGCATGTCACAGGCCGAGACGAAGGCCCGCTCGCCGGTCGCGTGGAGAAGCCCCGCGTGGATGCCGCCCAGGGGGCCCTTCCCCCGGTGGATGTCCGTGACGATCCGGGCGTCGAACTCCAGGTACTCCAGCGGGGCGTTGGTGGAGATGATGATCTCCCGGAAGAGGGCCCGGTAGACCCGCAGCGTCCGGTCGATGAGGCGCTCGCCGTCGATCTCGATGAAGGCCTTGTTGATGCCGCCCAGGCGGCCGGCCCGGCCGCCGGCCAGAATAATTCCCGTCATATACTGTAGGACAGGCGTCTCGCCTGTCATCCTCCAGAAGCGTCCCGCCCGTCAACCGTTAACGGCAGTGGTTCAAGACCTCGACGATCACGTCCTTTGTGTAGTCCTTCAGCTTCCAGGTCTTCGCCAGCTCGACGGCGTTGTCGGCGATCTTTTCGATGTCGCCCTCGGGGATGCCCCCCTCCTTGAGGGAAACGGGGCTCCCGATGGAGCGGAACCAGTCCCTGAGCTTCGCGATGCCCGCCGCCGCGGCCTTCGCGTCGTCCGCCTCGGCCGTCCCGAAGAATTCCCTCGCCAGGCGGGCGAAGCGCGCAGGCCTCTTCGCCGCCGACCAGGTCATCCAGCCGGGCAGGACGATGGAGAGGCCCGCCCCGTGCGCGATGTCGTAGAGGGCCGACAGCGAGTGCTCGATCATGTGGACGGGAAAGCCCACGATCCCCATCCCCGCCGTCGTCAGGCCGTTGAAGGCCAGGGTGCCCGACCACATGAAGTTCGCCCGGGCGTCGTAGTCCCGCGGGTCGGCCAGCGATTTCGCGGTGGCCTCCATGATCGTCTTCATGAAGGCGTAGACCATCCGGTCCTGCAGGGGGCTCTCGCCGGGCTCGGTGTTCGTGAAGTAGCCCTCGAGCATGTGCGTGACGATATCGACGGCGCTGTAGGCCGTGTAGGCCGGGCTCACGGTGTAGAGGACCTCCGGGTCGAGGATGGACGCCTTCGGCTGGATCAGGGGCGAGCGCACGCTGAACTTCTGGAGCGTCTCGTCGTTGGTGATGACCGCCGCGGCGTTCATCTCCGAGGCGCTGGCCGACATCGTCAGGACGACCAGGACGGGCAGGGCCTCCCGGACGAGCTTCGTGTAGACGAAGAACTCCCAGGGGTCGTGATCGGCCTTGACCCCCGCGGCGATCGTCTTGGCCGTGTCGATGACGCTGCCGCCGCCCACGGCGAGGACCGCGTCGACCTGCTTTGCGCGCGCCAGCGCGATGCCCTCCTTGGCCTTGGAGAGCAGGGGGTTGGACTTCACGCCCGAAAGCTCCACGACGTCGACGCCCGCCTCCTTGAGGGAGTTCAGGACCTGCTCGTAGACGCCGCTCGCCCGGACGCTGCCCATCCCGTAGACCATGAGCACCCGGCCGCCGAAGCGTTTGGCCTCGGCGCCGATCCTGGCGATGGAGCCTTTCCCGAAGATGATCTTCGTGGGGTTCTCGAATACGAAGTTCTGCATGGTTTCCTCCGGAAACAGGCGTCAGGCGTCAGGCAACAGGCATCGGGAAAGAATCCCTTTTCGTCCCGGTCGCTCTTCGCCTGCCTGCGGCGTGGTTTTCCGCTTTCTATATCCGCGAACGGCCCTGATTCGCAAGGGGGAACTTGGCGTGAACGCCTTCTGCCCGAGATAGGTCTTGATAAATTTCACGGGGAGGGGTACAAAAAGCCCTCGATCACCATGGAGGATCCGGAGTCATGTACTGGGAAAAAGAGATCGAGACCCTGCCGCGCGAGCAGCTGGAGGCCCTTCAGCTCGAGCGGCTGAAGGCAACCCTCGTGAAGGCCGCCGCATCCCCCCATTACCGGGAGGTGTACAGGCAGACGGGGTTCAACCCCGGCGATTTCAGGACCATGGCCGACGTGCCGAGCCTGCCCCTGACGACCAAGGACGACCTGCGCGAAAACTGGCCTTACGGGTTCCTCGCCGTTCCGCGGGAGGAGCTCGTCCGCATGCATTCCTCGTCGGGCACGACGGGCCGGGCGACGGTCATCTTCCACACGGCGAGGGACCTCGACGCCTGGACCAACCTGGTGGCGCGCTGCATGTACATGACGGGCGTGCGCCGCTCCGACGTCTTCCAGAACATGATGACCTACGGTCTCTTCACGGGGGGCCTGGGGTTCCACTACGGGGCGGAGCGGATCGGCTGCCTGGTCATCCCCGCCGGGGCAGGCAACAGCAAGCGCCAGATCCAGCTCATGCAGGATTTCGAGACGACGGTCATCCACATCATCCCGAGCTATGCCCTGCATCTGACCGCCGTCTTCGAGGAGCTCAAGGTCGATCCCCGAAAGGACACGAAGGTTCGGATCGCCTTCGTCGGGGCGGAGCCGCACACGGAAAAGACCCGCAGGCGGATCGAGGACTTCTACGGCTGGAAGGCCTTCAATTCCTACGGCCTCTCCGAGATGAACGGGCCCGGCGTGGCCTTCGAGTGCCCCGCCCAGAACGGCCTGCACATCTGGGAGGACAATTTCCTCGTCGAGATCATCGACCCGAAGACCCTGAAGCCCGTCCCGGACGGCGAGGAGGGCGAGCTGGTCATGACGACGCTGGTGCGCGAGGGGATGCCGATTGTCCGCTACCGCACGAAGGACCTCACCCGGATCATCCCGGGGCCCTGCGAGTGCGGCCGGACCCACCGGCGCATCGAGCGCATCAAGGGCCGCACCGACGACATGATGATCCTCAAGGGGGTCAACATCTTCCCGATCCAGATCGAGAAGAAGCTCATGGACATCCCGGGCGTGGGGACGAACTTCCAGATCATCCTGGAGCGCAAGGGGTTCAACGACGAGATGATCGTCAAGGTCGAGGTGGCGCAGGAGTTCTTCGACGGGGACCTGCTGAAGCTCCAGAAGCTCCAGCGCCGGATCACGGACGAGCTCAAGGCCGACATCCTGATCACCCCGAAGGTCGAGCTCGTCGAGCCGGGGAGCCTCCCCAAGTCGGAGGGGAAGGCCGTGCGGGTGATCGACAACCGGAAGGACTGACGGGCGGGTGGCCGGGGGCGCACCCCTTGCTTTACGCTACGATCGTCTACCGGCTTGGCGTTTGTGAAGTTAGGAAGAGCAGAAGTGAGGAAGAGCGGATAATATCCAGAAATCTTTAATCCACGCCTATCTTCCGCTCTTCATAACTTCCTAACTTCTATCTGTTCAGGGTGCCTTGTATCCGGGCATTTTACGGCCCGACATGAATGATGGAGGGGACCATGATCGTGCATCAGATCTCCGTTTTCGCGGAGAACAAGCCCGGGCAGCTGGCGAGGCTGACCGGGATCCTGGGCAAGGCGAAGGTGAACATCCGCGCCACAACGATCGCCACGACGGCGACCTTCGGCGTCATCAACCTCATCGTGGACGACCCGCAGAAGGCCATCAAGGCGATCAAGAAGGACGGGATGATGGTGACGACCAAGGAGGTCATCGCCGTCATCATCGAGGACAGGCCGGGCGGCCTCGACCGGCTCACGCAGATGCTCTTCAAGGAGAACATCAACGTCAACAACGCCTACGGGTTCGTGCTCGACAGCTGGAAGACGGCGGTCTTCGTCGTCGAGGTGGACGACACGGCCAGGGCCCAGAAGCTCATCGAGAAGGCGGGGTTCAAGACGCTCGACGACGACGCCCTGTCGGCGGTGGAGCCGTTCCATTATGTGAAGTATTAGGCGTAAGGCATAAGGCGGAAGGCATAAGGCAGAAGGCAGAGGGCAGAGAATGTCCGTGAGCCGATCCACTGTCATAGCCGCTCGTCAGCTCAGCGAAACGAACGAAAATAACAAAGGAACGAAATAAACGATTATGGCCAGAAAGGACAAAGGACATTTCGGGGCGAAGCACCCCGGTGCGAGCGTGAAGCCGGAAGTGGCGGAGCTGCTGAAGAAGAAAAAGGTCGACGGAGCGATGACGTGCCCCCTGGCGTTTCAGGCGGCCGGCGAACTCGGCCTCACCCCCGCCGAGGTCGGCCTGGCGCTCGATCTGATGGAGATCCCGATCAGCAAGTGCCAGCTGGGCCTGTTCGGCTATTCGCCCGTCAGCCGGATCCTCCAGCCGGCCGATTCGGTCCCGGGGGACCTCGATGCGGCCATCCGGGCGGCGCTGAAAGACGGCCGGCTCCCCTGTGCCGCCGCGTTCAGGATCGCGGCCGATTTCAAGCTCGCGAAGATCCGGGTCTCCTCGGCCTGCGAGAAACTGAAGATCAAAATTTCCGCCTGCCAGCTCGGCGCCTTCTAAGAAGGCTCAAGGGGAAAGGAGAACGGCTGAAGGTCAAGGGTGCGGAATTCACCGTCGGCCTTTTTGCTTTGACCTTTACCCTCGACTAGAGGTACGGCTTCATCGCTTCGTAAAAATACCCCGCCATGATGCCGTAGCCCGTGTCGTTGGGGTGGATGGCATCGCTCATCCGGTCGGGGTTGCCGAGGATGCCCTGCAGGATGTCCGGCACGAGCACGGCCCCCGTCTCCTCGCACACCTTCCGGTACTGCTGCCCGAATCCCCTGCCCCAGACGGGGATGTCGAGCCCCCCCACGATCACGAGGGCCCCGCGGCCCTGGACGGCGGTGATGACGGCCCTGAGATTCCGGAAGGCTCCATCGCGGTCCTGGCGGTTCTTGAGGTCGTTCCCCCCCGAGGGTGATGAGCACGATGCGCGGGGAGTGCTGCAGCACGTCCCGCTCGAGGCGGGCCAGGGCCGTTGCCGTCGTGTCGCCGGGGATGCCCGCGTTGATGACGGGCCGGCCGATTCGGCGCGAGAGCTGGGAGGGGTAGTCCATCCCCGGCGAGGCGCCGGTCCCGTGGGTGAGGCTGTCGCCGAAGCAGATGATGTTCTCGCCCGCCGGCCGCGGGTTCTGCACCGGCGGGGGAGGGGAGAGATGCCGGTACCCGAGATAGACGGCCAGCATGACCGCCAGCGCGACGGCCCCCGTCTTGAATCGTTTCATGGCATGATCAGCACGCTGTTGACCGGGGCTGCATCCCGCTTGGATGCGGAAGCTTGGAAGTTGGGAAGCTGTGAAGCTTGGAGGAGCCGAAAGCCAGTTCCACATTTTCTGCTTCTCCGAGCTTCTTCACTTCGCAGCTTCCTAACTTCTATCTTACCTGAATCCAGCGATAAACCACGTCATCGCGAGCGAAGCGTGGCGATCTCGCCGTTTCCATGAGATTGCCGCGCACCCTGCGGGTGTTCCTGCGAAACCGCTTTCTCGGTTCCCCTCCCTCGACGGGAGGGGATCAAGGGGAGGGTGAGCGATTTCAAGACCCCCTCACCCCTGCCCTCTCCCGCGACGGGGAGAGGGTGTTTCTTCCATCGATCCCCCCGGGCGAAGTCTGGGTTTGTTGCTTGCAATGACCCGTTCTAACGGCGTATCGGCTTCTTATCGCTGGATTCGGGATCTTCCTAACTTCTTCTGCTGGGCAAGCGCGTCTTTCAGGTTTTCCCGGGCCATCCGGTAATCGGGGTCGAGGCGGACGGCCTCCTGGAAGTGCCCGATCGCCTCGTCGATCCGGTTGCGCAGCATCAGGGCGCTGCCGAGGTTGTTGTGGGCCCGGGCGTAGTCGGGCATGAGGCGGACGGCCTCGCGGAAATGCCCAATGGCCTCGTCGACCCGCCCCTTGTGGATGTAGATGCTTCCAATGTTGTAGTGCATCTTCGCGTCGGCCGGATGCCACTCGAGGGCCGTCAGGCCCCAGGACAGCGCATCGTCCACTCTGCCCTTCAGCGCATAGGCTTCCGCAAGGCCCGCGTACGCCCTCGGCTGGGGCTCGGGGGTCCGTATCGCCCGCTCGAGATAAGATATGGCGCCATCTGCGTCCCCTCGCGCCAGGGCAAGGTTTCCATTGGCGTAGGCCGCTTCTGCGTAATTTGGGTTCAGTGCAAGGGCCTTCCCGTATGCCTCGATGGCCTCATTCCGCCTTCCCATTCTTTCCAGTGCCACTCCCCGGTTGAAGTGGGCATGAGCGAAACGAGGGGCTATCTCGATTGCCCTTTCGATGTGCCCCAGGCCCTCCTCCACCTTTCCGGCCTCTATCAGAGCGACGGCGAGGTTGGTGTGGGCCAGGAAGTTCTCTTCCGTGACGGCCAGCGCGCGGGTGAAGAGCGCGAAGCTATCCCGCCAGTGGGCGATCTGGCCGTGCGTGACTATCGCGCATACGGCCAGGATCCCGCAGGCCGCCGGGACAACGGCCCGCGGCAGCCGAAGCCGCGCCGCAAGATCGCAGGTCCCCCAGGCGAGGGCGACGAAGGGACCGATCAGGGGGATGTAGGTGTAGCGGTCCGCCATCGCCGCATCCCCGAGCTTGACGAAACCGATCACGGGCACGAGTGTCACGAGGTACCAGACCCAGCCGAAGGCCAGGTAGGGGAACCTGCGCCCCTTCCAGACCACCCCGGCCGACACGGCGGCCAGAAAAAGGGTGGCGGCCGCCACCGCCGCCGGGGGCCACGGGCGTAGCGGGTAAAAAATGGCAAGCCCCGACGGCCAGATCGTCTTCCACAGATACAGGATGTAGGACACCAAGGCATTGCCCGCTCGATCGGCGAGGGAAAGCTGCGTGAGCGAAATGACGGCCCCGCTCTTCTGCTGCGTCACGATCGCCATAGCGCCGGCGGCAATCGACAGGGCCAGCAGCGGAACCTTCTCCGCTAAAAGGGGAATGAAGCGCCGGAGCGCCCCGCGGGTATCGGCCTGTACGACCGGCGGCCGCTGCGTTTCCGCCCTTCGCCGCTTTTTCTCCCCCGATGCCGCGCGGGAAACCGGCAACGCCGGTTCCGGGGACGGGGGGCGGGTCTTTTCGAAGCGGCAGAGCGGCCAGAAGTCCATCAGAAGCAGAATGACGGGAAGGGTCATGAGCATGGACTTGGCCATGAGGCCGGCCGCCAAGAAGACAAACACGAAGATGTAGTGCCTCGCCCCGCCGCGCTGTGCATAGAGGGAATACGTCCACATCGTCAGCATCCAGAAGAAGGTGCTGAGCACATCCTTGCGTTCGGAAATCCAGGCAACGGACTCGACGTGCAGGGGGTGCAGGGCGAACAGGGCGGCAGCGAAGGCGCTGGGCCACCGGGCCTGCGTCATGCGCTGCAGGACGAGGAAGAGCAGGATCGAATTGAGCAGGTGAAAGAGGACATTGACGAGGTGATGGGCGCCGGGGCCGGTCCCGAACAGCTGGCAGTCGATCATGTATGAAAGCCAGGTCAGCGGGTGCCAGTTCCCCAGGGTCGTCGTCGAGAAGGCCCACTTCAGGCCGTAACCCGTCAGGCCTCGCTGCACAATGAGATTTTCCCGTACGTAGAACGGGTCGTCGTAATTGACGTAGTCGAAGGTCGCGACCTGTGCGTAGACCGCGGCCGTAAGTACCGCGAGGGCGATCGCGACGAGGGCGTCATAACGGAGTCCGGATCTTACCCCTTTGCAAAAGGGGGATCGAAGGGGATTCTCTTCCATCGGTTCGAGCCGTTTCTTCAGGAGAGCCGGCCGTGCGGGCGGCGACCCGCTATCTAGGACCGGATCGCCCGTGCCGTCAAGCGGATTTTCCCTCGCCCCTCGCTTTTTCTTAATTCTCACCTTCGCAACTTCCCGGCTTCCTCTGCTCACTGCGCCCCGGCGAGGGGTTCCGGCTCGGGGACAGTAAATTCCTGCTCAGGCTGCGGTGCTGGTTCCTCCGCCGGGCGTTGGCGGACGAGCCACTCCAGCCTCTCCAGCAGGGGCCCGAACGTTGCGGGGTTTCGGGCCGAGACGGCGATGGCGTTGAAGCGGCGGCACAGGGCGGCAAGGAGCTCCTTGTCGGCCACCCGGTCCTCCTTGTTGAAGACGCGGATCGTGGGCTTGGCGGCGATGCCGAGCTCCGCTAGGATTTTCTCCACCGCGGCGATGTGTTCCTCGAACGCGGGGTTGCTCACGTCGATGAGGTGCACGAGCACGTCGGCCTCGTGGAGTTCCTCGAGCGTGGCCCGGAAGGCGGCGAAGAGTTCCCTCGGCAGGTTGCGGATGAACCCGACCGTGTCGGTGACGACGGCCTCGGAGTCGCGGGGGAAGCGCAGGCGCGAGCTCTTGGGGTCGAGCGTGGCGAAGAGCCGGTCCTCGGCCAGGACGTCGCTGTGCGTCAGCGCGTTGAGCAGCGTGGACTTCCCCGCGTTGGTGTAGCCCACGATGGAGATGACCGGCAGCCCCGCCCTCTCCCGGCCCGCCCTGCGCGTGCTGCGGCCCCTCTGGATGCCCTTCAGGGCCCCCTCGAGCCGGTGGATCCGGTCCCGCACCCGCCGGCGGTTGATCTCGAGCTTCGTCTCGCCGGGCCCGGTGCCGCCGATCCCGCCGGTGAGGCGCGACATGGCCGTGTTCTTCTCGATGAGGCGGGGCAGCATGTACTTGAGCTGGGCGAGCTCCACCTGGATCTTGCCGTCGCGGCTGTGGGCCCGCTGGGCGAAGATGCCCAGGATCACCTGGGTGCGGTCGATGACCTTCAGCTCCGTGAAGTCCGTGATGGAGCGCACCTGGGCGGGGGTCAGCTCGTGGTCGAAGATGAGGAGGTTCGCGCCGATCTGCAGGGCCCGGATCACCACGTCCGCGAGCTTTCCCCTCCCCATGAGATATTTCGGGTCGATCTCCGGGCGGTGCTGGGTGATCGAGTCGAAGACCTCGACCCCGCACGACTCGGCCAGCTCCTTCAGCTCGGGCAGGGTGTCCACGCGGCTGCGCGGGTCGGTCTCGACGCGGATGAGGATGGCCCGCTCCCGCGAGGCGACCCGGCGGGTGCGCTGGGTCCGCGCGATCTGGTCCTCGAGGTCCCGGATGAAGCCCGCGAAGTCGAGGTCCATCCGGGCCGGGTGGAGGGGCTCGGTCTGAAGCCAGTAGCGGCCGTCGGGGTTCTCCGGGATGAGGTGCGCCGAGTAGACCCTGCCGGGGAGTCCGTTTTCCTCCACCGTCACGGCGCTGATGTAGTCGAGGCGCAGCAGGGCGAGGTCCGTGAGGTCGTCGCGGGTGAGCGCCTCGCCGTTGAGGTGGGTGTGGACGAGCCGCAGCCCCTTGAGGCGGCTCTCGCCGGAGCGGAACTCGTCGAGGCTGGGGATCACGATCTGGCGGTGATCGCCGACGACGACATAGTGGATGTCGCCCCTGCGGCTGATGAGGACGCCGACCTGGCGGTTGGTCTCCCGGGAGATCTCGCAGAGCTGCCGGGCCAACTCGAGGGTGAGCACCCGGTCGATCGGGATCTTGCGGCGGTAGAGATGCTGGATGCGCCGGATCTGGCCGGCCTTGAGGCCGGCCGTGTTGCCATAGATTTTGTTGATTTCAACCCCCCTCGCTTTATGCCGTAGCCGCCTCGAAGGCGACTTTCAGAGATTCCGTCGTCTCGACGGAAAAGTTCAGGCGCTCGAACCCGATCACCCGTCCCGATTTGTCCTTCATCAGGATGACCTCGTCGCCCGTCTCCTCGCAGACGTACTCCTCTTCGGGGTTGCCGAACCACACGGTCAGGGTATTGCCCGTCCGGTCATAGAACACTTTCACTTCGGCCATATTCTTTCCCCTTCTTTGACGGCATCCGTCGGATAAGCCGTGATCAGGAAGCCCTCGGAGTCCTTTCTCCTTGCAACGGCGCATGTCCACCGACCGGGACGTCTCCTTCCCCTCCCGGGCTGTCGGCCAAGACCGCCGGATTGAACCCATGAGGTATTGGTCTTTGAAACGCCTTGAGCCTAATGCCGTTTGCCTTACGCCCGTCTTACTTGAACTTCTGCGGGTTGACCTTCCGCTCCATCGTGTCGAGGAACTTGGACCAGGCATCGGTCTTGAACGGCGAGACACGCTTGCGGGCCTTCCCGGCCCCGCACTTGGGGCAGGGGAAATCGGCCCCCTCCTCGCTCAACTTGTGGAAGACCTCGAAGACATGGGCGCACTTGACGCATTCGTAATCGTATAAGGGCATAAGACGCCTCCGGCGTTTTGGCTTAAGGCTGAAGGCGCAGGGCTTAAGGAATAAGGATTGAATCCTCTTTTCCGTAAGCCTTGTGCCCTTAGCCTTACGCCGTTTTGCTTGAATATGTCTCACCCCCCCGGTTCTTGTCAAGACGATTCGAGGGGGAAAAGGAAAGCCCCCGGAGGGCTAACCCCCCGGGGGCTCTTGTTGTCAGACAACTGCCCGAAAAACCCTTAGAAGGACAGGGTCAGCTGGTGCATCAGCAGGTAGTTGTCCTCCAGGTTGACTGTGCCGGTCGCGCTCTGGAAGTAATCGCCGGTCCAGAAGTAGCCGAAGCCCACCGTGTAGGTCAGGTTGTTGTACAGCTTGTAGTTCGCGTAGATGTTGAACTCGCGGCCGTAGTCGTCGTCACGTGAAGCCGTCGGCTTCTCGTCGGCCTTCAGCCACGCGAACTGGGCCACCACTTCCAGCTGGGGATTGACCTTCCAGCCGACGTAGGGCTTGACCATGATCAGATTTTTCTCGATGCTGTTGACCGTTGCGACAGAGGTGCCCATCGCGCCATGCCACTTGTGGAAGAGGTTGTTGCCGAACATGAGGAGCGGATCCCAGCCGTCACCGCCGGGCACGCCCGCCTCGTTCTTGTCGGACGTGTTGGGGTCGTCGCCGGTGATGTAGGCGAACTCGAGGCCGCCGTAGAAGGCGCCCATCGTGTACTTGCCGTTCAGGTAGAGGTCCCAGCCCTTGCGGTCAACATCCGGTGTGGTGCCGTCGTAGTCGGTCTTGCCCCAGACGTAGCGGAACTCGGCCTCGAGAGCGAAGGGGCCGGCGACCCACTGCAGGTAGGGGGCGATTTCGTGGAAGCTGTACGTCCACTCGACGCCGGGTGCAGTGGAGTAGCCGTAAGGCGCCGTTGTAGTTACGGTGATGCCGTTGGTGGCGTCGCGCTCGAACATGTAGCGGAGGCCCGCCTGGCCCGTGGCCCAGCGGTAGATCGCGAAGGCCGTGTACATGTCACGGTCATCGTCGGTGCCCTGTAGGCTCGTGGAGCCCTGCGCCTTGGAACCCTCGGAAATAGCCGTCAGGGGGTTGGCGCCGGTTCCAATATATCCCGTGACCTTCTCCCACGAGAGGCCGAAGGTCCAGGGGCCCATCATGTATTGGTACTTCACCGCCGCATCGGAGGTGTAGTCGTTGCAGAAGGCACAGGTGCCCCATTGGATGGTTTGCTGATAGCCCACGTCAAACACGCCGTAGAGGGCGTTGAAGGTCACGTAGGCGCGCTCCCAGGAGATGTTCTGTTCCGTGCGGTCATACTGATAACCAGACGCGATAACGTTGGTCGTCGGGACCGTCGGGTTCTGGCCCCAGACACGCTCCATGGCGTCGAAGCGGGTCGTGAGCTTCAGGCCTTCCTGCACCTGGATCTCGAACTGCATCCGCAGGCGCTGGGCCACGTTAGCCCTAGAATCCCGATCTTTCGTAAGAGCTTGATTGTCTACATAGGTGCCATATGCGTAATACGAACCGCTCGCCTTGATGTTCGGCTGAGCGGAGGCCGTCATGGCAAAGCTCATGATCAGGCCGACAGCGAGGAAACCGATTAAAAGCTTCTTCATTTTCTCCTCCTCATTGAGTTAGGAATTGGGGAACGCCCCCCGGGCTCTCCCGGCGGGCATCCAACAAGTCTTGCGGCCCTGCGGCCGCCGGTCCCGGGACGGTTTCGCTCACCTTCCCCGGGGCCGAAACTGCCCTTGCCCCTCACCCCCTTTCATGGGGCATAGTGCCCCCCCTGTTTTATTAGCGTCAAGAACTAGCATCGGCGGCAATGGGTGTCAAGCATTTTTTGGCTGCCGGCGGCCCGGGACCCGGTCCCGCGGCGCCCGTGCAGACTTCCCGACACGCACCATGGCCGATCCGTCCGATAGGGACGGCTGGATCATTGAGCAATTCCCGTACCACCCCGTCCCCTTGCGTCTCAATACGCATAAGCATATGAAATAATCTATCATATTTATATTGCAGCGCCTTCGCACCCGTGCCTGGATGCCCCCGGGGGACCCTCTAGGTGTGTAAAAATAAGCACACTCTCCCCGGACAGATGCATTTTTGCAACGGTTTTGCCCGTAAAATCCGATGAAATCAGCCACTTTTTTCTTGACAAAAAGGGACCTTCAACTTATAGTGCGTCGGCTTTTCAGAGAGGGGAACAAGGGAGTAACTTCATGCGCCTTTTCCATCCGGGAGGGCGCACTCGCCGGCACGGCGGCGGCTCTGCCGGATCTCCGGCCCGCCTCGCGCGGGCGCGGGGCTTCTTCCGGGCGCTCGACCGGCCGGTCGGCCCGGCCCGCGGGCAGGGTGTTTCGATACCGGGAAGGTTCTCCCTGGAATAATACCGAAAATAACGTTCATATGGAGGTGGAGTGGAGATGGCAGATGTGCAATTGAAAGATGTGTACCCGGTTCCGGAGAAGCTGAAGAAGTCGGCCTGGGTCGCCGGCAGGGCGGCCTACGACAAGCTTTGGAAGCGCTCCATCGAAGACCCCAGCGGGTTCTGGGCGGAAGTGGCCGGCGAGTATGTCGAGTGGTTCAAGAAGTGGGACAAGGTCATGGACTACAACTTCGACATGCGCAAGGGCCCCATCTACGTGAAGTTCTTCGAGGGCGGCAAGCTCAACGTGTCCTACAACTGCCTCGACAGGCACCTGAGGACCCGCGGCGACAAGATCGCCATCCAGTTCGAGGGCAACGAGCCGGGCGACGACCGCGCCCTGACCTACAAGCAGCTCCATGCGGAGGTCTGCAAGTTCGCCAACGTCCTGAAGTCCCTCGGCGTGAAGAAGGGCGACCGGGTCTGCTTCTACCTGCCCATGATCCCCGAGCTGGCCATCGGCCTGCTGGCCTGCACCCGCATCGGCGCGATCCACAGCGTCGTCTTCGGCGGCTTCAGCTCCGACTCCCTGCGCGACCGCATCCAGGACAGCGCCTCGAAGGTCCTCGTGACCTGCGACGGCACCTTCCGCGGCGCCAAGGCCGTCCCCCAGAAGACCAACGCCGACGAGGCCGTGAAGGAATGCCCCTCGGTCGAGAAGGTCGTGGTCGTCAGGCGCGTGGGCGACAAGATCAAGACCTCCATGGGACCCAAGGACATCTGGTACGAGGAGGCCATGGCGAAGGCCTCGGCCGACTGCCCGCCCGAGTGGATGGACGCCGAGGACCCCCTGTTCATCCTCTACACCTCTGGCTCCACCGGCAAGCCCAAGGGCGTCATGCACACCACCGGCGGCTACCTCGTCTACGTCGCCTACACCCACAAGATCATCTTCGACTACCATGAAGAGGACATCTACTGGTGCACCGCCGACATCGGCTGGGTCACGGGACACAGCTACATCGTCTACGGCCCGCTGTGCAACGGCGCCACCTCGGTCATGTTCGAGGGCGTGCCCAACTACCCCGACGTGAGCCGGTTCTGGAAGGTCGTCGAGAAGTACAAGGTCAACATCTTCTACACCGCCCCCACGGCCATCCGCGCCATCGCGAAGGAAGGCAACGAGTGGGTGAAGAAGGCCGACATCTCCTCGCTGCGGATCCTCGGCACCGTCGGCGAGCCCATCAACCCCGAGGCCTGGAACTGGTACTACAACGTGATCGGCCGCGGCGAGTGCCCCATCGTGGACACCTGGTGGCAGACCGAGACGGGCGGCATCCTCATCACCCCGCTGCCCGGCGCCATCGACATCAAGCCCGGCATGGCGACCCTGCCCTTCTTCGGCGTCTGGCCCGTCCTGCTGGACGACGAGGGCAAGGAGATCACCCAGACGGAAGCCAGCGGCGCGCTGTGCATCAAGATGCCCTGGCCCGGCATCATGCGGGGCGTCTACGGCGACCCCAAGCGCTTCCAGGAGACCTACTTCGAGCAGTTCCCCGGCTACTACGTGACCGGTGACGGCTCGCGCAGGGACAAGGACGGCTACTACCAGATCACGGGCCGCATCGACGACGTCATCAACGTCTCCGGTCACCGCATGGGGACGGCCGAGGTGGAGAGCGCGCTGGTCGCCCACCCGAAGGTGGCCGAGGCCGCCGTCGTGGGCTACCCCCACGAGCTCAAGGGCCAGTCGATCTACGCCTACGTCACGGTGAAGACGGGCGTGCAGAAGTCCGAGGAGCTCAAGAAGGAGCTCGTGGCGCACGTCCGCACGCTCATCGGGCCCATCGCGACGCCCGAGAAGATCCAGTTCGCCGACGGATTGCCCAAGACCCGCAGCGGGAAGATCATGCGCCGCATCCTCAAGAAGGTGGCCGCGGGCGACATCGGCGACCTGGGCGACACGACGACGCTGGCCGACCCCTCCGTGGTCGACGATATCGTCAAGAACAGGCTGTAGAAAGAAGGCTAAAGGCTAAAGGCTAAAGGCTAAAGGCAGGACACTCCTGACCCTTCGCCTGACGCCCGAAGCCGCAAGCCATTCGTCAAGGCATAAGGCATAGGGCGAAGGGCTCGAGGCGGAAAGGGAGAGAGGAGCCTGGTTTTCAACTTCGGGACCTGCAGCCGGATGCCAAGGGTATATCAACCATTGTGGGCCCGTGAATCGTCGGGCCGCGGAAGGGCGGCCCGGCGGTTTGCGTCCGAAGAAAGGAGGCAGCTGTGAACATCATTGCATGCGTGAAGCAGGTTCCCGACACGGAAACCCTGATCAAGGTCAAGCCCGACGGGTCAGGCATCGTAGAGGACGGGATCAAGTGGGTCATGAACCCCTACGACGAGTTCGGCGTCGAGGAGGCGCTGAAGCTGAAGGAAAAGCTCGGCGGCGACGTGACCATCGTGTCCGTCGGCCCCGCGCGGGCCATGGAGACGATCCGCACGGCGCTGGCCATGGGGGCCGAGAAGGGCATCCACATCGACGACCCGTCCCTCAACGGCGCCGATGCCTACACGACGGCCCAGGCGCTTGCCGCCGTCATCAAGGGGCTTCCCCACGACATCATCTTCTGCGGGCAGAGGGCCATCGACGGCGACGTCGGCCAGGTCGGCTCGATCCTCGCCGAGCTGCTGGGGCTGCCCGTGGTCACGCTCGTGACGAAGCTCGAGATCAACGGCACGGCCGTCAAGGCCCAGAAGGCCATCGAGGGCGCCACCGTGACGATCGAGACGAGCCTGCCCTGCGTCATCACGGCGCAGAAGGGGCTCAACGAGCCGCGCTACGC
>Ga0209201_1000206_pt1 | contig 89771 bp, 105 predicted proteins | sample AD_UKC055_MetaG_FD_184411 | JGI IMG/M metagenome (GOLD analysis project Ga0209201, IMG submission 184411) | Active sludge microbial communities of municipal wastewater-treating anaerobic digesters from USA - AD_UKC055_MetaG (SPAdes) (version 2) | ecosystem: Engineered > Bioreactor > Anaerobic >...
AAAATAATAATTTTAGGATTAATTGCATTAATTGCAGTTGCGTCTATGTGCACGACACCTGGCTCAAATCAACAACAAACTAGCACTTCCCAACAAACAACTAATACTGAACAACAAACATCTTCTAGCTCCGGAGAAGTTCTTTTCAATGAAAAAAATTCTTTGAATGCTAATACCTATAGGGCCTACGGCATTGCTCTGACAAAAGGGAGCAAAGTGAAATTCTCTTACGAAACTCTAGATAAAGATAATTTCGATGTATATATATTAACAAGCACACAACACAATTATCTTATTATGAATAACAATAACTTGAGCATTACTAAGAATAATAATCAATACTTGAGATTCTACTCCGGCCCAGAATCAGAATTCGAATACACTTTTCCTAATGAAGGCTTATATTACTTCATAATCCATAATACAAACAATTTTCAAGTACAGTACTACTACTCGGCAATTCTATCCTCTGGCGAAAAACTAGGTAAAGGTGAATACCAATATATTATAGCCGAAGGAAGCAATGTTTCTATAGGTAAAGATGGATATAGGACATATGGAACTTACCTTCAGAAAGGAGAAATCTTAAATATTTACTATAAAGTCAGACAAAACGATTACCGAAATTTATATGCTAGGATGTATATACTTGACAGTAGCGGATACAAGAGCTTTACATTATCACCTGTAGACTACACTGGAAAAATATACCTTAATTCAACAAACGAAAGAGAGCGAGACTATGAACAATTAAAATGGACCGCACCGGAAAAAGGATATTATTACTTTGTATTTAGAAATATTGATTCACCTGAAACACTAAGATTTGACTACAAAATATACAAACAATATTAATTTTTATTTTATTTAATAAGTATTTTTTTGCAATATTTTTTTATGCATATATTTATAAGATTATTGCAATTATTTTAAATCCCGGCGAAAAATATGAGTCTAATATCAAAGATTTCTAGTTATCTTGATACTTTAAAGTATAGTATAGACTCTGAAAAATTGGAAGATAGCAAATATTTTCTTGAAACTTATCTTAAACTAAAAATTGATTACGAAGAATTAATCTCTACAAGGAGAAAAATTGAATTTTTGGGATATCAAAATCCATATTTCGTTATTAAGGGTATTAAAGACGCACAAGACCCATATTTCAGAAAAAGAGCAATGGAAAAAAAGATATGTTTTGATAATATACAACATGCTATTGCAGCGCATAGAGTAGCTATAGGTCAACTTATTGATGCAATGGGATTTGAAAAAGATGGAATAGTCTACGCGGGGCACGAAGCTATAAAATTCATAGAGGAAGGTGGCGAAGGAGAATTTATTTTTAATCCAGATGGAGTATACAGGCTAGGGATATTAAAATATTTGTCCTTTTCTGGAGAATATATGAAGACCCTCTTCTCACTCAATAAAGAGGAGAGAGAAAATTATAGAAAAATAATGGATATACTCGGTGACAAATCAAAAAGCAAACCTTCTCTTAAGAAGAGAATTCCACAAGAATATGGGATGATGGGGCATAAGGAATATTCTCCATTCAAAAAAGAACTTTCTCAATATCAGAGGGATACATATGAAGAAACAGTAGATATAGGTAGGCCTCCGATTTACGATAAAAATATAAGAAAAGTTCTTTCAATTGCATATGCCCCATTTGGTGTTGATGCAATCTGTGAGGACATAGCACTCTTTTACCTGAAAAAAACTTACATGGAAAGAAAAATATATGGAGGCCCATTTCCAACAATTGATCCTGAGCCAAATGAAGCATTATTGGGAAGATTCTATAAGACTGTTTTGCTGAAAGAAGATATAATGAATAAATTAAGGGAGATGAACCTAAAAGAGAAAAATAATCTTGTTGCGGCGATTTCTTATTATTTAGTCTCAGAAGATTATGATAAAGCCTTGGTATTTTTCTCTTTGGATAGTAGTGAATTTGAATCTGCTTTAATAAGGGCCGAGAATTATGGGGTAGTGCCCATTGAGAATAAACATCTTCTTGAAAAAATAGTTAAGAAAGGAGATAAAAAAGATATAACTAAGAAATTTTTGCAAGAACTTAAGGGGGTTAAAGATTGAAAAAGATAATTGCCAAAGACAAGAAAGATCTCATAAAAAAGCTAAGAAGTGATCTTTCAGACAAAGATGAAAAAATCTATATTAATATGAGGCCTTCAGTTGATATCATGGTTGAACTATTGGAGCATGCCCCCAATGTGAAGTATATCCTATGCCCAAGTAGTTTATATTCACTGACTTCGATACGTGTTAAAAAAGCCCTTGAGAGAGTTGGAGTTTTACTTGTCCCTTTTGGGGATGGTGCAGGTAGGCCTAATAAATATGACGATGAAACAATTACCAAATTAATGAAGATGTATGAACTTGGTGTCCCCGTAAAAGAAATAGCAAAAAGTCTTAAGATACCACTTAGAACTGTATATCATATAATAAGTGAAGAAAACTTTTCTGGGCAATAATATAATCTACTAAACATTATTCTAAGTTCCTAATGTATAAAGTATAATCTTTTTCTGTCAATAGATAAGGATCTCCTAAAACATCTATTATTTTTATTGTATATTCTTCTTTTGGTATTTCATTTATAGTAATAATGTTATAATGATTATCAAGTTTTACTGAAAATTCTTTTCCTGTTAGAATATCCCATAAAATGACATAATAATATTCTCCTTTTTTCATAAATTGCCGTATCCAGTCACTTCCTCCTGAATACCCTTTTCTTGAAAATTTGCTTATATTGCCTTCATTAGAATACGTAATAAAAACAGTGTCGAAAACATACCAACCTTCTTTACCTGAATACCCCGTTACTATAACATCTTCCCCTAATAAGTCTAAATCTAACCCACCATCTTCCCAATTGTGATTATCGTAAAAATCGATCCATAGGATATCGTAATCTTTAGAAAGTTTTAATAAAAATATGTCTAGATTTTTATCTCTAATCTCGCCCGTTACATATAAATTATTATCTTTATCTTCGAGAATTTTATAAGGTCTTTCAAATGGAGCAACATCGACTATTTTTTTATCAATTATTTTTCCATTCCTATCTATTCTTATAAAGAATGTATCAGATTCTCTTTTATTCGGGGAATATCCTAAGACAGTTACTTCTTGATTATCGTTTATACAGAATGAGGATAGTATATCTCTTTCAGATAATCTAATTTTTGTTTCCCATCTCTTGTTAAGACTTGAAGTCAGTTTAATTACCATAATACCTCTATCTTTTGAATTCCCGACTAAGTAAACATTAGAAAATTTATCATTCATTACTCCAGAAACTTTAACGTCTTCAATTATTTCTTTTCTTAATACCTGGCCATTCTTTGATTTAATAATAAATGAATTATTGGTATCTCTAATAGTGCCGACAATATAGAAACTATCTATTTTTGGATCATATGAAATATCAAAAATATTTTCTCCATTCTTCAATTCATACAGAATAAGATCTTCATTGGATAAGCAAATACTAAGATTAGAAATAAAAAATAAAACAAAAATAAGAAGTGGGAAAATTTTTTTCATAATCTTATTATTTTCTAATCCTTTAAATATTATCTGTTAAAGATTTTATTTCTGTTGGATCTGTAATCTTAAAGTTTTTATCTTTGAGATAATATTCCATGGCATAACCTATTCCTATGAATAAAGGAACTGCAATAGCCGTTCTAGCTAATGTAAATTCAACACCTAGGTACCCAATTTCAATACTTAACATAGGTATTTTTAATGCAGAAAAACACCCTAAAAAAATAAATATGTTTTTAATTGAAGCTCCTTTTTTATATAGGATATAAACTATTGGGAAAGCTCCATAGAGGGGCCCAGCTTGGAACATTGAGAAAATAACTGAAAGTAAAGTTCCTTTTATACCAGATTCAGGGCCCATATATTTTTGAAATTTTTGACTGGGTATCCATGCGTCCAGCAACCCAACAAGTATAAAGACTATTGGAATAAATGTTATCATTTCAATAAACATGTATAGAAATGATTTTGTTACGTTTATACCAAAATTATAGCTATATGCATATGAAAAAATGGCAAATAATATAAAAACACAAATGAAACCATATTCTTTAATATATTTTCTCAAAGTATCGCCCCTATAGCTATACCTATAATAATAGCGGCAAAAAAATTTAATATATTCCTAACTACAGCAACTTTTTTACCAAAATATTTACTCTCCAAAGGAAAAGTAATAATGCCCACCATAAGTAAAGTTGTTATAAATGTGGCTATTACCATGTACGAAGCCCCTCTTTTCAATAGTTCTGAAGCGATAGGGTATACAATAAATGCTGGAATCAATGCAATAGAACCAATAAAGGCAGATAGGATTACCCCAAAAAATCCAGATTCTCTACCAAGATATTGCTCTATAATTTCTGGTGATACTAAAGCTAGGAGTAAACTAGCAATTATCATAATACTTACAAACGGAGAAAATAATCCTTTGAAGATTTTTATTCCCTTTTTTATTCCCTTTTTTGTCTTTTCTTTATCAAAATAATATGATAAGAGCAATGAAAGAATTCCAATAATCCATAGGGCAATAGTATTTGGAAGCATAACTTGTGATTAATATTAGTTTTATTAAAAGTAACTGTTTATATTCAGAAGTAAGATACAATATAATTAAAAAAATGCACAGTATGTCGCTTCGGAGGAGTAGGTCTTTCATAGCCGGATGCTTCGACTTCTCGAAGCGGCTATCGTCTTTCGGTGTCCTTTAGAGACATTTTTTCAATGTCATGGACCGGGTAATTTGAGATTGACTCAAACACTTTCCGACAAGACTTAGCCATCCCGGAAATTACCCTTGTCCAAGAGCCCTGTATGCGGGTGGAGTGTGAAACTCAAATCCGCCTAAGCGGCCCAGATGCAAGGAATGAAAGACTTTGTTACCAGCGAAGTTTCGACCTGTGCAACAATATCTATTCAATCTATTTTATTTAAAATTTACTGTTATCAAATATTTAGAAAAAGAAATATTCTTTATAGATTATATTATTTATTTGAATCGTTCCCTGACACGATAACCAGTGTTGTTAAACGATATATTCTTTGCCAATATCAGCTCTTTATCTTTTGTCAATTTGATAATGTCATCAAGTTCACGGTATCTATGGGAAATATGTGTTAAAATAATTAGTGTATTTTGAAGCTCTTCCTTTAATTCTAGAATGTCCTCAACATGGGCATGCATCCTTTCTTCAGCAACCTCTATTTCCTCGTCAAAGAAATATCTACATTCAGTGATTAAAACTCTCGGATTTAATGATATAATTCTCTCTCTGTTCTTGGAATTTGCCCCCTCCCAATCACCAGTAACAAATATACTTGTTTCTTCATTTTTAATATGGTAACCAAAATTAGGTATTGTATGTTTTAAAGAAATTGGGGTAATAGAGATTCCATTAAAATGAATGTTTTCATTTTCTTTTATAGGTACAAGTTTTCTTCTTCCTTTGGAGTGCAGATTAATCATTTTAGAATGGATTTCAAAAACACTTTCAGTTTCTCCATACTCTTTTCTATCATCATTGGGAGCATAGATTTTTATTGGGTCTTCAGAAAGACTTAGAAAATCTGCCCCTCCTGCCATGCAAGATCTTACATGGTCAAAATGAAAATGTGTTAAAAGGTAGACCTTGTTTTCATTTTTTGCTCCGCAAGAACTGTCAATTTTAAATTCAATTTTATCAAGCTTAATAACTATAGAAGGATGGTATGGTGCATGTAGTCTAACTGAGCCAATAAATTTTGAACTCATCTAATATCATCTAGGATAGCTCCACAGGTATCTTGGAAAATCTAATTCTCTGATTTTCATTTTTCATCCAGATAACTGATTCGCCTTCTTTACTATCTATATAAAAAGTATATTTATCGTCTTTAATTTCATCTGTTGTTATTTCAAGACCTTCGTAGGCTTCCAATGTTTTTTTAACCTCTTCATTTATACTCTTCTCAACATAGCAATCAAGAAATGAAATCTCATAGAAAAAAGGATTTACTTTCTCCATATACTCTTTAACTTCTCTGTTATTATTGAGATATCTTGTAAGAACTCTAACTTTAGCACTGTTCTTGATGAAAGGTCTTATTCGCTTCATTATATTAAAATTCGGCTCTAAATTTATAAACTTTATTATTATTACTAAAAGCAATATTTTAGGAAATCTTTTTAAGTATTTTAAAAATATGTAAGATATAATTAAGTGATGAAAAATGGACGAAGACGATTTATTGGGTCATTTGTTAGTGTATGGTCTTTCATTTGCCCATAAATTCGCATTTAAAAGGGGAGTGCATGTGATTGAAATATATAAGAACCTTTCCGGTAAAGGTTTCTCTAAAGAGATTATTAGATTCACTCCCAAAATTATATTATTCTGATCTTTATATAATTATTAAACAAAGTCTTTTTGCCCTTATTATATGTGCATTTGCAGATATTATTGCTGGAATTTATCTGACATCAATGTATGATTTACTAATTCTACTACCGGGAATACTTACAATGCTTCCAGCAGCAATTGATATGAGGGGCAATGTATACGCATCAATGGGTTCAAGACTTTCAACGGGCTTACATACAGGAGAAATAAAACCTAGTCTCAGAGATTCTAAACTTATAGCCGAAAATGTTTACTCTTCTCTTATTCAAACTGTTTTAATGGCTGCTGTAATAGCTTTTTTTGCAATGGTTGGCGGAATCCTTCTAGGGAATCAAACAATAGGATTTATTCATCTTTTTTTTATTTCTTTATTTGCATCTCTGATAGCTGCAATTGGTCTTATTTTAGCTACTATTTTAGTCGCGATCCTCTCTTTCAAAAAAGGTTTTGATCCTGATAATGTATCCTCTCCTTTAATTGCATCAATAGGTGATATCTTGAATGTAGCATCCATTTTTGTAATCAGCCTAATTTCATTTTCTTTAGGAACCAATTTCATGTTAATTTCTAGTATCTTAATAAGTGTAATCATAGTTTTATTCTCATTATTTTCTATAAGAAACAGTTTTTATGCTAAGAGAATACTAAAAGAATCCATAGGATTTTTAGCAATATGTGCTTTGCTTAGTACACTTGCAGGGTCCGTTCTAGATAAAAATTTAGAATTTATTGTAATATTTCCACTTTTATTAGTTTTAGCACCACTATTCAATGCTGAAAATGGAAACATTGGAAGTATTTTATCTGCACGCATATCAACTAGTTTTCATTTGGGTCGCTCTGAAATAACATTTATTCCTAAATTTGACATATTAAAAGAATTCTCATACACATTTATCATAACAATTTTACTCTTTCCAATATTGGCTATACTTGCATTTGGTCTATCCGCGATATCTAATATTCCTCAAATGGAGTTCTGGATACTATTTAAAATATCAATTTTTGTTGCCGTTGTTTCATCAATTGCAGGAATGCTAACTTCTTACTATCTTACCTACTTTTCAATTAAAACAAATATTGATCCCGACAATGTAGTTATACCATTACTTACAAGTGTAATGGATATTGCAAGTGTAAGTATTCTCGTACTAGTATCAACAATTTTTATCTCTTGAATAAAATTTAAAATTATGTATTTTTTATGAATACACCTGAATAAGCTAAAATATACTCTTAATCCCTAAAATTATAAATTTTACGCCCCAAGATAATGTTACAAGACCAAGTATAGTGGTAGTAACTTGGGTAGCTGTATCCCCTAATACTCTTTTTATTTTATTTGAAAGAAGAAATAAAATAACGGTCATTAGAAGAACAATTCCAACTGCCACTCCTGTGAGAACTTTTCCATAGTCATTACTTGCAATTATTATTGTAAATATTGTTGCAGGCCCAGTAATAAGAGGTGTGGCTATAATAGACGCCAGAGCTCTTGCAGAATCTTCTTTTTTTCCATGATTACTAATTAGTGGTTCTCCAAGTACCATCTTGATACCAAGTATTGTCAATACCATCCCACCCGCAATTCTAAATTCATCCAAAGTTGTGCTGAATAGTTCTAACAAACGTTGACCCAATATTAAAACAAGAAAACATAATATTACAGCAATTAATATGGCTAGAACCCCAGTTTTTTGTCTTTCTTTTGGCACCATGTTTGAGGAAGTTGCATAAAATACAAAAAAACTTGCTAAAGGATCAATAACAACAAAAAATAAAATAATAAGTTGTACAAGTGGCCCTAGCATAAATATCCTCTAGTTAAGCTAAGAATATACCAGTATAAATTTATTTCTGTTATAATATTGAGAATATTTCATTTAAAGTAGATATGTATTCCGGGTTTTCTTGGAAGAGCTCTTTTTCTGTCATTTTCTGGGTCTTCAGTTGGATCTATTTGGATATTAGTATTGAATTCTGTATTTAAAAATTCCTTTGATTCTTTTAAGACTTCTTTTTCATCTATTCTATCGGGGAAATATCTATTCTTAAAGCACCTTTGAATAATGAGATTTACATCCTTTCCATTTTTTCTGAAATCTTCGTTAGACATTGCAGTTTTAATTGCTTCGCCCATATTCTCTTTAGTCTTTATTAATTCTATAAGCTCCCACTTCCAGTTTTCTGCAGTGAATATGTTTATACCATCTATCTCTTTTTCTTCTCCTCTTGAAAGAACACTAACTATCTCTCTAATATCGTTTACAACTTCTTCAATATACCCCTCACTTTCTTCTGATATTTTATCTATGACTTCTTCCCTATATTCGGGCCATGAAGCATTCGAGATAAAAGGTTTAAATCCTAGTTTTTCCCATATTTCTTCACATATATGCGGTGTAAACGGGGCAAGTATTAAGGTCTGTATCTTGATAAATTCAGAAATAACTTCTTTATTTGGAGAGTTTAAACATCTTTTAAGGTACCATTTTAAATCTCTTTGAAGGTCAAAGAATCCTCTAGACAGAGCTGTCCTGAAATTTGCTTCATTCATTGCTTCAGAAGTATCTTTTATTGCTTGGTCTACTGTGGATAAAAACCATCTATCGATGTATAATTTTTCGTCCCTTCCTTTTTCATAATTTTCTATACAGAAGTCATGCCAGTTGCTTAACTTGTCTTTAATAGTTCTAGCAAATTCACTGTCCCAGTTGGGGTCGTCAAGACCTTCTCCACCATTCATTAATGTTATTCTAGCAGCATCTGCACCATACATCTTAACAATCTGTTTTATCGTATAGAAATTACCTTTGGATTTACTCATTTTTTCTCCATCGACAAGTATCCAACCATTGACCCCAAATCCTTTTGGCCATAATTCTTCAGGAAATATTGCAGCATGATTGAAGATACAAAATGATAAATGATTTTGAATAAGATCTTTTCCACTATTTCTAAATTCAAATGGGTACCAATACAGAAATTCTTTTTGCATATCAGAAACTAATTTTTTAGATATGCCACTTTTATCCGATACTTCATCCAGATCTCCTTTCTTTAAGTAAATATAATCAAAGAAATAATCATCTAATTTTTCTGGATCAATATTATATGAAGGATCTTCAAAGTATTTTGCCAATACATAGTATGCCATGTAAATAGTTGAATCTGAAAGTGATTCAATGACCCATTTATCGTCCCAAGGAAGTTTAGTTCCAAGACCAAATTCTCTTGTACATGCCCAGTCCTTTAACCAATCTAGTACATATTCGAACTGTTTCCGTGCCTTCTCTGGGTAAATATTCATCTGTGCAAGACATTTCTTGGCTAGATCTTTCCACTCTGGGCTGCCATAGGCTAGGAACCATTGGTCTGATACTATCTTGACTACTCCTTGTGTAAGACATCTACACACTACCTTACCAGGAAGCTCATAAAATAATGTCGCAACGCCTCTATTAATAAACTCATTAACAATAATTTTTTTGACATCTGAAACTTTAATCCCTTTGTATTTTCCAGTTCTCTCGTTTAATATTCCCTGATGGAATTCTTTTTTGTAGATAATATTCGTTGCTTCTTCAAGTTTATCTACATCTTCTTGAGAAGATATACCCATTTTTTCAGAGATTTCTATTGCAGGGTTCTTTCCTAAATCTTCTACAGTAATTAAGGAAATAGGAGATATATTTTTTACAAGAGACTCGGGAACTCCGTATTTTGATGGATTCGACTGTATATCTTTCAAGGCTACATAGTCATATGGTGCATGAGACGGAACAGACATGACAACACCAGTGCCAATCTCAGGTGATACAAATGTAGCAGGTAGAATTGGAATTATTTCTGCCGTTAAAGGATTTTCACATGTTTTTCCAATTAACTCTTTAGGATCTAATTCTCTAATCACCTTGATGCTATGTTTTTGATTAGTTAGTTTAGCCGCTGCAACGGGAGAAATAATCCAAATTTCCCCATCAACTTCTGCTTCTACATATCTAAAATCTGGATTCATCCACATATTGGTGACTCCAAAAACAGTTTCAACTCTATATGTTGCAGCGGGCAGTATTTTTCCATCAAACTTGAACTTAAGTAATATTATCTCTTCTGGGGTTATACCCTCTCCTTCAAGTCTTGCATGATCCCCTATAGGATTGTTACATTTGGGGCACCAAGTTACCGGATGTTCACCTTTAACAACAAAATTTTTTTCTTTTAGTTTGTTAAATTGCCATCTAATAAATTTATCATAAAATGGATTAAGTGAAGTTGTAATAAAACTTCTTCTCCAATCGACAGATAGACCCAGACTCTTTAGGTCTTTAATTGATTCTTCTGGAAAATATGTAACCCAGAATTCAGGATCAGAAAACTTAGGAATTAATTCTTTTGGGACTTCCATCTTTTCTAGGATTTCTATCTGTATCTTTTCTCCATCCTTTACTCTCTGAGCAGCAGCAACTATCGGAGTTCCTGTAGCATGAAATCCAAATGGAAAGATTGAATTATAACCTTTCATTCTTTTATATCTTGCGAATACTTCGGCTCGCATAAGAGAAAAAGAATGGCCTAAATGCATGTAACCATTAACATAGGGGTATGGGAAATTTACAAAAAATTTTTTCTTGCTATTGGGCTCAGAATAGAATAATTTTGCATCCTCCCATTTCTTTTGCCATTTTTTCTCAATTTCCAAAGAATCATCTGCCTTATGTTAAAAACGTTTTATAAGCTATATTTAAAGGTTTTTATTGAATATTCTTGTAGATTTTGTATAATTTTAGAGAAAAATCTCGCTGATTAACGATAGACGAAACATTTATAAACTAATACTAAACCTTTTACTCAAATTCCTGAAGGTGTAAAAAATGAGTAAAGCTATGAGGCCATTATGGGGAATTGTCTATTTTATAGGCTTGGTATATTACATTATTGTTTCCGCTCGAGACACAGTTATTCAATGTCTAACTGGTAAAATTGATCCACAAGTCATGGAAATAGACACAGTTCTTAAAAGGCCAGTTTCAATGACAATTTTAGCCAACAGTATCACATTGACTCCTGGAACTCTAACTATTGATGTGTTTCCAGAAAAACAAAAATTACTTGTTGCTGTGATATCTCCAAGAAGTCAGAAAGATGTTATTCCTTTTGAAGGATGGATAAAGAAGATGGTGGAGGATTAAATGAACAAAAATTACTTATTGTATATATCCGTCATTGTTATTTTTCTAATTGGTTATTTTTTACATCTTGAAGAGTATTATGTTTATGTTTTGCTCATAGGACTTGCTGTATCTATAATGGCTGGGTTAAGAGTAACAACTTTCAGAGGAGTTTGTAATTCTTTGGCTGGAGCAGGTGCAGCAGAAATAGGAGTAGCCACGGGTTTCATGGTTGTTGGTAAAATCTATGGCATACCCTACTTCTCGGATATTGCAATTTATCTTCTCTTGTTAGGTCCAATAGGAACATTGATTATGGCAAGATTCTTTAGAGGGGGGATAGCGGAATGAACATTTTTTCCTATACAGAAATATTGTTGCCTTACTTCTTTTTGCTATCTGGTTTAGCACTGATAGCTGTAGGCCTTGGTCTATTTAGATTTGGTCAAAGAAAGAATATAGTCTATGCAAGACTTCATATCTTAGGTGTTATGGATGTAGTATGCATACTTGTTATTCTATTTTTAGGTAATCCAGTAGCTATCTTGGCAGCTTTGGCACATTTCTTCCTGATGCCTTTTGCTGTACACTCAATTTCTTGGGCAGATCTTAAGGAGGCTGAAGCTGATGTTTGATTATATTCTATTATTTGTAGTTGCATTATCTGCGGTAATGGCAGTAATTCAGGAAAATCTTTACAAGAGTATTATTATTCTTGGATTTGAGAGTTTTTCTCTAGCTGCCATATACCACTTTTTACTTGCAACAGATGTCGCCGCTACTCAGGCAATTCTTGGTGCCGCTTTGATACCTGGACTATTTATAGTAACATTATACAAAACAACAAAAGGGAGGGATGAGTGATGGATCCATTTCAAGTTGGTTCATTTCTTACTGCAGGAATTCTTGTTATAACTGGATTATGGGCCATTATAATGATGGATAATCTATTGAAGAAAGTCATTGGCGCAAACCTTGTTGGCGATGGAGTCAATCTAGTCTTAATAGGAATAGGTTACAAACCAGGGGGATTAATACCTGAGGTAACTCATCATTTCCATGCTAGTGCAGTTCCTTCTACATTTTCACATTTCTTAGCTTTCAACGAATTTGCAGAGTTAGCTTCTTATCCATTACCTTTCGCTTTGGTATTAACTAACATTGTAATTGGAGCATCAACACTTTCTGTTATGCTGGCACTTTCTGTTGTTTTATATCATAAGTACAACACTCTTAGTGTGCACAAGATTTTTGAAGGAATGGAGGAGGACTAAATGTTTAATAGCACTTTAATTCCATTAATGGTCGTATTTCCTTTAATAGCGGCCATACTTGTTAACTTCTTACATCAGAAAGATAGATCAGTGAAAACTATAGCTATTGTATCTTCCATAGTCGCTGTATTAATACCTCTAATGACTATATATGGAGTTCATCTTTTCAGCGGCCATATCCGTACAGAAAGTTTCCCTGAATTTTCAAAACTTCTTATACCAGATGTTTATATGGGGATAGTATACTCCTACGGCCCAATACAGAAAATATTATTGGCTTTGTTGACAGTAATGACAGTATTTGTTATATTTTTGTCAATAAATCGAAAACTTATTTCTGGAGTATATGTTGCTATGATTTTTATCAGTTTAGCATCGGTAAGCGCAATTATCCTTGCAGACGATTTCTTCAACTTCTTCGTTTTCACTGAAGTATTGACAGTAGCACAGGCCGCGTTAGTTATAGCGGTTAAGGAAACAAAATCTCATAAAGCAGCATTCAAATACATGATATTTGGTACTGTTTCAGGAGGCTCAATTCTTCTTGGAATAGCATTACTTTTAGGTGTATATGGATTGTTGAACATGACTGATTTGTCTAATGCCATAAAAGCAGGAGGGGCTCTCCAACCAATAGCATTAACAGCGGTAGCACTTATTACAGTAGGTTGGCTTTATGAATCTGGACTATTCCCGTTTCACATAGTTAAATCCAATATGTACGAAAATGCAATGCCCGAAGCAGCAGCATTATTACAGTTACAATCTAAATTCGTCTTAGTTGCGATGTCAATTGCATTACTTAGGATTTTTTCAGGATATACCCTTTTAAAGTCAGTTATGCTAGGATTTGCGATATTTACTGTAGTTATAGGGTCTGTAATGGCTTTGCAGCAAACTGATCTTAGAAAACTCCTTTCGTTTGTTGCAGTTGGACAAGCAGGACTCGTAGCAATGGGTATTGGATTGGGAACTAGTTTCAGTATTTCTGCTGGTATCTTCCATGCAATTAACGATGTTTTAAGTATGGCCATTCTATTCTTTGTAACTGGATTTATTCTAGATTCATATAAGACGACAAAACTTAATCAATTAGGCGAAGGATTACAAAAAGCACCTTTAATTGGAGTTGTAATGTTTCTAGCCACTCTCGCAATATCTGGTGTTCCACCATTTAACTCATATCAAAGTGAATTTAGACTAATTCAATCTGCAGTAGATGCTGGATATGCAGAACTTAGTGTTCTTGTTATCCTTTTGAGTGTAGCAACTTTCGTAGCAGTAATCAAAGCATTTTATATGGTATTCATGAAACCTGGTACAAATATAGAAGCCGATCCAAAAGTCAAAGGAACAATGCACAAAACGATTATTGTTATTTTGATAGTAATGTGTTTGTTCATAGGTCTATTCCCAAATATGATATATGATCCAATATACAATATTATTGTTTCTCTGGGGGTGTGATTAGTTGTTAGATAAAATTTATGAAATCTTCCACGAAAGAATGGAACATAAAGGCAAGGGTTTTGGTATCGGTAGTGGATTTACGTCTGAGTTCTTGATGTTTTCTTCCATCTTGATTGCTGGAATGCTAGTTTTACGTACTGCAAATTCAGTGCTTTTTGCCCTTGGATCATTGGTGATATTGGCTGCAATCTTATTTACTGTACCAACTGTATTTAGGGTAGAAAAAGAAAACACAGACTCAATTAATTTAACAAGTTTTTATGTAGTCTTGACTATAGCCGTAATACTAATAGTATTCTTCGCTGGCTCGGGAGTGTTGATTTAAATGAAAACTAGTGAATTTGAAGAGGGAAGAAATATTCTTATGGGGATTTCATTACTTTTGATTTCATTCTTAATAATGAGGACCATGTACTTATTTAGTGATTCAATTATCCCAGGAATGAGCCACCTCTATAATTTATACAGTGGTAATATAGCACCAAATATAATAACTGTAATCTTATTTGATTTCAGAGGATACGATACTCTAGGTGAAACTTTTATTCTAATTACTGCTGTGATTACAACCACAATGGTTTTCGGTTGGGGGTCTATAAAAGAAGCTTACAAGAAAAAAGAGAGTCTTCAAATGACTCAGAAGTCAACTCTTATCCAAAGATTGACTGCTTTTCCAATGTCAATGTTACTTGTAGCTTTTGGAGTTACAATAGTTCTTGGAGGGCACATAACTCCTGGAGGGGGGTTCCCAGGTGGTTCAGTAATAGCTACAGGATACTTCTTGAGTGTTGTAATATATGGCCTTAAGAAAACACCATTTAGATTTACACATAAATTCCTTGTTAATCTTTCAACTATCGGAGCACTTATCTTCTTATTAACAGGAGTTGTAGGGCTAGTATTCTCGGCATATTACTATGGAACTGGTTACTACTTATACAACACTGGTGTCGATCCATATCAAATAATAAATATCGGAGCTTTTGGCTGGGATAATATCTTAGATTATCCAGATCCAACACATCCTGGAGTATTGCCTTACCTCAACATTGGAGTAGGGTTCAACGTACTTGCAGGTCTTTCTCTAATAGCTATGTTCTTGATGGAGGCGAAGAAAGATGAGTAGCGAAGTAGCGGCTTTAGGGCTGGCCAATCAGTGGGGCCCTATACTATTTGGATTAGTCTATGGGTTAATTATTGGATACAAATTTGATTTTGAAGAAATCAATAAAGCAGTTTATCCAATAGTTATAATATGTGGGATCTTAATAGCTATAGCATTAGGTACGTATCCTGATTACCAATGGACTCTTTTTGGTCATGTAATCAGATTCTCTGAAGCCTTCTTTTCAACAATCATTGGAATGTTTATAATGGTTATAATAAGGAGGCAATAAAATGTACATTACTACTGATAAATGTACTCTAATTAAGGCATGTGTAGAAGCTTGTCCTACAAAGAGTATCAGGATAATAAATGACAAAGCTTTCAGTTGTGTCACATGTGGAAAATGTATGGAAGTATGTCCTGTAGATGCTATATTCAAGAATAGATATGGCGGATATATAGTTGACAAAGAGAAATGCATTGGATGTTCTATTTGTGAAAAGAATTGCCCTGTTAGTGTTATAAAAATGATAAAGTACAAGGACAAACGAGTTCCTCAGGGAATATGTGCAATGTGCAATGTTTGTCGTGATAGTTGTGCAGCCGGTGCAAGAGTCAATGCCGAAGGAAAACTTAGGTTTAATCTTAATACAATGAGTCTAGAAGAGGTGAAGAAATAATGCCAAAGCAGAAAGAAAGAGACGGTGGACCAATCCAAACTAAAGAAAAAGCAAGACTCTTAAGCATAGCTATTGATGAGAATAGATGTGACAAAGGAGGTAGATGTACTTACTATTGTCCTGCAAAGGCAATAAAATATGAATCTACACCTGGAGTATGCACTCATTGTGATGTATGTATGGATGTATGTCCAGTTGGGGCAATAAAAAATTCGTTTATAGATTATGGCAAGTGTGTTTCATGTTATACCTGTCTTAGAGAATGTATTAATAATGCCATTACAATAAAAGATCACAGACCTTTTATAAATAAAGGTGAATCTCAAAGAAAACTTTACTACTGTAATCAATGTGGATTATGTGTCAGTGCATGTCCAACTGAAGCCTTAAAGTGGGAAGGCGGAAGGATAAGATTTGATGCTATTAAATGCATTAATTGCGACCTTTGTGTCAAAGCCTGCCCAACCAAAATTAAAAAAGGCGAAAGAGAAAAGATGTTTACTGGGCACTGTATCTTATGTGGTATTTGTACAACTGTTTGTAAGAAGGATGCAATTAAACTAAACTATAGAGAATGGCAGGGTGAACACGAAGGATGCATTAAATGTGGTATTTGTAAAGAAGTATGCCCAACAAAATGTATCCAAGTTGATCTTAACGGATTTAAGGTGGATCTTGAAAAGTGTGTCATGTGTGAAACCTGTGGCGCTTACTGCCCCGTTAAATGTCTTCCAAGGAAGACAAGAGATCATAAAGAAATTAAAGGCGGTACTCTAACATATAATGACGATTTATGTATAATGTGTGAGCAGTGCGTAAACAACTGCCCGGTAAATGCAATCTCTGTGAAAGCAAAAAAACTTGTCTTTGACATGGAAAAATGCATTAAATGTGGTGCATGTGATAACATTTGTCCCGCTTACGCCATTAATGTTCAAACAGAGTTTGACGATAAAACTATTAACGGGAGGTCTAAATAATGAAAAGTATTTTCTTGATATTTCTAAAGGGTATTTATGTTAATATCCTTAGGATTCTTTTCGCTGCCGATAGAATAACTAGTAAGGACATAAGAAATTCAATATTACAAGGAAAGGTCAAATATCCTCAAGCCATTAATGACGAATCTTGTATAGGGTGTGGTGGCTGTGCCAACATCTGTCCTGTTGAAGCAATAACAATGGTACCGATTGAAAAACCTGTTGAGATTGTAAAAGGATACACAAAAACTCAAATGCCAAAATACGATCCTTTAAAATGTCTATATTGTTTTTGGTGTCATGATAATTGCCCTATATATGCTTTCTATGGAAAGCCTGGAGCAATACATCCAAGAGAAGTTGGGGAATTCAAGGCCGATCCTGCAAAGCTCTTAATCGAGCCAATTAAATTGAAAGAAAGTAAGATAAAAGAAATAGTTGATTATATGGCCAAGGATGCCTCAAAATATTTCGAGGAGTAGAGGTGTAAAAATGTTTAAGAAAATTTCCAGAAAGAATGCTATTCATGTCATGTTGTTCTATACTGGCGGATGTAATGGTTGTGACATTGAAATTGCAAATGTCGCATGGTCGCCTAGATATGATCTTGAACAATACAAAGTTATCTTAACTTGGAATCCTAGGGAGGCAGATGTCCTTGCAGTCACAGGGCCTGTTTTAAGAAGAACAATTGAACCATTAAAGAAAATTTATGAGGCCATACCCGAACCAAAAATAGTAGCTGCAGTTGGATCTTGTGGAGTTAGATGTGGTATATTCAAAGATTTTGGCGGAGAACTTGGAGATAGCGATGAAGTTGTTTGCAGAGTAGATGAGGTAATACCCGTTGATGCTTACATTCCTGGATGCCCAGCAAGACCTGAAGATATTATTGCAGGCATTGCAGCAGGTATACCCTTACTATTGGAGAGGTGAGAAGAGTGGGAGATAATGAAAGAAGAGAAAAAGCAGAAGTTGAAATTCCTGTAGGTCTTTTGCATCCTGCAATGCTTGAACCATATAGAGCAAGATTTTTTGTAGAGGATGAACTAATTGTAGATTGTGAACTTACTCTTGATCCTTACCATAAAGGTATTGAGAGAATTATGGAAGGAATGCCAGTTCATAAGGGACTTATTATCACCGAAAGAATATGTGGAATTTGTTCTCATATCCATCTTTGGAATGGTACAAGGGCAGTTGAGAGAGGCCTTAAGATTAAAGTTCCAGAAAGAGCAGATTCTATAAGGGTTATAATGGCTGAACTTGAGAGGCTCCATAGCCACTTGATTTACTTGGCACATGCAATGGAAGTTTTGGGACACGAAACAATGTGTATGAGGGCATTTACCTTGAGGGAAGACATAATGGATCTTTTGTATATAATTTCAGGTAATAGAGTGCATTATGCAGTACCTATAATTGGAGGAGTAAGGCCCCGATGTGACATTGATGAATACAGGATGAACGAACTAAAGACAAGATTAACAAAATTGAAACTCAAAATACCAGATTATGCTAACAGAGTAATTAATGATTCAATGATTATCTCGAGGGTAAAAGGAAGCGGAGTATTGACTAAAGAAGAAGCACAGAGGTATGCAACACCTGGGCCAACTGGAAGGGCAAGTGGGTGGGGTGTTGACCTTAGAAAGAAAATGAAAGAATACAAGAATTATGATTTTAATGTCATCGTCTTAGATGATGGAGATAATAAAGACAGAGTTCTTGCAAGAGCCCTTGAATCAATTGAGTCTGTTAAAATTATTGAACAAGCACTTGAATCTTTACCTTCTGGGCCAGTATCAAACAGAAGTTTTGAATTAAAGGAAATGAAATTTTCAACTTCTTATATAGAAGCTCCAAGAGGAGAGATTTATGATTCACTTTCCCTTGATGAAACTGGTAGAATTAGGAGCTATCAAAACAGAACTCCAACTCTTACTGCCTTGGCATCAATGGAAGTCGCATGTGTTGGAGATCAATTAACTGATGGTATGCTTACCATGGCAAGTTGTGATCCATGTTTGGCTTGCACTAATAGAGCAATAGTAGTTGAAAATGGCAAGGAGAGGATTTTCACTGAAGAGGAAGTTAAGAGTTTAATTAGGAGGGGACTATGATGATTGAATTCATATTTGCAACTATACTTATTCCATTGGCGGCGTTAATTACTGGATTTCTAATCCCTGGACTTGAGAGAAAAATCCAAGCAAGGATTCAGCAGAGAATAGGACCACCTATATTAACACCCGGTTTCTGGGCAATCCTTAAGTTTTTCTATAAAGAAAAGATTAAACCAAATTCTCCAATGCCTAGGCTATTCCATAGTTTACCTATAATTGGAGTATTTGTAATGTTCTTTGCTGTTCTATTTACAACACCTAAATGGTGGAATGTAAATGCACTAGGAACTGTTGTTGCAGTAGTTGGATTACTAAAAGTAATTGAGTTCTTGTTTATGGCCATTGGTAGTTTTTCAAGATCCATTCTTTCTGTTTCAATGCCTTATGCGGATCAAATAAAAGGAGCAGTAATGAAAGGCGATTACAGGAGATTCTTTGAACAACAGAGTGTATTGAGAGCATTTAAGATGATTACTGTTGGGTCATTTCCCCTCTATATTGCAATGTTTGTTCCTGTAATTTTAGTTAAATCAATTAATTTCTCAGATATAGTTCAGTTCCAAGGATTTGACAGTTCATTTATTTTCCCCGGAGGAATAATCGATTTAATGTATCTTGAAAAGATTTTAAGTCTTAAACCAATTTTGTTTACATTTCCTGGATTGATAGCTGGATTTGTTTACTTCATAGGTTACATTATGGTACTAAATGAATACCCATTTAGCATTGAGAAAGCTAAATCTGATGTAATTGAAGGGCCATCATTGGAATATGCATCATGGGCTAGAGGTGGATATTACTTAATGAGGGAATCAATATTATTTGCACTCTCAAGTGTTTTCATAACATTGTTCATAGGACTTCCACCAACACTTAACTTAACTCTACTTGTAGTACATTGCTTACTTTGCTTGATAATGCCAATATTATTCTCAATAGTATCTGCATTTTCACCCATATTTACATTCAAGCAAGTCTATCCAGTGTCAATGGGATTCACAGCACTTGGATTTCTTGCAATGGTAGTATCTTTAGTAATGGGGGTCGTGTAAAATGGCTAAATTTATACTTTTTCCAAAAGACGTTCAAAATATGGGCGGCTACATTGTTGAAAATGTTGCAAAACTAGGATATAGGGACATAATTGTTGGAAATCCAACAGACGAACCTATCAAAGTGGATATACCAGTATACAGTGAAGAGACTGTAAAGAAGTATGAAGAGCTTGGGATAATTGTCTACAGAATGAAAACAGATGAATCATTAATCTCTGCACTTGATAAAGTCAAAGCTATTGTAAAAACGGACACCCTAAAAGATATGAACTTTGATATTCCTAAAAAGAAAGTTACAAAAAAGAAATAATTTATTTTTTATTCTATTTCTCTAAGATTTTGATTTAACTTATCTATCTTTTTCTTTATCCTATCGATCATTGCATTTGCAATTTCAACTATCATTTTTACGTATTCTTCACTTGGGTATACAATTCCATCTTTTATCAAAGGAACGTCCATCTTCTCTGTTGATCTTATCTCTACAGTTATCCTTTCTCCAAATGAAGTTATTGATGAATATTTAAATCCAGAGTCTTTTGAAATATTTATTAGTATTTTAGCCGCATCTAAATCTCTACATACAACGTGGATTATAGAAGAGTTTACTATTAAAAAAAGAATTTTATCTCCCGTATATTCATTAATTATCTTCCATATATCTTTATAATCGACTTTTTCATGACTCTTAAAAATAAAATTAGATTCTTTCTTTCCGCCTATCTCTTCCAATTCTATAAGAATTATCCTGCCAGCACAACTCGATGTTGTATAAAAGTCCTTCTTTGAATTAAGAATATTTAATGTATCTATTATTCTAAGATCTACCTCTCCACATTCAATAACTTTTCTCAATTCTTCAAGATACCTATCTTTTTCTTTCATGTTACCTGTACATTATTCTATCGATACTTTTTTTTAATCTGTCAGTTAAGATTATAGCTATTATACCTCCAACTATAAATTGGATTATATTAAAGGGAACTTCTACAAGAGCAATTGCAGGAGGTATCAAGAATATGGATATCTCAACAAGATAATAACCAACTACCATTATACTTCCACCAGTTAATATGCCCAATATTCTTTTCAATTTATTATCCTTTTTAGAAGATATTTTACCAACAATAAATCCCTCAATTCCCTTTATGATTAGTGTAAATGGTGCGAATGCAGCATAAGGTGAAGTAATATCTGCAAGCGCAGGTCCAATAGCACCAACTAGTCCACCTACAGTTGATCCAAAAAGTATTGCAGAGATGTATATTATTGCTTCACCAAAATTAAGATATCCTCCAGTTTGAAGTATTGGAATTTGAATAAATCTAGTTGCTACAAAAGCTAAGGCCGAAAATACTGCTATTATACCTATGTTCTTAGGATCCTTTATTTTTATCAAATTGTTCACCACATTCAACAAGATAATCTAATAGTGCTTCAAGCATTCCTGAAAGCGTATGTACATCAGCTTCAATTATGGGAATTATCCCATTTTTTCTTAATGCGTTACTAGTTTCAGGCCCAATTGAAACAATAATTTGAGCATTGAGCCCTTTTTTTCTAAAAGCATCTGCATTAGAAGAACTTGAAACAAAAGCAATGTCAAAATTCTTTTTTTCTAGTAGGTCTTCTCTCATTTTAACCTTATACACGTCAATTCGGGTAACATCGTGAAATTCTTTTAACATATCTTCTAAGTAGCTAGGTGCTTCATAAGATCTCAATGTCAAAATCTTTTTTCTTTCTTTAAATTCAGATATCATAAATTTTGCTAGTTCTTTTGAGTTGTACTTCTCGGGCCTTCTTGGATATATGCCTTTTTCAATTAGCTTTTCTTCTGTCTTTGGACCAATTGTATAGTACTCTTTGCTTATAGGTAAATCAATATCTTTAATTCTATCTACCCCTGTAGCACTTGTAAGGACAATGACATCATAGTTTGATAAATTTGGAACTTTAAAGTCAATATTGACTATATCGATAAGCGAATAGGCATAAACACTAGCACCTAATTTACTCATGATATCTAATTCTTCACCATTTTCTCTTGAAACAAATATCTCTTTTCCTCTGATTAAAGATAACTTCTTTTCAAAGAAATCAAGTTTATCTCTGAGCAATACATTTTTTCCCACAAATATCACAGAAGGTGGTTCTGCTGGTGTTTTTCCTAATGTACTTAAATCACAAATTGTCGTTTCTTGTAGCAAAGTTGTCCCATTTCTGATTATAGCTACTGGAGTTTTAGGATCAAATCCGTTTTTAATTAGATTTTGAGCTATTGCTTCTCTATTCTTTATTCCCATTACAATTACAAGGTTATCTGGAAGCTTATCCCAGCGTATACTAAAAGATTTATCTGCTGCTTCATGACCAGTTAAAAAAGCAAATGCAGAGTTACATCCTCTATAAGAAAGGGGGATGCCTGAATACATAGGGCAGGAAACAGTTGAAGAAATTCCGGGAATAATCTCAAAAGGTATTCCTCGCTCATACAAGTACATTGCTTCTTCTGCTCCTCTCCCAAATATATATGGGTCTCCTCCTTTAAGTCTCACAACTATTTTGTATTCTTTTCCATATTCATATAATTCTTTATTGATTTCGTCTTGAAACTGACTTGATCCTTCGGATTTTTTTCCAACATAATTTTTGATACACTCTTTTTTAGAATAAGAAAGTAAGTCTTTACTTACAAGTTTATCATATAGAATTACATCCGCTTTTTTAATAATATCAAGAGCCTTTAAAGTGATAAGTTTAGGATCTCCTGGACCAGCTCCGACTATATATACTACCAATAAATCACTCTCTAATATCCAATCTCTTAGAAAGCTCTTTTGCTATCTTTAAATAATCTTCCTTTTTTCCATTTATCTCGCCCCTAACCGATTTAGTTCCTTCTATATTTCCTACAAATGCTTTAAGTTCTACTTTGTCTCCATTGATTACACAAAGTGCACCTACAGGAAGATTGCATCCGCCACCAACATTCAACATAAATTCTCTTTCACTCATTGTTTCTGCCCTGGTCTTTTCGTCATTGATAGACTTCAAAATTTCTTTTATATCCTTGGCATTTTTTCTTCCTACAATGGCCAGTGCGCCTTGTCCAGGGGCCGGAATAATATAATCAGGATCTATTCGTGAAAACTTGAAATCATCTACCTCATTTATGGAACCATACAGCCTTGAAAATCCTGCTTCTGCAACCACTATGGCATCATAAAGTCCTTCTCGTAATTTTCTGATTCTAGTGTCTAAATTTCCCCTAATATCTTTGATTTCTAAGTCTGGACGGGTTCTAGATAATTCAGATTTCCTCCTAAGGGACGATGTTCCAACTATTGCAGCCTCAGGCAAATCTTCTATAGAATCTTCTTGGCTTATTAATCCATCATAAGGTGGTCTTCTTTTTGTAATAGACACAATTTCAAGTTCTGGAAGAATCTCTGTTGGGTAGTCCTTTAACGAATGTATCGCAAAATCGATTTCATTATTTATAAGTGCCTCGTCAATTTCTTTGATAAATAACCCTTTTCCACCAATCTGATGTAAAGGGAGGTCAAGAACCTGATCTCCTTTTGTTTTAATTATTTTTTTTTCTATTTCTATTCCAGTCTTTTTTATTATTGCGTTAATAGCTTCTTCAGTTTGAGTCAAAGCTAGTTTTGAACCTCTAGTACCACAAATTAATTTCATTATATCCTCATCTTTTAATTGTCTTTAGCGCATCGCTCATACTATCTAAAGTTTTGTCAATTACTTCTTCGTCATGATTTATAGATAAGAAATTACATTCAAATTGTGAAGGAGGTAAGAAAACGCCTCTTTTCATTAACTCTTTATGGAATTTCTTAAACATCTCTGTGTCAGCTTTTTTAGCATCTTCATAATTTCTAACTTGATTAACTCCAAAGTAAAGGCAGAACATTCCCGGAGCTCCATATATCGAGCATTTCATTTTTGAAGTTATATCATATATTCCGTCCATAAGCTTTTCTGTCATTAACTTTATTTTTGTGTAAGTTTCCTTTCTTTCTAAAATATCTAAGGTCTTAAGTCCTGCAGTAATTGAAATAGGATTTCCATTAAAAGTTCCAGCATTATAAATATGACCTTCTGGAGATACTTCATTCATTATTTTTTTCTTTCCACCAAAAACAGCTAATGGGAATCCACCCCCAATTATTTTACCCATAGTGATAATATCTCCATTTACTTTGAAATATTCTTGAGCTCCCCCTAAACTTACTCTAAATCCCGTTATGACTTCATCCATAATTAGTAAAGTGCCGTTCTGTTTAGCTAATTTTTTTACCTCTTTTAAATAGCCTTTTTCCGGCATGATGCAACCCGCATTTGCTATAATTGGCTCAATGATTATTCCAGCTACGTCACCTTTTTCTATTAAGGAAGACAAAGCTTCAATATTATTAAATTGCACAGAAAAAGTATTCTTAACTGAATCTTCAGGTATACCTTTTGATCCAGGGATAGATGTAGTCATTACCCCTGAACCTGCTTTTACTAGGACAACATCATGTGCGCCATGAAATCCTCCGTCAAATTTGACAATCTTGTCTCTTTCAGTTATACCTCTAGCTAATCTTATTGCACTCATCGTTGCTTCTGTACCAGTACTCACACACCTTATCTTTTCGACATTTGGAACTATTTGAGATAGTCTTTTTGCAAAAACAATTTCATTTTCAGTAGGTGTTCCATATGCAGTTCCTTTTTCTAACTGATGTTTTACTGCATCTATTATCTCTAGATTTTTATGCCCTAGCATCATTGGCCCATAACATAAACAATAATCTATATAGCTATTGCCTTCAACATCAAGTAGCATTGCACCTTTAGCTCTTTCAGTAAAAAATGGATAAGGCGTCATTGCTCTAACAGGGCTGTTAACCCCACCGCATAGATACTTTTTAGATTCTTCAAAAAGATCTTTATTGTTTACCATGGAAATTCTTTGGAATAGAAACTTATAACTATTTCGAATATCTATCTATTTCTTTAAGAAGTAAAATAGCATCTTCTTTTTTTACATCTACCTTTTGAGTTTTCACAAAATCCGAGAAATATGAAAGATTCTTTCCCATTTTTTTCTCTGATATTTGTATGATATTTTTCCATTTTCTTTCAGGGAAATATAGTTTCTTTGCAGATTCAAAGATGATTTTATATTCTTCTTGATTAATAATATTCTCAGACAACGCTTTTTTCATTGTTTCTCTAATATTAACAAGTGGTTCTGAAATAGGAATAAATTCTTCACTATCAAAAGATAAGGCGACTTCATCGTCTGAGTTCAGTGTTCCATCTCTATACCAATTATATATTTTACCTATACCCACCATACCATATCTATCTAGTTCAGAAGCTCTTAAAGCACCCATGCTTGAGGCCCCATATACTTTAATGTTAGATTTTAAAACTTCCATTATCTCTCTTGGCGAAACTGCACTTTCTCTAAAAAAGATTCCATCAATAATGCCTATAACTTGATAATTCTCAGAAATAGCCTTTGGTATATCCCCTCTTTTTATTGGTGGGGCATATGTTACTTCTCGATTGTTATTTGAGTGTAATAGCTTCTTCGCTTCATCTACTGGAAGGCTTGGGCCCAAATAGATAATAATTTTTATCAACTTCTCTCATCCTTCCTCTTGATCCAATTCTTGAATTATCAATTCCATACTGTTCGAGTTGAGGAACAAGTACTCTTACAACAGGTATTCCAAGTTCTTTTCTTGTAAGATCAACTACTATGACCTTATTGATTCCTCTCTTAGATAAAACATTTAATAATGTGTTAATATCTTCTAAGATGTCATCTGAAGATTTAAGGACGAAATCTGAAGTTTTTGTCTTAATATCAAATTTATTTATATAATACCAATTTAATCTTCTTATTCTCTCATAACCTATCCGTCTCTTCATATCGGCCTTTTGAGTGTCCTCCCTTGCGCCATGAATCTGGGTCAATCTAGATTGTGCGGCCTCAGTTATCGCACGGTAGATAGCAACTTTAGGGTCAATGTGTGTACCCATACCCATTACAAGAAGCGTTGGATCTTTAAGCTTCAAATCATCAACTGCTGCAAGAATTGTAGGAACTTGTATATCTGAAGTTATGTCTTTGAAAATAATTTCAATCTCATTTTCTTTAAATCTGTTTAAGAAATCTTCTAGCAGTGGATCGTTTATCTCTATTTCTAGGTCTTTTGGGAAAGTTCTTTTCATTTCAACTAGTGACCAGGCATCTCTCTCTATAACTTCACACAATCCATGAAAAATTGCCTCTTCTAAGGTATTTCCTGAAGCTAGGCCATTAGTGTTTGTCCTGAAAATGGGGTAGTCTCTTTTAAGTGGGTAGGGATGAAATACTGAATTTGCTGGGACAAATATATCTTCTTTATTAAAAAGATCATAACCTTTTACCCACCCTATTCTAATAAATTCATTAAACATTTCTGGAGCAGGTAAATTAAGCTCATAAGGAGATAAGAAATTAACCTTTCCTTCTATTTCAGATAAAGAAGCGTCCATTATAATTTCCTCATTTATCTCTGAAGAATATCTTTCTATCCCTTCCATTATTGCTGAAACTTCTGCTTCAGTTTTTGATACACCTTTTCCATTGTATACAGAAACAGATCCTAGGGATGCATTTGGTCTAATAGCCGAGAATACTGGAATCCCTAGTCTATCTAAGTCTGTAATGTCTGCGACTCGTGTGATTCCACATACAGCTAGTTTTTCTTTAACTATTTTCAAAGTATCTTCTGGAGGGACGGCTCTATGGGTATCCTTCATGTATTGTTTTTTACAGCTTTTAAGTTCCATTTTATCCCCTATATAATGAACTATCCATAAAAGTATCAATCATATAATCAAATGGTATGACATTTAACCAATTAGACTTCTCAAAAATACTCATAAAGCAAACGCCAATTACTTTTTTGTCCTTATTCCCTATTTCGTCTAAAAACTTTTTTACTGAAGAAATTTCTGGACCACCAGGCATTGCAAGGCCCCCCATTATAATGATTAAGTCAGGATTAGAAGGGTCTCCACCCTTAATGAAGTCACAGTCTACTTCTGATATCCTTATGGTGTAAGGCTCACCAAGATTTATTGAAGGAACATAGATAATATCTTTATTCATAGACCTGATTACATAAGTTAAAAGTTCAACAAATGGAGTACAAGTAAATTTATTTCCAGTAAAGACAATTTTTTTGATATTTTTTTCATTGTCAATATTTTCTACCAAGGTCTTAAAGCCCCTTAAGAAACCAGTTATACCCTTTGATTCTAATTCAATCTTTTCCGTAATAATCTACCTCTTCTTCAAAGTAATCAATGAGTTTATTTTCAATTTCCTTTTTTAGTATATCTATATTCAATCCCTCTTGAGCAGATATTCTTATACCTTCTATATCCTCTTTAAAACCCCAATCTTTTAAATCTGTTTTATTCAGCAGTTTTATTGTTTTTACTCCAACAAATTCCTTTGATATCTCATTATAAAGACTCATCTGCTGTTCCATACTATAACCACAAGATTCAGTTGGGTCAAAAACAAATAGAATTAACTTTGCAAGATATTTCAGTGCAGATATTGCTTGCAATTCAATTGGATTTCTATCTTTTAATTCTCTATCCAAGAGACCAGGGGTGTCAACAACTTGGATTTTCTTTCTGTTATATTCAAATGAAGAAACATTTATTCCTTTAGTTGTGAATGGATAAGAATTAATTTCTGGATCAGAATTTGTAAGGGATTTTAATAATGATGATTTTCCAACATTTGGAAATCCGGCAATTACAATTGTATATAAGTCAGGATTTATCGAGGGAAGATTTTTTAATCTTTCACGCATATTATTTAAGACTTTAATATTCTTTTCTATCTGTTTTAATATAGAGATATATCGACCATAACATTCTCTTCTTAATGTTGATGCATCTTGTGCCGTCTTAGCCCTTCTTATATTTTTTATATATTCTACTTTTATTGAATTGATTGTATGAATAGCAAAAGACAAAGCACCTAAATTATGCCTAAGAGTATCTATGCCCGCTATTACATCAATAAGCTCTCTTGTAAAAGGAGGCAGTCTATCAAAGGATGGGTATCTATCTACTACCTTGAAAAGAGACTCTGCTAAAGTATCTCCCGCTACGGTTACTCTTATAGACTCCTTTTCTTTTACTATCTCATTCATATTTTTTTTACTAGATAGTGCCTTCTTCTTTGCAAGTTTAAATGCCTTATCAACTATCTCATCAATTTCAATACGAGGTATTTCTTTGAACATAAAACAAATCCTTTTGTTACTATTTTTCGATGTCTTCCTTTTCAGAAGCTAATGTGTATACCTTTAAAAACCTCTTCTTTAGTTCACTAGAACTATAGGGGAGTCTTTTATCAAGTCGCATAATTTTTATATTTAGGCCACTTTTACTTATTCTGTCTTCTATCCATGATGAGTATTGATCAGGGCCCAAAAAGATAATATCGGGCATTTCCGTCATAACAGGAGCAAAAAAATCTCTTTTATCTCCGAGTATTACTTTGTCAACCATCTTTAAACTTTCAAGAATAATTTTACGTTCTTCTTCGTTAAAGACAGGAACTCGTCCTTTGAATTTTTTTATAGTTTCATCCCTTGCAATAACAACCGTGACCTTCCCAAGTTTCGACGCTTCAGTTAGAAAGTAGATATGGCCCGGATGAACAACATCAAAATTTCCAGCGATTAGAACCTTCAGAAGATCACCTTTACTATCTTAAAAAGGTTATTTTATAAATATTGTGGAAACGTTTATTTAATGCTTATAGCAATTAGGAACAAGAAAAAAAAAGATGAAGTAGAGATACTGGAATATATTAATGGGAAAATTATTACAAGATATATCCTTGTCTTAGCTCAAGAAGGAGAAAGATTCGTTCCTAAAAAATTTAGAAAAATTGAAAATGAAAAAGAAACTGTGTTAATGCCTAAAGAATCGCTTAAACTTCTAAGAAGCGATACTATATTTATTTCAAAAGATCATTTCACAGAAGAGATATTTAATTTTTTTGTTAAAATGTTGAACTCTTATGGTGCCAAGTACGATTTTATTTCATTATGTAAATTTTGTTTAATTGACAATAGGATTAATACTAAAGGAACTCCTTATACATATCATTCCGAGCCAATTTGCGAAATATGCGCAAAGGCAGAAATTACAAAAGATTTGAATTACAAAGGAATTAAAGATACTAAATTAGCAGAAAAATTATTGAAGAGATTTTCCGATGTTGATAGAGTCCTGATGGTATTTGATCCTAAATTTGATCCAACACGAGATTCATCTATTACAATGTATGATCGAATAGAGGCGTCGCCTTTAGACATTAAGATTCACAAGATATCTGAACTTGAAATCCCTATTGAATTTAAGAGAAGTCTTGTTTCGAGAGGTATTAATGAACTTACTCCAGTGCAGTCTATAGCCCTAGAGAAGGGATTGTTTTCAGGAAAAAATTTCCTCGTAATGAGTGAAACTGCATCAGGAAAGACGCTTATAGGTGAATTGTCCTTTTTTTCAAGATACAATAAAGGGGATAAACTACTCTATCTGTCCCCTTTAGTTTCGCTTGCCTTGCAAAAGTACGAAGATTTCAAAGACAATTATCCAAATATTAGCGTATCCTTGAGAGTTGGGCTATCAAGAATAGCTGAAAATCCAAAAGATATAAACAGATCTTTAGATTCAGATATTATTATTGGAACTTATGAAGGAATTGACCAAATTTTTAGATCCGGTATTAAAATTAACAATATTTCAACTGTTGTAATAGATGAAATTCACATGCTTCAAGATAAGGAAAGAGGCCCTATACTTGACAGTTTAATATCAAGACTTTACGTCCTATTTCCAAAGTCGCAGTTCATAGGACTATCTGCCACTGTAGGAAATCCTAAAGAATTATCTGAAATACTAAATATGGACTTAGTGATTTATGACAAAAGGCCCGTACCTCTTGAAAGACACGTTATTTTCTGTTCTGGAAGGGGCGGAAAACTTCACACGATATCTAGAATTATTAAAAAAGAAAATATAGAAAGATCCTCTAAGGGATACAAAGGGCAATCTATAGTCTTTTCAAATTCAAGGAAAAATTGTCATTCTTTAGCAGAACATTTTAAAACTAGAGGAATAAATTCAGCTGCTTATCATTCTGGCCTACCATTTAAAGAAAGAAGAGAAATAGAAACAAAATTTTGGAAAGGCAAGATTGATGCAGTCGTAACTACAGCCGCTCTTGCGGCGGGTGTGGATTTTCCTGCTTCTGCAGTTATTTTCGAAACTTTATCAATGGGTATAGAGCCACTTAAGATATTTGAATTCCAACAGATGATAGGTAGGGCAGGTAGACCATCATTTCATGACAAGGGAAAAGCATACTTACTAATAGATCCTCAAGAAAAATATGGGGATGTATCAGAAGAAGATCATTGTTTTTATCTTTTAGAAAACAAATCTGAAAAAGTTGATATTCAATACGATAATGATAGTTGTTTAGAGAGAACATTATCTATTACTTCTACATTCAATAATCTATCTATGGGCGAACTCAAAAAATATTTTGAGATGGGATTTGCACCTAATTTTGATAATGAATTTGTGAATACACTGAAGAAAGAGGGCCTTATTGATTATAAAGAGGGCAAAATAAATATTACAAAATTTGGCAGAATTGTGTCTTCAAATTTTCTTAAAATAGAACATGCATTATTTATAAAAAATTTTAAGGGTGAAGATGTTAGACAGATTCTTTTTGAAACTTTACCTTTTCCAAATACTTATTTAACAAGTAAACTTCAATCCATATTAAAAATCGATTCTTCATCTCTTTTTTCTGGAACAACATTAGAAAAAATATATTTTAATACGAGAAAAGAATCTCTGTCAAGACACGGAGAAGAAGTTTTAATTAATCTATTAACAGAATTTTTTGCATGTGGATGTAAGGATGCCCCCTATTGCAAATGTCCAAAAATTGAAATAGGAAAAAGATTATTGGATTTAAGAAAAGCAAAATTATCCCCTAATAGAATTAGTGAAGAATTTAGGAAAGAATATGGATTAAAAATTTTTTCTGCCGATCTGATTAATTGGTTAGATTCTTCTATTAGAACTCTAGAAACAGCTGAGAAGATATATGCTTTGTTTGGAAAAGAGAAGCATCGTAAATATGTCTTAAAAGAAATAGAAAATATTATTGGAAAAAAATAGAAATGATAAAGATTTTATTGTTTATAATAGTAAAGGTTATAAACTGTTTACTATATTTAAGGATAGGAGCCAACTAATGGCTCAAATAAAGGAGTAATTTAGATGTATGGTGAAAGAAGAGGGGGATATGATAGACCTCCTCGTGAAATGCACAAAGTAACATGTGCAGAATGTGGACAGGAAACTGAAGTTCCTTTCAAACCAGATGGAACAAGACCTGTTTACTGTAGGGATTGCTACCAGAAGCGAAACCCAAGAAGATATTAAGTAGATGTTTTAGTAAAAGGTTATTTTTCTATATAAAGAGGAAATCCTTTTCTTTTTACTTTAAATTTTTTCTAAATTAAATTTTACATATTATTTATTAACTTAGCATAGGCCATAATATATCTAATATATAGCTTCAAAATATTTTGAACCATATACAAAGGCATATTAATATAATATTAATTTATTAATGCAAGGCAGGTGGTATTTTGGATAAAAATATAAAAATCTTAATAGGGGCACTAGCAATATTAATACTTTTAATCGCTGCTTACTTTGCCTTTTTTAGCAACAATATAAAAACATATGACGAAACTCATACAGGAACAATTGTTGTAGCGAAAGGAAACTCTTTCAAAATATCTCTTAACTCTAATCCAACTACGGGATTTCAATGGACTCCGGAATATGATAGTAACCTAATAGAATTAGTTAATACTGAATACAAAGCCGATGAGCCACAACTTATGGGCAGCGGTGGAAAAGATATATACGAATTCAAGGTTATTGGATCAAATACTGACACTAGTATTAAATTTACTTATGCTAGACCTTGGGAAAGCGTCCCTCCAATAAATGCAAAATCATTTCAGATTAATATAAAATAAATAATTTTTCTTTATTTTTAATTTTATTTTTAATACAAATATTTATATAAGAATTATATTCTGAAGATAAAAGAGGATATAATGGCTCAGGATTTTATTAATGAAGTTACCAAAGCTTTAAAACAAAAACAATATGAAAAACTGAGAAGAATTATTCAAATTCCACAATCTCCTGAAATAGCAGAATTGCTCGAATCCTTAGACATAAAGGACTCTTTGCAGCTCTTTAGAAATATTAATCCTAAGATTAGTTCAGATATTTTTTCTCACTTAACTCTTTCTAAACAGATTATGTTTCTTGACTATTTAAATGAAAAAGAAAAGAAAATTCTTATTTCTTTCTTAAGTCCTGATGATAGAGCATTCTTATTGGACAGATTGCCCCAAGATCTAAAAGATTCACTGTTTCTGCTTATGAATAAGGAAACACTTGATCTAACTAAGAATCTTTTGAATTATCCTAAAGATACCGTTGGTAGGATAATGACAACAAACTTTGTCGCCATTAAATCTAATTGGACTGTTAAGAATTCTATGAAATATCTTCGTGAAAAAGCTGATGTCAGTGATTCGATAGATATTGTATATGTTATTGATGATAAAGGCAAACTTATAGATGATATACCCTTGACCCGTCTTATTCTATCAGATGATTCATCTACGATAAATGACATAATGGATAATTACTTTATCAGTGTTTCAGCCAATGATAATATTGAAAAAGCAGTTGAAATAATAAAAAAACAAGATATTAATCTAATCCCGGTAGTTGATTCTGAAGGAATACTAGTTGGAATGCTTACAGTTGATGATTTACTAGATATTGAAGAACAAGAAGCAACTGAAGATTTCTTTAAAATAGGTGCCATTGAAGTAACTAAAAAAAATAAAAATGATTTGACACTAAATATAAAAGAGGCATCTATTGGTCTTCTCTATAAGAGTAGAGTTTCATGGTTATCAAGTTTAGTGATTGTTGGGATTATTTCTGGTATAAGCGTAGCAATTTTTGAAAAGACTATAGCTGAAACATTGGCACTCATATTCTTTCTCCCACTGACTATTGATAGTGGTGGAAACGCAGGATCACAATCTGCAACACTTATGGTTAGAGCATTGGCCACCGGGGTAGTTAAATTAAGTGATTGGGCAAATCTACTTATCAAAGAATTGATAGTTTCTCTTGCACTTGGTGTTACTCTTGGCTTAGTCGTTTCTGTAATTGGACTTTTTAAAGGTGGATTCACTATCGCTTTAATTATTGGATTAGCTATGGTGCTAATAGTTATTGTGGGTAGTACTATTGGCATGTGCCTCCCTTTTATATTAACAAAATTAGGTGCAGATCCAGCAACTTCAAGCGGACCTTTGATTACTAGTGTAGCAGACATATTTGGAATCTTGATATACTTTACAGTAGCTACTTTGTTCTTGGGACTATAGAACTATATCCAAAAAATCATTAAAAATTAGAAAACCTTATAAATATCCTTTTCTTTTTTAATACGAGGGATTTAATGAGGGAGAATTTTTACAAACCTTTTGGTAGTCTTTTTGAATACTCTCCCCCTTATGTTTATTGCTATTATTATGGCTATTGAAGTCCCTCGTAGAATTTTATCCCTAACTTAGGGAAATTTAACGGGGTGTTTTTTTGGAGTTCAAATCCAGAGAGGAGATAATAGAATATCAGAATAAAAAACTAAGGTGTTGCGTAAATTACGCTGCAAAAAACTCTCGTTTTTTTAAAGATACTTTGAAAAAATCTAATCTTAAAGCTGACGATATAAAAAATATCGAAGATCTTCAGAAACTTCCTTTCACAACAAAAAATGACCTTAGAGATAACTACCCATTTGGGCTGATGGCAGTTCCTATGGAAGATATAGTTAGATTTCATGCCTCTTCAGGGAGCACAGGAAAATCTACTGTTGTTTACTATACAAAAAAGGATCTTGATACTTGGGCAGATTTGATGGCGAGAGTCTTAGCAACGACAGGTTTAACAAAAAAGGATTCAATGCAGATTATCTACAACTATGGCTTTTTTACAGGAGGATTTGGTTTTCATTACGGTGCCGAAAGGCTCGGTGTTTCTGTAATACCTACTGGGTCTGGTAATACAAAGAAACAGATAGAAATTATGCGTGATTTTGGTACAACCTCCTTTACAAGCACCCCCTCATATGCAATACTTCTTGGAGAAACATTAGAAGAAATGGGTATTGATCCTAAAAAGGATTTAAAACTTAGAATAGGTGTATTTGGGGGAGAACCATGGGGAGAAGGGATGAGACATAGAATCGAGGAATTGTTCAATATTGATGCCTACGATAATTATGGTCTATCTGAGCTTTGTGGTCCTGGTATAGCAGTTGAGTGCAAGGAAAAAGAAGGGCTTCACGTTTGGGAAGATCATTTCATAATGGAAGTTATAGATCCTAAAACTGGAGAAATTGTAGGGGATGGAGAGAGAGGCGAACTGGTCTTTACTTCATTATGGAAAGAGGCTATGCCTATTTTCAGATACCGTACTAGGGATATCTCTAGGGTATACGAAGACAAATGTAACTGTGGACTACCATTCCGCAAAATCGAAAGACTTCATGGAAGAAGCGATGATATGCTCATTATTAGAGGTGTAAATGTTTTCCCAAGCCAGATTGAGGAGGTAATCTTAAAGAATTCTGTTTTTAAAGGGCATTACGCCATAGTAGTTGAAAGAAAAGGTCCTCTTGACCTCTTGACAGTTGAGATAGAGGTAACAAAGGATCTTTTTACTGGAAACTTGAAAGATTTAATTCAACTAAAAGATAAAGTCGAAGATGATCTAAAGAATGTTCTTTTAGTTAAAGCAAATGTTAAGCTCGTTGAAGAAGGAACGATTCCACGATCTCAAGGTAAAGCTCAACGGGTTATCGATAAAAGAAATTTAGAAGAATAGGAGGAATTAAATGATATATGGTCTACCGGATTCAACATTTTATGTTGTATTAATTGTTCCGATAGTTATCTCCCTTTTACTTTTGTTTTGGGGATTTAAATACAAACCAGAGGAGGAAAAATAATGGCATCTATAATGACGACATCACTAGTAATCCTCTACTTTTTGGCAATATTAATAGTAGGTGCATGGGCATCTAAAAAAGTTAAGAGTAGTGAGGATTACATTGTTGCAGGGAGAAGTTTAGGATTTTGGTTCTTTGTTATACTTATAGTTTCCTCTGCTACAAGTGGAATGAGTATACTCGGAGTTGCAGGACTTGGCTACACAGCAGGTTGGCCAAGTATTTGGGAGCAAATATTTGTTCCTCTAACAACTGCAATATGTATACTGTTTTATGGTACAAAACTCCACAAAATATCTGAAAAAATGGGTTACATGACTGTTCAAGACTATTTTGCTAATAGATTCTACAGTCCAAGACTTATGAGGGCACTCTCAGGATTAGCTGTAATAGTAACAAGCAGCATATACCTTGTTGGCCAGTATACTGCAATTAGCATTGTTCTTGTATGGCTATTTGGAATAACTCATACTGAAGCACTTCTGATATCAGGTTTGATAGTTCTTCTATATGTTGTTTTAGGAGGATTATATGCTGTCGCTTGGGTGAATTTAGTTCAGGGAATATTCATTATAGGTGGAGTCCTTATAGTGTCTCCATTTATACTCAAAGCAGCTGGAGGATTCACACACATTAACACCGTATTGGCTTCAATTGATCCGAATATGGTGAATCTTGCTTACCCACAGATGCATCCGCCCTATGCAGGTTACGCATTCATGACACCGTTATACTTAGTATCCTTCTTTTTCCTACTTGCAATGGGTCTAGGTTCAGCACCACATATTATTAACAATGTGCTAGCAGTAAAAAAAGATAAATACTTTAAATTTGCACCTTTTGCTGCATTTTCAATATATGTTGTAATAATGTACCTAACAAAAATAGTTGGATTTGGAGCAAGAGCAATGGTAACTGATGGAGTACTAAAAGTTCCATATGCAGATTATTCATTTGTTTCAGCCGTTAACTATGCTTTGCCAACAATTATATGGCCACTATTTGCAGTAATAGTTCTATCGGCAGTTATGTCAACAACAGATAGGCTTATGCTTACAATTGGAAGCTCAGTTAGCTGGGATATCTACAAGAACTTGATTAATCCAAAAGCTAAGGATAAAACAATTACTAACATGAGCAGAGCGGTAGTCGTAGTTGCAGCCATCTTTACACTCTATCTTGCAGTAAAACCACCTCAATTGCTTGCGTTATTGATATGGATGGGAATTGGTATAATGCTTTCAACATTTGTCATGCCTTTACTTGCTGGACTTTACTGGAAGAGAGCTACAAGAGAGGGTGCAATCGCATCAATGGCAGTCGGATTCTCAACATCTGTAGCTTTTGGATTTGTTCATCAGTACATAATGAAACTACCAATGCACTTTAGCTTCTACAGCTTCGTCTTAGCTGTGATCACAATGATCGTTGTAAGTCTATTGACAAAGAACCCATCTGATAAAATCCTGAAAGAAACTCTGACCGGACCTTTCATCAAGGTAACAAAAAGGTGAAATAATTGAAAATACTTTCAGTATTCATTGAAAATAAACCAAAGAAACTTTCAAAGATAATAGAAGAACTATCGAAAGAAGATGTATCAATATCGGGTCTTGCAATTGCTGATGCAGGTGACTTTGGTATAGTGAGGCTCATAACAAATGATGTAAAAAAAGGAGCCTCAATATTATCAAAGCACGAAATGATTGCAAATATTCAAGAAGTAGTAGGAGTTAATATGGAAAACTCTAATGTTGCAGATGTAGCAAAAATTCTTGGAGAAAACAGCATTAACATTGAAGATGCACTAGGTTATGGCTTCATCGACAATCAAAAAATACTGGTATTGAAAGTGGACAATATTGAATTAGCAAACAAAGTCCTTTCTAAAGAAGGATTCAAAATTTATTAATTTATTTTTTTTCTATTAATATAAGTTCAAGATAAGATCTTCTTTCGCTATCTAGGTAGAGGATATCAAACAGATGCTCTATTTTTTTTACGTCTTCTTTTTTTTCAGACTTTAATTCTACTTCTATATATTCTCCAAGACCTTCGACGTCATCAATTGAAATCATAAATTCATTGTATCGATACAGTTTTCTTTTTTTCTTAATTTCTATGAACTTATAAAATCCAAGTCTTTCAAGAATTAAATTTATATCCCCTGAAACAAAGGTCTCAATCTCTTCCCTTGATTTAGAAATCCTATCTATCTTCGGTCCTTTGTAAGTCAGAATAGTTTTTCCTTGAGATTTTCTTATCCTCAAAGCTTCATCAGTTTCTTTAAAATTCTTGATAGGAGAAGAAAAATAAATGTCCTCTTCCAATCTTTCACCTAAATACTCTGCTTTTTTTGTAATCTGCTCAACCCTGCCACGATTATATTTATCTATTTTAGCCTTCATTTCAAGTTCAAGCATAAGTTATTTTAATGCTAACTTCTTTTATATGTTTGTTGATTAGATGAAGTTAAGTGACCTAGCAAAAGAATATGGGTATAGCTTTGATAATCTTAAGCGATACAATGAAATGTTCGGCGACAAATTACCTAAATTCTTAGAGGCAAACGAGATCCAAAATAAAGATTCTTTTAGAATTAATACGTTAAAGATATCTAAGGACAATTTATATGAAAGACTTTCTAATAATGGATTTTTATTAAAAGAAGTCGGTGATTTTGGTTATATTATTGAGGAATCTAAATTTGCCATCTCTTCTACACAAGAAAATCTTCTTGGTTATCTCTATATCCAAGGCGTAGCTGAAATGCACGTTTCTCCAATTCTTGCTCCTGAAAAAAATGATTTTATAGTTGACATGTGTGCTGCACCAGGGGGTAAAACAACTCATCTTTCAACAATTATGGAAAACAATGGTTCAATATACGCCTTTGATGTGAATAAAAGAAGGCTTTTAGCCCTTAAGAACAATATCGCTCGATTGGGGTGTCTTAACATAGCAGTATTCAATTTAGGAGGAGAAGAGATATCAAAACTAAAAGACGATCCCGATAAGATCCTACTTGACGCACCATGCACGGGTAGTGGCATCATGAGAAAAGATAGTTTGAGAAAATCTATGAAGAGCACTCACGACGTGATATTCTTGAGTGAAATCCAAAAAAAACTTCTAAAAGCAGGTATTGAGAAATTAAGAAGTGGAGGTACACTCCTTTATACCACTTGTAGTCTTGAACCTGAAGAAAATGAATTTGTCGTTCAATGGGCTCTCGATAACTTTGATATAAAACTTCTTAAAATCGGCGCTGAAATTAACGGCAGTCCTTTAGAGGAGGGATTCACTGAAATATTTGGTAGAAAGTTATCAGATGAAATTAATTTATGTAGAAGATCTCTCCCACATGTCCATAATACAAACGGTCTTTTCATGGCGAAAATAACTAAATCTTAAAAAAATATAGAAGAGAACCAAATATACCCCCGGCAATAGTTGCCGTAATATTTGTGTGATTATTTCCAAATCTCCTATACCAAGTTTCAAGAGTTGCCCCTACAAAACTATCAATATTTGATCCTATAAATCCTGCAAGAGTTGTGATAATAATCATATCTATGCCCCCAAGACCAGCAAAATACGCCGCCAATCCTATTAAAAAAGCAATAAATAATTCTGCTATTTCTCCTAGAATAGTTACCCCACCATCTGAACCTGTTTCAACAACCTTTAGATTCGTAATTAAACGGGGCTTGTATTTTGATAATCTTCCTACTTCACCACCTGCAGTATCTGCGGCCGCAGTTGCTATTGAACCAAGAAACCCTAAAATAAATATTTCACTATTTAGATTAAAATAAGTTGGACCAACATAATATAGTACTGCGAATATAGCACTGACAATTCCATTACCCAAGACATTAAGATAACTTCTAGCACCTTTATTTTTTTCAGCTACGCCTTTTCTTATTTTTTCTGCATATTTGAATTTTGTAGCTATTGACGCAGTTACAAAAAAGAATGCAAGGATGAAAAAAAACTCAAAACCACCGAAAATGATTATAGGAAGCCCAACAAAAACACCTGCAATGAATCCGGAAAGATCAACAGCCTTAAATTTAAAAGAAATCCCGCCAAAGACGAGGCAGCAACACGTAGCCAAAATAATATGATTAGAAGTAATCATCTGGGCACCAGTTAATTTTTTTAATTCTAAGAACTTTATAAACCTATCTTTAAAGATTTAACCGTTAATTTTTTAAGTATTATATAATTGGAGTGATAAAGCTCCGGTGGTGTAGTCCGGCCAATCATTCGGCCCTCTCGAGGCCGTGACCCGGGTTCAAATCCCGGCCGGAGCACTATTCTATAAAACTAATGCTTAAGCAATAATATTGTATATATTTCAATTTTCATTGAAGAAATCTCATAACTATACTAAAACTTTAAAAAAATAACGATTACTTGTGCGATGTCTTGATATTAAAGTACTAGTGGTCTATTAAATGATGCAATTTACATTATATCAAATACCATTATTGGTAAGTTCCTTATTTTCAGCAATAATTATTGCTCTACTCTATAGAAGAAAAAAAGCTTTAGGTAGAAAGTTTCTAATCTTATTTCTGAGTTCAATTTTTATTTGGTCTGTTGCAGATTTCTTTAATTTATTAAACACTACCTTAAATGCTAAAATATTTTGGAGTAATTTTTCATACTTTGGGGTAGCTACTTTCTCAATATTTCTAATACTATTCGTTCTTGAATATATCGGAAAAGGAGAGTTAATAAATCGTTCTAAAATCATTTTGTTATCTATAATTCCAATTATTACTATAATTCTAATATGGACTAACGAGCACCATCATCTCATGAGACAATCATTTTTCATTCAGAATATTTCAGGTCTTTTAGCACTTGGCAAAGTATATGGAACTTGGTTTTGGATACAATTTATATATGCTCATAGTATAGTAATAATAAGCTCAGTCCTTATCTTTTATTCACTAAGCCTTAGCTTAAATATTTATAAAAAACAAGGAATAATTTTTTTAATTGGAATTTTAGGTCCTTTGATCTCAAATTTATTATATGTATCCCGTATAGTTTCTTTTCCAATAGATATGACTTCAGTTTCATTTGCCATAACAGGCATGGTACTCTATTGGGGCATTACCCGGGAGAATTTATTGGATTTTGTTCCAACTGCTTATATGGAAGTTTTCAATGAAATTCCAGATGGTGTTTTGATTCTAGATTCGGTCAATCAAGTCGTTGGGATAAATCCTTCAGCAGAAAGCATTTTCAATATAAAATTCTCTGATATTTGGAGGATGAATCTTCAAGAGCTAATTAATTTGAATGAATTTAATAAATTTATTAATGAACATAGATCTAGTGAAAATTACCACGGCTCTTTTTCGAATAATAATAAATATTATGATGTAAACTTGAAAACAATTTATGATAAGAAACATTCTTCAATAGGTAAATTGATAGTGTTACATGATATTTCAAAACGTAGAGAAATGGAAGAGCAATTAATAAATTCAAATAAACAGATCGAGGGACTCAATGATACACTTCAAATTATCCATAAAATATTAAGGCATGATCTTTTGAATAAATTTACAATAATGAAGTTTACCTTCGAAATTTACAAAGAGAGTGGGGATAAACTAATTCTAGATAAATTGGAAAATTCTATAGATAATGGAGTAGAGTTAATAAATAGGCTTCGTGAACTCGAATCTTTCATTATTGCTAAGGGTGATTTAATACATATTCCCGTTAGAGATATAGTAGAGAGAGTATCAACTACTATAACTGTTCCTATAGAAATCAAAGGCAATGCTAATGTAATAGCAGACGACGCATTGTTTTCAGTATTTGAGAACATCATGAGAAATTCTGTTGTGCATGGAAAAACTGATAGAATTAAGGTAGACATAAAATCGAAAAATAAGATATCTACGATAAAAGTAACTGATTTTGGAAAAGGCATACCTGGAGATATAAAAGATAAGATCTTTGAGGAAGGAATAAGTTACGGTGAAAATAAGGGCAGTGGGCTTGGTCTCTTTATTGTTAAGAAAACTATAGAACGATATGGGGGAGAAATAAAGGTTGAAGACAATAAACCAAGTGGAGCTATTTTTATCATTAAATTAAAATCGGCATAGCCTATAATTTTATAAGTATTAAAATTAAATTAGGTTCATGGAACCTTCTGAACAAGCACCTAGAGGAAGGCCTAAAAGTACTGGGATTGGTAGATTCATACCTTTCATTGTAGTTGGATATATTCTTTTAACATCCTTTTTAGGATCAATTAGATTGCCTTCGGTACAATCTTCAGATCCAATGCAGTCATTCTTCTTTACTTCAAGTATTTTCTTAGGCGGGATAATAGTAGCTATAATGCTCTTAGCTTCTTATCTTTTTTACTCTAAAAAATAGAATAATGTTTCCTTTTAATGTAAAATAATTTAAACTATTTTTAATTTTGTAATTTGCCGTGAAATCATGAATCAATTATTAAAATCGTATATCAATCTTACACGAGCACATTTCATGTTTGCATGGCCATTGATATTCTGTTCAGGTTTATTCTTAGGATTTCAGAATTATAGAGGGTTTTCATGGATTATTTTGGCAAAGGCCATACTAATAGGACTTTTTGGATTTGAAGGTGGGATGGTTCTAAACGACTATATTGACAGGGACGTTGACAAAAAAGAAGTTGAATACGATAAACTTACAAAATACTGGAGACTATTTAAGAATAGACCTATACCCTCTGGAGAAATATCATCAAAGAATGCACTTCGATTATTTTTCCTTTTTTTCTTACTCACAGTGACTTTAATATTAACTCTTCCTTTTCCTAATTTTTTATATGTTTTAATAATCTATTTATACTGCTATTTAATGGAGTATTTTTACCAAACTAAGAAAAGAAATCAGAGATATCCAATTGCACAGATTCTTGGAAGAACAGACTTTGCAATATTTCCTGTTGCAGGATATCTATGTGTAGGATATCCTGATAAAACTGCACTGCTTTATTTCCTCTTCTTCTATCCACTTGCCTTGTCTCACCTTGGATTAAACGATCTCATAGATATAAAAAATGACATTGCAAAGGAAATGAAAACAGTCACTTTTCTCTACGGAATTAGAAAAACTGTCATCTGGATAGTAGTATCCACCTTAATCCATTTTGTAACTTCTATAATACTGCTATTAAATATAAATAGGATTACAGTTTATGGATTTGTTATTTCCTTTATTTTGTTGTCAATTGCAAACTATCTACTTTTAAAAAATCCTGTCCCTGAAATTGGATTAAAAGTTTTACCACTTTACCACATTTCAATGACTATTTACTCGATTTCTATTATTCTGGGAACTATTTTGTAATCATAAAGGATAAAAGAATGTAAATTATTTTTTGTTAGATTTCATGATATCAAAAGATAAAATAATTTCCTGGCTCAAGTTGATGAGACTTGAGTTCTATTCTATGCCATTAGTTGTCTACGTGTTAGGTGCACTAATATCTTACAGGCTAAACAACTTATTTTTCATTAAAAATTTCTTTATTGGATATTCAATTATCTTTTTAATTGAACTTATAACGGTTTTAACAAATGAATACTACGATTACAATGCAGATAAGTTGAATCCGAGACCTACAAGATTTACAGGGGGTTCAAGAGTGCTAGTTCAGAAAAAGATCTCACTTAGGGCAGTTAAGTATTCAATAATATTTGTTTTTTTTATTATTGTTTTAACAGGTGTGTGTTTGCTGAAAGTTACTTCATTTTCTATAGCGGTATTATTTCTTTTAGTTTTAGGGATAATTCTCGGGATTAGCTACACTACTCCTCCTTTGAAATTATCTTACAGAGGACTAGGCGAAATTGATGTAGCTTTTATTCATGGATTTTATGTAATTATATGTGGTTATGTTTTCCAGAGTAAGATTCTAGATACTTCGATAATTTTTATTGTGGCCATTCCAATATTTTTTTCTTCTCTAGCAGGAGTTTCTTTAGCCGGAATCAGCGATATAGATTCTGATAGATTAGTTTCAAAGAAGAGTCTGGCATTAATTCTTGGGCGTAGGGGCATTCTAATTTTTTCTGCGTTCTTTACCATAGTTACTGGAATTATTAGTACTTATCTTTGGCCTAGCTTAATATTTGGAACATATAGTTATATTTATTTTTTGATTACTTTATATTCAATTATTTTAGTTTTTATTATATTTAGAGCAATTCAAAAATCAGATATTATGATTGAGAAGTTGATTTTAAGGGCTATGTTTCTGATTGCTTTGTCTACATTTGTTCCTTTGATTATTTTTATATTCTATAAATAATACGACAAAGATTTGATTAATAATATAAAAAAATTGGTGCGGTCAGCGGGATTCGAACCCGCGTCTTGAGCTTGGAAGGCTCAGGTGCTAGGCCACTACACTATGACCGCTTCTTTCTAAATCGACTTAATTCCCTATTTAAAACTTTCTCTTGACAATACCCAAATGTTTAAAAATTGATTTTTTTATTAATCTTTATGGAGTACATGTATTTTATTATAACAGACATTAAGTTTGATTCTTCTTTTGTTTTGTCATGTACTGTTAACCATCATTATTAATTTCGCCTTTTGGCGGAGGCATTTTCATGATTAATTTAGTTATTAGTAGATGTAGAGACTATAAAACCTTTCTCTTAGAGAAAAAGGTAAAAGGGAGTATACTATAGGGGTTTCAGATTTAATGATAATTGAAAATCATATTAACCGAAATTTTAAACAGTTGAAAAAAGAAGAATATAATTTTGATTCAGAAGTTGGTGAATTAATTGATTGAGATTTATGAAGGTGGGAAATACTTACTTGATAAAAATAATCAAAGAAAAGTTCTTTTGGATGATGATGGATACGTCAAATCAATTCTTTTAGATGTACAAAAAAGAGGGGATGAGGCACTTATAGAATATACAAAGAAATTCGATGGTGTTGAAATAGAAGATTTTCTAGTATCACAGGATGAAATAGCCATAGCATATGAAAGTGTTGATAATAGACTTATAGAAGCCTTAGAAACATCAGCCGAGAACATAGAAGACTTCCATAGGAGAGAGCTTCCTAGATCTTTCTTATTTGAAAAGAAGGGTATTACTAGTGGGCAGATGATCTTGCCATTAGAGAGTGTCGGAGTCTATGTACCTGGTGGGAGAGCTGCATATCCATCAACAGTATTAATGGCTTCAATTCCACCAAAGATATGTGGCGTTCCAAGAATTGTAGTTGTTACCCCTCCTGGAAAGAATGGAAAATGTAACGATGCTGTTCTTGTTGCATCAGATATTGCTGGTGTAGATGAGGTATACAAAGTAGGTGGTGCACAGGCAATAGCTGCTTTGTCCTATGGAACAGAAACAATAAAATCAGTTTCAAAGATAGTTGGACCAGGAAATAAATTTGTTGCAATGGCAAAGAAACTTGTCGAAACACCAACTGAATTCCCAGCGGGCCCAAGTGAAGTAATGATAATTGCTGAAGAAGAATCAAACCCAAGATTCATAGCTTTAGATATGCTTGCACAATCTGAACATGATCCATTAGCTTCATCTTACTTGTTGACTACTTCAAGATGCCTCGCGGAAAGTGTAGTCAAAGAAATAGAAAAAGAGCTAAAACTGCTCCCTAGAAAAGAGATACTTGAAGAGTCTTTGAAGAGGGGAGGCATATTTATAATTTCATCAATAGATGAGGCAATTGAGCTTTCAAATAATTTTGCACCTGAGCACTTAGAGATAATGCTAAAAGAGCCATTCTCCATTCTTACTCAAATTAAAAATGCAGGTTCAGTATTTTTAGGAGATTACTCGCCAGAAGCAATGGGAGATTATGTTTCAGGAACAAATCATGTCCTTCCAACTTCTGGATATGCAAGATTTTATTCGGGGCTTTCAGTAGATGACTTCTTAAAGAAATTCACATTCCAATATGTAACAAAAGACGGTTTAAGGACATACAAAGGTACTGTTTCCACACTTGCTAAATCTGAAGGACTTTTTGCCCATGAAAAAGCAGTGAACGTGAGGTTTGAAAATGAAAAGTAAATTTGATAGAGAGATTCTTGATCAACTCCTTCCGTACGCCTCAGAAGTGTCAATATCCGATGGGGATTTGGTAAGATTACATGCAAATGAACTTCCTTGGAGAAACGAAGCTGTAATGTGGTCATTGAGAGATTCTATATTAGATATACCTTCTAACAGATACCCAGAAGTTACAAATTCTGAACTCAGGTCAAAGATAGCAGGATATATAGGTTATAAAAATGAAAATGTTCTTGTTGGAAATGGTAGTGATGAGATAATTGATACAATAGGGAAGGCCTTTATAGAGCCACTTGATAAGGTTTTGATACCTTCACCTACATTCTCCCTTTATTCTGCCATTACAAGAGTCTATTCTGGAGTTCCGATTATTATTCCTCTCACATCTGAATATATGCTCCATATGGAAAAATTGTTATCTGAAGCTAAGAATGCCAAAATAGCAATAATTTGTAGCCCAAACAATCCTACTGGAGTACTCTACTCCGAAGATGAGATAAAAGCCCTTCTCGATACAGGGATTCTAGTCGTACTGGATGAGGCATATGGGGAATTTTCTGGTTATACTGGATTGCCGTTAATCAACGAGTACGATAATCTTATCGTAATGAAAACCTTCTCAAAGGCTTTTGGTCTTGCAGGATTTAGGACAGGGTATTGTGTTGGATCAAAAACAGTGATAGAGTCAATGAGTAAAGTTATACTTCCCTATAATCTTAATATGATTTCAACTAAAACAATTGAATTTGCAATTGATCATGCAGACTTCATGAACGAGGCAGTCAAAAGGATAATCGAAAATAGAGGATATCTATTTAGGGAAATGGAAAAAATAAAAGAGGTAAAACTTGTTCCTTCAAAGACAAACTTCATATTGTTTGAAGTTGAGAATCCAAGAAAGATTTATGAGGAATTAATTAAAAGAGGAATCTTGATAAGATACTTTGAGGGTAAGAAATATCTGAGGGTTTCAGTTGGAACATATGAAAACTGTGTAAAATTTATCTCAGATTTAAAGGAGATATTAAATGTCCGTTAAAATCGGTATAATAGACTATGGGATGGGTAATCTAAAGAGTGTTTACAAAGCATTTAGATTTCTTAGAACAGAGCCAGTATTTATAGATAAGGAAGAAGATTTTGATTGTGATGGTTTAATCCTCCCGGGAGTTGGGGCATTTGAAGATGGAATGAAGAATCTAGCTCCCTTTATTAAAATCTTAAATAATGAGGTAAAAACAAAACCTCTTCTTGGAATATGCTTAGGGATGCAGATGCTTTTTTCAGACAGTGAAGAAAACGGATTCTTTAAGGGATTAGACTATATCCCCGGGTCAGTAAAAAAATTGCCTGAAGATGGACTTAAAGTTCCCCACATGGGATGGAACAGTATAGAATTCTTGGATGATGACCCACTTCTCCTAGGAATAAAAAATGATTCATATTTCTACTTTGTTCACTCGTATGCACCTTTCTGCAGTCCTGACTATATTTTAGGGCAGACAGAATATGGAATAAAGTTCCCATCCATTGTAGCAAAAGATTTTATATATGGGACACAATTCCACCCTGAAAAAAGTGGTGAGCCTGGGTTAAAGCTTCTTAAGAATTTTATAGGCATTGTGGAGAGCACGATATGAGAGTATTACCTGCAGTCGATATTCTGAACAGAAAATGTGTCCAACTTGTTGGAGGAAATCCAGATAATAAAGTCTTTGAGGATGCAGACCCTCTAACAATTGCAAGGACGTGGGCAGAGTACACTGATTATCTCCATTTAATTGACCTAGATGCTGCTATTTATAATACAGATAAGAATAGGGGCATAATAAAAAATATTCTTTCTGAAGTCAAAATACCTGCTGAAGTTGGAGGTGGGATAAGAAGCATTGAACTCTTTGGCGATTTGATAGATGCAGGAGCAGATAAAATCATAATGGGAACATCGGCCGTAAATAATCTAGAACTTCTAAAGAAAATAAAGAATGAGTTTGGAAGCGATAGGATTGTTATAGCTCTGGATGTTAAAGGAGAAGAGGTATCTATTTCAGGTTGGACCCAAGAGTCTGGTCTGAATATTTACGACGCTATAAAATCATTGGAGTTTTATACTTCATCTTATCTTATCACAAGCATAGGTGTTGAAGGTAGAATGAAAGGACCAGACATAGAATTATATAAAAAGGTTCTATCCATGACTGATGTAGAAATAATTGCATCAGGTGGCATTTCATCGATTCAGAATTTGAAGGATCTTGATAAAATAGGAATTAAAAAAGCTGTAGTTGGAACAGCAATTTACACTAATAAAATTGATTTAAAGGAAGTAAGGAAAGTATTTGGGTGATTAGTTTTGAGAGAAGCCAAAATAGAAAGAAAGACAAAAGAGACTGATATTAAAATTAAGTTGAATATTGATGGTCAAGGGAAATATAAAATTTCAACGTCTAAAAAATTTTTTGACCACATGCTTGAGACATTTTCTAGATATAGTCTTTTCGACATTGAATTAAAAGCTGAAGGAGACCTTACTCACCACCTAGTTGAAGACATAGGAATTGCACTGGGGATGGCTTTTTCTGAAGCAATTGGTGATAAAAAAGGGATTAATAGAGTTGGCTATGCTATAGTTCCAATGGACGATTCACTTGTTATGACTTCCCTAGACATAGGTGGAAGACACTATACAAAATTTGATCTAGATTTCAGATTTGATAAGATAGAAGATGTTTCTCCTGATCTATTCTTACATTTTTTAGATTCATTTGCTCAGAAAGTTCCGTTAAATCTATTCATAAAAGAGTTTTATGGAGATGATGACCACCACAAAATAGAGGCGGCATTCAAATCTTTCGGAAAAGCACTTTTGATGGCAACTTCATTTAATGAGAGAATAGACTTACTTTCAACAAAAGGGATGATATGACACACGCAAAGAGAATTATTCCATGTCTTGATGTTGACCAGGGTAGGGTAGTTAAAGGTATAAAATTTGTGAATATTAGAGATGCTGGGGACCCTGTTGAGATGGCCCAACTTTATGATCAAAAAGGGGCTGATGAATTAGTTTTCCTAGATATCACTGCATCATCTGATAAAAGAAAAATCATGGTTGATGTTGTTGAAAGAACAGGTGATGTTGTCTTTATTCCATTTACAGTTGGAGGGGGTCTTAGGAATATTGAGGACATTAAGGCAATACTAAGGGCAGGTGCAGATAAGGTAAGCCTTAATACTTCAGCAGTTCAAAATCCTGATTTAATAAAAGAATCATCACGAATATTTGGTAGTCAATGTATTGTTCTTGCTGTAGATGCGAAGAGAAAACAAAACGGCTGGGAAGTATACACCCACGGCGGAAGAACTCCAACTGGTATAGATGCAGTTGAATGGGTAAAGAAAGCCGAAAATCTTGGATGTGGGGAGGTATTACTAACAAGTATGGATGCAGACGGTACGAAAGATGGATACGATTTACCTTTAACAAAAGCTATCTCTGAAGCTGTTAATATTCCTGTTATTGCTTCAGGAGGAGCAGGAAATGCTGAACACATCTATGACGCCTTAACTAAAGGAAAGGCTGATGCCGCTCTTGCAGCTTCTATATTCCACTATGAAGAGCACTCAATTAGAAAGATAAAAGAATATCTAAAATCGAATAATGTTCCGGTAAGATTATGAGTGATTTTAATTTAAAATGGGATGACAAAGGTCTTATTCCAGCTATAGTCCAGGAAATAAATACCAAAGAAGTCTTAATGACGGCTTATATGAATGAAGCTTCATTAAAGAAAACTATAGAAACTGGAAGAACGTGTTTTTGGTCAAGGAGTAGACAGAAGTTCTGGTTTAAGGGGGAGTCATCTGGTAATATACAAAAAGTCAAAGAGATAAGATATGATTGTGATGCCGATTCTATCCTAATTTTAGTTGAGCAAATCGGTGCAGCTTGCCATGAGGGATACCCAACATGTTACTTTAGAACAATCGATGGCAGAATACATGGTGAGAAATCTTTTGAGGGCGGTCTATATGTCCTTGATGAGCTTTACAAAACAATAGAAAAAAGAAAGAAGGAGCTCCCAAAGGAGTCATATACAGCAAAATTAATTTCAGATAAAGAGCTTCTGCTAAAAAAGATTGAGGAAGAGGCAAACGAGGTAATAGATTCTTACCGAGAGGAAAAAAACCGAACTGTCGAAGAAGCATCTGACCTTATATATCACTTATTTGTATTATTAGTTGAAAGAGATATAAAACTTGAATCGTTACTAGAGGAATTGAAAAAGAGGAGGAAGTGAATATATGGATTTAGGAAAAAGATATGATTTTCATACACATACAATATTCTCTGACGGAGAGCTTATTCCAACAGAACTTGTAAGACGTGCAAGGGCTCTAGACCACAAAGCAGTAGCATTAACAGATCATGTCGATGCTTCAAACATAGAGTTTATTGTTCCAAATTTGGCTAAAGTCTCTGAAGAGCTGAATAAGCATTGGGATATAACTGTGATACCTGGAGTGGAAATTACTCATGTTCCCCCTGAGACAATAAAGAAATTAGCAATTAAAGCAAAAAAACTTGGTGCAAAAATAGTAGTTGTCCACGGAGAAACACCAGTTGAACCAGTTATGCCGGGAACAAACAGAAGTGCCATTGAAAGCGGTGAAGTCGACATTCTTGCCCATCCTGGGATAATTGAGGAAAAAGATGCAAAACTTGCTAATAAATCAGATATACTTCTTGAGATAACTGCTAGAGGTGGGCACAATATTGGAAACGGCCGGGTCGCGTCATTAGGTGAAAATCTCATTTTGAATACCGATACACACTCACCGAGTAATTTGATTACGCAAGACTTTGCTTATAGAGTTGCTCTGGGTGCAGGGCTTTCGGAAGAAGATTCAGTAAAAATAATTAAGGAAAACCCAAAAATATTACTTGAGAAAATATTGTAAAAAATAGGCAAGAAATTAATTAAGCCTAAACTTTTTTTAATTAGTTATTGTTCGTTGATTTTCCTAATAGGTAACCCCCTAAACAAGTCAGCCACATTACTATTGGGTAAGCTATCCAACGTTCTGTTCCACCACTTCCTAATATTGGGATAAAAAACCCAGCAAAGAAAAGAAATGATAGGGCAATAACCCCGAAACAGATTGAAATGTACCTAAATGGGGTTTTAAGTATCTTATAAGAAGTTATAGCCGCAACGCCTCCAGAGATAAAAGTAGTAAGAGCAAATATGGGGTGTAATACTTCAATGTTTCCAGGAAATATTCCTACACCTAAGACCCCAATTCCAAAAATTGTAAATGGTATACTAAAAAGGAGTTTTCTATAAATCAGAAAGATACAATAAGAACTTATCAGGGACATAATTCCAGTCACAATCATAGTTGAGTTAAAGATAATTGCTGAAGGCTGAGTTATAATGCTATTAGGTGGTCTTGTCCCACCTAAATCACTTATCTCATTACCTGATGTGGTGTAAACTGTAGGGTAGAATGCTTCTGCAGTTATTATCCCCATAATGGCAATAAAACCAGCAAGGAATAATAGTGTGCCGGCAATAATGTATTGATTTTTATTAAATAAATCTAATAGCGACATCAAACGTGCCTCCTTTAGAATTCTTAAATATCTCAACAATTTAAATATTTAATTATGATGCCAACACGAAATAAATTCTAATCGTAATACGGCAAACTTTTTAAGTAAATTTTTATTTTATGAATTATGGATATAGGGCAGTTTGTTATAAACATTGTTCAAGCCATACTTGCGTTCAGTGAATTTATAGCGGAAGAAATTTCATCTTTGACTAATGGCTTTGTCCCTGAAGGCGCAGTAAATGAAATAGGTATATTGATTCTTCTAGTTCTTTTGAGATTGGGATTTGATTACGCTAAGAAGATATTGGAGATCTTAATTGTTGTATTCATAGTATATGTTATAATTCAACTCTTGCCTTCAATCATTAATTCCATAGGGTAGAGTTTTTAACAATGCAGCTTAAGATTTTTGTTGAAAATTATGGCTGTACCCAGAATAAGGGTGACAGTGAGATAATTAAATATCTCCTAAAAGAATTTCTTGTAGATTCAATTGAAAAAGCTGATACTGTAATTGTTAATACCTGTGGTGTTAAAGGACAAACTGAAAAAAAGATTGTAGAAAGAATCTCATCATTACTTGAAAATAAAAGAGTTATTGTTTCAGGATGTCTACCTAAGATTAATATTAATGTGATAGATCCTAGAGTTTCTGGAATAATTGGACCACATGATATAGATAAAATTAAGGAAGTAGTATTCTCTGATGAAAAAAAAGTATATCTTTCTGACAATAATAGAAGACTTGGACCAAAGACGGCTTTTAAAAAAATTAGAGACGATTCAACTTCTGCTATTGTACAGATATCTGAAGGCTGTGTAGGTAAATGCAGTTTTTGCTGCACAAGATTTGCGCGAGGTCGTGTTCATAGTTTTCCTATAGAGGAAATTGAAAGAGAAGTGAAGGAAGCTCTCTCTGAGGGATATAAGGAGATTTTATTTACCTCCCAAGATACTGCAGCATATGGTATTGATATAAATTCAAATTTAGTTTCTCTATTAAAAAGAATATTTTTGATACATGAAGAATTTCGTTTAAGGCTAGGGATGGCAAATCCAAATCATATTAGATCCTTTGAGAATGAATTAGTTCCAATTTATGGCAATCCCCAAATGTATCGATTTCTTCATATCCCTGTACAATCAGGTGACGATCAAGTTCTTTCAGATATGAGAAGAGACCATGCAATAAAGGATTATCTTGCAACTGTTTCACTTTTTAGAAAGAACATAAAGGACTTATACCTATGTACCGATATAATTGTTGGATTTCCCACCGAAGATGAAAATGCATTTGAAAATACCCTAAAACTAGTTGAAAAGATAAGGCCAGATAAGATAAACCTAACTAGATTCTCACCTAGGCCGGGGACTACTTCGATTAAGATGAAGCAAATACCATCATGGACTGTGAAAGAGCGATCTAGGCAATTAAATCTGCTTAGAAAAAAAATCTCTTTTGAAATCAATCAGTCATACATTGGACGAGAATTCAACGCTCTAATAACTGAAAAGAATATCGATGGAACTTTTACTGGGAGATTATATAACTATAAACCGGTTATTATAGACAATGCAAAAATTGGAACATTTAAAGATCTAGTGATTGAAGATGCAACATCTACTTATTTAGTTGGCAGGTGATCTATTGGATTTAAGAGAAATGCAAAATAAAGATAAAATATTTTGTGAAGAGCGTGGATGGGAAAAATTTCCCCCTTCTTTAGTTCTAATTCATCTTTATGAAGAACTTTCTGAAGTTGGAGAATACATTCTCTATAGGGATGGATACAAAAAAGGTGGGATGGGAAATGATAGGGATGCAGATTATGAAAATCTGAAAAGAGAGTTTGGCCAGATATTATCTCTTTTAATGCAACTTGCAAATTCATTTGATGTAGATTTAGAATCTGCATTTTTATCCGAATTTAAAATTATGGAAAAAAGATTTGGAAAAGAAGAATGGAAGAAATACACAGATAAGTTTGTTTAGGGGGGCTTTAGGCCCCCCTGGAGGGAAAATGGAGGAAAAAGATGAGCAACACCATTAATCAATCTTTAATAATGGTGCTCATAATTGTATACTAATATAGTGTCATTAATATATAAAGCTTTCGGTAGTATTGTTAAACAATAGCATAATAATGATTGCCATGAATGTTTTACTCTCTTTAGGATCGGCTGTTAAAATTGGGTATAAAAAAGGAACAGCTCTCCACGAACAAAAAACTTGCTATTTGATGATGGATGGGGAATGCAATGCAGGATGTCTCTACTGCATAAGGGCAACTAATAAAAATAAACTTTCGAGAATTCCCTGGTACTCTTATGATTTAGAAGAGTTAATCCCCAATATAGAATCAAAGTTTGAACGTATATGCATTCAAAGTGTTAACCACAATAATTTAGTATCGGAGATAAAAGAGATAATCTCGAATTTTTCTAATTCAATCCCAATTTCTGTTTCGATTTCATTGAAAGATTACAAAGGCATAGAAAAACTTTATGGACATGCAGATAAAATAGGCATAGGGTTAGATTGTGCAAGAAAAGATATTTTTGAAAAAGTTAAGCCATACTATAAATGGGACAAAACATGGGAATCTCTTGAAAAAGTTTCAGAAATATTTGGAGATTACAATGTAATCTGTCATTTGATTTGTGGTCTGGGCGAGACAGAACAAGATATGATTTCCACATTTCAAAAACTATTTAATTTTGGAGTTTACCCATCACTTTTTTCTTTTACCCCTATTAAAGGCACAAAACATGAAAAAGTTCATCAACCTAATATTGAAAGTTATAGAAGGTTACAGTTGGCACATTATCTGATTACATCTAACATTAGAACTTATGAAGATATGACATTTCAAGAGGGAAAGGTATTATTTGATAATCATGATTTATCCTATATAAGAGAAGAAGTTTTCATAACTAGAGGGTGCCCTTCATGTGACAGACCTTTTTACAATGAATCGCCTAAAGGGACAATTTATAATTATCCTAATAAAAAAATGGTTGATTTAATTGAAATAAAAACTAATATGATTAACCATAAGATTTATTAAATATTCTTGATAATTGACTATGTGATGTTATGGAGGATACATTTAATCTAGAAGTTAAGATACCAGAGTTTATTCAACTGTTAGGTGAAGAAGGAAGGAATCAGATATTAGACGAAATAAGGAAAAGAGTCGATAAGGATGTATCCAACATTGTAATAAAAGTAGCAAGAGAGATTATGTCAGAGAAGTTAGGATTGGATACGCGAGATAGCCCATTTGGACCAGTTCACTCAAAATCATCTTCGCCTTCAGTTGAAGAAGAATCAGACACAGGTGACAAATGTCCGAACTGCCGTAAACCGATTGAACCAGGAGTGAAATTCTGTAGGTTCTGTGGTCAAAAAATAGCTTAATCTTCTTTTATTAATAATGCTTTTTTTATCTTTTCATAATCTACTTTAGTTTCAATACATCCATCCTTCTCTAGAGAGATGCCTCTCCCTGGAACCTTAAGGTAATCTAAGACCAAGCTACCTTCCCTAAGTTCAATATGACAACCAACTCCAATTATCGCTTTAGGTTTAGTAAGTTTAATTATTTTTTTAACAAAAGATCCGCCCGGAATAATGAAGACTTGTAAATCCAGACCATCACAGAAATTAATTAGATCGCCTATCTCACATTTCCCACATTTTATACATTCAAATCCTCTTAGCGAACTAAGTGTTGCAGGACAATCCATCTTCCTAAGGCATTGAGGCAATAATAGAATCCTCTCATTAAATGGAATCTTAGAAAGGCCCTTGTAATTAACAAAATTTTTCATATCATTTGAAAGTATATCGATATAACCTTTTCTAAATCCAAGTTTTTCAGTTAAAGTTTTTAGTGGGTAGTATAAAAAATCAAGAACAAATAAGATAAAACCTGGGAATATAACTTTTTTTGTCTTAGCCGAGTAAGCAATAAATATAGCGGCGATAAATAGAATTATTCCTATTACGATCAAAATAAAAGTTAGAATCAGGCCTAGAATGTCAAAGACACTTATCATGTTCGTGCCTCGAATAATTTTTCTTTTACTAGTTCCATGTCAACGTCAGTTTCGATACAACCAGTCTTACTAAGAAGAATTCCATACTCTGGTATCCCTTTTGCAGATAATATCTTCATCATCTCATTTAGTTCAACATGGCAAGCCACTAGTAGAACTGATGAGTTAGGGTGTCTTTTTAATACTCTTTTAACAAAAGATCCACCTGGAGCAATAAATACTTTAATTGAGCTCTGATCACAGATCTCTTTGAATTCTCCTATCTTGCATTTACCACATTTTAAGCATTTGACACCAACTTCGGGACTAACTTTTGCCTTACATTCTGTAGTTCTTAAACAGTAAGGGAAAACTACAATTCTTTCTTTGATTTTTGATGTAAAATACTTATCTCCAAGAATTTTATTTCTAATCCCTATTTGTATTTTGTCTACTACAGTTTCATCAAGGTTCAAAGAAACAAATAATCTTTTCAATGGATAATAAAGGGTATCCAAGAGAAACAAAGTTGCGTGAGGAAAAATTATCTTCCTTTTCTTTATTATGGTATACACTAAAATTATAGATATTAATAAAAGTATAACTAAAATGATCAAGATAATAACGAATATAACTCCTAGCACAGTAAAAAAACTTGGAAGTTCATTCATTATATAAAAATAGAAAAATTTATTTAAAAATATAATGTATTAAAATTTAAAATTTAATTTTTTTGGAAAGATTTCAGGTTTTATTAGGTATAGTAGTAGAAAAACAAGACCAATTCCAAGAAGGGCCAATCCAATCAGAATTACTATAATTGAACTTTTTCCTATCTGTTTCTGGTCAATTATTTGTATTTTTGATTCAATCAATCTTACTTTTTCTAGATCCCCCAATTCTGCATACAGATTCATTGATTTAACATAGTTCTCGCGTGATTTCTTATAGTCGCCAGCAAGAAAACTCTCTTCAGCTATTCTATAATAATTTGCAGCTTCATTTATTCTATTATCATCACCAATAGATTCAAGCATGGATTTGAAAGTATTTGCATCTTTATTTGTCGGATCTATATCAAGGGCAGCGTTAATAGATTCAAGAGCTTCTTGGTAATTACCAAGATTATACTGTGCCCTGGACATACCGTACCAAGCTCCAAAAATATTATTATTTAGTCCTTGAACACTTTTGAAGTTTGATAATGCATCTTGGTATTCCCCAAGAGAAAGCTGTATTTCGCCTTTTAAGACAAGGGCTTCTATTCTTTCGTCATACCCCGGCCCTCTGTCAAGAGCTTTATTGACTTCTACTAAAGCTTCTTCATACTTCCTCTTGCCCCATAATGACTTAGCTTTGATCAGGTAGGGCTCATACCTATTTGGATTAAGCTCTATAGCTTTATCTGCCATTTCTATTGCATCATCATAATTACTATCTTTTAGATAGTTTTCAGCCTCTAAGACTAATTCAGTGTAGGTATAATCCTTCTCTTCAGGTTCATCTATTATTTGAGTGTTAGAAAAATAGTCGAATATGTTGGAGATAAGTCTAAGATGATCATATTTGGATATCATATGGTCTTCAAGAAAAGTTGATGATCCCATCGCTATTACTCTTCCTGCCACTAGATTTGTTTTTGCTGCAACAATAATTTCAGTACCTGAAATTTCATTCAATGGATCTTTAACTGGGGTGTTCGATTTATCTTGATCACTTAGATAAGGTCTGCTAAGACTTTGAGCTGAACCCCTCATTAATGCTTTAGAGTTACCAGATATAGAAAGTGAGCAAGGTAGTTTCATAGCAACTTTAAATATATCCGTAGTAACTGGATCATCTGCCATATTAATGACAATTACATTGGTCGCATCATTGTCATAGAAGTTTTGAGTATCTGTTACAAGGTCATCATTAAATATTATTCCCATATTTGTAGATATTTGATTTAAGGCTGTTCTAGTGTTTTTAATGTCAAGAGAACTTCCCCCCCTACCTACTAGTAATAGGTTTCCTCCTGATTTCACAAATTTATCAATTGCGGATATTTCTTGCTGAGTAAAATTTGATTTAGGAACTATGATCAAAAGAATATCATAGTTACTTAGTGTATTTTCAGTAATTGGAACTTTATTTACAGTTAAAGAATAACCTTTATTGACCAATAAATCTGAAAATAATTTGTATCCTGAAGTAAAGTTAATTGGCTCATCATGAGCAACATCAATTAATACTCTTTTTTTCCCTTCTGCATTTACACTAAATGGAAAACTAAGAAGTAGTAATGCAATTATACCTAAAACATATAATTTATTGGCCATGGAATCGCCTAGAACAGCATCTTTTAATAAACTTTAAAAGTATATTGTTTTGAAGACCAACAAGTTGTGATATCCTCAATAGAGGCATATCGAAAGCTTTAAATACCAACCACAATTATTGAGGAATGGTACGGCGACCATAGCGAGGGGGATACACCTGGACTCATCCCGAACCCAGAAGTTAAGCCTCTCTGCGTCGTGATTTGTACTGCTAGTAGCGGGAATATCACAACGTCGCCGGCCTTTATATTCTTGGCTATTTTTAATTAGCCGACTGATGAAAAACTAAATGTTTTGAGGAATGAGGTGTTTTAATGGCAGTTTATGTTAAATTTAAAGTCCCTGAAGAGCTAGCAAACAAAGCTTACGAATCTCTTGAGATGGTCAGGGATACAGGTAAATTAAAGAAAGGTGCAAATGAAACAACAAAGGCTGTTGAAAGAGGTATTGCAAAACTAGTTTATCTTGCAGAAGATATTACTCCTGAAGAGATAATTGCACATATACCATTAATTTGTGATGAAAAGGATATACCTTATATATACGTTCCAAGGAAGGACGAACTTGGTGCAGCAATAGGTATTGACGTTTCAACAGCAGCAGTAGCCGTAATAAAAGAGGGCAAGGCTAAGGATCTCATAGATGATATTGTTCTCAAAGTAAAAGAACTAAGAAAGTGATTCAATGGCCGACATTGAGAAAGGAATACCCGCAGAAGTTTTGGAGATTGTCGTTCGTACTGGCGTTACTGGCGATATATTCCAGGTAAGAGTAAAAGTACTCGATGGAATTGATAAAGACAGAGTCATTACGAGAAATCTAAGGGGGCCAGTGAAAATCGGAGACATAATTATACTAAAGGAAACTGAAAGAGAAGCAAAGGAGATAAAGACACCAAGGTGAGATCATGCCAAGAAAAGTTAGCTGTTCTTTTTGTGGAGAACAAATTGCTCCTGGAACAGGCCTTATCTTTGTTAGAAAGGACGGAGTTGTCTTTAACTTCTGTTCTAGAAAATGTGAAAAGAACATGATAGGCCTAGAGAGAAAGCCAAGAAAAATTAAGTGGACCGAAGAATACAGAAAAGAAAAGGCCCTTAGAACTAAAAAATAATTTAATTATATATTTTTTTATTGTTGGTGTTTAATATGATTGAGAGAACTTTAATTATTCTAAAACCTGATACTATAATAAGATCAAATATTGGAAATGTTTTATCTAGAATTGAAGCGAAAGGTTTGAAGATTTCTGCATTAAAGATGGAAAGTATTTCAAAGGAAAAAGCAGGAACACATTATGCAGAACATGTAGGAAAACCCTTCTATGAGAGTCTTATTAGCTATATCACATCTTCTCCAGTTGTTCTTGGAGTTATTGAAGGTGACGATGCTATTACAGTTATCAGAACTTTATGTGGGGCAACAGATCCGCACAAAGCTGCACCCGGAAGTATAAGGGGAGACTTTGGATTTAAGAAAGGAAATGATATCTTTAATGTTATCCATGCCTCAGATTCCCAAGAGAGTGCAAAAAGAGAGATTTCCCTATTCTTCAAAGCTAACGAAATATTTGAATATAACAAATAAGCTATGTTGTTAAAATGATAAGACAGCCAATTATCTCTGTTTTGGGACATGTAGATCATGGCAAAACATCTCTTTTAGATTATATTAGAGGAACTGCTGTCGCGTCCAGGGAAGCTGGAGGCATAACTCAACATATAGGTGCAACAGAGGTACCAATAGAAACTGTAAAAGAGATATGTGGAAACGACTTTGATAAATGGAACATCAAGTTACCAGGATTACTTTTTATAGATACTCCTGGTCACAAAGCTTTTACAAACCTTAGAAGTCGAGGGGGATCCCTTTCAGATTTAGCTGTTTTAATTGTAGATATTAATGAGGGGCTCCAACCACAAACTATAGAAAGTATTAATATTCTCAAGAACTACAAAACTCCATTTGTAATGGCATTAAATAAGATTGATAGAATTAATCAATTTAATATAATTGAGAAAGCTTCATATCGATATCTAATCCAAAAACAAAATGACACAGTTAAATCAATGCTTGATCAGAAAATCTGGGATTTCCAGGCAAAAATGTATGAGCAAGGATTTGACTGTGATGTATTTGATAAAATTTCTGATTATACTAAAAAGATTGCAATGGTTCCAATTTCAGCTAAAACTGGTATGGGGGTATCTGACCTACTTCTACTTATTGCAGGACTTTCCCAAAAATTCTTAAAAAATAAATTGGAGATTGATGAAAAAGATCCTGGGAAAGGTACAATATTAGAAGTAAAGGAAGAGAAAGGCCTTGGAACAACTCTTGATGTAATCATCTACGATGGTGTTATCAAGAAAAAAGATAACATTGTCTTTGGGGGAAAAGATGGGATATATGTTACAAATGTTAGAGCATTGCTAAAACCTAAACCTTTGGACGAGATTAGAGACCCAAGGAAGAAGTTTGATTCAGTTGATTCTCAGTTTGCCGCCGCAGGAATTAAAATATCTGCACCAGATCTTGAAAAGGCTTTATCTGGATCACCATTATATGTTGCAACCGATATAGAGAAAACTAAACTAGATATCTCAAAGGAAATTAAATCAATAAAAATTGAAAATAATTATTCTGGTGTTATTGTAAAAACTGATACTCTTGGAAGTTTGGAAGCAATAGTGATGGAGCTTAAAGAACTAGGTATCAATATTAGACGAGCAGATATTGGGGATGTTTCAAAGCAGGATATAATTGAGGCAAAATCAGTTAAAATAGACGACAAGGTATCAGCAGTAGTTTTTGCATTCAATTCAAAGGTATTGCCAGATGCAAAAGAAGTTGCATCAAAAGAGGATATCAAGATATTTGAAAGCGATATAATTTACAAATTAATCGAAGATTATGACGCTTGGAAGAAGGCTGAGTTAGAAAAAGAAAAGAAAAAAAAGTTTGAAGGGCTAACAAGGCCAGGTAAGATAGAAATAATTCCAAATTATGTTTTTAGAATAGCCAAACCAGCTATAGTTGGGATAAGGGTATTAAGAGGAAGAATAAAAACTGATATTTCTTTGATAAAAGAAGATGGTAAAGTTATAGGAACAGTAAAGACTTTGAAAGATAAAAATGATTTCTTGAAAGAAGCTTTGCAAGGTAAAGAGATAGCTTGTGCAATAGATGGCCCTACGGTCGGTAGGCAGATTAAAGAAGGCGAAATACTTTATGTCAACATACCCCTGCCCGAATACAAAAAATTAAAGTTTGAGCTATATAATGAGCTTACACAGGATGAAAGAGAAGTTCTAGAAGAATTCATAGTTATTAAAAGAAAGGAGGATTCTCTCTGGGGTATATAAACTCTTTACCAAAAGACTTAAATAGGATTTTCAAATATAAAAAATTGTTAGCTTCTTGTTATTTAACTAACTATTTTGAGGTGATTTAGTGGAAGATGTTAAAAAAGGTACTACTACAGTAGCTATTGTTTGTAAGGACGCTGTAGTTCTAGCAACAGATAGAAGAGCTTCAATGGGATATTTGGTAGCTCATAAGAATGTAAAGAAAGTCTATAAACTTGATGATTATATAGGCGCCACAGTAGCAGGTAGTGTAGGGGATATCCAAAGTTTAATTGGATCGCTAAAAGCAGAAATAAATCTTTACAAAATGAAAAATGGAGTAAAGATGTCAACAAGATCTCTTGCTACATTGACTTCTCACATACTTCACGGACAGAGGTATTATCCATTAATAGCATGGCTTGTTGTAGCTGGATTTGATGAAAAACCAGTTGCATATTCAATTGATCCAATTGGTGGAGTCAACGAAGATAAAGCCATTTCAACTGGTTCAGGTTCTCAAGTAGCATATGGTGTCCTAGAATCCATGTATAAAGAAGACATGGAATGGGAAGAAGGGGCATCTGTAGCAATAAAGGCAATAAAAGCAGCAATAGAAAGAGACCTTGCTACTGGAAATGGAATTACTATGGCCGTAATTGACAAAGACGGTTACAGAGAACTTTCTGATGATGAAATTATTACAATAATGAATCAGAATTAATTCTCTATTTTTAGTTTTAGATTTAAATTAATTTTTATAATTTTTTAAGAATTAGGTGAGTTCTTGTCTTCAGAAGAGATACTTAAAGAAATTAAAAAGATTGTAACGGATACTATACCCCCTGGTGCAGTTATTACAAATATAGATTTTGAGGGGCCAGAAGTTGTCATATACACTAGAAATCCAGGAATGTTAGTTGATGACGGCGAAATTGTAAAGGAACTAGCTAAGAATTTAAGAAAAAGAGTAATTGTTAAGCCTGATTCCTCAGTTCTTACTACAGAGGAGGAAGCTGTACAAAAAATAAAGAACTTAGTTCCAGATGAGGCAGAAATAACAGATATTTCTTTTGACCCTTCAGCATCGGAAGTAATCATAGAAGCAAAAAAACCAGGCTTAGTCATAGGTAAATCTGGCCAAACTTTAAGGGACATTACTAGAGTTGTGAGATGGGCACCAATAGTCAGGAGAACTCCGCCACTACAATCCGATACGATTAAAGCAGTAAGATCCACACTTCAAAAAGAAGCAAATGAAAGAAAAGATATATTGAAAAAGATTGGGCATAGAATCTATAGGACTCAAGATGTGAGATCCGAATGGATAAGAGTTTCTTTTCTCGGTGGATTTAGGGAAGTGGGTCGTTCATGCATCATGCTTCAAACTCCTGAATCAAAAATTATGCTTGATTGTGGTGTGAACGTAGCTTCTAATGATCCAAAAATAGCATACCCCCATCTTGATATCCCAGAGTTCAAATATATTCTAAATGCGAAGGAGCTTGACGCAATTATTGTAAGCCATGCGCACTTGGATCATTGTGGATTCATTCCTTACCTATACAAGTACGGATACGAAGGCCCAGTATATTGTACGCCCCCAACAAGAGACCTAATGACGCTCTTACAACTTGACTACATCGACGTTGCATCAAGAGAAAATCATCCCGTGCCTTACTCTAGAAAGGATGTTAAAAATGTAATTCATCACACTATACCCGTAGATTTTAAAGAAGTTAGGGATATCTCGCCTGATATTAGGCTCACATTCCATAATTCAGGGCATATACTCGGATCAGCAATGGTCCACCTTCACGTTGGAAATGGACTTCATAATATTGTTTATACTGGTGACTTTAACTTTGAAACTTCAAAATTACTTGAAAAGGCAAGCTTTAAGTTTCCTCGTCTCGAATCATTGATAATTGAATCGACATACGGTGGTTCTCAAGACATGCAGATGCCAAGAGGCGAAGCAGAAAAAAATCTTCTAAGAATAATCTATGAAACAACAGCTCAAGGTGGAAAAGTCTTAATTCCAGTACTTTCTGTTGGTAGAGCACAAGAGATAATGCTTTTATTAGAGGAGCTCATGGAAGGCGGGGCTCTTGAAAAGATGCCCGTTTATTTAGACGGAATGATTTGGGAAGCAACTGCAATTCATACCGCTTATCCAGAATATCTTTCCAAGGATCTAAGAGAAATGATATTTCACCAAGGCAAGAATCCATTCTTATCTGAAACATTTGAGAATGTAAATACCAATGATAAGAGGAAGAGCATAATTGAAGGCCCACCTTGTATTATACTTGCAACTAGCGGTATGTTAGTGGGCGGTCCTTCAGTTGAATACTTCAAGGCATTAGCAGAGGACGTAAGAAACTCAATAACATTTGTCAGCTACCAGGGCGAAGGTTCTCTTGGAAGAAAAGTTCAGAAGGGTATGACAGAACTCCCTCTGATGATGGCAAACGGAAAGAATGAAATGATAAATATCAGAATGAAAGTTTATACAGTTGATGGATTTTCTGGGCACTCTGATAGAAACGAACTTTTAGAGTTCATAAAGAGGTTAAATCCAAGGCCAGAAAAAGTTATTACTGGACACGGTGATCCAGCAAAATGCACAGACTTTGCAAGTACTATATACAGAAAATTCAGGATAGAAACAAAGGCCCCATCAAATCTGGAAACAATAAGACTTAATTAAGGTTATTAAAATGAATTTTTTATATGGCATCTATAATCAAGGCAATGAAATACTGGTAGCTGTATGTGATGAAGATGTAGTTGGCAGAGTTTTTCGTTGCTCTGATAAGAATATTAAAATAGATGTCAAAAATTCTTTCTATGGTAAAAATAAATGTGATGAAAAAGAAGTTTTAGAGCTCATGAAAAACGCCACAATTCTCAACATTGTTGGAAAATATATCGTCACTTTAGCTATTAAAGAAGGAATAATCAGCAAAGAATGTGTTATAGAGATAGGAGAAACTCTTCACGCTCAGAAAGCTAAGTTATAAGTTCATTTTCTATAAGAAATGATTTAAATAATTAAGAACTATCTTTATTATGGAAAGCTGCTTTATTTGCGGGGAAGAGGGTATTCTAATCGAGGGTAGGTGTCGGAAATGCCACATCAAAGAGGTGTTTCATTTTACTATACCCGGCAGAATAAAGGTTCCTTACTGTAAAAGTTGTAATTCTTACTACACTAATAGATGGAAAATTTTAGACGACAAGCTTTCCTTTATCATAGAAATATTAGAGATAAACATATCTTCTAATCATGAAATTGTACTTGTTAACGATTTTATTAAGAAGAAAAAAAACACCCAAGTTAGGGTAGATTTCACCGAAGAGGGAAACATATTCAAGATTAAACTCGGGATAAGACCATTTTCAGACGATCCTTCATTTGATATGGAGGCAGAAACTGAGATCCTTCTTTCTGGAGAGCAGTGCCAGAGATGTTCTAGATTTTATGGCGGCTATTATGAAGCAATATTGCAGGTAAGAGATGAAGAAAAAAAGATTGAAACAGATAAAGCAACATCTATTATAGATATTATTGATGATCTCTCGGATAGACTCATATCAAAAGATAGAATGGCATTTATTGCCCGTACCGAAGAAAAGAAAGAGGGCATTGATATCTATATGGGGTCCCTATCTGCGGCCAGAAAGATTGCAAACGAGTTGATAAAGAGATTCGGTGGAACAATCGGCGAATCACATAAGCTTATGGGATTAGATAGAGATTCTGGGAAAAAGATTTACAGAACAACTGTCACAGTAAGATTGAAAGATCTCACACAAAAATATGCTTATTATCGCGGTCATTTATACATCCTTGATGTTGCCGGAGACAATTTTAAACTTACCTCTCTTGAAGACGACGAAATTCTAAGTATAAAAGGGAAAGAGTTTGAAAAAGAAATCAAGAAAGAAACTATAAGGATCATTGAAAAGGATTTGTTAGAGGTAGTTGAACTAATTGTAACTGAAGTTACGCCTGAAAGGTATCAAATGATGAAACTCTCAGGAGATTATGAGCCTTTTTATATTCCACGAGAAGATGTCCATCTTAAAAATACTCTTATCGCAGGGGATAATGTGAAAGGTGCCATCATTGACAACAGGATTATAATTATCGGACATGAGAGTATTATTTCAAACATTTAGAAAATAAAAAGTTCTAACTCAGTCATCATTCTTTTAAGCAAACTTTATACTTCATGGACGGCGATTATAATGGCAAAAGAAAAAGTTGTTTTGGCTTATTCAGGTGGTCTAGATACTAGTGTTATCTTGACTTGGTTGATCGACGAAGGATATGATGTAATTTGTTTCATAGCCGATGTTGGTCAGGATGAAGATCTGAAGGCGGCTAAAGAAAAAGCAATAAAATGTGGAGCAACGAAAGTTTACGTTGAGGATTTGAAAGAGGAGTTTGTTACCGACTTCATCTTCCAGGCATTAAAAGGAAATGCAATGTATGAAAACAGGTACCTATTAGGAACTTCACTTGCAAGACCTTTGATTGCAAAGAAACAGATTGAAATTGCTCAAAAGGAAAAAGCGAAGTATGTAGCACATGGTGCAACTGGAAAAGGAAATGACCAGGTGAGATTTGAACTTACATACTATGCCCTAGACCCAACTATTCATGTAATAGCTCCTTGGAAAATTCCAAAATACTTACAGCAATTCCAGGGAAGAAGCGACTTGATAAAATATGCTGAATCAAAAGGCATACCAATCAAAGCTTCAACATCAAAGCCATACAGTGAAGATGGAAATTTAATGCACCTAAGTCACGAAGCAGGTATTCTTGAAGATCCAATGTTAACTCCAACGGAGGACATGTTTGAAATCACAATATCCCCAAAGGAAGCCCCAGATAAAGATACAATCGTAGAAATAGATTTCAAGAATGGTCTTCCAGTAAAAGTTACAAATAAAAATAATGGAACAGTAAAAACAAAACCACTTGACATGTTCCTATATCTAAATCAACTCGCAAAAGAAAATGGTGTTGGAAGAATAGATATAGTTGAAAATAGATTTGTCGGTATTAAAAGCAGGGGAGTTTACGAAACACCTGGAGCCACTATACTTTGGGCAGCACACAGGGACATTGAAGGAATAGCAATGGACAGAGAAGTCATGCACATAAAACATACGTTAGAACCAAAGTTTGCAGAGCTAATCTATAACGGATTCTGGTACTCGCCAGAAATGGACTTCTTAATGGCAGCATTCAACAAGAGTCAAGAATACATCGATGGAAAAGTCGTAATTGGCTTATACAAGGGTAACGTAATGATACTAGGAAGAGAATCACCGACATCCCTATACAACAAAGATCTATCCAGTATGGACGTAGAGGGTGGATTTGACCAGACCGATTCCAAGGGATTCATTAGAATTAATGCTATTAGGTTAAAAGCGCACAAGGTAATTCTCAATAAGAAGAAACTTGGATTAAAATAAATCCTTTTATTTTTTATATTTTATAATTTCATTCCCTGTTCTATTGCCATAAGCCAATTCATATAAGTATTAAAAGAACCTCTTATTGCAGGTATATCTTCAGAATCAATTGTTATCTTCAAAACATCACCATTTGTCTTAATAGTCGATTTAGTTTTGTAAAATGGTGAGCTGTCCTCCTCTATTCTTAGAAGCCTCTCTATGTCCTTCGCTTTTTTATGGATGTAGACGATCTCAATATGAGCATCTTTCATAAATCTATATAGTCTAAAATCCTTAAAAGGTTTCTTTCACAAATAACAAAGTCCGCTTCCTTTATTACTTCTTCATCTTTGGGATCAAAAGCTAATGACAATCCAGAAGCTTGAAACATTGGAATATCATATTTCGAATCCCCAATAGAAACTATATCCTCTTTTTTAAGGCCAAAGTTATTCCTTATTTGGTCTATAACTATATCTTTCCTCAAAAGGTCAACTCGCCATACATCCCCACCAGTAAGGTAACCCATATCATCATACTGAAAGCCGTTAGCCCATATGTTTTTTATTCCTACCTTCTCTCCGACCATATTGGCCAATAGATCAATGCCTGCTGAAACGATAAAAAGTTCAAAATCATTGTCTTTTAGAGTTCTTATACAATCTTCTGCCCCTTCTATAAAAACATAATTTTTTAGGGCATCTTCAATACTTGCTCTATGTGGAAGATATTCTTTTACCCCCCATAATGAAACGTCTTCTCTTATCCACTGACCATAGTCTATTTCTTTTGAGAAGTATCTTCGCATATTCTCCTTTCTTTTGACTTCGTCTGCACCGAAGTACTCGTGTAACCTTTCCCAAGATGAGTGAGATTCTATAATAACCCCATCTAAGTCAAAGATTATGGCTCTATCCATAAATCTCAAAAATAACTGGAATATTTAAAACTTTAGAAACTCTTTTATTAGAGTATTTTTATCTAATATTGTGAGACTTATAGTTTATCATATGGATCAAGACGATCCAAAGAAATGTACAGCTAAAAGATTGCTTAAGTTTGGAGAAGTTTCATTCGTTAAGACTGTAAAAAGTTTGCCTAGAAGTTGCATACTATTGAATCCTTTCTCAAAAGAAGTTTTATCTCCTGACGATTCTAAATATACCAAACACGGCTTAGCAGCACTTGATTGCTCGTGGGCAGAGGCTGAGAAAAGTTTTGATACCATAAAATCAAAGGTAGAAGGGAGAATACTACCATTTTTAGTACCTTCAAACCCCGTAAATTATGGAAAACCTGGAAAACTGTCAACAGCAGAGGCATTTGCAGCAGCACTTTGTATTTTAGGGGAAGAAGATCATTCAAGGAGGATCCTCTCAAGCTTTAATTGGGGAGAAGAATTTTTTAAAATCAATCGACAGCTCTTAGATGGGTATTCTAAATCAAAGAATCAAGAAGAAGTTTTAGAGTTCCAAGAGAAATATTTAAAAGGGATTAAGAACAGAAAAGGCTCTACAGAGGAGATATAATGAAGAACGAGTTAGCAGAAAAGAGACTTTTTCATGTTAAAATTTGCATGAAATGCAACGCGAGAAACCCATGGAAAGCAGAAAGCTGCAGAAAATGTGGATACGCAGGATTAAGAGGAAAGGCAAAAGAATCAAGAGTATAGAATAGGTAATAGATCTTTTATTCCATTAACTTTTTTATCACCTATTTTTATTCCTATGAAATTACATCCAGCACCTTTAGCTGCTGCCATATCGGATTCAGTATCGCCTACATATAGCATATTTTCAATAGGTACCTTTAGAATTTCAGATGCCTTTAGAAGTATATCTGGGTATGGCTTTGGCCTTTCTACATCGTCAAGGCACATAACTACATCAAAATATTTGTACAAATCAAAATAGTTAAATGTTCTATCAAGATTTATTCTAGGGGTGTTAGTGGCTACTCCAAGTTTGAACTCTTTAAGAGCATCTAAAGTTTCATAGACTTTATCATGAAGCTTCATTAAATGTACGCTATTTCTCTGATTTCTAAGTGCCGCTTCAACTGCATCCTTCCCTAAATTGTACCGTTTTAAATCGTCCTCAACTGAAGGCCCCCAGAAGATTTCTGTATATTTTTCTCTAGTGACCGGCTCTATCCCAAATTCTTCAAGTGTTACATTAAAGGAAGTGTACCAGCTTTCAAAAGAGTCGAGCAATACACCATCAACATCAAAAACAATAGCTTCTATCTTCATGAGAATAAGGTTTAGAATCTTTATTTAAGTTTTTTTATAGTAACTTATATATAATCTGGAACCCTAGTAATAATTTGGATTAGATTAATCGAGTTACATAGGAGGCGTATAAATGAAGTTTGTAGTATCAAGGATTAGTAAAGAAACTTCAAATCCAGAAGATCCTCCTTGTATCGACGCACAATATGATTCTAAACATAAATTTTGGATAAAAGAGTTTCTTGACATTAAGGATCTTATGAGATTCTTTAGTAGGTATGGGGATCTAATTATAACTGAAAATAAAGAAACTGAGATGGCAGAGATTGTAATCTACGATGACTGGGAAGAGATAATGACAAAATTGAAAAAGTAGATTATTTCTTTTCTATTATTTTTATTAAATGCCAACCAAACTGGGTTTTTATTGGTCCGACAACTGTTCCTTCCTTCCCATCAAAGGCCGCCTTTTCAAATTCTTTTACCATCTTCTGTCTTGAAAAAAATCCAAGATCTCCGCCTTTCTTACCAGATGGGCATTGTGAGAATTTTTTAGCAAGATCAGAGAAGTTTTCTCCTTTGTTTACCTTTTCACGAAGTTCTTTTGCAAGATCTTCAGATTTTACTAAAATATGTGCAGCATGAACTTGTTTTACCATAGAAATAGATTCTATAAATTATATAAAAGAATAACTGAATTCCTCTGGCTCTTAGCAAAAAATAAAAGTAAACAATAATCAAAAATTAATAATATAATATTTATTTTCAATAATAATTAATAATTTTCAATTTTTCCAATAAATTTATAAATAAATTCAATATTTAAGTAATGTTTAGCACTAAATATATGCACTGGAGGTAATATGTTAAAAAAGGATCTAGTTATTCCAACTGCTAGTCCAGATGAGGTTTACTCGCAATTAGAAAATCAATGTCATGATATAGCTAGGCTCATTGATTCTATTGGCAACTCTCTGTTTGTTATAGATATACTGGCTGAAACTCATATAAAGGACAGAAAAACCTTAGAAAAAATATTGACCCAAGTTGACTCAATTTCAACTACGGTAGAAGACATTGAAAATAAGTGGGGAACTTCAAAAGTATTCAAGGATAAAATGCTTGAATATCTAAGGGAAAGTGAATCTAAAATCTGAACTATTAAATCACAGAGTTTATCGTTTGCCTGTTATTGAATTCTATCTTTCCGCCATGTATACTCCAAATATCACAAGAGCTCCGCCAATTATGGTGAATAGTGTAATCTTTTCTCCTAATAAAAAAAATGCCATAATGGCCGTGACAACTGGAATAAAATACAGAAACATTGCGACATTTGAAGCCTTTTCTGATTTAATTGACCTGTTCCAAGATATATATGCAAATACCGAACATAATAGTGAAAGGTACAAAATAGAACCTATACCTAGTATGGATATATTATCAACAAATGAAAACTTTGATTCGAAATATGCCAAGGGAAATAAAAAAATAGTTCCAAATAGAAAAGAAAATGAAGTCATTGCCATAGGAGTTCTTTTTTCCATTGTTTTCTTTCCAGCTATTGAATAAGCAGCCCATAATACCCCGCTTATTATAATCAGGATATCACCTATATTTATTCTTTGAAAGCCTGAAATTGATCCATTAACAACGACAAAAATGGCACCTATAAAAGAAATAAAAATCCCTAATGCCGTCCGCTTGTTTATTGATTCACCTAGGAACATCAATGCAAAAATAGCAATAAATGGTACATTGAAATTTATAAGAATCGATGAATTAATTGCTGTTGTATATTTTAGGGCAACTACTTCAACTGATTGAACTAGAGTTACACCTAAAAGACCGAGAAGCGAAAAGTCAACAATCTCCTTTCTATTGATTTTTATACTTTCTTTTCCCTCAACTAGGTATGAAATTGCAAAAATAACTGGACAAGCAAAAAGAAATCTAAAAAAAACAAGAGAGTATGGGGGGATTTCTGTTAGTCCCCATTTTATTGCAATCCATGATCCTGACCAGATTAGTACTAGAGCTACTAGTTCTAAAATTGTTTTTGTTCGCATTAGGCATCTTTTTCTCTATTTTTAAAGTTTGGATAGATGTTTTATCCTTTTTAGCATGTTAGGGTGAGTGCTCATCAATTCCATTACGCTAGCAGAAGCACCTACTCTAACTTCTCCCCGTCTGACAGCTTCGAGTTCGTTTCTATCAATAATACCATTCATGTCTCTGTCAACTTCAGTTATTTCGTTAAAATCTCCTCTTGCTTTAGTTGGGTCATTAACAAAAAATGCTTTAATTCCCTCTACTCTTTGTAGCTCAGCTTTTGATGTTTTTGCAGTGCCGTAAGTAAGTTTGTAAAGAGCAGATGCCAGTTGATGTGGTTCGTTTCCTATCTCAGCGCTTCCTTTATCTGCATAGTATTCCCTTATTCTTGAACCATACATTACTAAGAGATTTGTAATAAAGTAGATAACTAATGCAAGTATGCCTACAATAGCTGTGCTGCCAGAATTTCTGTTATTGCTGCTACCCATCGATCCACTGTACATAGAAGAGATGTACATATAATATGCTATCATCGGTACAGCACTTAGTAAAGTTATAATAGCCATATCACTATGCTTTACATGAGAAATCTCATGTCCTATTACAGCCTTTAATTCGTCTTCTGAAAGTAAGTTTCTAATCCCTTGGGTAACGCAGACTCTTGCATCGCCCTTTGACTTACCGAATGCAAAAGCATTTGGCATTGGCGTTGGGCTTATTCCAACTTTAGGAACAGTTTTCAGCCCTGCTTTCCTAGCCTGTTCTTCAACCATTCTATAAAGATTGGGGTCCTCATTTTCAGTAACGTATCTGACCTTCATTGAAGACTCTACAGTTTTAGGGCCAATCAAATATTGTACAAATAGCATTCCTAAAGATGCTATTACGGTATAATTGATAAAACTCTGGCCTGAATATCCTAGAGCAGCTCCAACAAATAGGAGAAATCCTAAAATTATAGTAAACATTAATCCTACTAACATATACATTCTAGCTTGTAACCACATAACATCTCCAATAATATAAAAATACTTCAATTATTTAAATATTTCTAAAAGAACTCATTTCCAATTATAAAAACATTTAATGAATAATAATTTTTTCATAAAAGAAGTGCGACTGGCGGGATTCGAACCCGCGCTTGAAGCTTGGGAAGCTCCAGTCCTAACCACTAGACTACAGTCGCTTTTATCAAAAAACGAGGTGCAAATTTATAAATTTATCTTCTCATAAATTCTTCCCATAATAAATCCAATTGCAGAGCATGTTTCAAGAGAAATGCCCTTCCCTGTAATATCAAGGTGATAGTTAGTCATTTTCCTAATCTCTCGAGGGAGCCCTCTTCTACCAAGTCCAATAAAAAAGATCGAATCATCGCCTTCTATAATATTCTTAGTTAATGTTTCAATATCGCAGCTCTTTTCAGGTTTTGATGTCGTTGCTATAAAAACACCTTTTAGTTTGTTGGGGTCATTAACAGCAGTAAGTTTCCCGTGATTAATCAGTTCTTCGATATATTTCCCACCTTCGCCAATAGTGGTGTTCTCCTTAACTTCTTTTAGAAGAAATTCTTTGTAATCTTCCTTAAATGGGAAATCAAAAAGACACAGGTCAAACCCAGTATAGTAACATAAAGGGGCGGCTCTAGCAATATTCCTTGAGTGGATGTCATGCCATTTTAAATTATCATAGGTATTTACTAAACATATTGTGACCTTTCCCTTATGGCTTCTTTGTTGATTCACCCTTAACAACTCCTGTTGCGATTATATGTGCAACTCTCAAAGGCTCCGGGATATTTGAATGCATCGATGATATCCTAATCAACTCCCTTGCGTCTTCTTCTTCTAGGCCGTTGAACTGAAAGAAAATCTCTGAAGTTTCTTGGACCGTTACTTCGTGGATAACTCCTGCCTTCTTAATAATATTAAGTCTATTTTGTTTTTCAGTTAAATTATCAAGAGCTTTTTCTATTGAAGCAAAGTCTGGCATTTTTCTCATAACAACTACTACAGGGAGTCCAGTTGTCATGCTAAGTTCTTCAATATCCACAAGATTGAATCCTGCAATAGTGATGCCTTTTAACATAATGGCCCTAACATCTTTATAACGTGCATTATTTATCATAGTGCTAATATTTTCTGTAGCATTAAGGCCATCCCTCTCGACATAAGTACTAACAACACCATCTATCCAAAAACCACCTCTAAGCAAGGCTCCGACAACTAGGACTTTTTTATCCTCTTTAGTAAAATTAGAATCATCAATACCGAGGATCCTTATCTCCTTCTTTATCCTCATTGTTTTAGAATAAGATTTAGTATTAATATATTTAAGCCTTAGAAATAGTGATCAATAAAATATGAAAAAGCTTCTGCTATGGCCTTGTTTTCTTCAATTGGGTCGTTAAGGTCCTTACCCTTAAGTTTTTCAGAAAGCATGTCGACGGCATCATTGATATCAAATGTTTTTTCGATATAGCCTTTACCAATCAGAGCCTCTACAAAATCCCCTCTCATCTTCTTATCGCTTCTCCGGGGTGGTTTTATCTTTGATCTTGTCAAAGCTTCTGAGAGTGCAACATTTGATACTTTTTTGCCCGTGTATCTCCCTTGTACCCTAGATTTGGCAACTGAATAGAGGAAGTTAACAACAGCATCTCCAAAAGCAGAGAGATTAGAGTCCTCAGAGATCTCTTCCATGAAAGCCAATGATATCCCTAATTTATAAGTCTTCACAAGGACATAATAAAATTTATAACAAGTAAAATCTATAATATCATAGGAAAGTGATTTTTCATGTTTGATGATAATGCAATTAACAATTTGAAAGAAAAAATTAATCTTTGGAAAAAAGACAAATACACGAAGACGATAACGAAATTTCCAGAAAGAAAAAAGGAATTTTATACCTCTTCTAATATCTCAGTTGATGTGCAGTATTCGCCCCTTGATATTCAAGAAATAGATTATATTGAAGATCTTGGAAACTCTGGAGAGTATCCGTTTACGAGAGGAGTTCAGCCAAATATGTTCAGAGGAAAACTCTGGACGATGAGGCAATACGCTGGATTTGGATCGGCGGAGGAAACGAACAAGAGATACAAATATCTCCTTTCTGAAGGACAAACTGGGCTCTCAGTTGCATTTGATTTACCTACCCAGATAGGTTACGATTCTGATCACCAAATGAGTTTTGGGGAAGTGGGTAAGGTCGGTGTTGCAATTGATTCCCTTGAGGACATGGAAATCCTTTTTGATGGAATACCTTTAGATAAAGTTTCTACTTCAATGACCATCAATTCGACCGCGGCAATACTTCTTGCGATGTACATAGCAGTAGCTGAAAAACAAGGAGTTTCGCAGGATAAACTTAGAGGAACTATACAAAATGATATCCTAAAGGAATATGTTGCAAGAGGAACGTATATATTTCCTCCAAAAGAATCTATGAGAATAATCACGGACATATTTGAATACTGTACAAAATATCTCCCTGAATGGAACACAATTAGTATAAGCGGTTATCATATCAGGGAAGCCGGAGCAACTGCCGTCCAAGAAGTCGCATTTACCCTTGCAGACGGGATAGCTTATGTAGAAGCTGCAATAGAAGCGGGTCTAGAAGTTGATGATTTTGGAAAGAGACTTTCTTTCTTTTTTAATTCACATAATAATTTCATTGAAGAAATAGCAAAGTTTAGGGCAGCAAGAAGGATATGGGCTCGTTTAATGAAAGAGAGATTTGGATCAAAAGATCCAAAAGCCATGATGCTTAGATTTCATACACAAACTGGAGGTAGCACCCTTACAGCTCAACAACCTGAGAATAATATTACCCGTGTAACACTCCAGGCAATGGCGGCAGTTCTAGGGGGAACACAATCCCTACACACAAATTCAATGGACGAGGCCCTTGCCCTTCCATCTGAAAAAGCCGTAAGAATTGCTCTTAGAACACAACAAGTTATTGCACATGAAAGCGGTGTTGCAGATACAGTTGATCCATTTGCAGGATCTTATTATGTTGAATACCTTACAAACAAGATTGAAGAGGACGTCAATAAGTATTTTGATAAAATTGATTCTCTTGGCGGGATGGTTAAATCAATAGAGAGGGGTTTCCCTCAGAAAGAGATTCAAGACAGCGCCTACAATTACCAAAAAGCTATAGAAAAAGGAGAAGCTATAGTAGTTGGAGTTAACAAATTTATCATGGAAGAAAAAAGACCCGATGAGCTGCTAAAGGTAAACCCTGAAGTTGAAAAACTTCAAGTTGATAAGATAGAGAAATTAAAAATGAGAAGAAACAATCAAAAAGTCAAGGAGCTGTTGAATGAAATTGAGGGCGCTGCAAGATGTAATAAGAATCTTATGCCCCCGATACTAGCGGCTGTAAAAGAATACGCAACACTTGGTGAAATCAGTGATGCCCTAAGAAGCGTCTTTGGAGAATACAGGTCTTCAGTTTTATTATAAAATCTTTTTTTTATACCCCATATATGAGAAAATAAATGATTCCCAAGGGTAATTCTTTTTTACCTTTTTAGTATGGTAACGATTTAATACAAAAGAAGTTAGTATTGGAAATACTGGGATTACGGAAATACTTGAACCAATTAGTAACCCTGAATTTTTTTTAATTTGCTGGCCTTGGAAAATATTTTTCATTGATCTTTTCATTATATAATACCCTGTATTCCAATTCCAAAGGATAGTCTGTCCCATGGAAGTTACTTGTCCTTGAGGAATGGTCTTTTTCTTCTTCACTGCTTTGTAGAAATCTTCAGCTGTATTACCCTTAAATAACGTGTAAGCATTTCCAACCATTCTTTCTGTATGGGCATCACTTCCGGCAAGCGAAGCATTTTTTATTTTCTTGTTTTCTTCTGCAGCTTTCCTATTGAGGATGCCGTCCCTGTGGAATGCATTAAAAACTTCAATTCCATCTACCTTTAACTTGTAGATTAGGTCCTTAAAGCATGGGCATATCACGCTGTATGGATGTGCAGCAATTGCAAGACCCCCTTGCTCTCTTACTCGTTCTATAGATTCTTCAGGGGACAGATTTGGAGGTATACTCTCATTTAAAAAAAGACCGAGAAGCTCTCCTTCAGAGGTAGATATCTCTTCACCAACTATAATCCTAGAAGGTGCAAGTTTTTCTGTTTCTATCCCACCTCTTATTGTATCGTGGTCCGTTATGGCCAATAGATCAATGCCTTTTTTGTCTGCAAATTTCAGTATTCTCTCTGGTCTTGAAATACAATCAGGTATGACAGAAATCATCTTAGAATTTCCAGAATATTTCGTGTGGATGTGGGTATCTATCTTACTCATACCATCGAAAGAGCCGTAGTAATCCATTGATTAAGAAGTGAATAAAGCTTTTATAAAACTAATCTAAAAATATAAGTCCGAAAGTTTTAAATACTCAATTTCATGAATTTTCTTGATGGGAAAGATTAGGTCTTTCGAAGTGGTATCAAAGGAATTATATTATTATTTTAGCTTTAGGTATTGATACCTTTCACTGGCCGAATCCTTAGTTTCTCTTTCCAATCCCTTCTTAGGAGGTTATTTTATGGAGAGCTCAATTGAGACTCTTAGAGATGAAATTAACAGGATCGATGAGAGTATTATAAAACTGCTTTCAGCAAGGATGGAAGTAGCAAAGAAGATAGCAGCCCTGAAAATAAATATGGGCATTCAAGTAGAGGATAAGGCTAGAGAAAGCCAATTATTCTTAAAAATTCAGAGAGAAGCTAAAGAAAATCTTATTGATGAAGACTTTGTTTCTGAGATCTTCGGGCTAATTGTTTCCCATTCAAAAAAAGTTCAAAATAAATTATTGGAGGATTGAAAAATGATCGTCATAATGAAAGCAAAAGTTGAGGAGGAGGACATTAATAGAGTGGTTGATACTATCCATTCTTTAGGCCTTAGAACTCAACTGAATTTAGGGGCCGAACGAGTAGTAGTTGCAGTAATAGGAGATATAAGTAAAATTGGAGAAGATAATTTCTTTAGAATAAGAGCAATGAAGGGCGTTGAAAACACTATTTTTGTATCTAAGCCATACAAACTTGTTTCTAAGGACTTCAAAAAAGAACAGACTATAATTGACGTAGGCGGAGTAAAAATAGGCGGAAAGAAAATAGTTGTCATGGCAGGCCCATGCTCAGTTGAAAACAGAGAACAAATAATGGAAGTTGCTGAGAAAATAAAAAAAGCTGGCGCTAGCATGATTCGTGGAGGGGCTTTTAAACCAAGGACATCGCCAGGGGATTTCCAGGGGCTCGGGGAAGAAGGACTAAAACTATTATATGAAGCAAAGGAAGAAACAGGCCTTCCCATTGTGACAGAAATAATGGATGCAAGGGATGTAGAGCTTGTTTCAGAATATGCAGATATCCTTCAAGTCGGAACAAGAAACATGCAGAATTACACTTTATTAAAAGAGCTTGGAAAAACGAATAAACCTGTTCTCTTAAAAAGAGGAATGTGGGCAACAATGAAAGAATTCCTCGGTGCAGCTGAATACATAATGAACGGAGGAAATGAAAATGTCATACTATGTGAGCGTGGCATTAGAACTTTCTCAGATTATTCTAGAAATACACTTGATCTCAGTATAATCCCGGCGATTAAAGATGAGAGCCATCTACCTATAATCTCTGATCCAAGTCACGGTACTGGAAAAAGGAGTTTAGTATTGCCTTTGAGTAAAGCCTCAGTTGCCTGTGGGGCCGACGGATTATTAATAGAAACTCATCCCAACCCGGATAAAGCGATAAGCGATGCAGATCAGACCATATCCTTGAGCGCATTTGCAAAACTAATGGAAGAGGTTGGACAGGTAGCAAAGGCAGTAGGAAGGGAGGTATAAAATGATAATAGTAATGAAATTAGGGGTTGAACAAAGTCAAGTTCAAGAGACCATAGACAGGATAAAAGAACTTGGTTTCAATACACATCTATCTCAGGGACAGAATAGAACTATAATTGGTATAGTTGGTGACGTTTCTTCAATAGATGAGAGTGAAGTTGAAAGATTGAGGGCAACACCTTACATTGAAGAAGTAGTTCGTGTATCTAAACCATACAAACTTGTTTCTAGGGATTTCAATAAAGAAGATACCGTAATTAAAGTCAACGGCATAGAAATAGGCGGTAAAAAGATAGTTGTGATGGCAGGACCTTGTTCAGTTGAAAACAAGGATCAGATATTGAATATTGCAAGAGAAGTAAAAAAGTCAGGAGCAACACTACTTCGAGGCGGGGCATTCAAGCCACGTACATCACCAAAGGACTTCCAAGGATTAGGAGAGGAAGGACTTAAATTTTTATTAGAAGCTAAAGAAGAAACTGGTCTCCCCATAGTTACTGAAGTAATGGATACAAGAGATGTTGAGCTTGTATCTGAATACGCAGATATCCTTCAAGTAGGTACAAGAAATATGCAGAATTATGCACTGTTAAAAGAGCTCGGGAAAATAGACAAACCCGTTCTTTTAAAAAGAGGAATGTGGGCAACTCTCAAGGAGTTTCTTGGAGCGGCTGAATATATATTGGCAGGTGGAAATCAAAACGTTATGCTATGCGAAAGAGGGATAAGGACATTTTCTGATTTCACAAGAAATACTTTGGACTTGAGTATTGTCCCCGTATTGAAGGCAGAGAGCCATCTACCCGTGATCGTCGACCCAAGCCACGGAACTGGAAGACGTGATATAGTAAAACCTATGGCCCTTGCTGCAATAGCCTGTGGTGCAGACGGCCTAACAGTTGAAGCGCACACAAATCCACAAAAAGCAATAAGTGATGCAGACCAAACAATAAGTACAGCAGACCTTCATAGTCTTATGGGCGAAATAAAATATATATCTAGGATGTTTGGAAGGGATATATAGAATGAAAGATTCTCATATAGAAACAATTAGAGTCAGCACAAAAAATGGCAAATATGAAATTGTTGTAGGTAGAGGTATCGTTGATGCCGCGTTTGAAGAAATATTGTCTACATACAAAGAACATAAAATTGCCATAATAACTGATTCTAATGTTGAGAAAATATATGGGGATCAGATAAACAGAAAACTAGGTAAAAACCCTAGGATTTTTATTTTATCCTTTAAGGCTGGCGAGGATTCTAAGACTCGAAAAGTGAAGGAACAGCTAGAGGATAGATTATTCAGTTTAGGGTGTAGTAGGGATACAGTAATCGTTGCTTTCGGTGGAGGGGTCACTGGAGACCTGTCCGGTTTTGTAGCTGCTACTTATATGAGGGGGGTGCCTTTCATCCAGATACCTACCACCCTTCTATCCCAAGTAGATAGCAGCATTGGCGGCAAAGTCGGAGTAGATCACCCAACTGGTAAGAATCTAATTGGTGCATTCTATCCCCCTGGAAAGGTCTACATTGACATTGATCTATTAAAAACACTACCTAGAGAGGAATTAATAAACGGCATTGCTGAAATAATTAAGGCGTCTATTATCAAGGACAAAACGCTATTTGAGTACCTAGAAAAAAATATTGAGAAAGTTATAAACCTTGAAGATAAGTTTATTGAAACTGCAATTACCTCTTCCCTTAAAGTAAAAGCAAAAGTTGTAGAATTAGATGAAAAGGAAAGTGGACTCAGGAAAATATTGAATTTTGGGCATACAATTGGCCATGCAGTTGAGTTATTGTCTGATTTCAAAATTCCTCACGGCCGAGCAGTTGGAATAGGGATGATTGTTGAAACATTAATCTCTGAGAAAATTGGCATATTGAATTCCAAAGATAAGGAGCGGATATTAAAATTAATAGATAAATCAGAGCTTCTTGATATCTCATTTAAATTCCCTTCAGACGAAATAATAAAGAAAACAATCCTTGATAAGAAATCTAGGAACGGCATAGTTGAATACTCTTTAGTTAAAGGAATAGGAGATGCCTTCTACGAAATAACTGTGGAAGATAAAATCATAAAAGAATCACTTTTGGAGGCTGGATTTGAGTGATTTGTGCCTCAGTCATGCCAACATCCCAAAAAGAAGCAGTTCTATTATTGGGAAAAGCCTTAGAAAATGGTGATTTGGCCGAACTAAGAATAGATCTGATACCGGATCTAAATATTTTTGAAATCATAAATAGGTTTGACAAAAAGAGAATAATAATTACCAACAGGAAAAAGGACGAAGGCGGATCTTTTGAGGGAGATGAATCTAATCGGATTTCCCCTTTATTTCAAGCTATAGAAAACGGATTTGGATTTGTAGACGTTGAGCTATCTTCTGGTAAATATGTAAAGGAATTAATCTCAAAAAGAAATGAAGTAAAATCAGACACAAATATTATACTTTCATATCATAATTTTAACGAAACACCTTCAAACATCAAAGAGATCTTCTCTAAGATGGAGAATCAAGGACAGGATATAATCAAAATAGTCACATACGCCGAAGACTTATCTGATAATCTAATAATCAGGGATCTCATAAGATTAGCAACAGCTCATAAAAAAAAGATAATTTCTTTTCTCATGGGTGAACGAGGGGAGATTAGTAGAATACTTTGTAACAGTTGGGGTGGATTTGCATCTTATGCCCCACTTAAAGGTGAGAATAAAACTGCCCCAGGCCAGATAACTATTGACATATTAAATGACATCTACAGAGCAAATAATATCCGAAAAGATTTTGGTATCTTTGGTCTTGTTGGAAATCCTGTGAAGGAAAGTATAGGGTACTATGTTCACAACAAATTATTATCTTATCATGGATACGATGGTGTCTACCTTAATTTCTTGGTAGATGACCTTAGTAAGTTCATGAACTCATTTAAGAATTTTTTCAGCGGATTATGTGTTACAATGCCGTACAAGGAGAGCATCATTCCATTTGTGGATCACATTGACCCAATGGCTAAAAAAATAGGTGCAATAAATACAATCAGTAAAACTCCGGAGGGACTATTTGGAACTAATACGGATTGGTTGGGGGCATTATACGCAATAGAGAAAGTTACGGAAATAAAAGGAAAAAAAGTCCTTATTCTAGGTGCCGGTGGGGCGGGAAAAGCAATAGCTTTTGGAGTGGATAACAGAAAAGGAAAGATGTATATCTCTAACAGGGACATCAAAAAGTCGGAAGATCTTTCAAAGAAATTAGGTGCTAAAACAATTCCTTGGGAAGATAGAAATCATGTTGATTTTGATATTTTAATCAATGCCACAAAAATTGGTATGTCCCCCGGTGATGAAATATGTCCCATGGAAGATTCATTTTTTGAGAAGGATCTTTCAGGCATAACTGTTTTCGACGCTGTTTATAGCCCAGTATATACTAAACTATTAAGATTATCAAGAGAGCATGGCGCCGACATAGCAAGTGGCTTAGACATGTATATCGGACAAGCAATGGCTCAATTTGAACTATGGACTGGGATAAGTCCATCAATTGAGAAAATGGAGCAATTTTCAAAAGAAGCCCTAAATCTTAGAGGTTAATAAGATGAGAGTAAAAGAAATTAATTGTATTGATTCAAAGATAGATGCAAAATTGAAGGCGCCATCATCAAAAAGTTATACCCATAGGGCATTATGCATCGCATCTCTGGCCGAAGGAGAATCAAAAATTATTGATCCATTATTCTCGGACGATACAAAATATACCTTAGACTCTCTTAGAAAATTTGGTATTAATATAATAGATGAATCTACTAGTGCCAGTAAATTATATAGAATAGTGGGCAGTGGAGGAAGGTTAGATTCACCCAAAGAGCCCCTTTACATTGGAAATTCTGGAACGTCCCTTAGATTTATGATGGCTATCTCCCCGCTAGTCAATGGAGCTGTCATAATCGATGGGGATCCAGAAGTAAGAAAAAGACCGGTAAGAGGGCTAGAATCTTCATTGAAACAACTTGGTATAGAAGTTAGTTCAAACGAAGGCTGCCCACCGGTGAGGATTTCTTCAAAAGGTATCTTTGGTGGTGAAACTATAATTGAGCCAAGGGAGAGTAGCCAGTATTTGAGTGGATTACTAATCGCGTCACCTTACTGTAATCCTTATCTAAAAATTAATGTAGAAGGTAAATTACCCTCAAGTCCCTATGTAGACATGACGATAGATGTTATGAATAATTTCGGAGTAAATGTCAAAAGAAACGATTATTCTGAATTTTATATCGCACCTTCAAAATATATCGGAAGAGATTACACAGTTGAAGGTGATTTCTCTAATAGTTCATATTTCTTGGCGGCAGCCGCCATTGGTGGAGGAAAAGTTACAATGAAAAATCTGAATAGAAACTCTAAGCAGTCAGATAAATTCTTTGTAGAAATACTTGAGAAAATGGGCTGCATTGTTAAGTGGAAAGATTCTTCATTTACTTTATCTGGCGGAGACCTAAATGGAATCGAAATAGATATGAAAAAATCCCCAGATATTGTCCCTACACTTGCAGTTGTCGCTGCATTTTCAAAGGGGCAGACAAAAATAATTAATATAGAAACACTAAGATATAAAGAAACAGATAGATTAAAAGCAGTTGCAAATGAGCTCACAAAGATAGGGTGCAAGGTCGAAGAAGGTAAGGATTATCTAATAATCAACCCAGGAAATTTGAAAGGTGCAGAAATTGAGACATATAAGGATCATCGGATGGCTATGTCATTTGCAGTTTCAGGGCTTTTCATTGAGGGTATTAAGATTCGTGATCCAGAATGTGTTTCAAAATCCTATCCGGAGTTCTGGAATGATTTTTCAAAATTTTGTGGGGGTATCAATTGAATATAGTCCTCTTTGGATTGAGGTGCGTCGGGAAGACTACTATTGGAATTAATTTATCTGATCTAACTAATAGGGTATTCTTTGATACAGATTCAATCTTGGAAAAAAGAGAGTCAAGAAGAATCTTGGAAATTATCTCTGAAAAAGGTTGGGATTACTTTAGAATTAAAGAGAAAGAGGTTATTAAAGATGTATCTAAAGAAGGTAATGCCGTAATATCTTTGGGCGGTGGAGCACTAATGGATGAAGAAAACGTCAATTCCTTGAAAGAGTCGATATTTGTTTTACTAAAAGCTGACCTTAACACAATGAAAAGCAGAATGAAAAATGATACTCCAAGACCCTCTTTAACAAATAAGAATCCAGAATCTGAGATTGAAGAGATAATGGAAAAAAGAATGCCTGTTTATGAAAAAATAGCAAATATAATAATTGATACAACTGATTTAAGTATTAATGAAATTTGTGATAAAATAATATCTGAAATCGAGAAAAGGGGTGTGGCCTAATGGCTGGAAATACTTATGGTAAAATTTTTAGAGTAACAACTTGGGGTGAATCCCATGGAAAAGCACTAGGTGCAGTTATAGATGGGTGTCCACCAGGTATTCCAATAAGCGAAGAGGATATCGATAAAGAGCTCTCTTTGAGAAAACCAAAAAATGATAATCTTTCTACATCTAGGAAAGAAGACGACAGATGTGAAATCTTATCCGGCATATTTGAAGGAAAGACTCTTGGAACGCCCATATCTTTGATAATTTACAATAAAGACGTTGATTCATCCTCGTATGAAAAAATAAAGGGCGTATTCCGACCAGGTCATGCAGATTATACCTACTTTAAGAAATTTGGTATATTCGATTACAGAGGGGGAGGAAGGGCCTCCGGAAGGGAAACAGCTGCTAGGGTTGCTGCAGGGGCAGTTGCAAGGAAAGTTTTGGAAAAAGAAATCAAAGGATTCGAATTATTTTCATATACAAAAAGTATCGGTAAAATTAATTTAGTTGAAATTGATTCTAGATCTCTTAAACGAGAAATTATAATTAAGGATAGACTTTGGTGTCCCGATAAAAAAATCTCTGAAGAAATGGCCAAACAAATACTCAAAGCAAAATCAGAGGGAGAATCCGTTGGTGGTATAGTAGAAATAATTGTTAGAAATGTTCCTGCAGGTCTAGGAGATCCAGTTTTTGATAAACTCGAAGCAGATATCGGAAAAGGGCTTCTCTCAATTGGTGCTGTCAAGGGTGTGGAATTTGGAGAAGGATTTAACCTTGTTACATCTTTTGGATCTGAAAGCAACGATGAGATGGATTCAAAGGGATTTAGGACAAATAGGGCGGGAGGCATAATTGGTGGCATATCTAATGGCGAGGATATCCTCGTTAGAGTTGCAGTTAAACCTATACCGTCTATATCTAAAGATCAGAATACTGTAGATGTCAAAGGAAAAGAGCATAAAATAAATGTTCAAGGAAGGCATGACCCTTGTGCCATACCTAGGATTAATCCAGTATGTGAATCCATGGTAGCCATGACGATTTTGGACCACCTTCTCCTACAAAAAACAATCGGAGGAATAAGGTGACGACAGTTGGGATTATTGGCGGTACTGGAAAACTAGGTGGATTGTTCAGAAAAATCTTTGAAGAGGAAGGATTTGAAGTGCTTGTTTCTTCTAGGTCAACATCTCTCTCCAAAGAAGAGCTTATCAGAAAAAGCGATATAGTAATTGTAACTGTTCCGATAGAATCCACAGTAGCTGTTATCCGAGAAATTACCCCTTTCATGAAAGAGGGAAAACTTCTGATGGACCTAACGTCCCTTAAGGAGGAATCGGTCAATGAAATGCTAAAATCAAAGGCAGATGTTTTGGGATCTCACCCCCTTTTTGCTCCTTCAATTGGCGATATCCATGGCCAGACTATAATACTATGTCCAGAGAGAATAACTCAAATAGATCTCTACCAAAGTATTTTCTCTAGTCTAGAAAAAAGAGGTGCAAATCTTATTGTAATGTCCCCAGAGCAGCATGATAAGATGATGGCAGTAATCCAGGGACTAACTCATTTTTCTGCTATAGTATTGTGCCATTGCCTAAAAGATCTGAATTTTGATATAAAAAAGAGTCTGGAATGTACAAGCCCTGTTTATAGGTTGACACTGGATATGGCGGGGAGAATATTAAATCAGAAGCCCGAGCTGTATGCCGACATATCACTTTTAAATCCCAAAACTGTTGAAGTGGCATCACAATATATTAAAACTTCAAAAACTTTATTTAGTAACATTGAAAATAAGGATAGGGATGGATTCATAAAATTCTTTGAAGAAGCATCAGAATATCTAGGAGATTTTACAGCAAAAGCTGAAAAGGAGAGCAATAAGCTAATCAAAAGGATGGTGGAGAAATGAACGTATCAACGTTAGGCCCAAAAGGAACTTTTTGTCATGAAGCATCATTAGCATTCGGGGCAGAAGATATACTTTTCAAAAGGAGCATATGGGAGATTTTTAATTCTGTCCAGAGCAGTGAATCAGATTATGGCGTAGTGCCAGTAGAGAATTCCCTTGTCGGTGGAGTGTCCCAGACACTTGATTGCCTAATTGAATTTGAATTAAAGATAAATAAGGAATATCTACTACCTATACACCATAACCTTGCCTGTTGGGGTGACCTAGAGGACATAGAAGTTCTTTATTCCCATACACTTACACTTTCTCAATCTGAAAGGTTTGTCAGGAACTTCTTACCCAATGTTGAGATACATGAAACTGCCTCAAATGCAATATCTGCAATCGAACTTTCTAATAGAAAGGACAATAGATATGCCGCACTAGTCTCAGAATTTGCAGCAAGCCTATATGACCTTAAAATAATAAAAAAAGATGTCCAGGATGAAAAACTTAATTTTACAAGATTCTTCATCATAGGAAATCAAAGCACCCTTCCAACTGGGAAGGACAGAACAAGCATTGTGGTGTCACCTAGCGTGAATAAACCAGGAGTTCTATATTCGATTATAAAACCATTCTATGATACCGGGATAGATCTAACTAAGATCGAATCAAGGCCGTCTAAGAAGAAGATGGGGGAGTACATATTTTTCATTGACTTCAAAGGCCACACGAAAGACAAAAAGATCAGCCAAACACTAAAGGAGTTATCTTCAATATTCTCTGTTAAAGTGCTAGGTTCCTATCCACGAGCATATTAATTTTACAGAACCTTAATAATCTATATTTTTATTATAACCCAAAACACTTAAATATCGATTTTGATTTTGAGGGTTAAGGGCAGTTAGCTCAGTCTGGTAGAGCAGTAGACTCTTAATCTACGGGTCAGGGGTTCGAATCCCTTACTGCCCGCCAATAACTTTTCTGGCGGTTATTTTTGATACGGGGCGATATTTGGGCTTATTTTCCGGAGGCGCTAATTTTGGAAAACGCCTGTAGACTAATATCTACATGGGATGGGTATGTTGCCTATCTTATCACTCAAAGGGGCGTTAGCCCTACAACTGCTGAAATCTACCGAAGGTGTATCGCCATGTACCTTAAGAGCGGCAAGAGCGAGGAGGAATACTACCTGGATGTTCTTTTGAATGATAAATACTCCTCATCCTTCAAGCACAACATGTACTTCGCCCTGAAATGGCACGCCGCCATGCATGAAAGGCCCTTCAAGATGAAGAAGAACAGGCTAGAGAGAAAAGTAAGGATGAACATATCGCTAGAGAAGTGCTGGGCGCTTTTAGAGGCGATAACGGAGGACGACCTCAAGCTTGCGGTCTATCTAGCATTGAACACTGGACTCAGGCCATCAGAGGTACTTGGCCTTGCACTAGAGGACATAGACTTTGAGGAAGGGTATCTTTTGGTAAAGCGGACAAAGACATATCGCGAGAGGCTTGTGCCGCTGAACAAGAAGACGATAGTTGAGCTAAAGCGCTTTGCCTACAGCAACGGCATCAAAGGCGGCAGGCTATTCACAATGTCAAGGGACAGGTTCTCTAAGCTCATCTTGAGGTATTCCAGGGCTCTCGGATTCAAGGTCACGCCCTACATGCTCCGCCACACGTTTGCAACGCTCTTTGTCGAGAACAACGGAAACCTTTTGATACTGAAGAACATCATGGGGCACAGCCAGATTTCAACAACTGAAAGATATGTCCACGAGTCGAAGCGAATGATAAAGAGCGGGTATGACAAGGCGTGTCCTGAGTTTTAGGATTTTATTTTAGTGGCAAATGTTTATATATTTGTCACGATTATTTTTAGCTATTATAACGGTGTTTTATTATGAATAAAAAAATAGCTGTTTTGATATCCTTGCTTTTTATAGCAAGTACCTTTGGCGTCGCCTCTATAACGGCCCCGCCTGTTAATTATGTGCCTTGTGACCCATCACAGTATTCTATAGATAAACCAGTATTCCAAGCAGGGGAAGTGATAACTATTAGGGTTAAGCAGCCAAATAGTGCAGGCCTTGGTTGGTCAGGTGATAGTTTTAGTACTACAGGCTGGTATTCAACAGGAGATGGCTGGAATGAAATAAAGGTCAATGCCAGTGTAGCCGGCGAAGTTTATATGCATCCTTGTTCACCAAATTCTTATCAATTTAGCATGTTTTCCAACTGCCCCGCATGCAGCGAGTCCTACCCATGCAACGAGTTCAGCAAGACTTCATTTAAAGTAGGGGAAACATTTTCTTTTGAAGGTGGCCTGGAGGAACCTTACTGTTCTATCTTAGAAATTGATGATTACTACTTGGATGGTTACTTTGATGGATCTCCTGTCAATTTGGGACATTTTCAGCTAGTAGATTATAAAGAGGGCGTCTTAACATTTAGGGCAGTCAGCCCTGGGACCTCTGAATTTGTGCTATCATGCAACTCACCCGATGGTCAATGTCTAAAGAGGGTGCAAATAACAGTAGCCCCAAGAGCTCTCCCAATGGACAGGATTATGAAGATTCTAGAGAAGAACAAAGAATAAATTTATTTTTTTATTTCAAACTTTTTCTTATTAATTTCTAAATTAAGCTTCGCCTTTATTGTCAATATCATTAACCTCCTTGCTCTTCCACAAAAGCTCAAGCATAACCCTTGAATCAACGAAGGATTCGATTAGATCCTTGTAGTTTTCATTGCATAAGATTTCAAAAATTGGCCTTAAAATTGAGAGGCTGTCAGAGACATACAGCACGAACTCATAGTTCCAGCAAGGATCTTCGCCGTATTCTAAGATCGCATACCTCCCCTTCTCTCCAGCAATATTCTCTATTGTCTCGCCTTGATCTGCCTCCATGAGCGTGTATCCATAGACTATCCTAACGCATGGCACTTCCTTATCCCCTACATACACCCTATATTCGATGAGATTTGTTGCTATTTCCTCACCTCTCTGCCTTCCATGACGCTTATGACGGTTTTTTGCCATTTTACAAAACTTTTAAAGTAAATCCCCTTACTATAAATTTTAATAGAAAAAAGCGTCATAACCGTCATAGCGTCATAAGAATCAGTTGGCAGGGTATTCCCCCTTGTAGCTCTTCTGCAGGATCTCAAACCTAGCCTTGTTGATCTCTATGCCCTCCCAGTATCTGCCGTCAAACTCCCTTGATTTTTTGAGGCCAAGCTGGGACAATCTCCTGCCAAATGACTGCTGGGATATGGATTCAGTCCTCATAGCATAGCAATATGTCCTGTATGCGGCGTAAAGATCGCCTGCAGGTATCTTTGCGATTACACCAATGTTGCACACGTCATCTAAAAAGTCCTTCAATGGATCCATTTCGTCCTTGTATTCGGTGTTTGCGAGGACGACTATCTCCGGGGGATTTAGCCCTTCCGAGAGCCACTTCATGCACCCATTTATGGCCCAGTTCAGGATGCCCGGGAGCTCACTGTCAAGCTTTGCCTCCAGGGTCTTGTCCCTCTTATCGTTTGGAATGCGGTAGTTGAACGGGATTGTCATGAGCCTACGCCATATGGCAAAGTCGCTCCCCCTGATAGTTGGCTTGTTGTTTGAGATCATCCAGAGCTTAAACTTCGGGTTGAAGTCGAATATCTCCCCGTAAAGGAACCTTGCAGTAAGGCCTTCGTGGCCTGTGACCCTCTTTATGAAGTCCTCGTCTAGGTATTTGCCCTCTGCAATCTCTGAAGATCTTACAAATCTCGCCCCTTTGAGCCTTGCAACATCATTTTTAGGGCCTCCGTCAAACTTCTTGTCCATGAAGGTGGAAGGGTCGGCATCCTTTGCATACTCTCCGAGCAACGTCATGATAATATTTAGAAAAGTGGTCTTCCCGTTCTGGCCCAGGCCGTGGAGGAAGAATAGGACCTGCTCACGGTCATCGGATGTCATGCTGTAACCAATGGCCTTCTGGATGTAATCGATAAGCTCCAAGTTTCCCTCGAAGATCTCGTGGAGGAACTCCTCCCACATGGGGCATTCTGCATCCGGATCATACCTTACACTGGCTAGCTTAGTGATGAACTTCTCCTTCAGGTGGTCTTCAGAGAACTCCCCTGTCCTAAGATCTATTATGCCGTTCTCAACATTCAGAAACCAGACATCCTGGTCAAGATCATCCGGCGATATCGGGAGCTCATTTGTTGCTAGCTTCACAATGGCCTCCATGCGGTAGGAGCTTTCCGAGAGAAACGCCCACTTTGCGAGCTCTGCCTTCTTGGTATAATCCTCCTCTATTGCAGCCTCGGCGTTAATGCTCCGCACAGTGTCCTTCGCAAGCCTGTATATGGCACCGCTATCGTCCTTTAGCCACCTCTTCCCGTCCCAGACTATCCACTTCTTCCATAGGTGGCAGTATCGGATTACATCCCCGAAATGGTAGATCAACCTCTCGGCATTGCCCAGATCGGTGTTGGCAAAGGCGTTCTTCGGGAAGTTTGTTGTTATCCTGTCAACCTCATCTTGGCCCAGGGGCTCATCGCACCGGGTCTTGTTTATTTTTGATATTGTGTCCCTGACGGCCTCTGGCGAAAGACCCTTGTTCCTCAATATGCCGGATATCCTCGTGAGCTCGGCATTTCTCCTGCCTATCGGGATCCCGCCGCATCTGGCCTCTTCCTTGGTCTTCTTTTTGTCCTCCATCTCGATGAGTATCTCGGATAGCCACGCTGGCGTATTTTCTAAATCATTGCCAAAGATTGACTTTTCCCACTCGTAGACCTTGCCCGAGGCATGGATGCTCGGCGGG
>Ga0209201_1000207_pt1 | contig 89372 bp, 100 predicted proteins | sample AD_UKC055_MetaG_FD_184411 | JGI IMG/M metagenome (GOLD analysis project Ga0209201, IMG submission 184411) | Active sludge microbial communities of municipal wastewater-treating anaerobic digesters from USA - AD_UKC055_MetaG (SPAdes) (version 2) | ecosystem: Engineered > Bioreactor > Anaerobic >...
ATATAGAAAATTATAAAGATATTCTTGAAAGTATTAAAAAAAATAAAATTGATAACGTCCTTCTTGGTATTGAAATAGATGATGAAACTAAAAACATAAAAAGAATTATCAAAAAGGCAGACGAAGTTGATGTTATTATCTTTAAGAGTAGGGATTCAAAAGAAAATCGAGAAGCTCTAAAAATAAAAGAAATAACAATGATTTCTAATCCAGATAATCTTGATAGCGTTTGTTTCGACCTTGCTAGAGAGAACTCAATAGGTTTTGAATTTAATCTCCAAGATATAACTACTAATCAAGGTTACAGGAGAGTAAAATTATTAGAAAACTATAGGGAGTTACTCAAAGCATATAAGAAATTTATTTTTCCAATAGTAATTACTTCAGGTGCAAGAGAAACAACTGAGATTAAGACGCCTTTGGCTTTAGTATCATTTGGATGTATTTTAGGTATGGATATAAGGGAAGCAAAGGGAGCCATCACAACTGTTCCAGAAATGTTGCTTAATAAAAAAATGAATTAAAATAAATAAGGTTTAATGAATTTTGCTATACTCTTTGGGTGTTTAATAGCATATATAAAAATCTCTGGAATTTTTCTTATGACAATACCAGAACCTCGTGTGCATCCATAAAAACAAGGGGTTTGTAGATAACATTTTTTGACTTTTGAATAATCCATCTTAGATAAAGCTTGTTTTATACTAATTTCTTTCAAATTAAAAGATGGCTTAAATTCTAGACATGGGGATATTTCTCCCTTTTCAGATAATAGAATAGATTTTTTCATAGCATCACAAGGTTTGTGATATTTACCTTGGAGATACTTAATTGCATCGTCATAAACTATTTTATCAAATATTCTACCCTCTCTTTTAGAAGCCTCTCTCAATTTAGTAAAAGCTTCAATTATGACTGAGTTATCTTTGTCAAAAATCATATCCTCATTATATGAACTTGAGTAACAATGAGAATAATTATAGGGATAACAATTGAAATTAAATCCATTATTTTTAGCAAAAAAGAAAAGATCCAAGACTTCGTCATAATTTATTTTACTTATTGTTGAATTAATGTGCCACATTCCTTTTTTATTTATTATTTTACTACATATTTCAATATTTTTTAGAATGAGTGGAAGTTTGTCTACGCCTCTAATTTTAATATATCTTTCTCTATCCAATGTATCGAGACTTATAGTAACATTACATTTAAGTTTTGATATCTCATTTACAGTTTTTTCATTTAGGAGCAACCCATTTGTTATCAAAGTTGGGTTAAATCCAAGTTCTATTAGCAATTTAATAATTTGGATTATGTCCTTCCTAAGTAAAGGTTCTCCCCCCTGCAAAAAAACATATTTCATCCCATAAGATTTTAAGTCCTTTAATATTATCTCAATTTCTTCAAGAGTAAGCTCATCCTTTATCTTTGATTGAGTTTTCCATATACTGCACATTGGGCATGTTGAATTACATCTTCTTGTAAGGTTAAATACAACTAAAATCGGTCTTCCAAGAAGGATATTTTTTATCATAATCTCACTTTAATCAATAATACTATCTTTGTTGCCAATATAATTAATATTCAAATTTTCCATATTCAGGTAAATGCTTCATATCTTCATATAGCCACACCATTCTATCAACAAACCATAGTTTCCCCAAAAGATTTAGAGAGAAACCAAAAATAACTATCAATATGTCAAGTTTATATGTTCCAAAGATAACAAATATGAATCCAATTCCTGAGACTATACTTAAAATATTTGGAACTCTTCTATGTTTTTCTGGAATAGGAACCTTATCTCGATTTACCCATACTCTTTCCCCAAAAACACCCTTTGAAGCCCAATTATTGGTAGATTTAGGAGGTGAGAATATTCTAGGATTTACATAAATCCAGATCAAGCTAAAAATAACTAGAATAATCGAATACCACCCAAATACGACTCTACTCCATAGAGCAAGAACAAGTATTGGGGTTACAGTACTCCTAGTTACTACACTCCAAGGATTAGAGTGTCTCTTCCAAGTGCTCTCATCCATTTTAAAAGAGGAACTAATATTTCTTTCTAAAGTCATTTTATCAACTAGCGGATAGTGTATGCCAATATAAATTATACGGTATAAATCTTTAGGCTATTAGATCTACTAATAACTGTATAAAAGCAATATTAAAAATATAATTTAAAAAAATAGATTATATAAAAAGTTTTCCAATTTATTGCTTCTTTTTAAAGATGTCAGAAATTGCTTCTTTTAAAGTCTTTTTAGTAGTTGAAGTTGTTTGTGTTTCAGTTTTTGGTACTTTTGGAACAGTTTCACCTTTTTTGACAACTGTTTCTTCGCCTTTACCTGTTTTATAGATTACTCTTTCTTTCCCAGGTAGGATTATCCCAATCTTTTGAAATGTCTTATTTGGCGGAGTTTTTCCAACAACATTAACATTCCATTGTGTATTTTGAGAAACATATTTTTGAGCCATAGTTTCGGCTACGCCCCTTATTTTAGTATCTGACCAATCTGGATTTTGCTGCTTTAACTCTAAAACAAATTTTTCTGTGAATTGTTTTCTTAAATCCATTATTATTTGATTTCTTTCGGCCATTGAGATAGTTTGTTTACCGTCTCCCACAATAATAGTTTCATCCATATTGATTACCTCCTAATTTCATATTCGTATAAAATTTTTATGAAAATATGCGCCTAGTCTTGTAATAACAACTTAATAGACAGTATAACCACGTCAAATAAAATATGCTGATTTCATATTTAAATATATTGATTAAAAAAAGATAGTCAAAATAAGAAAATAAAAATATTATTCTACTCCCTTATTAAAAATACCTATTCTATGCCTATGTCTATGGTGATTATGGCCATTGGTCTTTCTTACAAAAATATCCTTTGCTATACTTTTCTCCAACGCTATTTGTGTTTCTTCAGTTTGAACTACAAATGTCGGGAATGTCTGAAGAATTCTAATTTCAGAACCAGGACTTAATCCTAAGGTAGAAAGTCTTTGAAGTCTAGGGTGACTCTTAGTAACAAGATACATAATTTTTCCTTCACTTCCACTTTCCATGTCATCAAGAGACACAATTATAGGCTCCAATACTTTTGATACGTTCTTACAACATTTTCCTTCAGGTATTTCGAAACCATGTGGGCAGACATTTGGGTGTCCGAGAAGAGTACAGATGGAGTCTTCTAAACCTTCAGTTATTGTGTGCTCTAATCTGCATGCAGGTTCTTCTATCTCATCTATTGTCATCTGGAGTATGTCCTTTAGTAATCTTTCAGTTAATCTATGGCGCCTAATTATCTTTTTACCTATTTCCTCACCCTTTTTCTCAAACTTGATCTTGTCTTCTTCGAGTTTGATATAACCCTCTTTTTCAAGATTTTCTAGAACTGATTTCGGAGATAATTCTCCAGAAATTTGAGAATAATTACATCTAGATTTTATACCTTTGATAAAAGTTTCAATTAATTGATCATTTTGCTCTCTAAGTGTCCATATATATTCCAATGATTCCTCAATAATCTCTTCCAACATAAAATCCCTCTAAAACATAATTCCAGAATATTTAAGGAATATATTTGTTATTCCTCCAATTATTATAGCATATGACAAAACAAAGATGAATATCACCATAGCTATCTTTAATCCCCTCTCTTTTATTATAACAAAAAGATTTGCAATACATGGAACGAACAATGTGATTACTATTAAGCTAACAACTGTCTGTATATTTGACATTATTCCTAGGTTTTGTAACTGAAATAAGCCAGCGGCCCCATAATCTCTCCTAAAGAAACCCATTAAAAATGCCCTTGCTGCTTCTCTAGGGAGTTCAAGAATTCCCACAACAAAAGGAGAGAATATATCTTCTATTACTCCCAATATCTTAAACTCGTTCAAAAAGAAAAGAGATAGTGTCCCCAGTATAAATATTGGAATTACATCTTTTGCATACCACTCAAGTCTCATAGCAGTTTTATATAATATGTTTGATAGTTTTGGCACTCTAAGCGGGGGCAATTCCATTATGAAATCAGAAGATTCACCTCTAATTATTTTTGAAGACAAAGACCCTACAATAATAAGTTGTAATATGACTACAGAAAATATAAATAATAATGCCTTGAATGAAAGTGCTGATGCCATTGAAAAAACAACGGCTATCTGAGCTGAACATGGCACACCAAGGGCTAGTAATAATGTCGCTATTATCCTCTCTTTTTTTGTATCTAGTGTTCTAACTGTAATTGTGGCCATTGTAACACAGCCACAGCCTAGTATTAAAGGTAATATAGCCTTCCCATTCAATCCAAGAACTTTCAATGGTTTGTTTCCCATTACAGCTAGCCTTGGAAAATATCCAGAATCTTCTAATAAACCAAATGCTATGAAGAATGTTAGAACAATTGGAAAGATTATGGCGATTGCATAAGTTAAAGCCATAGTGATTATACCGAATTCGCCTACAAATAATCTATTAATAAAATCATTTTGGATATACCGATCAAAAATTATTTTGAAGAGAGGATTCAATATATCTCCAAAAAGCTTCTCTTCTAGGAATTCTACCAATACTTGTGCACCAAGAAATCCAACAAATTCGTATAGTAATAAGACAATCCCTAAAAATATCGGAATACCTGTAACTGGATTCAAAGTTAGATTACTGAGTCTTTCAGAAAGTTGTGTTTTAAAAATCTTCTCTTCTTTCCTAACTTTCTTTAGGATATTAAGGGTTTCTGCTCTTCTCCTTTCTCTCAAATAATAAAATAATGGAACTGAAATAGATTCCTTTTCTTTTTTTATAATTTCACTTATCTCATTAATTTTATTTTTATCATCCAAAAATTTACTAGCAAAAGATTCGTCAGATAATGCCATTACTGCTTTTCCCCTTGTGCCAAGTAAAACTGTTAGTTTTTGAACTGCACCCTCCAATTTTCCATAATTAATCTTAATATTAGAAGTAGAAGATTTTAGGATTAATCTTTTCATTTTAGATATGCCTTTTCCTTCTACGGCTACCGTTTCAACTACAGGGACACCAAGTATCTTTGAAAGTTTTTCTATATCTATTACGATTCCTTTTCTTCTGGCTTCATCCACCATATTTAAAACGAGTGTAAAAGGTAGCCCTAGTTCAGACAATTCCGAGGATATCATTAAACCTCTCTGAAGATTTTTTTCATCGGCAACTTGTATCACTGAATCTATATCCCCCGATACTAAGACATCTCTTGTTACTTCCTCATCTTCTGACATGGGGATTATACTGTTAGAACCAGGAGTATCTATTATCTCGACTTTTTTAATACCTAAAAATCCCTTTCCTCGTGATAATTCAACTGTTGTGCCCGGGTAGTTAGAAACTGTTACATACTTACCAGTGAGGTGCGAAAATATTACACTTTTACCTACATTTGGACTTCCAACAAGGGCAATCTTTTTCTCCAACTATTACCGCCTCACGCAATCTTTACATTCTTTTTCAGATGAACATTTTGGAATTTCTTTTCCACATGGACACCTTTCAGGACCACCGAGCAGTCTGCATAAAGCATCGGTGATCTCATCAGAAACACAATGTTCCATTTTACACGCTTCGTCATGAATAATATCTGGGTTAATATGCAAGTAATCCTTTAGAAATACTTCAATTATCCTATGTTTTCTTTTAATTTTAGTAGCTATCTTAAACCCTTTATTTGTTAATTTAACGCCTTTATAAGGTTCATAAATTATTAACTCGTTTTTACTTAATCTTTGGATAACTTCAGTCACACTTGATGGGGAAACTTTTAGAAGTTGAGAAAGATCATTAGTCTTGGCCAAATCTTTTTCATTTATTATATCTAGTATAGCTTCTAAATATTCTTCAACGTCTTGAGTGGGCATGTTACCATTAATATTTAGGTCACCCTCAATTTATAAATGTTTTGGTGGCCCGAAAAATAGTTTTATAATTATTTATCTATCAAAATAGAATAATTATCTTTTGGAGGGATAACATTTTTTAATAGATTATGCGCCTTTGTATCTGGCCTAACAACTAGGACCCTCATAATATCTTCGGGGGTATCAAGATCATAGAATAGAGTATCGGAATTATATACTTTGAATGGAACCCCCATTTTTTCAAATTCTGATAGATGTTTATTAAAACTATTTTCTCCAAATTGAATTTTAAAACAACTATTCAAAGGAATTAATAGGGCAGAAGTACCGCCCCTCGAAGATGGAGATATCGCCCCATATTTTTCCTTTGAAATAGAAAGAATACTCTCAATATCAACCTCATTTATGAATGGTAGATCCAAGGGCAAAATAAGAATTGATTCATATTTTTCTCTTAGTGAACTAATGCCCCTTTCTAATGCTCCGTTCAAATCATTTTCGTCCTCAAATAAGAAATTTACTTGTAGTTTCTGTGGCAATAGATCAATATTTTCTTTCTTAGTGAGAAGATATATCTCAATTTCGGGGTATTTCTTAAGAAGATATATTATATCCTCTAAAAGGGCTATTACAAGACTTTTCTTATTTTCTCCAAGGACATCATTAAGCCTAGATTTTGAATAATTAACATATTTCAAAGGTAGTAATATTGGTAAGGTCATTAAGTTTCCATCCTTTTTAACACAAATTTTGAAAGATTAATTCTATCTTTTTTTGTTTTCATCAGCGTATTAGTATTAAATACTTCAATTCCAAGTTCATTTTTTATCTTGTTCTCTAAATCTGCTTCAAGACTATCGATTACAAAGATGTCAATTATATCCTGATAATATTTTGCTATTCCATAAGAATTTACTTCAAAATCTGAATATTTCATCATTTGAACTAGAGGTCCTTTGATTGCTTTTCCTCTAATAAGTGGGGAAATGCCAATGACATTTTTTTCCTTTAAAATATTTCTGACTTTTTTTAAAGACAAGATAGTACCTATACTGACAAAGGGATTAGATGGAGGCAGTATTACCCAATCTGAATTATCAAGCGAGTCGAGGAAAGCTTGTGAAGGTTTAGCTTTATCTATACCTTTGTAAATAATATTTTTTATTTTACCTTCAGGTCTTTTTATATAATATTCTTCGAAGTGAATTGATTTTGTTTCTAATTCAATAAAAGTTTGGAAGAAATCATCAGACATTGGTATTAGAGGAATATTGAGTCCGAATCTTCTACATAGTTCTGATGTTGTTTCTGTCAGCGTTTTCCCACTTTTTAGGAGTTGAGTTCTTTGGATATGAACTGCTAGGTCTTTATCACCTATTAGAATCCAATCTTCATACCCTAGGGATTTCAAATATTTCTGACAATTGAATGTATCATTCTTTATTCCCCAACCCTTTTTTTTATCGATTACGCCAGAAAGGGTATACATTATAGTGTCAACATCCGGAGACACATGAAGCCCATAAATTTCTATATCATCTCCAGTATTTGCAATTATAGAAAAATCATTTTTCAGATAAGACAATCCATCGACAAATTTTGCCCCTCCGCCACCACCAGAAAGAACGGTTATCATATTACCACTCATTATAATGCACCACTTCATTCACATTATTCCTAGTTGGTTTTTTGGGATCTTCATCGGGAATACCAATTATAAGAATCTCTTGTGGCATAATATGTTCAGGTATACCAAGAACTTCCCTGACATCATCAGGGCAAAAGAGTGGTGCACACAACCATAGTACACCATACCCTTTTTCTGTTGCTCTAAGTAACAGGTTTTCGGACGCTAAAGCTACACTTTGAATGCCCATGATAAATTCAGCTTTGTCCCTTCCATCTCCATAATTCTCAACTTTAGATGTGTCAAAACAGGGGATTATAATAAAAGGTGCTTTGTTTATTCGATCTTTTGAAGTACTAACTTTAGCATTTATTTCAGATATGGGCCTACCATCTTTTTCCAAGTTATTAATCCAAGTACTCGCCATCTTTGAAGATAATTTTTCTTTTGTTTCTTGATCGTCTATTAATATAAATTCCCATGGCTGAAAATTATGAGCTGACGGTGCCTCTATTGCGGCTTCGATTAAGGGAATTACATGATGTATTTCAATTTTAATATTTTTGAATTTCCTTATAGTTTTTCTTTTAACAATTGGATTCACATTATCCTACCTTATCTATTTGAAATATTTTCTAACTTCTTCAGCTACGACCCCGCCTAATGCAATCAACGCAATTAAATTTGGAATTGCCATAAGACCATTAAACATATCTGAAATATTCCATACAATGTCAACGTAGGTTACTGAACCGAAGAATACTGTAAAGAGAAAGACTATTTTGTATATGTATTTTTTAGTTACACCAAAGAGGTACTCAAAACATTTCTCCCCATAGTAAGACCAACCGAGTATTGTGGAATACCCAAAAAGAGCAGAACAAATTACTATAACAATCGATCCTGCTACACCAAGTGTCTCACCAAATGCAGCACTTGTAAGGGCTGAGGACGTTAATGCCCCACCCCATATATCAAGATTACTTTCAAGAATTACAAATGCAGTCATTGAACATATTATAATGGTATCAATAAAAACTTCCACGATTGCAAGAGTCCCCTGTTTAACAGGATGTGGTGTCTTAGCAGCTGAGTGGGCTATCGGAGCACTTCCAAGTCCGGCTTCATTAGAAAATACTCCCCTTGCAATTCCAAATCTGATAGCTCTTGAAACTGCAAATCCAGCGACGCCGCCTGTAAACGCTGTTGGAGAAAATGCATACCCCAGCACTAAAGCAAAAACATGTGGAATCCTATCTGCATGCATTATTATAATAATTAATGAAGCTACAACATAAAGTAAACTCATAATAGGAACAAGAAATGAAGTAACTTCACCTATTCTCTTAATACCTCCAAATATCACAAGTGCAGTAATCGCTACTAGTATTATACCCAATGCTGCAGAGGCAGTAAATACCTCACCAAATATCGGTAATCTAAAGGAACTACCCTTACCAAGAGTAGATATGATCGCTAAGACAACTGAGTTAGCTTGTGCCATGCTTCCAATTCCAAATGAAGCAATTACCCCAAAGGCAGAAAATAGTATAGCCAATGATTTTGCATTTATATTATATCTTTCTTTGAATCCTTTCTGGATATAATACATTGGGCCCCCAGATATTTCACCATTTTCGTTTTCTACCCTATATTTAACACCCAAAACAACTTCTGAGAATTTTGTAGCCATGCCAACTATGGAAGTAACCCACATCCAGAAAAGTGCACCAGGGCCCCCCATAACGATAGCTGTGGCAACGCCTGCAATATTTCCAGTCCCTACAGTTGCGGATAGAGCTGTTGTTAGTGCTTGGAAAGAGGGGATATCACCTTTAGCATCTTCTTTTTTGAAAGCACTTTCTACCATATTTTTTAGAGATAATACAAGTCTCCTAAATTGGATTCCTCTTAAGATTACAGTAAGGTATAACCCAGTTCCAACGAGAAAGACTAACATGAAAGGGCCCCAGATGAAAGAATCCAAAGCACCAACAAAATCTGCAAGCACATCAAATAAACTCATAGTAATCAGAGAGACTAAAATAAAAGTTATTTAAATATTTATCCAAAATAGTGGGCCCACTGAGATTCGAACTCAGGACCTCCGCCGTGTAAAGGCGACGTCATGACCAACTAGACCATGGGCCCGCAAATAATCGTGTTTTGATTAATTTATAAGCCTTATGATTTTTTTCCAGTCATTGAATCTATGTCAATACGGATAAGAGAAACTTTTTCTAGTTCATCCAATTCATATTCAAATTTATTTGGAGAATAATGCGCCATGATTATGTCCAATGCTTCTTTTTTTTGATTTGTATCCTCGATAAAAAAAGCCCTCCCAAATCCAATTACGCTCTCATAATCCATAGAAAATCCACAAGCCCTATGTGATTCAATAAGTGCATAATCTAAGTCAACTTCAAAAGCTACTTTATTATTCTTTTTCAATATATCAATTTTAATTCCTTTTTTGGATGAATGGAGATAGATATGATTATCTTTATAACCAAAATTTAAGGGCACTACGTAAGGATTATTATTTTCACATAAGCCTAATCTAAGTACTTTTGCTTTATTGAATATCTCTTCTATTAATTTAATTTCTTTTATCTCCCGTTCTTTCCTATTCATAATAATATTTTATTATTCTAATATTTATTATTAATCAAAGATGAAAGAAGAAAAATCAGAAACAGTTAAATAGAATAAAATATATAATTAGAATATGCCGTTTGAAAATTTAAATAACATAAAAGAGCGGGAAATCTTCCCAGGATATAAAGCTAAATTTATACATTCAGAAAACATGACATTTGCATATTGGACGATTGAAGAAGGTTCTTCTTTCCCCGAACATTTCCATCTCCACGAACAGGTTCTTAGCATGCTTGAAGGAACCTTAGAGATAAAAGTTGGAAGAGAAACTAAAATACTCAAAAAAGGCGATATAGCAATAATACCCCCAAATATGCCACACTCTGGAAAGGCAATTAAAAAGGTCAATGCAATAGATGTCTTTTACCCAGTAAGACAAGATTATGTCTAAGCACTTTTGCTAAAAATAGATAGTCTAGCAATGCTTATATATTGATTATTATAGTCCACCATGTGATTTCGGCTATTATTCTTCTTATAGTCTTTACATTTATCGCAGTAAGGCAGATAGGTAAAATAAAATTAGAGATATGGCAAGTAATGACACTGGGTGCATTAGGGTGTCTTTTGACCGGAGAAATATCTGCCTTTGATGCAGTTAAATCAGTTAATCTAGATGTCATTATATTCTTATTTGGCATGTTTGTTGTTGGTGTTGGGCTTGAAGAAAGTGGATACCTGTCCCATCTGTCTTATAAGATTTTTAAACGGGCAAAATCCCAAGATGAACTTCTAATTTTAATACTATTTATCATAGGTTTTGCTTCTGCATTTCTTATGAATGATACGCTAGCAATAATTGGAACTCCAGTAGTACTTCACTTAAGCAAAAAACATAATACCTCTGGAAAACTTTTACTTCTTACCCTAGCATTTGCGGTAACTATCGGAAGTGTAATGAGTCCTATCGGAAATCCCCAAAATTTGCTTATAGCGCTAGAAGGTAACATCCACAATCCCTTCATATTATTCTTTAAACTTCTTTTGATCCCAACTGTTATCAATCTAATAGTTGCATATTTTGTTTTAAAATTATTCTATAAAGATAAATTTCACAATAATTCTTTGAATCATTCACAAGAACCAATTATGAGTAAAAGTCTTGCAAAATTATCTAAGATTTCTCTTTATATTATCATAATAATGGTGATCCTAAAAATAAGCATAGTCACTGCAGGAATCAATTTCGATTTCAGATTAACTTATATTGCACTAGTTGCATCACTGCCGATATTGATTTTTTCAGAGAAGAGGTTTGAAGTGTTAAAGAATGTTGACTGGAAGACCCTTTTATTTTTCGTTTCTATGTTTATTTTAATGCAAAGTTTTTGGAACAGTGGCCTTATTCAAGGACTGATTAATAATATGAATATTAATATAACAAACATGCTAATGATCTTTGTTGTAAGCATAGTTCTTAGCCAATTTATTTCAAATGTTCCACTTGTTGCTTTGTACTTGCCTATGTTACTTGAAGCAGGTGCTTCTTCTAAAGAGATGGTTGCACTAGCTGCCGGGAGCACCATAGCCGGAAATCTTTTTATTTTGGGTGCGGCGAGCAATGTTATTATAATACAAAACGCTGAAAAGAAATCAAATGAAACAATAACTTTCCTAGAGTTTGCTAAAGTCGGCATACCTCTAACAGTACTAAACACAATAGTTTACTATGTATACCTCTCTTTAGCCTAGTTATTTAGATTTGCATTTAACTAATCCATGTTTTTGGAAATACTTCTGATGGTATTCTTCAGCTTTGTAAAATACTGTTGATGGAATTATCTCTGTCACTATTTTTCTTGAAAATCTTTTGGATTTTTCTAGTTTATCTTTTATATAAATCGCCATATTTTTCTGTTCTTCGCTATGATAGAATACGATTGATCTATACTGGTTCCCTATATCTGGGCCTTGCCTGTTTAGAGTTGTTGGGTCATGAATACTCCAAAATAATTCTAAAAGTTTTTCATAAGTAATTAATTCGGGATTAAATTCAATCAATACGGATTCGGCATGCCCAGTTTTATCGGTACACACTTCTTCATAAGTAGGGTTTTTGGTATTCCCTCCAGAGTAACCAACTGTTGTTGATATAACTCCTTCAACTTGACAGAATGCTGATTCAACACCCCAGAAACATCCCGCTGCAAAAGTAGCTTTTTCAATATTGCCCATGTTCAATAATCAGAATAGAATCTTATAATTCTAATTACTATAACTAAAAAATAATAGGCAAGTATTTTTTATATTTAAAAGTATAAAAATAAATTATTAAAAAATTTTAGTATACTTCGCATTGTCTTTCAAAGTATGCTTTTTCATGATTGCATGATGGGCATTGCTCTGGTGCTTCATTTCCTTCATATATGTACCCGCATTTTCTGCATACCCATACAACTTTTTCTTTCTTTTTGAAAATGGTTCCAGCTTCTAATTCTTTTAACAATTTTTTGTATCTTCCTTCATGGTGCTTTTCAGCAACTGCTATTGCCCTTAATCTTTCTGTAACTTCCTTGAAACCTTCCTTCTCTGCAGTGTTTGCAAAATCTGGATACATCTTAGTATATTCATAGTTCTCTCCTTCGATGGCTCCCCTAATGTTATCAATAGTATTGCTTAGTATTAGCGGTGCTTCAGCTTCTACTTTAATCTCTTTTGGATTTCCATCTGCTTTTTTAATATCATTTATTAGTCTAAAAAGCCATTTAGCATGCTCTCTTTCATTGTCTGCAGTTATTAAGAATATTTCAGAAATTTCGTCATAGCCCTCTTTCTGTGCTATTTTTGAATAAATGGTGTATCTGTTTCTTGCCATGCTTTCTCCAATAAATGCTTTAGTCAGATTTTCTATTGTTTTACTCATAATATCACTCCTAGTATTCAAATCAATTTTATTATTAAAACTTGTCCTTATTTTTGATAAATTAACGTATTAGAATGATTGTTATATAATACAATCTTTTTAGAAAAGTTATTTAAATTTATATTATAATTAATTGCAAGGTGTTTTTTAATGATGCCACTTGATGGGATTAAAATATTAGATTTTACAGGTGCTTTATCTGGTCCATACTGCAGCATGCTATTGGGGGACATGGGCGCAGATATAATTAAAATTGAAAGGCCAAAGAGAGGAGACGACTCTAGGGGGTGGGGGCCACCTTATATCTCTGAAAATCTTAGTACCTATTTTGCAAGCATTAATAGAAATAAAAAGAGTTTATCATTAAATATCAAAGAAACAGAAGCAAAGGAAATTGTAAAAAAATTAATTAGAAATTCTGATGTTTTACTTGAGAATTTCAGGCCTGGGACAATGGACAAATTAGGTTTGGGCTATGAAGATATGAAAAAAATAAATGATAAATTGATTTACTGTTCTATTTCGGGGTTTGGGCAAGATGGACCGTATAAATTCAAGCCTGGTTATGACCTTATATTACAGGGGATGGGTGGCCTAATGAGCGAAACTGGAGAGCCTAACGGTGGACCAGTAAAGATTGGTATCGCTGTAACAGATATTTCAGCGGGCATGTTTGCATGTTATGGTATCCTCAGTGCTATCATCGCAAGATCTAAAACAGGAAAAGGTCAATTTATAGATACTTCTATGCTCGATTGCCAAGTTTCATGGCAAACATATTTTGCCACAGGATACCTAGCCGCAGGAAAGATTCCATCAAGGATTGGGAGTGCTCATTCACTTATTTGTCCCTATCAATCTTTTAGAACAAAGGACATTTTTATCAATATAGCAGTAGGCAATGAAGATATGTGGAAAAAATTCTGCGAGGTATTGGGTCTAGATATAGCAAGCGATGAACGATTTTCAGATAACGGTAAACGTTTGAAAAATAGAGATGAACTTGTAAAAATCATAGAAAATATACTTATTACAAAACCAGGCGATGAGTGGCTAATTCTGTTAGAAAAGGCTGGAATTCCGTCTGGACCAATTTACACAATTGATCGACTATTAAATGACCCTCAAGTAATTCATCGAAAAATGATTGAAGAAGTAAATAATCCCTTATATGGCGATATCAAAATTCCTGGGTTACCTGTCAAGTTATCTGAAACAAAAGGAACTATCAGATTACCACCGCCAGTATTAGGACAGCATACTGAAGAGATTTTAATAGGGTTAGGCTACAAAGAAGAACAAATAAAGTCCATGAAAGAAAAGGAAATTATTTAACATACTCTTGGAACAGGGTCTGCTATTGGTGGATCAAGTATCCTTTTTCCACCTATTACAGTTTCAAGAATAACTTTTTCTCCTTTTTTTACTTCGCCTATTATCGCTGCATTTTTCCCGTAACGATTTTTCTTTAAGGAATCAAGGACGTTGTCGGCATCCTCTCTTGCCACAGAAATCAAAACCTTGCCTTCACATGCGATTTCCATAAAATTGAGGCCTAAAATATCACATATGGCGACAACTTCTTCCCTTACAGGTATTTTTTCTTCTTTGATCTCGATACGAACATTAGATTTTTTTGAAAACTCATTCAATGCATTTGCTATCCCACCTCTTGTTGGATCTTTCATCGCATGAACATTAAATGGTAGTATACTTGCTATCATCTTATTTAAAGGTGCAACATCTGATTTTATATTAGATAAAAATGGTATATCTTCTCTTACAGAAAGTAAAGAAGCGCCGTGATCCCCTACTGTTCCAGAAACAATAATCAAGTCGCCTTCCTTGAGGCATTTGTCTGCTAGTAATTTTTTCGTATATCCAACGCCGGATGTATTAATGAAAAGGTCATTTCCTGCAACTTTTGTGTCTCCGGTAATTAAAGGAACTCCAGCTTCCTTCAATGCTTCATCCATAGATTTTATTATTTTTCTAAAGTTATCTGTTGGGAATCCTTCTGGGATTATTACTCCCGAAGATAAAGCTAAAGGTGTTGCCCCCATAACAGAGAGATCATTAATTGTTCCAGAAACAGAAAGTTTTCCTATGTCTCCCCCTGGAAAGAATAGAGGTGTAACTGTATGTGAATCTGTAGTAAACACTATATGTCCATCGTTAAAAGGTATTGTTCCAGAATCGTCCATGTCTGAAAGGCCTAGACCTCCCTTGACTGAATTGAGAGAGAATCCTTCAACATAGAGAGATTCAATCATAGATTCCATCATCTCTCCGCCCCCTCCGTGCTCAGATTTGATTATATCGGATTTAAACTCCCCCATAAGAGATTATTGCATAGGAAAACTTTATAAACATTGTTAGGCCTTTTAGGCGATATAAAGGTGATTATTTGTCAATTTGGCAGGCTAGATCAAAAAGAAAATTTACTGGTGGAAGATTTAAACAGGCCAGAAAAAAATTAAAGAGAGAACTTGGAAGAGAAGCAACTTTTACAGCTATTGGAGAAATTACCAAGAAGAAAGTAAGAGGCATGGGCGGAACTGAAAAATTAAAATTAATGAAAACTGATTACTCAAATATACTCACAAAAGAAGGATACAAAAAAGCAAAGATTCTTAGCGTCGTTGATAACCCAGCAAACAGACACTTTGTTAGAAGAAGCATTATTACAAAAGGCGCAATAATAAACACTGACGCAGGCAAAGCAAGAGTTACTTCCAGACCAGGACAAGACGGAGTAATTAACGCCGTTTTAATTGAATAATTTTATTTTAAACAATTATTTAAGGTCTTTTTTAGAAAAGTTTAAATAAGACTTCTTATTAATAGATATAAGTTTTATTTTTGCCTTTTTGGCAATTAAGGAGGTATATTATGAGAGAACCAGAAGAACTTCCTCTTGCCCCGCTTGAAAGATTACTTAGAAAAGAGGGAGCAGAAAGAGTTTCAGAAGATGCGTGTAAGGTTTTGGGCGTTGCCCTTGAAGATTATTCAAGAATAATAGCAAGGAAAGCGAAAGATTACTCTGCCCATGCTAAAAGGAAGACTATAAAGGCAGAGGACATAGAACTTGCACTAAGAGATCTAAATATTTAATTTTTTTCTTTGATAGATAGAAAATTTTATATTGCATACTGTTTCCCAATTGGTGAGGTAAATGGAAAAAAAAATTAAAAAATGCTCATATTGTCAGACGGATTTTGATATAAAAGACAAAAATCGTATAGTTTTAGAACTATGGAAGGATAAAAAACACCTCACAAGACTTTACTTTTGCAGTAAGAACTGTTTTGTTTCTTTCTTGAAAGAGAAAAAAGTCATATGAGTGCTTATATGTCAAAAGATACACTAAAAAATTTGAGAAGATCCATTTTAGAACAAAAATATAGATTTGATCTCGGTAGACAATTCCTTGTTTATGTTAATTTTGCACTTCTAATAATTGCAGCATCAGATAAAATTAAACTTGTAATTAATCTATCAACAACTGAACTTCTGATGGTACTAGTTCCTTTATCGTTTATAGCTACTTACCTCTTGGGATACGTCCTTGATAAATTTGTAAAGTTTCCACAGGCTTCACAGATGGTAGAGGCAAAAAGAAGCCCTTATACGTTAATGACACAAGAAAAACTTGATAAAATTCTGGAAAAACTTGATAAAATATAGGATAAATTTATATTTAGGTAGTTAATAAAATATATTAAAGGGGATTATATGGGTAAAATCGCAGCAACTAGATTAAGAGATAAGATGATAGTAACAGAACAGGGGCATGAGATAGGAACCCTTTTCGATATGGTCATTAATGAAGATACGGGAGAGCTCATAGCATTGGTAGTAGAACCTACAACTGATGTTATTCTTGACAACATGATTACCGATAAAGAGAATTTAGTCCTTGTTCCTTTTAGTGCTGTTAGGGCAGTAAAAGACTTCATAATTGTTGATGTCAGAAGAATTCCAAAGAAAAGTGAAAGAGTGGGAATGTTTGCAAAAGTTCCCGAATAAATTAATTTTTTATCTTCTTTTCTATTATACTATTTGAATATCTTCTTATCAATAAATATGCAAAGAAGAAGATAATTGAACCTATTAGTGACCCAGTATAATCATTTTTTCTAAATAGTAAGTATTCCAATAATACAAAAGATACAAGATAAATAATTGCAAGAAAAAATGCAGATACGATAGGATTATGCTCATTAAGATTCATGTGCAATATTTTATTGTCAACTTTATATTTTTAGCCTTTAACTGATTAGATAATCTTTTATTTATATTGGAATAATTTTTTCCATGAAACTTCTAGGGTTTATTGGCGGCATGAACTGGCAATCAACTGTAGAATATTACAAGACTATCAACAAACTTGTTAGTGAACGACTTGGGAAAAACTACTCCGCTAAGATAATACTCTATTCAGTTAATTTTGAGGAGATACTGGAACTTGAAATGCAAAATGACTGGAGAGCTGTAACTGATAAAATGATAGAAATATCAAATAGTTTAGAAATGGCTGGTGCTGAAGCCTTAGTGATATGCTCCAATACTATGCATTTGATAGCAGAAGATTTAGAAAAGAATTCTAGTATACCCATAATCAGCGTCATCGATGCAACTGCCGAATCATTAAAAAATAATAATATTAAATTTATTGGACTTCTAGGAACAAAATTTACTATGGCAGGAGAGTTCTACAAGAAGGCGCTTACTGAAAAACACGGACTAAATGTTTCAATACCGAATTCTGAAGATATCGAGGTAATCAATGATATAATCTATAAGGAATTGGCATATGGCATAATAAATCCTTCATCTAAAAAAGAACTTTTGAGGATAATAAACAATCTTATATCTCAAGGCGTTCAAGGTATTATATTAGGATGTACGGAACTCCCCCTGATAATTCAGAAAGAAGATATACAAGTTCCATTGTTCGATACTTTAGAAACACATATGAAAGCAGCTTTAGAATATTCTTTAACTGACAATAAATAAAAAAATATATTAAGGGATTAAGAAAAAAATAAATAGAGGACGAGAAGATGCAAAAGAAAAAAATTAAAGAGGCCCAATTAAAAAAGGAAAAACGCAGATCAGAATCAATTAATATGCTTATTGGTACGGGTATTGGTATGGTCTTTGGTATGATTTTCAAGAATATAATACTTGGAGTTATAGTAGCAATAGTAATAGTAACAGTTTTAGAGATAGGTACGGATAATAAAAAATAGTTTTAAACAAGTTTTTTTTGATTTTGAGAATCTTTTATATTTTTTAATGTTTTCCATTCTAACCTTACGTAACTCGGGAAACTATTATTTCTTTTATAATATTCCTCAAGAAATCTTCTAGTTGTTGGATCACTTGGATAGCCGCTGCCTATTGGAGATCCAACTTCTTCTTCAATTTTTTTTAATAGTTCATCCCTTTTTACTTTAGCAAGTATTGATGCGGCTGCAACTATTGGATACTTATCTTCGGCTTTGTGTGATGCTATTACTTCACTTTCAGGGTAATGATCAAAAATTCCTTCCTTGATATTATCAGAAAATCTCATTTCGTTAACATCACAAGAATCACAGATAATTCTTTTTAATGGAACCTTCAATCCAATAATAGCATCAATGAAGGCCTTTACCTCAATTTCATTTAGGGTCTGTTTTTTCATTTCTATGTTCAGATATTCTGGATTCAATATTCTAAAATAATGACTGCCCGAAAGCTCCAATATCTCGGAGAATAGTTTTGTTCTTTTTTTAGGAGTTAGTTTTTTTGAATCTTTGACTCCCAGTGATTCAATGTCCTCGATTTTTTCTTCAATTATAGAAAAAGAAGCAACGACAAGTGGACCTATAACTGGACCCCTCCCTGCTTCGTCCACCCCACAAATATGCATTATGTTATACCTCCGCAGAGATTAAAGCGTGCCTTACAGCTTTAACACCAGAAAGTCCTTTTAACTCAGACAAAAACTCCTTAACTTCTTTTGTGTCACCTTTTAGAATGAATATCTCAAGGCAATTCTTTTCATCAAGATGAGTATGAAGAGTTGTTTCAACAAGATTTTCATATTTGTGATGGATAGTGTTTAATGGGCTTTCCGATTTCTTACTTGATATAACCATTCCAGTAACTACCAATGGACCTTTACCTTCTTCCCATACCTCAGTTGTCACATATTCTCTCAATGCTTCTCTAAATATTTCCGATCTAGTTGAGAATCCTTTAACTGTCAAGAGCTTATCCAACTTATCAAGTAATTCATCATTTATCGATATACTAATAACAGACATTTTATCACTTCTAATTATTATGATTTTGTTATTAATGATTTTATTCCTAATAAACTGAGATATGTTACACCTGAAACTAAAACTATTGTAGCTCCAGATGGTTGATCAAGTAAGAAAGATAATCCTATCCCAAGGATCATGTATATTACACCAATAATAAGTGAGATCGCGATCATCTTTTTTAACGTGTTTGTGAACAGGCTAGCTGTTGCAGCAGGGAGCGTAAGTAATGCCATTGCCAATATTATACCAACGACGCTTACTAGAACTACTACAGTCAAAGCAACTAGCGATAATAATATGATATAAGTCTTCATAACAGGCACATTAGTTACTTCTGAGAATTCTTCGTCAAATGAGAATGCTAAAAATTCATTGTACCTAGTAAAGACAATAATCCCAATAATAATGTTAAGGGAGAACATAATTAGTATATCCGATCTAGAAACTGTTAAGATATTCCCAAAAAGGTAACTGGATAGATCGGGCACATAACCAGGTGTTTGATATATCATAAATATCCCAAATGCCATGCCAATTGCCCACATTGCTCCTATTAGTGTGTCTTCACGCTGATATGCTTTTTTTGAAATAATACCCAATATAGAGCTTGAAAAAACACTGAAGATTACTGCCATTAGAAGAGGATTAAATCCTAAAAAGAGCCCTAATCCAATCCCGCCAAAAGCAGCATGGGAGATACCCCCTGAAATAAAAACTAACCTTTTGACTACAACATATGAACCGATTATCCCACAAGCTACGGCTGCCAGAACTCCTGCCATTAATGAATTTTGGAAAAAGGCATATTCAAAGACCATCAATCATCATGCTCCTTAAGGACCCTATGTGGGATTCCATGACCTATAAGTTCTATCGGGCATCCATACAATTTCTCAAAAACTTTTGGAGGAATATTTTTCTCCCCATGGTAATGAAGTGTCTTATTAATACATGCAATTGTCTTTACTTGTGAAGATATAGCCCCAGTATCATGGGTAACTAAGATTATGGCCATCTTTTCCGATAATTCTTGAAGAAAATCATAGAAATCTGTTTCTGCCTGTACATCAATGTTTGACGTTGGTTCATCTAAAAGAAGTAATTTAGGATCTGTTGATAGGGCTCTAGCTATTAATACCCTTTGAAGTTGCCCCCCTGAAAGTTTTCCAATTTGAATTTTTCTAAGATTACTTATCCCCATTATATCCATTACTTTATCTGAAATGATTCTATCATTTTTTGAATATCTCCTTAGGAAATCAGTATGGCTTATCCTACCACTTAGTATCACTTCTTCAACGTTAATCGGGAAGTTCCTGTCAACTAAGGTGTATTGCGGAACGTAACCTACGTATTTTCTACCTTCATTTGGTGGTTTATCAAAAAGAAGTATATTCCCTTCAGTTGGTTTTAGAAGCCCAAGTATAAGTTTTAATAAGGTCGACTTACCGCCACCATTTGGCCCTATTATACCAAGAAAATCTTTATCGAAAACATTTAGATTAATATCTTCCAATACCCTATGATCCCCATAGTCAAAAGACACATTTTCTAATCGAATTATTTCTTTTTTCATTTTATTACTGCTTCTTTATTTTGTTTGCTGTAATCTTAAGATTTTCTATATAATTTGGGGCTAACGCATCGATAACCTCTGTTTTGCCACCAATCTCATTGATCAATATTTCTGCAGCTTTACTGCTAAATCCAGGTGCGATAAATATTGTTTTGATATTATTTGCCTTTGCTTCTTCTATTGAATTGGATAAAGACTGTAAAGTAGGCTCCTTTCCTTCAATTTCTATGGCAATTTGTGTTAAATTATAATCTCTTGAGAAATAACCCCATGATGGATGGAATATCATAAATGATCTATTCTCCATGCCACTTAATTCATTTTCAATATACCTATCTGCATCATCTATTTTCTTTAGATAATTATTCATGTTCTCTTGGTAGTACGCCTTGTTATTCGGATCAATAACAACTAATCCATCATAGATATTTTGTACCATTATCTTTCCATTCTTTAATGAAGTCCAGATGTGCGGATCGTTTCCAATTTCTCCTTCGTGGTCATGATCTGAATTTTCAAGTAATGTTATGCCTTTAGAGCAATCAACAACAAGCATGTCCTTATTTAGGTCCTTTATTTTATCCATAGATTTAACTTCAAATTCTATACCCGACCCTACCATTACATACATCTTTGCTTGCGATAGATCCATTAATTGGCTAGGTTTTAAATCAGCATTATGAGGATCGCCCCCTTGTGGAACTATGATTTTGACATTTACTCTATCGCCCCCAACTGCTTCAATCATTTCTTTTTGAGGGGAAACGGTAGCATAGACAATAATCTTGTTGTCCACTTCTTCAGCACCTTGATTTAAACAACCTAAAGAAAATGCAATTATTAGAATTAAGAAAATAGTTAATAAATAATTCTTCATATTTTACCCTAAGCGATTTAATAAATAATATTATTTAAACTTTTCTATAATAAATATTATTAAAGTTAATTATAAATTTTAATAACAAAATAAATCAATCGAAAACTATTAAAAGTGTTAGTTAAACTCAAATTTGATGGCTAATAAATTAGGTTTTTCATCACTAGCATTTTATCAGTTGGATTTGGCAAAAGCCCTAAATTGGGGAGAAAATTATGAATTTGAAGTTTTCGAAATAGTTGCCGAAAATAAACATGCTATAGATGAGGAAACTCTACCAAATATAAAGGATCTATTATCATGCTATAAATTTGATTATACTGTACACGCTCCTTTTTCAGATATTAACATATCAAGTTTGAATAAGAGCATAAGAAAAGAATCTATAAGACAAGTTAAATACGCCATATATGCCGTTAATGAAATTGGAGGAAAGTTACTGACTTTTCATCCTGGTCGACATTCTGCGGCAACAAGTAAATCTAGAGACGACACTAAAAAGATTTTATTTGAATCCCTAAAGGAAATATCGGATTATAATAAAGACTTTGGAGTTAATATTGCCTTAGAGAATATGCCGGACACCTTTATTACAACTATGAGGGTATCTCAAGAAGTTCTAGAAGTCCTAGAAAATGAGAATGTTTCTGGAATAAAGCATACAATGGACGTCGGGCACCTAGAAACTAATAATGTGGATATAGAAGAATACATACACAATCTCAAAGACTACTTAATCCATATACACCTTCACGATAATTTTGGGGAGTTTGATAATCACTTGCCCATTGGAGAGGGGAACATTAACTTTTCTTTGATTTTTAGGGCACTTGAGGATATTAAATATAAGGGAAGGATAATTCTTGAAATGACAAGAAGAGCAGATGTTCTGAAGAGTAGGGATTATTTAATAGAGAGAAAATATTTGTAATTTAGTAGCTGTAAAACTTCACACTCATTTTAGCCATTCTATTATGGAACTCTAATTCAGGTTTTTTTGCCTTTGTTTCAAGGAATACTTTGTCTAAACCAGTCCAAAGACTAAACCATCCTCCAGGTTCAGTAATAATCAACGGTATACTGTATATCAAGCCTTCTTGATTTATCAATAAAGTTGAGATTAAGGAAAACACTATTCCAATTAATAGCCATTTAATCCCGTCCCTCCTTGATTGAACCACTTCTTTCTGCTTCTCTTTAGCCTGATTTACAAAATAATCCTTTAATCTTTTCTTAATTCTATTCTCTTCGGCCTTTACCCTTTTTTTTGTTGGTATTAGAAATCTTAATTCAAGCACTTGAGGCGCATTCCTTTTTTCTCTTGCAGCTTTTTTACATTCAAATAAAAAATCATCAGATAAAGCTCTTTCAGAATATGGTCTTGGATCGAAATCAGAGAACAGGTCATCATAGGAATCCAAAATAAGGCTAATATTAGCTTCTCGTAGAATGGTGTCAGATTCTTTAATTTCGTGTGATTCATCAGGCATTTTACCATATCCTTTAGAATAGAATAGTTATTACTGCTATATAAAGATTATATGTCGAATCTAAGGCAAAATATATTTAAAAACAATCGTTTTATATAAAAATGAAAGGGATTTTGATGTATAAAGTAGTTCTTCTAAGACATGGCGAGAGTACTTGGAATAAAGAAAATAGGTTTACAGGCTGGACGGATGTTGATCTTTCGGAGAGAGGCATCAGTGAAGCAAAAAAGTCTGGAAAAGTTTTACTAGAATCAGGTTATGTTTTTGACATTGCCTACACTTCAGTTTTAAAACGTGCTATAAGGACACTATGGTTAGCTTTGGATGAGATGGATTTAATGTGGATACCAGTAATAAACTCGTGGAGATTAAATGAAAGGCACTATGGGGCATTACAAGGACTGAATAAATCCGAGATGGCAGAAAAATATGGAGAAAAACAGGTTCTAATATGGAGAAGAAGCTACGACATCAGGCCCCCCGCTCTAGAAAAAAGTGATGAGAGGTATCCAGGATTTGACCCTCGTTACAAAGATCTAAATGAAAAAGAACTTCCTCAAAGCGAATGTCTGAAAGATACAGTAGACAGGTTTCTACCATACTGGCATGGCACAATTGCACCGGCAATAAAAAGTGGTAAGAAGGTATTAATAGCTGCGCATGGAAATAGCTTAAGGGCTCTTGTAAAATACCTTGACAATGTATCTGAAGAAGAGATTGTGAGCCTAAACATACCCACTGGAATACCCTTAGTTTATGAGCTAGATAAAGAACTAAAACCTATCAGGCATTATTACCTTGGCGATAAAGAAGAAATTGAAAAGGCAATAAAATCTGTAGCAAATCAAGGAAAGGCTAAAAAATAATTCTATTTTTTCTTTAGTTATTTATTAAGAACAAAATAAATAATTTTCAGCAAATTATACAAAAGATTTATAAATATATTCTATGTTTTATTGCTTGGTACTATGAGTTTAGAGCCAACATCTAGAAATTTTGTCGAAAACGACGCTGTTCTTAGAGTTTGGTGGTGGCGATACTAAGCGACCTTACTTTTAGGTTTCGCTTCCTCATAGGAATTTAATTAGTTTGTTGGATAACTAGATTTTTCTATAAGTTTTAGTTAGTTAAATTATATCTAGATTTTAAAAAATATTAAAGGAGGATAAACATGGAAAAAACCAAAATATTGTTGGATGAAAACGAAATGCCAAAAAAATGGTATAATATACAGGCAGATTTACCAAAACCTCTGCCAGCAGTATACAGCCCTAGAACAATGCAGAAGGCAACATTGGAAGAGCTTTCAGTAATCTTTCCAATGGAAATATTGAAACAGGAGGTATCCCAAGAGAGATGGATCAACATCCCACAAGAGATACGTGATATTTATGCAATTTGGAGACCTTCTCCCCTTTACAGAGCACTAAGATTAGAAAAGGCACTTGGTACGCCTGCAAAGATTTACTATAAATGGGAAGGCACATCTCCTGCTGGGAGCCATAAACCAAACACAGCTGTAGCGCAAGCATATTACAATATGAAAGAAGGTACACAAACAATCACGACTGAAACAGGTGCAGGTCAGTGGGGATCTGCATTGAGCTATGCAACGAGCTTATTCGATATAACATGCAGAGTTTACATGGTAAGAGTTAGTTATGAACAGAAACCTTACAGGAGAAACCTCATTCATTTATGGGGAGCAGAAGTATTCCCAAGCCCGAGTAACAAGACAAATGCAGGAAGATCTATATTAAAAGAAAATCCAGAACACCCTGGAAGTCTAGGGATAGCCATATCAGAAGCTGTAGAAGATGCTGCAACTCATGAGGATACAAAATATTCGTTAGGTAGTGTCTTAAACCACGTCTGTATGCACCAGACAGTATTGGGTCTCGAATCAAAAGAACAACTGAAGATGGAAGACAGATACCCTGATATAGTAATTGGGTGTGTAGGCGGGGGTTCAAACTTTGCCGGCATTTCATTCCCATTCTTACATGACAAACTAAAGGGAGACAAAAAAGATCTAAGGGTAATTGCTGTTGAGCCACAATCATGCCCCAGCCTTACAAAAGGTGTGTATGCATATGATTACGGAGACTCTACAAAGTTAGGCCCAATTGCAAAGATGTACACTCTTGGTCACGATTTCATCCCACCAGGCATTCATGCTGGAGGATTGAGATACCACGGTGCATCACCAATAGTAAGTGAACTTAATAACCTAAAATTAATTGAAGCACAAGCTTACCATCAGAACGAAGTATTCGAAGCTGCAATGCTATTCTCTCAGACAGAAGGACATGTTCCAGCACCAGAAACTGCTCACGCCATAAAAGGAGCAATAGAAGAAGCAAAGAAGTGCAAACAAACTGGGGAAGAAAAAGTAATCCTATTCAGTGCAAGCGGACACGGTCACTTTGACATGAAGTCATACGAACTATTCCTTCATGGAAAACTCGTTGACTACGAATATCCTGCAGAGCTCGTTAAACAATCACTGAAAAAGCTTCCAAATATAAAGGAGGACTAATCCTCCTATTTTTTTATTTTGTGGTAAAATGAAAACTATTGGTTTTTTAATAAATCCCATTTCTGGAATGGGCGGATCAGTTGGATTAAAAGGAACTGATGGACTTTATGAAAAAGCCTTAGAACTTGGTGCAGAAAAAGTATCAATTAAAAGGGCAGAAGTATTTTTTGAATCATTAGGCTTAGTAAAAGATGTACTATTTTTAGTTCCATCTGGAGAGATGGGGGAAGATATTCTCAAAAAGAAAGGATTAAACTATGAAGCTGTATATACCACAAAAGGATTAACAAGCAGAGAAGATACAATAAACACACTAAAACGATTCATTGAAAGAAATGTTGAACTTATCATATTTTGTGGCGGAGATGGAACAGCTAGAGACATATGTGAATCTGTTGGAACTAAAATACCGGTAATAGGTATGCCAGCGGGGGTGAAAATGTTTTCATCTGTTTTTGCTATTAATCCAAAAGCAGCTTCAGATTTGCTTAAATCCTATCTAGACGGAAAGTCAAAGCATAAGGATTCTGACGTCCTTGATATTGATGAGCAAAGTTATCGTGCTGATAAATTTAAAATGAACTTATACGGCTATCTAAAAACTCCTTACGTCCCTAATTTAATACAGGATGCAAAGGCGGTATTTGAAGGACAAGACGAAGAGATGGCCAAAGAGGGTATTGCAGTTTTTGCCAGCGAATTTATGTCAGATGGCTCGTTATACATTGTTGGAGCAGGCTCCACGACTGCAAAGATTGCAGAAGTTATGGGATTGAAAAAAACAATGCTTGGAGTGGATTTGATAAAAGATGAAAAGCTCATTGCAAGTGATGTTAATGAAAATTCAATTCTAGAGCATATTAAAAATGAAAAAAGTGTAAAGTTGATAGTAAGCCCTATAGGGGCCCAAGGATTTGTATTCGGAAGAGGAAATCAACAAATTTCCAGTAAAGTTCTAAGAAAAGTTGGAAAAGATAATATCATTATTATAGCTACTCCTCAAAAGCTTGAAAACACGCCTTTTCTCTTAGTTGATACAGGTGATGAGGAGCTTGATAAAGAGTTGTCAGGTAAGACCCTTGTAGTATGTGCATATAGAATGGCCCAAAGAAAAGATATTAGAAAAGATTAAACTTAAAAAGAACTAAATTTAGGTTATTCTGATAGTATGGATGAATCTGTTGTTACCCCTTGGGAAGTGGAAGGGGAAATTGACTATAATAAACTCATAAAACAATTTGGAACAGATGTTCTTTCCGAAGATCTATTAAATAAAATCAAGAAGCATACAGGTGATCTTCACCCCTTTCTCAAGAGAAAATTATTCTTTTCTCACAGAGACCTTGGCTGGATTCTTGATAAGTATGAAAAAGGAGAGAAGTTTGCTCTTTATACTGGCAGAGGCCCATCTGGACATACTCACCTAGGCCATCTTGTCCCTTGGATATTTTGCAAATGGCTTCAAGATAAATTTGATTGCGAGTTTTATTTCCAATTAACTGATGACGAAAAATTCATGATGAGACCTGATCTAACACTTGATCAAACTCATGCGTTTGCATATGAGAATGCACTTGATGTCATTGCTTTGGGATTTGATCCAAAAAAAACATTCATATTTTCTAACGTAGATTATGCTAAAACACTATACAAGATATCAATTCAAGTTGCAAAGAATGTCACAACTTCAACTGCAAAGGCAGTGTTTGGATTCAAGAATTCTACTAATATCGGTATGGTCTTCTTTCCATCTGTTCAAGCTGCACCATGCTTTTTGCCATCTGTTTTAAAGGGGTATAATGTCCCTGTATTGATACCCGCTGCAATAGACCAAGACCCCTACTGGAGGATTGCTAGGGATGTTGCACCTAAACTAGGATACTATAAACCAGCTGCAATACATAACATGTTCTTACCAGGTCTTGAAGGCCCAGGTGGAAAGATGTCTGCATCAAAGAGCGATACTGCAATTTTCTCTGTTGACCACCCAAAAGAAGTTGAAAAAAAGATAAAAAGAGCATTTACCGGTGGCGGCCAGACAGTAAAAGAGCATAAAGAAAAAGGTGGGAACCCTGGAGTTTGTACCATTTACCAATACCTACATTTCATATTTGAAGACAACGACAAAAAAATAAAAGAAATCCATGATGGATGCAAGAGCGGAGAGGTATTTTGTGGCGAATGTAAGAATCTTTTAAGTGAAAAAATGGTCAAATTCATTACAACACACCAACAAAACAGAGAAAAAGCAAGAGATGTTATAGATAAATTCCTCTTAAAGGATTAAATATACTCTTTTTTATTATATTTCCTTAATTTTTAGTGCTAACTTTGGCTGTTTATCGATTTATAATACTATTAACTATTATTGATATTAATTTTTATATATATTGCATTAATGTTGAGCTATACAACCAAAAGATTTATATACTAATGATTATCAATATTAGTAACTAACATTTGAGAGATGATAGTTAGCACTAAAAGGTGAAAAAATATGGGATGGAGAAGACAATTCGAAACCAGAGAAAAGCGTATCAATGAACTAAGGATCCTTCTTAAACAGAAGTTGAACAGTGGAAGGGACTACTTCATTCAAGAGCTTGTAAACGATACGGACATACCCAGAAGTACCGTTGAAAGATACCTTTACGAATATCTTAATGAGGAAGTAGAGATATACTACGAAGGGCCCTTAAAAAAGATACGTTATAAAGGACATGGGAATTAATTTAAGAAAAGATAATTTTATCTTTTCTTTTTTTATTTAATTTTTTATAAAATAATATTAATTTTTTTTACGATTTATCATTATTCTTAAATTATACTTTTAGAAAATTACAATTAGATTTATATGTAATCTTACCGAAATAGTATCACTAAAGGTGAGATAATGGTCGAATTCTGGATGCAAAGAAAAGTTGCAATATTTGCTTTTAATGGGGATCCAATGTGCGTTATACATGCATTGATAAACGCCCTGGAATTTCATGCAAAAGGATACGATACAAAATTAATATTTGAGGGATCGGCAAGTGGACTTATTGGAAAATTAAATGAGGCGGGTAATCCCTTGCACTACTATTATGCAAGAGCTAAGGAAGAGGGGCTAATAGAATGTGTATGTAAAGCATGCGCAACAAAGAACGGAACTATTGAAGAGACCAAAAAACAAAATCTAAAAGTTTGCGATGAATTGTTTGGTCACCCCAGTATGGCAAGATTTATGGAAGAAGGGTATGAAATAATTGCAATATAATTATTGTTGATTGTTATGACATGTATACTAATGTGGGTTGCCCAGGAAGGATTTAGAGATGAAGAGTTATTTATCCCTAGGTCAATATTTGAAGAAAGAGGATTTACTGTAACAGTAGTTTCTCATAATACAGGAACAGCTTGGAGTAAATTCGGGAAAATAATTGAAGTCCTAGGAATTGAAGATATTAACTTAGAAGATTATGATGCTTTTCTTCTAGTAGGCGGACCTGGATCCTTTGAGTACTCAGACGATAAAACTCTTCATAATTACATAAAAGATGCAGAGAAGAAGCTAAAACTTGTTGGAGCTATATGTTATTCCCCCAATATAATGGCAAAAGCCGGAGTATTGAAAGGTAAACGAGCAACTGTCTGGGGAGAACCTGACATATTCAATGAGCAGAAGGTTATTTTTGATAATAAGAACGTTGTAAAGGATGGAAAAATTATTACGGCAAATGGTCCAGATGCAGCCCTCGAATGGGCTAAGGAGATAATCAGTTATCTTGAATGCGGTGTAGGGAAATAAATTAATAATTTTCACAGAATTTCAAAGCTTTGGGTATTCTAGAAATCATATCTGAGCTCCTAAAATTCATTCCCATTTCTTCTGCTGTTATATCCCCAGTCATACCGTTCAAGAAAGTTCCAGCGCATGCAGCATCAAGTATAGTCCCTTTGTTTGCAAATGCTGTTATGAGGCCAGATAGTATATCCCCTGTGCCGCCTGTTGTCATCCCAGCATTGCCGGTAAAGTTTTTCATTACTTTGTATCCATCAGAGATTAGATCCACTGCGCCTTTGCACACTATTGAAATGCCATATTTTTTTGCATTTATTGATATATTTTCCTCCGTCAAAGGTTCACCAAACAATTGCTTGTATTCATTCTGATGCGGTGTTATACAAACATTATTATTTTTTAATACTTCGAGATTTTCTTTGATGGCAAAAAGGCCGTCTGCGTCAATTATTATTTTTCTATCACAAACACTTTTCAGAAAACCTATCATTGTTTCAATAGTTTCTTGATCCCTGCCCATCCCAACGCCGAGCAGTATAGAATCTGCTTTTTCGGATATTGTTTTCAAATAATCCACGTCCTCTAGTATGAAATGATTTTTTTCAGTTGGGAAAACAATGAAATCAGGAGAGGAGGACTTAATTATCTTGGCTGTTCCTTTTGGAGATGCTATATACACTAAATCGGAGAGATAAGATGCTGCAAGAGAGGCATATATCGGTGCTCCGTGATACTCTTTTGATCCGCCTATCACTAAAACCCGCCCATTATCCCCTTTGTGAGAATCATCTGCCCTATAATTTAGTTTATTGACATACCCTGGGCCAATGAAATAATCAAATTCATTTGGTATCCCGATATCAACTAGCGCAGTAGAATCTTTCTTTGGGCAGTGTAGAGATATTACAACGTTAGAGATTAAGTTTGGAGACGCAACATCTATTGAAACTTTGATTCCGTTTATTTCATTGAGCTTATTTATGACTGCATTGTAAGGCTGCCTTAAGGTGCCGTGGACGCCCACGCCAAAGATAGCATCGACATATATCTCAAAATCTGACCTAATTTTATCTATATCTTTAGAATCCCTGATGATAATTTTTTCGATTTTTAGATTTTTTAGTAGACACCAATTAGAAAGGGCTGCGCCCTGCTTGATATTTGATGGATCGCCTATTAGATAAACTGTAACCTGATTATTTTTTGAAAGGTACCTGGATGCAACAAATCCATCGCCGCCATTATTACCAACGCCACAGAAAACGGCTATTTTGCTCCTATTGCCAAACCTTTTCTCAATTTCTGTAGCAACGCCTCTCCCTGCGTTTTCCATTAAAATCTTGGTATCAAGCCCGTAGTACTTGCAATTTGAATCAATAATATAAGTATCCATATAGCTCCCATTATAAATTGTAACTTAATATACATAAGTTTTCCTATTGGAAATTTTTATAAGTAATATGAATAAGAATCCCCTATGGTCAAAGTGCTTGAATGTGAGAAATGTGGATACAAAGAGTACCTAATAGCTGAACAAAAGAGCTATGACAGATGCCCCGCATGCAAATCAATAGTCATCGGCCAAGAATTAAATGAAATCTCATCTGCCTTGGATGAAATAATTGCAATTGCAAAAGAGAACTTTTCATTTGGCAATATACAGACTGACAAGTATTCAGTTATATTTGAAGCTAGAGAACTTTTTAAAAAGCCGGAAGAGATTATTTCTGCATTCGAGAAGATAAATTTCTACCCATTCATAAGAAAGGATAAGGAAAAACTATATGTCCTTTTGAGAAGCGCACCGCCAAAAAAAGAGTTTGCCTACCGTAAAAACTTAATATTATTCTTCTTAACTATAATATCGACAACTATTGCTGGATACTTAATGTCACTTCCTCACGTTCAGAATGGATTCATGTCAAATCCGTGGATTGGGGCAGTATCCTTCTCCTTTTCTATTATGGCGATATTGGGTACACACGAGATGGGCCACTTCTTGACAGCTAGAAAAAATGGCGTTGATGCAACACTTCCCTATTTTATACCGTCGCCCTTCATGCTAGGCACCATGGGTGCGGTGATAAATATCAGGTCTTTTATACCGACTAAGAGGAGCGCCATAGAGCTTGGACTCTCCGGGCCTTTGGCAGGAATATTAGTAGCAATACCTTTTACAATAGTTGGGATTTTGATATCGCCTATCGTCCCTATAACGCTATTTGGTGAAGGCTCAATATTTCTGGGCGAGCCAATCCTATTTAAGTTGATAGCAGGATCGCTAGTAAAAGTTACAGAAGGAAATTCTCTTTATCTACACCCCGTTGCATTTGCAGGTTGGACTGGAATATTTGTAACTATGTTAAATCTTATCCCCGTAGGACAGCTTGATGGGGGACACGTGGCAAGGGCAGTCCTTGGGCCAAAGTACCATAGATACCTTTCCTTCATTGTATCAATGTCCTTATTCTTTTTAGGGCTGGTCTCATGGGCAGGCTGGAGCCTCTGGGGCATTATAGGCTTATACCTTTCATACAGAGGACATCCAGGGTCAATGGATGAGATAACGCCTATTGATGGAAAGCACTGGATTATGGTTGGAATTGCCATATTGTTATTTGTCCTTACCGCTATGATCACTCCACTTAAGCTTGCATAGATCCCTATAAAAAAGATTTAAATATCCCTAAAATATCTCATGAAGCATGCTTAATAACATCCGTAAGAATAAATCATTTGTTTCTGCAGTAAATCTTATCGGGAGAGTTTTTAGCTTCCTTCCACCAAACCTTATCACTACGATAAGCTTAGTTGTCGTTTTCTTTTCCGGATATTACTACTACCTAGGTATGCCAGTTATTGGCGCTATCATTCTTGTTGTTTCAGGTTTTCTTGATCTTCTTGACGGATCAGTTGCAAAGTATACAAAAAGAACAACTGATCTCGGAGGATTTCTAGACTCAACATTTGACAGAATTGGGGACGGCGTTGTTCTTCTGGGTATAGGACTATCACATGATCTTGTCCTTTGCTTTGTAATCATGGTTGGGGCCTACCTCATAAGCTATATGCGCGCAAAAGGAGAATCGCTTGGCGTAAAGGTAATGGGTATGGGGATTGGCGAGAGGGCAGAGAGGATATTGATAATATTCATCTTCTCATTCATCAATCTAGAGATCGGACTTTACGTGCTGCTGATAGTTGTATATATAACAGTCTTTACCAGGTTTTACTATATTTCCAAGGAGCTAGGGAGTAGGACTTAGAAACCTTTTTATATTCCCATAATCAACTTCTCATTACGCGGGGGTTGCCGAGCATGGCTAAAGGCGATAGACTCAAGATCTATTCCCGCAGGGGTCCAGGGGTTCAAATCCCTTCCCCCGCACTTTTTTCGTTAAATATACACAACTAATAAAAGTAAGTTACGAATATTAATAGTGATTGCTAACAATTATGGGGGGATTATATCACAGATGTTATAGATATAGGAAATGATGCAGAAGAATTATTGGAATTTCTGTATGCTAAAAAAATAAAGGAAGGAAATTTCGTCATAGATAGTCAGGAATTGTCCCGTATTCTAAAATGGGACATTGACAAAGTTAACAATGCCGTCCACTACAATCTAGGAAAAGGCATTATTGTATGTAAAGAAGTTAAAGGCGAGATCAAGGGGCATATAAATTATTACATTTCAGATATTACACCAGAAGGAATAAAATGGACAAAGTATACAAGAAAATTTGAATAACATTTATTATCTAAGAAAAGTGACAGAATGGTAGAAACAATAGACTGGGAATCAGCAATAAACTCTCGTCGCTCTGTAAGAAGCTTTGAGATGCGTGAAGTTGAACAAGAGTTGATGAAGAAACTCAAGAGTTTTATCACAAATCTTGAAGTTCCTTTCAAAAATGATGTCAAAGTAAGATTTTTCAGATCCCCTCCTGACAAAAAGCTATACACCTCTTTCACTGCACCATCTGACGGTATGGCTTTTGTTGCAAATACCGACATAAAATCAATATCAGCTGCAGGATTTGTTGGCGAGATGATAATCCTTTATGCAACTAGCCTAGGGCTTTCAACCTGCTGGTATGGGCACTATTCACTTGGAGAGCTAGAAAGAATCATGCCCCATCTAGGAGAAAATAATACCTCACAAAATCCAAAGTGGGGGTATGGAAAGGGCATATTAGAGGGTGAACGTGCGATTTGCATATCGCCGCTTGGCTATTTGAAAAAAGATGGCCTTAGATTGGCAGATAGGGTAACAGAATCCTTCATGAGCTACAAAAGAAAACAAATCGATGCATTCCTTGAAGACGGTATAACTGAAGAATCGCTTCCTAAAGAGATTTTGTATGCCTTTGATCTTGCTAGAAAGGCCCCGTCTGGAGCAAACAGCCAACACTGGCGCTTTAATGTTTCGCCTGACTTTAAAACAATAAAAATAGCGATGCCCGTAGAATATAAGCATATCAAGTGGGAGCATCCAGATGTTGACATCGGGATATGTGCTTGCCATTTCTGGCTTGGCCTTAAGCTGAAAAGCATAGAAAGTGAAGTTACAGTTAGCGAGGATGAAGGAAGAGCCGTCTGGGAATTTCAAATCTAAATCATAATTATTTTCATGCTAAAAAATAGTTAATAAAAAATAAGAGATAGTTCTTAAAGCATTTTTTGCATCCATACTACATCGAAGTATCTATCAAATTTCTTTCCTATTTTTACAAATCTACCGCATTCGACAAATCCATTTTTTTTATGGAAATTTATACTTCCTTCGTTTATCGATGAGATGCTAGCCAATATACTGGATATGTTCAGTTTTTTTGCTTCTGATTCTATATAATCTAAAGTCTTTTTACCAATCCCCTGGCCAGTTGACTCTTCTTTAATAAAATAGGAAATTTCTGCAGTTTCCTTAAATACTGAAAAAGGGCTATAGGAGTGTATAAATCCAAAGCCTATTACTTCATTTTTATCAGATTTTATTACTACTGCAGGGTAACCCTTTGTAATTATAAGAAACATGTCATAAAATTCATAAGGTAGTTTATTGTCAGGGTATGCCGCAAATCCATTTTCGATATAATGGTTAAAAATATCAATTACGTCCGTTCTATGATTTTCGCCCATGGGCTCAAAATGTATTTCCATTACCTCACTGAGAATAAGATTTAGGACGTTTATTTATAGATTTCCATTGGTATTGATTAAATAAAAAAATAAAATAGTATTACATTTTATAGGGGAATATTTCAGCAACATCAATTAATACTGCATAGTTTGCTGGGGGTAAAAACGGCATCTTCTCCTTTAACGCCTTGGAAATATTATCAAAAATTGGCCCGGAGTTCATCAAGGTTGCCTTACCTTTTATCTGAACTCCCTTGTTGTTCTCCCTGTCAAGGACATAAAGCGACACATTCGGATTGCTTTTAAGATTAGATATTGTGTGGGGCGAAGCGATCTCTGCAAAAACAAGCTTAGTTTTGTCAATGACAGAAATACTGCCTTTAGGGGATACGTTTGGTACTCCGTTTGATGTTGAAGTTGCAACAAAGGCAAGGTGCTGCTTTTGTATCATATCTATAACATTTTGTGGCATTTCCATATAATCACCAATGAATTATTGTATTTACCATTTTTATATTTGTCCCTTTTAGCATGAAAAACAATAATTATATAACTATTAGTAGGCATAGTATAAAGTGATACAATGAATGAACTTTATGAAAAACTAGAAGATATGGCAATTAAAGGTGGGGCAACTTCAGTAAAAATTATCCCGATTGAAGATATTTCTGTTAATGATTGGGTGAGGCAGAAATGTGAATTTGGATGTACACAATATGGAAAGAAATATACTTGTCCTCCATATGTTCAGCCCCCAGATGAAACACGAAAAAGACTAAAGGAATACAAAAATGCATTAATAATAAAATTTGATGATATTAAAGACAGGATGGAATGGCGAGGTATTCAGAAACTAATGGCAGAGTTGGAAAGAGAGGCTTTTCTTAACGGATTATATAAAGCATTTGCCTATGGGGCTGGAACATGCAAGCTTTGTGATGAATGCACAGCAGATCAAATTCAAACCCCAACTCTTTTTGAAAAGAGAAAATGCGTTTACAGACGTATAGCAAGACCCTCTATGGAAGGTGTGGGTATTGATGTATACCAGACTGCAAAGAATGCCGGATATGACCTGAAAGTAGTTCCTAGGGAAGGGATGTGTTTCACAAGCTTCTGCTTACTACTACTAGAATAAACAAATATCGAGATTATTTCATGCTGATATAAATACTTTTAAAGAGTATGACATAATTCATACGAAAATATAGATATATATGTATATTTAGGCCACCAACACGAGGGATTCATTGGAAACTGAAGAAAAGAAATCAAACGAAGACCTATTAGAAATTATCAAGTTGCAGGAAAAAAAGATATCCGAACTTGAAAAAATAAAAAATAAGCTGGAAATGGTAGAAGAAGAGAAAAACATTCTTCTTGACCACCTTAAAGAGAGGATTAAAGAACTTAATTGTCTTTACGATATAGCAAAAGTCAATGAAATCCCAAATATCACACTTGAACTATTATTCCAAAAAGTAGTTGAAAAGATACCCTTGGGTATGAAATATCCAGAGATCACATGCTCTAGAATAAAATATGATGGCCAAGAATTCAAAACAATTAACTTTAATGAAACAAAATGGAAACTTGGGTCACAAATAAAAGTCTATAATGATATAGCTGGAGAACTAGAGGTTTTTTACCTTGAAGAAAAACCTGAATTAGAAGAAGGACCGTTTCTCACTGCCGAGAGAAAATTAATTATTGCTATATCAGAAAGAATCGGGCGCATCATAGAGAGAAAATATGCTGAAAGTGCTCTTCTAGAAAGTGAACATAAGTTTAGGACCCTTTTTGAAAGTGCTAGTGATGCGATATTTATTCATGAGCTTGATGGTAATTTTATTGAGGCTAATCAGATAGCAAGCGCTCTAATAGGCTATGAACGTTCAGAACTATTAAATATGTCCCCAAAGGATATCCACCCGCCAGAATACTTAGAGATGTTAAATGAAATGTTTGAAGAACTTAAAAAGAAGAACCATTACTTTTTCGAAACTGAAGTATTGACAAAAAGTTCAAAGACATTGCCCGTTGAGGTCAGCAGCAAGATTATGAAGTTAAAGAAAAAAACAGTAGTTTTGAGCATTATTAGGGATATCACAGAAAGAAGGCTTATTGAAGAAAAGATGAAACGGCAGCTGATGAAGTTCAATCTTCAGACAAGGAAGGTCTACCTTGCAAAGGAATCTAAGCGATTGCTTTCAATTGAAGCATTTAACGATTTATTAAAAGTTGGGTACTTGGGTTATATAATTACTAGGTCCTCTGAGGAAGAATATTTGGGATTGATCAAAGGAAAATTTAACTACATATGGCTATCTGAAAAAGATAGGGAGTATTCACTGCCTCCTGACTTTCATGAAATAGAACTATATTTAGAGAATGTTCCTAGAAAGAGTTTTGTTTTGGTAGATAGAGTAGATTATCTTATGGCAAAGAATGGTTTTGATAGATTTTTGTCATTTGTACATCACTTAAGGGAAATAGCATATCTTAAAGGTATTACAATAATTATCTCAGTAGACCCAGATTTACTAAATGATAAAGAAATGATACTTATAGAAAAGGAAACAATTAATATATTTCCAATTGATAAGGAAAAACTTCCTGAGAATATGTTTGAAATACTCCAATACGTATACAATAAAAATATAATTGGGATCAAGCCCACCTTCTCTGATATTGGAAGAGAAATAAACATAACAAGGCCAACAATAGGCAAGAGAATAAATTATCTAGTGTCCTCTAACTACTTAGTTGTTTTGATTAAGGGACGAAACAAAGTACTCGAACTAACCCAAAAGAGTAAAGATCTTTTTTCTGCATAATTTTACATGTTTTACATATTTCTTTACAAATACTTATAGTTATGTAAATACATATTATAGTTAGGACATAAAGGAGTAGATAAAAATGGCTTCAACTGGTAAATGGGTTTATGTGTCAGAAGAAAAGATATGTGAAAAATGTGGCGATACGACGCACACGCATACCTGCTTAGTTTGTGGAAATGTTTGTTGTGATGAATGCTGGAACGAAAAAACATCCACATGCTTCAACTGCATTCCAAAAGTATGGTGGAGAGACTTATAGTAATTAACTCACATTATAGGTATAGGCTAAAGGACTAGCCATCATGCCTCCCCATAGTCCCGATGAGAATCCTCGTGATTTGAGGGACTATCCAAAACTTTTTTTGATATTAATTCCTTAAAATATTTATATTAATTCATCTCAAAATTCTTTTAGTAAATCTTAAATATTTTGAAGTATATAATTAGGCTGTATGACATATGTAATAAAAAGCGATGGTAGAATAGAACGATTCGATGAGGAAAAATTAAAGTCTGCATTATATGCTGCAGCTAGGGAAGCCGGAATATTGGATGAGAGGTGGGTAGACTCAATTCTTCAAAGCATAGCCTCAAATGCGATTACTTACTCGAGAGGGCAAAGGGCAGTTGAAACAAAAACATTGAAGGAAATGATATTAAGCGAGTTACTCACTTTAGCAAAACAAGTATATAATGCATGGATGGCCTACGATAGATCATATAAGAAAACACCTTAATTGTTTTAATTAATATTTATTTTTTATTTTTTGTCACTCAACAATTTTTAGTTAGTTTTAAATAGTAATATGCAGATACTCTTGTGTATGACATACGTTATTAGAAGCAATGGAAATAGAGAACAATTTGATGGAGAAAAGCTATTTTCTTCGATAATGGCTGCTGCGGACGATGCAGGAATATCAAACGATTCTGGTATTCAGGATCTAATTAGAAGCATTACTTCCAACACTACATCATACGCTCAGAGCCAGAAGGAAGTCCAATCAAACACATTGAAACAAGCAATCTTAGCTCAATTATTGAGTGTAGGGGTTAAATTGGCAATGCAAAAGTTTGGAGCTAAAGCATCAAAGGAAGATGTCATAAGTGAATTAATAAATGCAGGATTACAGATGTCCTCAAGAAGTTCAAAGTCTAGTTCCTCAAACGACCTTTTGAGTGAATTATTGGGAGCTGCAATGGGATCAAGTTCAAGATCTAGCTCATCATCAAATGACATCTTAAGTGAGCTATTGGGTGCTGCAATGGGATCAAGTTCAAGATCTAGCTCATCTTCTTCAAACGACCTTTTAAGCCAAATATTGGGCGCTGCCACAGGAACAAGCTCTAGATCTACCTCACCGTCAAATGATATTTTGAGTGAACTATTGGGAGCTGCAATGGGATCAAGCTCTAGAACGTCAAGAGCCAGTTCATCAGGTGCAGATTTAGATACCCTATTAAAAACTGGAATGAAACTAGCTAATGCTTGGATGCAATCTAGCAAATCATCTGGTAATGCAAGACCTTAATTTATATTATTATTTTTTATTTAATATTTGGCGATGCCAGAAAACTATTTATGTAATAATGTACAATTTATATCTATGAAATCAGATTCTCTTGTATCCGATACTCTAAAGAAAATAAAGGAATTAGAAAAGGATCTTATAACTCTAAAAAATGATTATCTTGCTAAACAGGACCCTGCTCTTAAGGAAAAAATAGAGGAAAAAAGGAGAGAATTAGACAGATTAAGAGCATACTACAAAGATAGTGTTATGCCGTCTTGTAATGAAAGCTATGAATCTAAGAGGAGAAGGCTTTCTAAGTGGGACTAGGGTATACCTAATTATCTAATTATTTGTTTTCTTAAACGTTTACGTAAAAATAAGTAGAGTTTCTTGTCCCAATTTGGAGGCGGATCTTCTTTTTCAGTTAGATTCAAAAGAAATGATATTGATTTTTTATCCAATAAATATTCAAAATCTTTGTTGTCTATGAATCTATATATCGCATTGAAGATAACAGAAGGGAGAGGTACTTTAAGGTTAGATAATTTTAGATTTGTGTGCATCAAAGCTTTTTTCAGATATTCTCTTTCGGCTGCAGAAATATTGTGGTAGTCCATTTCAGCGTTTCTTTTTTCCCAATCTGTTTTTGCTTTCTCTTTGAAGATCTCAACTGTTTCATAAATTCTTGGCCATCTGCCCGGATATTTTAAAAGTAGTCTCTGAATAGGCAGGATATTCTCTTGAATCAAGAAGACCTTCTTTTTTATTTCATCGATGTCACTTTGATTATAGTTTTCTTCGTAATAGTCAAGCTGCTTTATTATCCAAGGATCCCTTCTCCCATCTGTCTTTCTTGACTTTAATCTTCGAGGTTTAGTATTCTTACTAGTTTCTTTATCAGAAGTAGGGTTATTTGTCATCTAAAATAAAAGAGTAAATAAATATAAATATTTTAGTATATTTACTCAAATTCCTAATTTTTTTCTCTTTGTTTCTATGTGAGATAGTATTGCATCTGAAGCTTTAACTGCGTCAGTTTCTACATTCAATATACCGCCAGTTATGTCTTTACAATCTTCAGTTAATAGTTTCACAAGGTTTGGTCCGCCTGTTACAGGAGGTACTGGATTCACATAGGTATAAAGACCAAATGCTAATGCAAATATAGCGTCTATTGTTGCTTTCTGCTCCATATATTCGGGGGCAACTGCAACTACCGGCAAATCTGGTACAGGAACATCGCCTAAGGCCTTAGATATCACTCCAATGAGATCTGCAAGTCTTCCAGTATCTGTGCATGTTCCATAACTAAGAACTGGGGGGATGTTTAGAAGGGTACACAATTTTTTTAATCCTGGTCCAGCCATATCTTTAGCTTCTAGGCTACATAGGCCACCTACTTGAACTGCTCCGTTTCCACATCCTAATGACAATACCAGTATGTCTCGCTTTATCAGTTCCTTAACCATCTTAATTGTGTGTACATCCTGCCCTGAATCCCTTAAAGCTGTACATGAAACCATTCCTGCAACGCCTCTTATCGTACCGTCCTTTATTGCGTTTAATAGTGGTTCTACAGTTCCACCTAAAGATTCAACGATGCTCTCTGTTGAGAATCCAACAATTGCTTCTTTCATTGGTAAACCGATAACAGGAACGATTGAGGATCTCCTTTCTTTGAAATTGTCTATGGCCATTTGAAGTAAGGATGAAGCCTGTTTCTCCTCAGCTTGGGGAAGGTAGTCCATCCTATCTTTTATTCCCTCGAATGCAACTACTTCGCTTACTGGGATTAATTTGAATTTGTATTTATTTGCATATATTGGATCTATTGGCATTGAACAGTTCATATCTGCCACGAATATATCTATGCAACCACTTGCCATAATTGCTTCCTGCATGATCCAATTACCGGTATATCCATAAAAAACATCGTCCATTTTCCATCTCTGGATAATCTCTTGTCCTGTTTCTATATTGGCGATTATTCTAAGCCCCTTTGCCCCAACGCTCTTTGCTTTCTTCTGCCACTCTTCTTTTCTTGCAAGCTGAATCATTGCAAATCCTAAAAATGGCTCATGACCATTTGGTAGAATATTGACGTAATCGGGATCTAGAACACCCAAATCAACTCTCATTTTATGTGGGCGCGGGATACCAAATAGAATATCTTGGGTAAATTCATTTATTATCTGGCTTTGGTATGCCATAGCAATTCCAATTCTCATGGCTTTAAGTGCAAGACTAACATAATACCCATCGACGTTAGTTAGACAAGAACTTGTTGAGAGCATTATCTCCCCATGCACTCCACCCGGAAATATTCCAAGCTTTTCCCATAGTTTTTTTCTTTCTGGTGGTGCCAATGCTTCTATTATTTTACTTGGTTCTGAATATTTTCTATTAAAATCCTCTTCAACGAAATCACAAAATCTTAAAGCGATTTCATTAATGCTACCATTTGTATCAACACCAATTCTTTGAGCAAATGATCTTAGTTTTTCTGGCTCCTTTATCGTGAAAGGAGTTTCTCCTTTTGCTGTTGCCCTTAGGGTCTTTATTGTTTGTTCCGTATGATAATGATAGGTAGATGTACCCAAAACGTTTCTGAGAAGCATCATTCTCATTGCCATTCCATCTGCAGTGATGCCACAGACTCCTCTTTTGTCTATTGAAGCATCAGAGCGGCAAGGCCCATTAGAACATAAATCACATCTAACTCCGCCTTGGCAGAAAGGACATCTTTTATCTGGATTTCCTCCAAAGCCTTGTAGTTCATACCTATCCCAAATATTAGTTATCTTATCTTCCTTTAGTTTATCGTACATTTTTCTTACTGACTCGTGATAAGAAATTCTATCTCCTTCCATTTTCATTCCTCACAGTATATAATGATATTAATTATAAATAAGTTTTGATATAAAAAGAAAATTAATTTAGTCTGTTAGTCCTAATAGGATGGCTAGATTGTTTTCTGACTTCAGTGAATGTGGCGCATTCTTTGGTATAAATATAAACACCCCGGGCTTAAGTTCTATTTCTTCATCCGCCAAAGTAAAGGTACCTGTTCCACTTAGTACTTGTACAATCCCTGCTTTTGTTGATGTATGGGTATCTATAGACGTGCCTGAAGAAAGACACATTAGGGTGTAGTTATATGTTTTTGATATTGCCAATACAGTGCTAAAAATTCCTTCTGTAGGGAACTGCATCAATTTATCCAAATCCTTCCAAGACCCTTTTTCCATTAAATCCATTCCTCCTTAATTATTTCTCCTCTAATACTTACTACTATGATCTTTATAGGTATTTTACGGCTTGCCCCATCCAAGGCTTTTTTTGCTATTTGAAGAAGTCCAGAGCAACACGGCACTTCCATTACGAGGACAGTGAGTGTATTTATTTTAGCCTCATCAATCATCTTTCTTATTTTTTCTACATATACCTCTCTATTAGAATCAAGTTTTGGGCATGCTATGACTAGAGTTTTCCCTTTCAAGAAGTCCTTGTGAAAATCACCTATTGAAAATGCTGTGCAGTCTGCTGCAAGTAAAACATCCTTCCCAATAAAATACGGAGCATTTGGAGATACTAAATGAAGTTGAATCGGCCACTGTCTTAGCTGAGAAGATCTTTTTCCTTCCTCGTCCCCAATTTTTTCTTCTTTTGAAAATTCCATGATTCTTGAACCAGGACAAGCGCCACCGTGCAAATGTCTTTCTTCCTTCATTGGGTTTTCTATTCCTTTCTCTTCAAGGTATTCTTTTGCCTCTTTAAGATATTTATCTGCACCGTGATCCTTCAAATGTTGAAGATGGGCCTTAATAGTATTTTTTCCCTGCTTAACTATATTTTCCATTACTCTTCTCTCGTCATATTCTTCTGCTTCCCTCTCTTCAACTGATATCGCCTCTTCAGGGCAGTTCCCAATGCAAGCACCTAATCCATCACAAAATAGATCAATTACTAATCTTGCCTTTCCATCTATAATCTGCAATGCCCCTTCAGGACAATTTGGGACACATAATCCACAACCTGTGCATTTTTCCTCATCTATTTTGATTATCTCTCTTTTTACCATAATAACACCGATATCTTTTTTATACTATATATATTATAGATACCTATATAAATTAGTAAGTATCTAAATAGATACTATGACAGATTGTACTATTTATAATACACTAGATATTCTTGGAAAAAGGTGGTCATTGCTGATACTCCTAGAACTATTCAAGGGCGAAAACAAACAAAAACGTTTTAATGAGATAAAGAAGGGTTTAGGGGGCATCACACCAAAGATTTTATCGTTGAGATTATCCGAACTAGAAGAAGAAGGCCTCATTGAAAAGAATATTGATAATTCAAAGATTCCAATAAAATGTGAGTATTCATTGACAGAAAGCGGAGAGGATTTTATTAGAATAATACAAGAAATAAAAGAATGGGGGCTAAAATGGAAATTTGATAATCCCAAATGTGAAGCCACTTATTGCAAACAGTGCCAATCTGCTCTTGAACTTTAATAATCCTTAAAATTCCGGGAATCCTGGGAAGAATATTCTAATAACAAAATAAATTGCGACAAACCATGTGATGATAATCAAAAATGTTACTATCCACTTTGACCTCACACTAATTGGCTCACATATAGCTTTATTTTTACAGTCCTTGTAAACATCATCTGGTATTAATTTAACAATCAAATAAATGGTAAGTGAGATTATAATCAAATCATCTAAATACCCAATAATAGGAATGAAATCTGGTATAAGATCTATTGGGCTTATGAAATATCCTAAAAGGATAACAATCAATACCTTAACGTACCAGGGCACTCTAGGATCCCTATAAGCCTTGTATAAAGTGTATACCTCAGTTTCTAAGTTCTTCGTTTTTTCCTTCAGTGTTTTAATGTCGAACATGAAATCCCTATATAAGATTAAAATCTTCAAAGATTATATTACGTGGGGCTACTCCAGCCTTAATAAACTCATTTGCAAAATCCATCATCATTTGATTTGGCCCACAGATAAAAATCAATCTATCCTGAATAGTGTCTTCCAGCCCAAACAGTTTAATAATTTTATCAGATGTCATCCTACCGTTTATTCCTGAAATCCATAATTTATAATTAAGATTATCTTTTCCCGAAATTAATTCTTTTATCTCTTTATCGTAAATGGCATCATTTTTATCACTGCATAACCAAATGAAATCTACTTTATTTTGATATTCTTCATTCAACATACTTATGAAAGGTGTTACCCCAATACCTCCGGCAATCCACAGCATATCTTTTTTCTCATAGAAAGATTTTTCACCGAATTTACCATAAGGCCCATAGAGGTAAACTTCATCACCAACATTTATTTTAGGTAATAAGTTAGAAGTAAAATCACCAGATCTTTTCGCTGAGATCCTTAATAATTCATCCTTATTAGAGCATGAAATTGAAAAAGGGAATATTTCAAAAGTTTTTTCAAGGTTAATAAATTTCAAGAAAACAAACTGCCCCGGAGTAAATCGAAATTCCTTATCTTTAATCATAAGTTTTATCTCGGTTATGTTTCCCTTGTTATTAACTTCCTTAACTAATGCTTTGTATCTTGGCCCAATAAATTGATATAATATTAACATGTAGAGATATGAAAAGATCCCTATCAAAGAAATAATTAATATCCACGCCCTCAAAACGGGGTACTGGTTCATGTCAACACCAGCAATCAATGCGTGCCAGGTGGCTAGAATAAGGGCTATGCCCATAAACTTGTGTGTCAAATGCCATAATTTGTAAGGAAGATTTACTATAAGAGTTAATATTAAGAGAACTATAAGTATCAAGAATGAGATAGTGCCTATAGTAAATGGAATATACTTTCCAGGAATAAAGTATGCTAGAATTAAATTGATGTTATCCAGAGATTTTAATACTAGAAAAAGAGGATGCAGAAATATCACTAACATTGTGATCTGCCCAATCAAGTGGTGTGCCTTGTAGACCTTATCCATACCTCCAAAAATAGATTCCATAAAATGCAATCTGAGTGATAGGAATATTGTTGTAGAGAGAAAGCATATCCCTACTAGTGCTGACCCTTTCGCTATGAGTATTAATGGATCAATCTCATAAGTAATCCTTTGTGAAAACCATACTATTAAAGATGTAACTCCAATTAAAAATGTCAATATCAAACTTAAATTGCCATATTTTGATCTATTGATTTTATTAGTTAAACTAACTGGGAATAATTTTAATGGCCTTTTAAGAAAGCTAGATTTCATATAACTATTTTTCCTCAATGATTTATAATAATATCTAAAATAAAGATACATTAGGAATATAAATGATTCAGGAAAGACCATATCATGCACTATCATATTATACTTACGACAAGATGTAATTCGCAGTGCATTTACTGTTATGAAAAATCTATGAATGATTTTGGAGACATGGATAATAGAGAAATAAATATAGATATATCTGCCCCCGAATCAAGCGAAGTGGATATAGATAGTTTAAAGAAGTTCATTGAAAAGGATCAAGATCCTATAATTATTTTCTATGGCGGAGAACCCTTACTTGAAATAGAAAAAATGATCAAAATAATGGATAATATTGATGTTCCATACAGAATGCAGACCAATGGAAAATTATTGAACAGGTTACCAATAAAGTATCTGAATAAAATTGATAAAATATTAGTTTCTATCGATGGGACAAAAGAGAGGACAGATTACAATAGAGGTTCTGGGACATACGACCTAGTAATGAAAAATCTCTCCTTAATAAAAGAGAAGGGTTACAAAGGGGAGATTATAGCGAGGATGACTTTGAGCATTGAATCACCTGATATCTTTGAACAAGTTTTATATTTATTAGAAAATGGTTTTTCTTCAATCCACTGGCAGATAGATGCAGGTTTTTATTCATGTGATTATAAAAAAGAGGAATTTGATTCTTTTGTAGAAGGGTATAACAAATCAATTACAAAACTTATAGTATACTGGGTAGACCAAATTCAAAATAATAATGTAATTAAACTTTATCCATTTACCGCAATAGTAGACAGTCTATTAAAAAATGAAAAGACTAGTTTAAGGTGTGGTGCTGGCCATAGTGGGTATGCAATACGAACTGACGGAAAGATCATAGCTTGCCCAATTATGTCTTGGATTAGTGATTTTATAGCAGGAGATCTAACTTCCAATCCAAATGAGTTAAAGAAATTCCAAATTAGTGGTAAATGTATATCTTGCGAAATTAAGGATATATGTGGGGGCAGGTGTCTATACTGGAATTACCTTGATTTATGGCCTGAAGATGGGAATGAAGCTGTATGTAAAACAATCAAAAATCTCATATCAGAGATAGGGAAAAAAATGCCCCAAATAAGGGATTGTATTAACAAAAACATAATCAATTATAAAGACTTTGAGTATGAAAAATACTTTGGCCCCGAAATAATCCCTTAACCTCTATAAAAATAGATGGATTCTTTTCCGAAAACTACTTAAACCATACAATCAAAGTATATTTCGGAGATTTTTATGTCTATAGCTATTTTGGCAATACTCGGAATTGTAGTTGTCGTAGCACTTGTTCTTATTGGAATATTTGTTGGCATCTACAATAGATTTTTCACATTAAAGAACTCAGCTGATGCAACTCTTGGACAGATAAGAGTCGCTCTTAAAAAGCGTCTTGATATGATCGACCAGTTACTTGGAGCTGTAAAGAGTTATGCTAAGTTTGAGAAAGAAACTTTAGAAAGTATAACGAGGTATCGTGCAAGTATTGGAAGCGCTTCTCCTCAGGCAATAAGTGAGATTGACCGTCAGAGTGCAGGGATCTTAGGCAGACTTATTGCAGTAGCTGAAAATTATCCTGATCTAAAAACATCAACTACTGTTACAAATCTGATGGAATCAGTTAAGAGTGTCGAAGAGGAAATAGCAAGACAGAGATACACATACAATAATATAGCACAGCAGTTCAACACTATGCTTGATACAATACCCTCAAACATTGTGGGAAGAATAATAGGGCTCATAAAATTAGAATATCTTAAATTCGAAGAGGCCATAGAAACAAGACCAAAAATTGAATTCTAAAAGAGGAAAATATGAGCGAAACAAAGCTGATTTCAGTTTTAGTAATCGTTACTCTACTGTTAGGTGGAGTAACTCTTTTATTATTACCAAAGGGGCCTATCAGCCTTGGGGGCGACCTAGTAATAGAAAATTATGAGGTAAATTTACTTTCCGACGGTACTTTAACTGAAAATTATACCTTTAATGTAGCAAATTCAGGCCAATATCGAATGCTTTTTAGATATTGGGACGATTTACTTTCATTTGGCCCTCTTGACAGGCCTTATATAGAATTTGTAAATCTTGATTACCCTAATGGGACAACTGGTTATGCAAAGAATTATTGGGGCGATGTTAGAGTATTTGGGGAACAGTCCCATCTCTACACTATTGATTCCCTAGCATACAACAGCGAAGTCGGTGCATATACCCCTGCATATTATAACAAAGGGGAGTATACATTGAAGATGAATTACATTATGCATCCACCAATCCAATACGATGAAGAAGTCAGCCATTTCAATTTGAAGTTACTTAGAGAGCACGTACCAATAACAAAATTCACTATAACTTTACCCAAGGAGTATATAGTTAAAGTATACCCGCATCCACCTAATCTAAAGATTTCAGAAACTCAAAATAATTTCATAATAACAGGATCATCTGCTGAAAATGAACTATTAGAGGTTGAATTGTTATTAAAACCTGAATATGTTAATATTATTGATGGTTTTCCACAAAAAATGAGCGGGGTTAGAAGACAAACTGAAACAGCTAATTTGCTTTACAGTGTACCCTACTACGCTTCTAGGGCCCTTAACGGATTAACAAGCTTGCTCTTAATAATTGTTCCATTTATATTTTTATACATCTACTATAGATACGGAAAGGAGAAAAGTTTTACCGTCCCAGAGTTCTTGAGCTTTGTACCAAACTCTAATCTAAAACCCTGGGTGGTCAATCTTTTGTTTGAAGGTGAGGCAGATACTTTTAACATGAATGCTTTCTACTCGACTCTTTTAGATCTACACAGAAGAAACAAAATTGAAATAAAGGAGAAGGCCAATCCAAAATATATTACAATTAAACTAAAGGACACAAAAGACCTTGACAATTTTGAAACGAAGGTAATTAATTTTATTCAGAGAGTAGGAGGGGATAACGGAGTAGTTGACACAGAATCAATAGATTCGCTTGCAAAGAGTGCAAGAACTAATGTTTTTAATCAAAGCACTATGTCAAACTACCAATCTTCCCTAAACAGTATCAGTAATGTAAAGGAAACAGATAGGGCCATTATAAAAAATTATATAGTTGCAGGTAGGACAAGGCCTGTTCCAGTATTAATTTTAGGGGTAATCTTAGCAATAATCAGCGTTATAATGATGTTTATACCTTTTACAACAAATGCATTAAGCTCTTTAATTGCCTCCATTGTTATTGTCGTGCAATCAATAATTGCTTTAGCTTTTCCAACTACCCTATTCGGCATATGGAAAAATGATACATATAAAGAAAAACTCGAATGGGATGCATTCAGGAAATTCTTATCCGATTTAGCCTTAATGAAGCAGTACTCCCCAAATGATATATTAATGTGGGGTGAATGGCTAGTTTACGGAACAGCTCTTGGGGTTGGAGATAAAGTTGAAGCTGCAATGAAAGCATTAAACATTAACCTAGAAGAGGTAAATGTAGTTCCTTACCACTCGATAAATAGATCCTTCCTTCCAATTTCTTCTTATACTACACCAAGTAGTGGCGGCGGTGGTAGTGGAGGATTTGGAGGAGGGGGCGGATTCGGTGGCGGCGGTGGATTTGGTGGTGGCGGCGCTGGCGGTCGCTAATTCTTTTAAAAAATATTTAAATTTTTAATATTCTTACAATTAGAAAATTAATATTAATATAAATATAAAAATAAAGAATACAGAGTATTAGCTAAATAGATCATCTATTCCATATTTAGACCAATCAATGTTTCGGCCGAAGCCTTCTCCGCCGCCTTGTTTCTTTTTTCTAGCGTCCCTTTCAAATGGTTGTAGTTCTATATCACCATCTGCAGCTCTTCCAGATATGTAAGGCGACTTAACTCCTGTCATAATGAGCATTACTCTGATGGAATCTTTTAGGCCTTCGTCTACTCTTGCTCCCCAAATAATCTTTGCTTCAGGATCCATTATTGAGTTTACTATTTCACCGACCCTGTTTGCTTCGTTTAAGGTCATATTACTGCCACCTGAAACATGGACAAGTGCATTCTTTGCATTCTTGTAGTCAACATCTAATAGCTTGCATGTCATTGCTTCATGAACTGCTTCTTCGACTCTGTTCTTTGTGTTTGATTCACCGACCCCTATAACTGCAACTCCACCATCTTGCATAATTGTCCTTACATCAGCATAATCTAAGTTAACAAGACTTGGTTGCGTAATAGTTTCAGTGATACCTTTTACCATCTCTGCAAGAACTTCATCTGAAACGCTGAATGCATAGTCTATTGGCATGTTTGGAACAAGTTGAAGTAGTTTATTATTATCCAGTGTGATAACTGTATCTGCATATCTTCTAAAAGCTTCGAGACCTTGTATAGCCTTTTCAAATCTGTGGGATCCTTCCATTCTAAATGGTAAGGTAACTACCCCTACAACTAAAGCTCCACATTCTCTAGCAACTTCAGCAACTACGGGTGCGCTTCCCGTTCCTGTTCCTCCACCCATACCTGCAGCGACGAAAACTAAATTTGCGTCTTTAAAAAGTTCCTTTAATTTATGTCTATCTTCTTGAGCAGCTTCCCAGCCAACGCTAGGATCTCCTCCAGCTCCAAGACCTTTTGTTAGTTCCTTTCCGATGACAAACTTCTTATCTGCTTGGATATTTTCTAGATGCTGTCTATCGGTATTTAATGCGATTGTTTCAGCACCCATTACACCTCCAAGCATTGAAAGTCTGTTTATTGTATTGTTACCTGCACCGCCACATCCAGCACATATAATCCTGGCGTGACCAATGCCCTCTAATTCTGCCGCAGTTTCTTCAAAGTTATTAGTTTGAGTAAATCTTGAAGCATTTTCCAAGATGCCTTTCATATAAAACCCCCAATCATATTAATTATCTTATTTTTTCAGATATGCCCTCATTTCTAAGTGATCTAAACCCGCCTAGCTCGTTCTTTAGCATGTCCCTGACCGCTGATCTTATGGCTTCACTTTTGTTAGGGAAGTATCCATAACTAACCAACTCGTCTAAGCCGTTCAAATATGCTTCTGGTAGTTGTACTGATATGAGTTTCATTGATGCCCCTCTAGTATCTGTATAATACTTAGGAGATATATGTATATAAGAGTTTCGGTTATCCAGATATTGTTCTGAACCTATTGTCATATTTTCATGATATTTCTCTTGTATCATATAGATACTCTCCTTTATATTATCCAAATATTATATGGACACTTCTTATCTATCATCTGGATATTTCAATAGTGGTATTGTAATATCGCTCACGAGTTATCATTATGGGTAATCATTTCCTGTCATGTGGGTTATCCAGTAAATACTAATTTTGTTAACTAATATATATAGTTTTCGGTTAATAATGATAAACAATAGTTCTTTTAGATTCCCATAACAGTTTACCAATTATAAACTTTATTAATAATGAAAAACGATAATTTTTTAAGAAAATAAACAATGGTATAATCATGTTACTAGTATTTGAATCCCATGTTGATAACTCCGAGAAATTAATTAATACTCTTAAAGAGAGGGGAGCTCGGGCTATTTTTGATGAAACTAAAGCATATGGGACAAATCATGTGCTGATGGCCTTATACCATACAGATCTAGCTTTTAAAAATAAATCAAATTTTGCAGATGATTTCTCTTTAGAGTATCTAATAAGGCTATCTGGAGAAAAACAAATATCTAAGGCCTTAAAATTTGGAATAAAAAACGGTTTTAACAGAATAGGAATCATAGTGGATGAAGAAAAAAAAGAGGATATAATCTCTATCTTAGGCACCCCTATTAAGCCAGGGAAGTATGATAAAGATTTCATAATAGAGTATTTTGAAATAACGGATATTAATAATCAGAAGGAAACTGAAAAAGTTATTTACGAAAAGATAGCATTGCTTAATACAAAATTATAGATTAATGATTTATAATATTGAATATTTTATATAACATTACTCTAATATAATGATTATCAACATCAAAAATAGAGAAAAATGAATGTAACATAAAATATTTAAAACTAAAAAAATATTAATATTTGTGGATCTAGGAAGTATTTCTGAAATTTTATTGAATTTAATTAATGAAATGACAGTTATGGTAACGGTTATTGCAATTCTTGTGAGTTCTCTTAATAACTTTAAAGAACTAGTTGTAGAGAGAAAATTTACTTATAAGAATCAAATAATAATGATGGTTATATTTGGTGCTTTTTCTATATTTGGTAGTTACTCAGGGACAAAACTAGATTCTGGTGCAATAGCGAATCTAAGAGACACCGGACCATTAATAGCAGGTCTTATTGGGGGGCCTATTGTTGGATTAGGTGCTGGATTAATAGGTGGAATAGCTAGATATTTTGGAGGAGGTTTCACTGCGCTTCCATGTTCTATAGCTACTATCTCGGCAGGGATCATAGGAGGATTAGTTTACAACTATAATAATAGAGAGTTTCTAGGCCCGCAAAAATCAACAATAATCGCAGTTTTGGTAGAAATATACCATATGGGATTAACACTAATTCTAGCAAAACCCTATTCTGAAGCTTTAGAGGTTGTCAAAATAGTAGCTCTTCCCATGATTTTATCTAATGCAATGGCTGTGGCGATATTCTCTGTTATAATAGGTAGTTTAATCCAAGATAAAATGAAAATAAAAGAACTTGAAGATAACTTAGCAATAATTTCATCAAATGAAGAAGAAAAAATCTAATATTTTATTATGAAGAAGCGGGCCTGAGGGGATTCGAACCCCTGACCTTCGGGTCCGAAGCCCGACGCCATATCCACTAGACCACAGGCCCCTGAAAAAATAATAGATTTGACAATTTATAAATATATTTCGAAATCCTTAAATATAACGGAAACAAAGCGAATTTAGACTCTTTTAGGAGAGAAAAGTAATGGCTAAAAGACGCAAAGTATCAAAACCCTTCAAGTATAAACCAGTAAGCGTTAAGGACCTATTGGTCGAGATGAAAGATATTTCTGAGTTAATGGTTGATTTAGCCTATTCTTCAATTCTTTTTAAGAATAAGGAGATAGCAGAAGATGTAACTGACCTTGAAACAAGAATGGATGAACTTAATTATAGAATAAGAATAACTGCAATGCTTGCTGCAAGAACTGTCGATGATGCTGAACGTATTTCTGCTGTCTTACAATTTGCTTCAGCTTCAGAGAAGATATCAAACGCTGCAGGCGATCTTTCTAATATTATCCTAAGGGATATGAAGGTACACCCAATCGTATATGAAGCTTTAGAAGACGCTGAAGAAAGAATAGAAAAATACGAAATATCTACAAAATCAAAGTTATCCCATATGACTCTAAAGAAAGCTGAATTAGGTTCCAAAATAGGTACTTATATTATTGCGGTCAAAAGAGGAGATACAATAAAATACAATCCTTCAAAAGGATTCGTCATGAAAAATGGCGATATACTAATTGCAAGAGGAAGTACTACTGGATTAGAGATCTTAAAGAGTATTTGCACTGGCATTAAAACAAAGTGGTGAGATAATGGAAACTGATATGTCTGATATATTAACACAAATGAAAAATAAGTCTGAGTTAATGGTTGCATTATCTTACACTGCTTTATTATATAATAATAAGTACATTGCTGAAGAAGTAATAGAACTTGAAGAATCGATGGACAAATTAAACTATGAGATGGGTAAGAAAATACTTCAAAAAGCCTCCGAAGTCAGCAATCCTGAAGATCTATTAAGCTTAATTTATATTACAGAAGCCACAGAGTCTATTGCAGATGCTGCAAGCGAGATATCTGATATGGTAACAAGAGGTATCGATGCACATCCGATATTTAAAGAGGCTATGAAAGAAACAGATCAGATCATAGCCAGAGTAAAAATATGCCCAGATTCTATTATTATCGATAAAACTCTTCAAGAAATTAAACTACAAACAAAGACAGGAATATACATTTTCTTGATAAAACGGGGCAAGGAGTATATTTATTCTCCTAAAAAGACATTTGTTCTAAATGAGGGAGATATTATTTACGGTATTGGTGTTGAAAGTGGCAAAGAAAATTTACAGGAACTTGCTAACTGCAAGCTTCATTAGTAGAACTCTTTAATCTTAATTTTCCAGTAAGCCTCATGAATAAAACTGTAATTCCTCCACCTATCACTAAGTAGATCATCAATATTTCTAAAGATATAGACCCCAAAATATAATTGGCCGCTTGGTACAAGACTAAAGAGAAAATTGCAGTAAAGAATGTTAATGCAAGGGTACTTAACACCTCTTTTTTATTAGTCGAATAGGCCTCTAAGAATCTTCCAAATGTTGCTATTACGAAAGCAATGTAGATTAATTGGATTCTAGATAAAATTGTTGCCACTATCAAAGGGATACTTTGCCATGTTGGAAATTGTAGGAAGTAGTAATAACTTTGCCAAACTCCAATTATTCCCAACAAAATTGCAATTACATAGAATACAAATCCTACCCTCTTCGGAGAAAATTCTCTTCTTATGAAATTATCAATTCCAAATCCCTTTAAGAATAAGTAAACACCTAAAACAAATAAAAATCCGAACCACCCAAGCTGGGGACGGCCTAACAAAAATGCTACACCAAATAGTAAGAATACTAGACCAGGAGCACCTAGGACAAGGCCAGCGAGCTTTCTATCTTCCATTACTTCTCTAATATATTTGTGAAGAATGAAGTAAGTATCCTCAATTGATTCACTTTGCTGAACAACAATTCTATCTATAGAAACTATAGGTATTTTAGATTGAATAACTGGTAAAGTATTCTCATCTTCTCTACCATCTGTTACAAGTATTACGCCCTTCGATTTTACTTTTTTGATAACGGTATCAAGTTGTTCCGATATTACTAAGTCTGACTTAACACCTACCTCAATATCACCGGTAATAGCTACTACTTCACAGGGCGTTCCTTCATTTTTTAATTTTCTGGAAACTTGAATTGCTCTGAAAAGAACATTAGTATCTGATTCGGTAGGGTCGGCTATGCCTAATTCCATAGCTGCGTTAAGGATATCCTTTTCCCCGATTAAAGGACCTTTTATCCCGGTCTTTACTCCAAGGTCATTGTCCCTATCTACCGAAAGAACTATTATTTTTTTCTCAAACATCAGCCTCAACCATCTTCTTCTTGACTGAGTTTATCTTGTCTTCCATTGAAGACTTCTTATCTATTCTATAATCTATCTTTATGTTAGTTATAATTCTTTCTATTCCCATTTGAAAGATTAACTTGTGAGATTCATCAATTAAAGCAGAGATATCTTCCCAATCACCTTCAATAATTGTACCCATAGGTGTAAGTTGATATTTTAATCCACTTTTTTCTATATTTTTTATAACTTCTGAGATGTATTTACTAAGAGAGGTTCCACTTCCAATCGGCACAAAGGAGATTTCTACTATCAAATATTTCCTCCAGCTTGAAGAATTTTTAGATCTTCAGAGGTAAGTTTTTCTCCATTCTTGAACTTCTCTAGTATGTCCTCACTTTTCTTTGATAATATTTTTTTACTTTCTTTTATCTTTTGATCTTTTTCCTGTTTTGCACTCTTTCTAGAGGTAAGCTCTAATCCTTTAACTTTTGATCTTAACTCCCTTATCTTATCATAGTGCTCATCGACATATTTTTTCTTTTCAAGATAATTTTTGTGTAAATTGTCAGCTTCTTTTTTTAAATCTTCAGAGGTATTAAAATAATAGATCATTCTTTCATGGTATTTGGTCGACTCGTCTGAGAGTTCCAATACCTTTTTGTGGTATTCTTCAGAATTCTTTTTCAATTCGTCTAAATCTTTTCTAGAAAAGCGAGCTTCTTTTGATAGATCCTCATAAGTTTTTGATTCTTTAAGATCTTTCTTTAGATCTTTTATCATATCGACAAGTTTTTTTTCTTTGTCTAGCGAAAGGACCTCTGTTTCAAGCTTCCATTCTATATTATCTATCTTTTTTTCGATCTCAGATGAAGAAGTAATATCTTTATTTTTTGTAGCTTCTTTAATCTTGTTCAAAGAATCGTAAATTTTCTTCAATTTCAAGCTATTTTCTTCACGTAGTGCCTTGTATTTCTTAGTGTCCTCGTTTGCTTTATCTCTAAGTTCTTTATTTTCCTTACCTTTTTTAATCAAATCGGCAAATTGTGCGTTTTTTTCATCTCTTTTCTGCTTAAGGGATAAGAGTTCCTTTTTGAGTGATTCTGCTTCTGATTCCAAAGCCTTTAATTCATTTGAAATTTTAATAATTTCATCGTCTACTGAAACTTCCAAAGACATACCTCAAACAGGTAATAATACTATCATTTATAATTATTTTGGTCCAATCAGTTAATGATATATATTTCTCTATATAAATGGATACATGCCTTTAATTTTTGGGGCCGGTAAGATAGGATACGCCGTAGCACTAGTACTTAAGAAGCGGGGTAAAGAAGTAGTAGTTATTGATAAAAGTATTGAAGCCCTAAGTAGAGTAGAAAGTATTGGGTGTAAAGGTTATCTATTTGATTTCACTAAATCCTTTAATTTAATTGGCTTGAATATACCAAAATTTAAAGAGATAATTATTACAACTTCAGATCATAAAGTGAATATTGAGGCTCTGAAAAAATTAAGAGAACTTAACAAAGAAGCATTGATCATAGTTAATGCCCCTAGCTCAGAACACGTTATAGGATTGAAAAAACTTGGGGCAGATTTTGTTGTTACACCTGACAGATCGATGTCGCAAATAATAGTAAATCAGCTTGAACTTTCAACCTATTGGAGAAAAAAAGATCATTTAAAAAAAATATTTGAAAAGTCTAGAAGTTTAGCAATAATAATGCATGACAATCCTGATCCTGATGCAATGTCTAGTGCATATGCGCTTAAGACTATAGCAGAAAGTTTTGATGTTGAAACCAGTATATATTATGGTGGAGAAATCGGCCATGAAGGAAACAAACTCATGGTAGAACTTCTAAAATGGAATTTTGAAAAGATAACGGAACACAAAAAATACATAATAAGAAAGTATGACAAAATTGCTTTAATCGATATGCCCAATATTTCTAATACAACAATATATCCTTCTGAAATTAAACCTGATATAATAATAGACCATCATTATACCGAAGAAGAGAAAGTAAACGCTGAATTTATCGATATAAGGCCTAAAATAGGCGCTACAGCTACAATAATGACATCTTACCTAAGAGACTTTGGTATTGAGATTGAAGAAAATTTAGCTACTGGACTAATGTATGGAATTCTTGTTGATACTAACAACTTCAAGAGGGAATTTGAAAAAGAGGATACTGAAGCAGTATACTATCTAAAATCAAAAGTTAATAAAGAAATTCTTAATATAATTGAGAATCCAAATATGTCTCCAGCTACTCTTGATGTCCTTTCAAGAGCTATTAAAAATAAAAAAATTGATGGCAAATATGTAATTTCTAACGTAGGATTTGTAGAAAAAAGGGAATCTCTCTCCCAAGCTGCAGATCTTTTATTAAAATTAGATGGAATTACAGTATCTCTTGTAATCGGTATAATTGAAGAACACGCTTATGTATCTGCTAGGTCAAGAGACCAAACGCTAGACATTGGAAGAGTTGTGACAAAAACATTTTCAAAAATGGGATCTGCAGGAGGGCATGCAAATTTTGCAGCTGCTAAGATTTCTCTTGGGTTATTTAGTTATGTCGAAGATAAAGACATACTTGTAAGAATTGTTGGGGACAAGATTTCTAGCCTTTTCTTTAGAACTTTAAAACTAAACAACAAGGGTTCAATATAGATTGAACCATATCGAAATATATAAATATAAATCCATTGTATTTTGTCTTGGTGAAGAAATGAGAAAATCTTATGTTATTATCGGCGTATTAGGGATAATTGCTTTACTAACGGCAGGCTTTATTATCGGGACATTATTTATTGGCTCATCGCAATATTCAAGAAATATATTTTATGACGATGAACTAAAGTATTCTAGTGGCTACACCCCGGCTCAAGATGGTGCAGGTATTTCAAAGGTACCTACTCAAAGTTATTCCGAATCGCAAGAATTGAATTCGCAGGATAGAAAGATAGTCAAAAATGGAAATGCAAGAATAGAAGTTGAAAACTTTGATACTGCCATTTCTAAAATAAAAGAATTAGCATCAAACAATAATGGCTATGTAACTAACTCCAATATGTGGATATCTGATTCTAATAGAAAAAATGGGAACATAACAGTTAAGATACCTGAAGAGAAATTTGAACAGTTTAGTGAATCTTTAATTCAAATAGGGAAAATTGAATCAAAAGAAATTTCTTCCTTTGATGTGACAGAAGAGTATATTGATTTACAGGCTAGATTAAAGAATCTTAAAATTCAAGAGAAGCGATATACAGAACTCTTAGCAATGGCTAAAGACGTCAACGATGTACTAGCAATTGAAGCTCAATTAGGCAGAATACGTGGCGAAATAGAAAGCTATGAAGGGAGAATAAAATATCTTGAAAATACAACTTCTTATGGTACTTTTAACATAAATATCTATGAACCGGAGGAAGTTGTTCACGAATTTGGACTCAAAAAGGCTTTTGATAGAGCAATTGATGCTTTTATTGTTTCAGTTGCAGGCATAATTATACTAGCAGGATTTCTAATACCCATAATATTGGTCCTTGGAGTACTTTACTTTGCAATAAAGTATATTAAGAAAAGATTTTATAAAAAATAATTTTATTTTTTATCTTTTTGGAATTGATTCAGGAACATATTGGGTTTTTCTTTCGTTGCCTTTTAATGGTGGTTTGTTTAAATTATCTTTTTTTCTACTGAGTGCTTCTATTAAAGAAAACAGAGCTATCAATCCAATTACAATAGCTATGAACATATAAAATTCCATGTAATCACCTTGTCATTGGTTTAAAAAAAGAATATATAAAATTATTGGTCGTAGTATTATTTTCCACAGCCACAGCCAGAAGAAGATCCTCCGCTTGAACCACTTCCACCTGCAGAGTTTGATGCGAGAAGTCCCATTGCTTCACTATCCAATACAAATAACTTAGATTTTGGTGTGCTTACAGGCCCATGGCCATCATTTGTTCTAAACCAGTATTCTATGTCCCATTCTTTTGCTTTAGGTGCAAGTTTATAGAGATCTTCTTGAGTTAAGCGTAAGGTGTATATTATTCCATCTTTAGAATTCTTATCAGATGGATCTTCCTTCTCCAATAATCTTCTAGAGCCATTAACAAATACAAATACATAGTTTGGCATATCACCGTCTGCATCTGTGTACTTTACTTGAAATTTATATGAAAAAACATTGCTTTCAAACGTATAAAAAAGAGCCCCACCTTCTAAAACAGGCTGATTATTTTCAGCTGCTGCTATTGGGGATACAAGAATACACATAGCAGATACAATTGCCAACAAAATTATAGTTATTTTTCTCATTTTTTGCCTCCTGTATAAGATAGAGTAGAATTTTATTGATATTTATATAAGGTTTTTGTTAAATTCTAAAGAAGTTTCAAATTCCCGACGACTCTATCTATTTCTTCTTCTGGAGCGGGTCCAATCCCCAAAACTGTAATTGTTCCCGGAGGAATTTCAGTTAATCCCGCGTCCTTGATAAGCTCTGTAATCAAGCCGACACTCTTAGCTTCGTTAAATATTTTAAGAAGGGAGTCCAGATCATTAACTTTCAGGACAACTTTTTTCTGCCCTTCAGAAAACCAATCAGAAAAATATTTATTTTTATTTTTTTCTGCCTTTATTGCACAACTTACGGCTGCATGTGCAACTTGGGCAGAAAGTTTTCCTTTTGATAACTTTAAATCTTCCCTTACAACTACTACCTGCTTATATTTGAAATTATTGAATAAACCAAACAATTTAGACTCCTCTAAAAACATCATTTAATATTAAAGTTTCATCTCTTTTTGGGCCAAATGAAATCATACATATTGGAGTTTTTGTTTGCTTTTCAATATAGTCAACATAGGAGTATATTTGCTTGGGTAAGGATTTAGTATCTTTTACTTTCATCCAGTCAAATTCTTCCCAGCCATCAAATTCTTTGTACAATGGCTTACATTTTGATAATATTTTCATATTTGACGGAAAGTGGTGCAGAATTTTTCCCTCGTATTCATAAGCGTAACAAATTTTAATTTTTTTCATCCCTGTTAAAACATCGATTTTAGTCATAGCAAGTGCAGAAAAATTATTAATGAGACAAGCATAGTTAACTAAAACTAAATCAAGCCACCCACATCTTCTGGGTCTTCCTGTAGTTGTACCAAATTCTCTACCTTTTTCTCTAAGATACTCGCCTTCTTTGTCATTTAGCTCTGCTGGGAATGGTCCTTCGCCAACTCTTGACGTATAAGCTTTCGTTACTCCAACAATTCCATTGATTTTATTTGGAGAAATTCCACTGCCAGTGCAAATTCCACCAGCGTTTGTATTGGAAGAAGTAGTAAATGGATAAATACCATGATCAATGTCAAGATGTGCCCCTTGGGCACCTTCCATAAGTATATTACTACCTTTATCATATGAGTTGTTTAGAAAAACAGAAGTATCTTTTATGTAATTCTTTAAGTATTCTCTATAGGACATATACTCATTATAAATTGATTCAATATCGATTTTTACATCCTCTCCAAAGGCATCGAATAATTTTTGTTTTATTGGAACAATCAAATTTAGTTTTTCTTTGAAAACTTCTGTATCAAGTAGATCGGAGAATCTAATACCAAATCTAGAGATTTTATCCGAATAACATGGGCCGATACCCTTTCTTGTAGTTCCTGCTGCAAAAGATCCTTTCATCTTCTCTTCTATGCCGTCTAAAATTCTATGGTATGGCATGATAATATTAGCTCTATCGCTAATAGAAATATCGGGATTAAATCCATCTTTTTTTAATCGTTCAATTTCTTCAATCAACACTTTTGGATCGATAACTACTCCATTTCCAAGAACAAGTGATTTTTTGTGAACTGCCCCTGAGGGCATTAGATGAAATTTATAGGTTTTATCACCTACCACTATTGTATGGCCAGCGTTATTTCCACCTTGAAATCTAACTACAATATCTGACTTCTCAGCATAGAAATCAGTTACTTTTCCCTTACCTTCGTCGCCCCATTGACTCCCAATAATTGCTAATAACATTTATCTCGCCTCATTTTCAATCTTAAATTCTTTCTTTATTATGATTGCCTTTTTCCAATTAATGTCCTCTTTTGGATAATCACATCTATAGTGAGCTCCTCTTGACTCTTTTCTTTCAAGTGCCGCTATTGAAATAGCTTCAGCAACAAAAATAATATTTCTTAGTTTAAAGTATTCTAATAAATCCTTAGTAGACCTTATATTTTCAAACTTATTTTTTATCTTGGAAATTTCTTTGATTGCAGTTTTTATGCCTTTTTCATCCCGAATTATCCCTAAGTAAATCCATAATATTTCTTTTATTTCTTTAATCAATTCTTTTTCAGAAGAATCATCTGTAATTTTTGGTAGTGATTCAAAAAATCCCTTTGTATCTACATAATCAAAATCATTAGACGATGCAAACTCAGCTGCGTTTTTTCCCGCAATTTCTCCAAAAACTAAGGTTTCAGCCAAAGCGTTACCTGCAAGTCTATTTGCACCATGAGTTCCTCCAGCAACTTCTCCGCATGCATATAATCCTTTGACATTAGTTTCACATTTATCATTAATTTTTAATCCACCCATAAAGAAATGGCAAGAAGGTTTAACTATAAGATTTTCCTTAGTTACGTCAATACCCCTAGATAAGAAAAATTTTAATTCCTTTGAATATTTTGTTTTTAGTGTATCTTCAGGCACGTTCTTATACGAAATATGAGCCCCGCCGTCAATTCCTCTTCCTTCAAGAGCCTCTGTGAAGATTGCTCGTGACATTATGTCCCTAGTAGTTTTTTCTAGGAGGTTTGAATCATATTTTTGGATGAACCTTTCACCATTTTTATCTAAAAGAAGAGCACCATCAGCAAATACAAATGGTAAGATCAGATATGATTTTAATGCAACAGTAGGGAAGAACTGAACGTATTCCATATCAATTATTGAAGCCCCTACATCAAAACCTAAGAAATATCCGTCACCTTCGACATCAGAAGGATTTGTAGAGTTTTTGTAAATATTTCCAGCTCCACCAGTTGCAATAACAATTGATTTAAAAGAAATCTCTAGAAAATCTTTTCCGTCATAAGCTATACCTGAAACGACTCTGCCATTTTTTTGAAATAGCTTTACTAAAACTTTTCCTTCAATGAAATTAATATTTTTGTTTTTTGCTTCTTCCATTAATTTTACTGGTATTATCTTCCCACACCCAGGACTCGGCGGATCTACCCTCACCGTTCTAGGTACAGAGTTACCTCCAGAAAGATTAAGGATTAATTCTCCATTTTCTCGTTTAAACTGAACGCCATAGTTCTCGAGAGAAAGGACTGCAGCTTTTGCATTTTCAGAAAGGATTTTAGCAAGTTTTGGGTCAGATACATATGCAGAGCCCTTAATTATATCTTCATAATATAATTCAGATGAATCGTTTTTTCCTATTGGTGCATTAATGATACCTTCAGATATGGAGCTACACCCACCTCTTCCAGCATAACCTTTAGTAAGAACTAAAACATCCTTTACATACTTTTTAGCTTCGATAGCTGCTTTTAACCCTGCAAGTCCCCCACCAATAACAAGGACATCACATTTTAGTTTATCCAATTAAACACCTATCTAAAACTTGCTCTTACAGAAATCCTTCTTGGAAGTGGTAATGGTCTTGTTGGTTTTCCTTTGACAAGTTCTAGGAATGTATTCTTGAATTCTTCGATTGAAATGTTTTTTTGAGATGAATCTTCTCTGGATCTAATATTTAATGTAGAATTCTTAATTTCGTCTTCTCCAACGACTATGATGAAAGGAACCCAGTCTTTTTCTGCATCCCTTATTTTCTTACCTAGTCTTAAATCTCTATCATCTATATCGACCCTTATGCCGGCACTCTCAATATCATCTAAGATTTTTAAGGAATAGTCGAGTTGTTCTTGACCCACTGGTAAGATTCTTACTTGTGTTGGGGATAGCCAGAGAGGAAGCATTGGTTTCTTACCTTTTTTCGACTCTAAAAATGCTGTTTCAAGAAGTGCATATAGATTTCTTTCAATGGCACCAGATATTGAAGCGTGTAACATGAGTGGGAATTTTTCTTTTCCATCTTCATCGAAATACTTAATTTCAAATCGCTCAGTATTCTCAATATCAATCTGGACTGTAGAAAGTGCAGATGCTTTGTTAAGAGAATCTACAAAGTTAAACTCAAATTTCATAACGAAATAAAATGGCCTTTCATCCCACATCTCAACTAGGACCGGCCTCTTAATTAAGGACATTAGTTCATTGACAAATTCTTTATTTTCATCATAGAATGATTTAACAAATCGGATGGCAACTTCATATTTAATATCAAGTTCTTCCATCCACTTCATAGATAATTTAAATTGTTCTATAAACTCTTTCTTTGCATGATCCATTGTTGGGGCTAGTGTATGCATATCTGGCATAGTAAATGCCCTTAGTCTTCTAAGCCCAACGAGTTCTCCTCTCTGTTCTCTTCTAAAACTGTAACGTGTAAGTTCATAAAGCCTAAGAGGAAGATCTTTGTAAGATATAATCATGTCATGTTTCATAAGGTATTGACCAAAACAAGCTGCAAATCTCAGGAAATAATCATCATTTCCAGATTTAACAATGTATTGTCTAGCAGGGAATCTATTTAGATATTTAGAAAGCATTGGATGTGTAATACTGTACATTATAGGTGTTTCAACTTCCATTCCACCATATTTAAGAATGCTATCGGTAACACTGCTCTCTAATAGTCTTTTAATCAATACTCCTTTAGGATACCATCTGAGATTTCCAGGGTCTGATCCTTTTTCATAATCAACTAATTCTAGATTTTTCATATATTCGACATGTGGTGGTACCATATCGACTTTTCTAGAATGAGTAACTTCGTATTCAGTTAATTTTTTCAATCCCTCATAATTTTTAAAATCAAATTTATCTTGAGGAATTAGATTTACAGCGGCATCAAGGATATACCAGCTAGATTTAATTCTTTCTTCAGCTTTCAAAGCTTCAGATACAACTTCTCCTTTGCCCTGTGGTTTTATACTTCTTGAAAGTTCAGATAAAGGATGCCCCTTGCACGAAACTTTAAAAGCTTTGTAATATCCAAATGGTGCTCTTTTTACTTCAAAATTTGATCTCAATTTATTTTCAAGATCTTTAAGCAATTTCACGGCGATGTCAGGAGCTGCCAATTCATTACTTAGGTGAGCATATGGATAAAGGAAAATCTTTTGAGATTTAACAGACTTTGATACCTCTGTTATTTCGTTATACGTATTTTCAATGACTGAATCGTCATCACCTTCTTCAACAGCAACGAAAACGGAGAGACAATCCTCCATCCTGCCCTGTTTTAAAGAATCTTCAATTTCTTCTGCTACTTTTGTCTTAGAGGTAATTTCATACTCTAAATAGTCACTATGTATTAAAAGAATCCGCATAAATCCACCGCTAAAAGGATTATTATAGAAGCAATCTTTTAATATAACTTATATAACTTTCGGAATATTTTATGGCTTTTGAAAGGTAAATCTTTAATAGTTACAATTCAAAATTAGTTTATGGAAGGAATTCTTGCAATAACTGGTGCTAGCGGAGTTATATACGGCATCAGATTACTAGAAAATCTAAATGGTAAGGTAAACTTAGTTATTAGTGAAGGTGCAAAAAATATAATTAACGAGGAAACAGACTATAAACTTGATAACCTATATAAGTATGCTCACAAAGTCTATAAGAATGTAGAGATTAGTGCACCAATTGCTTCTGGGAGCTATCCCTTTGATTATATGGTAATCTGTCCTGCTTCGATTTCAACTTTTTCAAAAATAGCTGTGGGGATCCAAGATAATTTAATCACTAGGGCTGCTGCAGTTACTCTAAAGGAGAAGAGAAAACTAGTCATTGTGCCAAGAGAAACGCCCTTAACTTCTATAAATCTAAAAAGCATGGCAAATCTAGCAGACACGGGGGCCGTCATACTTCCTGCAATGCCAGCATTCTACCATAAGCCCAAAGATTTGGATGGAGCAATAGATTTCATAGTTGGAAGAATACTTGATCAAATAGGAGTAGAAAATAATCTATTCAAGAGATGGGGAGTATAGAATTAACTTATTTTTTTAATCTCTTTAACAGAAGCTCAGCACATATTTGAAGTGGATCAATAGTCGGGGATACTGGAGGGCAATAACAATTCTCTGATTTTGAAAGCTCTTCTATAGTCATTCCTTTTTGGACGGCAAATGCCATTGCTAGTGTTCTTGCAAATACCCCTTCTTCACCAATGATTTGTACGCCAATTATCTTTCCTTCAAGATTTGATAGCAATTTTACAAAGATATCTTTTGCCCCAGGGTAATATTCTGCCTTTGATTTGCCTTTGTATTTAGCTTTTGCATATTCAATTCCTTTTTCGATTAGTTGATCTTCTGTAAATCCAAATGCGCCTATTTTTAAATCAAATACTTCAGTTATAGTTGCATTAATAACAGGATCAAACTTTAAGTCTCCACCAACTGAGTTGATTCCTGCAACTTTTCCCTGCCTTACTGCATTTGTCCCTAAATTGGAGGGGATTAATTTCCCAGTAAAGAAATCAGTAACACTAGCACAGTCCCCACAGGCATAAATATTTTTGACAGAAGTCTGAAGATTATTGTTTGTGATTATCCCTCCATTAACTTCAATTCCAGATTCAACTGCAAGAGATGTATTAGAGTTAACACCTGTAGCAATAACAATTATATCTAAAGGATAAAATGTATTGTCAACAATTATTCCTTTGGCTTTTTCATCACCTTCAATTTTTGAGATTTCTTTTCCAAGAATGAGATTTATTCCCTTTTGCTTCAGGTACTCAATAACAATTTCTCCCATATCTGCATCAAGACTTTGTCTCATTGGCCTTGGTTTTCTTGCAATAATAGTTACATCAAGTCCTCTTTTCTTTAATGCATATGCGCCTTCTAAAGCGATAATTCCAAATCCTATTACTATTGCCTTCTTTGATTCGTTGATGTATTCAGAGAGTTCTTTTGTTTCGTCAAGATTCTTTATGAAGAATACTCCTTTTTTGTCAATTCCATCAATATTTAGTTTGGTTGAATAACTGCCTGTTGAAAGTATGAGAGAATCGTATTCTATTTTTTCATTATTTTCTAGAAGGATATAGTTATCAGAGGGCATTATTTCTTTTACTTCTGTCCCGAGAAGAATTTTTATCCCTTGTTTTTCATAAAACTCTTTTGGGAAAATTATTAAATCATTGAAGTTAGTAATATCATTAGCTAGTGCATAGGGAAGACCACACGGGGAGTATTGTGGATAATTCTGTTTCTGTATCAAATATATCTCTGCAGTCCTATCGTATTTTCTTGCTGCAAGTGCTGCTTCAGATCCAGCAACACCCCCACCAATAATTACAAGTCTCATAATTACACCCATAACTAATGATATAGATTATTTTTTAACTTTTTCTTATTTAATTATAAAATATAAAATAAAATATTAATGTAGTTTATCCAATCTATTGATTAGATCTGCTTCTATTAGTCTTTGAATAGCATCTTCAACTCTAATCTCATCTGTTACAACTGCTTTAATATTGTGTCTAACGAGATCATTGTAGATTCCTTGACCCATTCCATAGCAGATAACTAGATCACAATCTTTTAGATTAGAGATCATGCTAGAATGATCACAGCTTCCACACTGCCCATTACTTTTTCCAATGTTTTGTCTATATTCTTCATTTAGTACTCTTTTATCATTTATGTCAAATACTCTAAATCCAAGAGTTCTTCCAAAGTGGTGAGAAATATTAATCTTGTCGTCTGTTGCTACAGCTACTTTCATGATATCACCTTTATGAATAATTATTCATAATATTTATAAATGTTTGCCATTAGATTATTATGAAACAGATAAAGTTTTTAAGTAAATAAAAAAAGATAAAATGGTGTTTTGATGGAAATAGGAACATATTCTTTCAGGGACGATTTGTTATACTCAAAGACACATGAATGGGTAAAGATTGAAGGAGATATATGTATTATAGGAATAGATGATTATGCCCAAAGAGAGATAGGGGAGATAGCATATATTGAACTTCCTGCAATAGAAAATACAGTGAAACAATTTGAATTACTCTGCCAGATAGAATCAGTTAAAACTGTTTTAGATATTTTCTCACCGATTTCAGGAAGTATAATTGAAGCTAATAGTGAAATAGAAAATTCTCCTGATCTTCTAAATTCAAAACCATATGATTCATGGATATGTAAATTGAAACCATCTGACCTTAGCGAGAAAATAAATTTGATGAACGTTGAGGAATACGTCAAATACATAAAAGAAATGACAACTAAACCATAAAATTTATTTTAAAATTTATAAAAATTAAATAAATATTTTAACACTTAGTATATCCGCAACATTTGCAACTGATACAGCCTTCTGAAAAGACTAATACTTCGCCGCATTCTGGACATTGTGCTGGCATACCATTAATATTTTTTCCGTTTGGTGTTGTAACTACAGTGTCAAGTCTTTCTTGTTTAGTATTAAGTTCCTTCTTGCTGTATCTGTCTAAAACTATTGCTATTGCATCTGCACATGAATGAACGGGCATACCTTCATCCCATGTTGGCATTGGACATCTGATATGTTTCAATTGTTCTAATATAGACTCAATCCTTATCCCAGATCTAAGGGCCAAAGAAATTAATCTAGCTATAGCTTCATTCTGACTTGCAGGACATCCACCAGATTTACCCATCTGCATAAAGATTTCACATAACCCATACTCGTCCTCATTCAGTGTGATATATAGATTCCCACACCCAGTTCTTATTTTCTCTGTAAATCCTTTGGTAACTTTTGGTCTCGGTCTAGGTGCCTTTTGTATAGTAGTATTAATAGTGTCTTTTTTATTTACAGTCCCAATGTTGAGAACTTGGGCATCTCTTGACCCATCTCTATAAATTGTAATGCCTTTAAGGCCACTTCTGTATGCTAAAAGATATGATTGCATGACCTCATTTTCTGTAGCACTTTTTGGGAAGTTAATTGTCTTTGAAACAGCGTTGTCTGTATATTCTTGGAAAGCCGCTTGTATCCTTATATGCCACTCAGGAGTGATATCATGCGCGGTGACAAATACTTTTTTAATTTCCTCAGGTAAATCCACTATGTTTTTCAAAGAACCTTCATTAGCAATTTTTTTCATTAATTCAGAACTGTAAATGCCTTTTTTTCTTGAATATTCCTCAAAGACAGGATTAATTTCTAAAAGCTCATCTTTATCCATAACATTTCTGATATAAGATATTGCAAAAATTGGCTCTATACCGCTAGAGCATCCGGATATTAAGCTTATGGTCCCTGTCGGAGCTATAGTTGTGACTGTAGCATTCCTGATTGGTGCTTCTCCCCTTCCATGGAAAACACTTTTTTCATAGTTTGGAAATGGCCCTCTCTTTGAAGAAAGTTCTCTTGACATGTCTGTGGCTTCTTCTTTGATAAATTTCATTACTGTCTTTGCGATATCAACTGCTTCTTCAGAATTATATGGAACTCCTAATCTTAGAAGCATATCAGCGAAACCCATAACCCCAAGGCCTATCTTCCTGTTACCCTTTGTCATCTCCTCTATTTGAGCGAGAGGGTACCTGTTAACATCAATAACATTGTCAAGGAAATGAACAGATTTCTTGATTACATCCCTTAAATGATCAAAATCAATCTCATATCCCTTATTCCCGTTCTTCAAGAATTTGGAGAGATTAATTGAACCAAGATTACATGATTCATAGGGAAGAAGAGGTTGTTCACCACAAGGATTTGTACTTTCAATTTCACCTAAAGCTGGTGTCGGATTTCCTCTGTTAAGCCTATCAATGAAAACAATTCCAGGCTCCCCATTTTTCCATGCCATCTTGACAATAAGTTCAAATACTTCTTTGGCATTTAATTTGCCTTCAACTTTTCCAGTTCGTGGGCTGATAATATCATAGTCAGTTCCATTTTCAAAGGCTTTTATGAACTTATCAGTGACGGCAACAGAAATATTAAAATTATTAAGTTTACTATTTTCTTCTTTACACTTAATAAATTCTAGAATATCTGGGTGGTCAATCCTTAGGATTGCCATATTTGCCCCTCTTCTAGTTCCGCCTTGTTTAATTGTTTCAGTTGCAGTATCGAATACTGTCATGAAAGAAACAGGACCGCTTGATATCCCCTTAGTCGTGAGGACTACATCATTTTTTGGCCTAAGTCTTGAAAATGAAAATCCTGTTCCCCCTCCACTTTTATGAATTAAAGCTGTATATTTTATAGCATCAAAAATACTATCAATAGAATCATCAATCGGTAAAACAAAACAAGCAGATAATTGGCCAAGCTCCCTTCCTGCATTCATTAGTGTAGGTGAATTTGGGAGAAATTCAAACCTCGTCATCATCTCATAAAAATCTTTAGTTAATCCTTCAACATCTGCACTTTCATCATAAATTAAATCAGCAATGGCTATGCTTTTGGCAACTCTCAAGAAAAGGTCATTGGGATTTTCAATTACATTTCCTTCTTGATCCTTTTTTAGATATCTCCTTTCTAAAACTTTAGTCGCATTATCTGATAAATTTAATGGCTCTTCTGCATAATCGGTATTATTTATCTTATCATAGTTGTAACCCTCAGAAACTGCCATACTAATATAAATCCCTCCACATCATATGTTGATGCAAACTATAAAACTAATTTATTTAACCAATATAAATCTTTTGGTAAACGATTTTTAAATTTTGAAATTGCAAATATTTTCTTAAGTTGAGAGTAGCTCCAGTTATGTTAGAAACACCAACTTATATAAATTAATTATATTTATCTAAACCATGCATAAAACTTCAGACATTAGTATTGAAAAAGATATCATAAGAGAAAACATTAATGTTGCTGAAGAGAATAAAGTTCTCTTAAAAAAGTATAATATAAGATCATATAATATCATGGGCGCCATTGGTTCTGGAAAAACTTCACTTATTGAGATAGCTATTGATCACCTTGTAAAGAAAGGAAAGAAGGTAGCTGTAATTGCAGGTGATGTAGTTGCAGAGTATGATTCAAACAGATTTAGAAAACATGATTGTTTGGTCATCCCTCTAAACACAGGGAAAGAATGCCACCTTGATGCCCACCTAGTTTCTCATGAACTTGAAGATATGGAAGAGATGGGAGTATTAAAGGACATTGACTATCTTTTCATGGAAAATGTTGGAAATTTAATATGCCCTTCTGATTTTACATTAGGTGAGGACAAAAGAATAGTCGTAGTTAGTGTAAGTGAAGGAGACGACATCGTTTTAAAGCACCCGACAATATTCAGATTTTCTGATATTTGCATAATAAATAAAATCGACATAGCAGAAGCTGTTGATGCAAGTCCAGAAAAAATGGAAAGAGACTGTCGCTCATTAAATCCAAGAATCAAACTATTAAAAACATCAGTAAAGAAGAATATAAGAATAAATGAATGGCTAGAATTATTTGATTGATTAGATTATTTTATTACTCATAATCTTTCAAGAATTTTCTTGTTTCTTCTGAATCCATCCAGCCTTCATCAAGTTGTTTTATTATAGCCTCAATTCTATCGATCTGCGTCAATAATTTTTCTCTAGCCGCCTGATCTTTAATTTTAACTTGGGTGAAAGTGCTAATTATTGCTAAAGGATTTCTAATATGATCAATCAGATGGGCAAAATGAGCAATATTATGGTCAATCTGAAGTATTGCTTTTTTCCGCTCAGTTATATCCCTAAAAGCAGTTACCGCACCAATTATTTCATTATCCTCAATGATGAATTTATTGTTAGCTTCAACTGCAATGACACTCCCGTCTTTATGTTTTAATTCAAGTTCAAATCTACCGCCCGTTTTATTGTCAATTCCTTGTCTAAACATTTTGGCTAGTACTGGTATATATTTAACATCTAGTATGCCCACATCCATGAAACTTTTTCCCAATAATTCTTCTTTTTTATAGCCCAATTTTATTTCAACTCTTTTGTTGACGTCCAATATTTTCATATATTTATCAACATAAACAATTATGTCCCCAACTGTATCTAATATAATATTGTGCTTCCTTTCATTTTCAGAGATGAAAATATTTGAAAATTTAATTGAATTAAAGCCACGATTAATGAAATAATAAATAATCAATGAAGTCAAGCAAATGAATATTATCCCCTTAATACTTTGCAAAAATACCAATGTTGGCATATCTTTGATAAATATCGCCAATATAGCATCAGAAAATAATACCCAAATAATTCCAAAGACAAGATAAACTGAAACAATTAGAATAGGATTGCCATAATTAATTTGTTCTTCTATCTGCTTCATGTTTTGCCCTTTAGAATTTATTAATGGCTCTACTTACTAAAAGTGCCAAACTAATCTAAATTTATCTTTAATCTATAAAAGCATTTCTTATAAATTAGAAAAATAGATGTTCAACTAGTATTCTAAATCCAATAAATATCAAAATAATGCCGCCAAGGATTTTAATCTTATTTTCAAATAAATGACCAAATTTATCACCTATAAAAAATCCCATGAAGCATATAATGAATGTAACAATCCCTATTATCAAAAATGGTCCAATAATATCCATCTCAAGAAAAGCTAAACTTAGGCCTACTGCCAAGGCATCAATACTTGTTGCTATCGATAGAATCATCAAAACTTTAAAATCAAGTGGATTGAATGATTCATCTTTAGATTCTTGCTTCGATGACTCATAAATAATCTTTACTCCAATCAGTAATAAAATAAAGAATGCTATCCAGTGGTCAAATGTCGAAATAAACTGATATATTTTTATCCCAGAAATCCATCCTATCAAAGGCATAATTGCTTGGAATGCTCCAAATGATGTAGCTATTTTTAACGCATCCTGCACTCTTGGTTTTTTTATGATTAGCCCACTTGTAACTGACACTGCCAAAGCGTCCATAGAAAGACCGATTGCAATCAGAATAACAGAAAATAGCTCCATTGAATCATCTTAGACTATAATAATTAAATTAAAAGAAAAGAATTAGTTTTTAAGGATAACTAAAAATAATTATTAAAATATAATAAAGAAAAAATAAGAAGATTATTTACTCTTCTTTTTATCCTGATTTTTCTTTAGTATTTTAGAAATACTTGATTCTGGGAATTCGCTATATTTTACCCAGGGTAAGAAAGTAATATTGCCGGATATTTTTGATCTTACGGGCCCAGCGTTTGATCCCCACCAGTTTGATCTTGCATCTAGATTATATCCGTCAGTGTTCTGAACTTCGTATTTTGTATTTGAGAGTATTGTGTTGTTGTTTACCTTTATTCCAGATGCTGAACTTCTAGTCTTGATTCCAATCTGGTTATTTTGGATTAAGTTGTTATTTATGTTAATGTTCTTAAGAACTTGTGAGTCCTCACCGACTATTATTCCGACAGTGTTAAAGTTCTTAATAATATTCCCATAAACATTGACCCCTTCCTGAGGTTTCTTAGTAGCGTCAGAAATTAATATCCCGCTGCTCTGGATTGTACTGATACCACTGCTTGAAATCTGATTGTTTATCAAGTTTGTATTGCTTCTTTCAGTAACTATGGCATATAGTATATTTCCTGTGAATGAATTCTTCTGTATATTTACTGGTAGAGTCGAGTATTTTGGTTCTGTATAGTTTATCTTAATTCCAATGTATCCATCAACTGGATTACCCTGGAAGTTATTGTCATGAATATTAAGTCCTGACACATCCCTAAGGGATAAGTTGGCATCAGAATCTGTTTGGATAACTAAGCAAGCACCTTTGCCGAATGAAACAAAGTAATTGTTAGATATCTCGATATCAGTTCCTAAGACAACAATTCCTTTCGAACAGTTTCCATCTGGAACTTCAGGCCCTTCTATAGTAAATCCATTTAGCTTTACATTGTTTCCTGTAATATTAATATGTGGTACTGATGAATTGTATTCTATGTCTTTAATCTTAACATTTGCACCCGTGGCAGATTTCAATACTAAATTGTCTTTAGTGATATTTAGATCTTCATTGTACGTTCCAGAATATATCTCAATTGTATCGCCTTCTGATGCGTGTTCAATTGCATCCTGGATTTTTTCATACGTTTTACCTGTACCAACGTCTAGTGTAGCCGCACTTATTGGACTTAAGACTGCTAGGTATGATAGCACTATCAACATGCTTATTATTATTGCATTAATTTTTTTCATTGAAACACCTCATTGTAAGTCATTGACTAGCAATAGTGGCTCAATACTGATATATAAATATATCCAATATTGGTAAGCAATAATTAAATATAAAATATGAAATATTGTAAATATAAAATTAACGATAAAAATTATTTAAAAAAGATTATTTAGATATAGCTTCTACAGGGCAGATATATGCGCATAAGCCACATCCTGTACATAGGATAGGATTAACATAAGAATGCCCATCTTTGAATTCTAAGGCAGGACATCCTGAAAGCTTTATACATGCCTTGCAAGACCTGCACTTTGATACATCTACCATATAAACAGGTTTCTTTTCAAGTCCTTTTAGAAGGACGCATGACCCCCTAGAGATAATGGCGTATACAGTTTGACTTTCTATTGCTCTCTTAAGAGCTTCTTCGATGCTTTTTACATTATATGCATCGACAACTTCGACAGGTATGTCCATTCCAGAAATCAGCTTCTCTATTGAAACTGGACTCGCGGGTTCCCCCATTGCAGTCAATTGTGTCCCGGGATGTGGCTGGTGGCCTGTCATTGCTGTAGTTAAGTTATCAAGAATCACAGCAACAATTTTTGAATTGTTATACTTTGCGTTAATTAATGGAGGTATACCAGCATGGAAAAATGTAGAATCACCAAGTGTTGCAACAATAGGTTCTTTAACGGTCTTTGCAAATCCGCATGCGACACCAAAACTTGACCCCATGGCTATACAAGTATCTACAGTCTGTAGAGGTCTTGAGTAACCTAGTGTATAACAACCTATATCTGATGGAAATATTGCTTTGCCTCTTGTGACTTTCTTTATGGCATAATAGGTTGATCTATGGGGGCAACCTGCACATAATAGGGGCATCCTTACTGGCACTGGAACGCATTTTGATTGTTCTTTAGTTATATTGATCCTGAGGAATTTTGAAAGAATTTCTGTGACTAAATCAGTAGAGAACTCGCCCGTTCTTGGAAATAAATTTTTCCCATAGACCTTAAGATTCAAATGATTTTCAGCGATTATGATTTTTACATCGTTTTCTATTACCGGTTCAAGTTCTTCAATTATTATGACTTTTTCAAGGTCTTTTATGAATGAAAGGACAGTATTTTTTGTTAGAGGATGTGAAACGCCAATTTTTAGGATAGGAAGTTTTGTGTTCAATACCTGGAGAGATTCCATTAAGTAATTGAAGGATGCACCTATAACAATTACACCTGTTTTTCCCTTTCCAGGTATGACATAATTAAGATTAGACTGTTCAATATATTCGGTAATCTTATCCATTTTTTCCAAGAGTTTTTTATGTAATATTCTAGCGTGTGAGGGAACTGTGACATACCTTGAAACGTCTTTTGAGAATTTTCCTTCTCTCTTTTGTATGTTTATTTCTCCTAGTTCAACATCTCCTCTACCATGACAAACTCTAGTTGTTGGTCTTAAAATTACAGGCACGGAATATTTCTCTGAAAGATCATATGCAAATATAGTCATGTCCCTGGATTCTTGTGGAGAAGATGGATCAAGACAGGGAATATTTGCAAATCTAGCAAATATTCTATTGTCCTGCTCATTTTGAGATGAATGGCAATCTGGCTCATCTGCTGAAACAAGGACAAATCCCCCATTAATACCGGTATATGCCAAGGTCATCAATGAATCGGATGCAACGTTTACGCCTACGTGCTTCATTGTAACTAGGGCCCTTTTACCTGCCCATGATGCACCTATACCTACTTCAAGGGCGACCTTCTCATTAGTAGAAAATTCAACATAAGCACCGTATTGTTTTGCAAATCGTACAGCAGTTTCAGGTATTTCTGTTGATGGCGTACCTGGATAGGCTGCAACAACTTCAACTCCGGCCTCGAAAGCGCCTAAGGCAATAGCTTCATTGCCCATTAGAAGTTCTCTTTTCATGATTTATCAAAGTATAAATCTTTTAAAAAACTTATTATTATAATTCTTGTAATATTTACCTAAGCTAAAACTCTTATACTATCTATAAAAATAAACTCCTAGTAATGATTCTATAACAGAAGAGTGTGTTAAATAAAAAGACCATCAATTGCATAATTGTTTTTTAGTCGCCGAATCTATTCATACTAGTATGTTCTTCTAAAAAATTAACCAAAAACATAACATATTTAAATGCCAAAGTAACTCAAGAGAGCTGATGGACAAAAAAATAATATTAATTCTGGTCACAGCCGTTTTTTTGGCCGGTTGTGCGTCAGAGGCAAAGCCCGCTGAACCACAGGTAAGGATCACATTCGACCCTTCCCAGTCCTTCTTTGCAACTTCCTATATCTCCGAGCAGGGCTACACCCAAACAGCAGCGCAAGGCAAGATCTTTTATGGGATGTATTTCATCGTCGAGAATATTTCATATTCTCCTGGATTTGACTTCAATGGATTTGGCATGAAGCTTTTGTGTCAGAATGTTGAATATACAAGGGCGTTATATGTTGGGCCAAACGAGATTGATAATGTCAATATATTTCCCGGTGGGAAGACAGAGGGCATCTTATTATTTGAAGTCCCAGACAATGTTGAATGCACCACATGGCAATACTACTCCCCCGTAACAATACAGATGGAAGTTAAAAAATAAAAAAATTAATTCACTTTAACTTCCTTTGAGTATTCCCATAGACCGTGGATGTTACAAAGTGATACTGCAAATAGAGTTCCGGATTTTGCTATCTTAAGTGATGTTTTTACTTCATGATTTGTAAAAATTGGTCCTGTGTTTGGTCCTTGTGGGCTTTCTCCGTGTGCTGTGAATTCATAGTTTCCAACCTGGTAAAGGGCTTTTTCACCTTCAGGCTGGTAGTAGAGCATTATCCATCTGATATGATGCTCAGTGGTATTTGGATGGGCAATATCTTTTCCTATTGCAACTTTTACTTCAAATGTCTCATTTGCCTTGACAGTATCTGCGCAGTCAATTACAGGGACATGTTTCTCCTTTTTCCAATCTGCATCCTGAATCTTTTCTCCTATTTTAACCATTTCATCACCCTTATTCCTGCAAAACCATTGGTTCCCCACAGCAGATTAATTCTCCACCACCTACTTCTAATACTTCCACAACATTTCCACAGATTTCACACTTATATATTTCTCCAACTTGTTTTACCTGTACCATTTTTTTACCTCCTACATGTTTATTATCTTAATAAATTAAAATCAATCACTATCTTTCTTCTTTCCATTTTCTTCAGAAGCTCCGTCCATTTTTTCAGTCATTTCTCTGAGGTGCTTGTCAACAAGTCCATATATGCTGTTCTCAGGATACTTTCCATCTGCTCCAATTTCACCGGCTTTGACTCCTGTCAAGATCTCTATCCCTTCTTTGATATTTTCAACTGAGTAGATACGGAACTTACCTTGCCTTACAGCTTCTACAATTTCCTCCTTAAGCATTAAATTCTGTATATTGCTTCTTGGTATTAACACACCTTGTTTACCGTTAAGTCCTTTTGCTTTACAGATTTCGTAGAATCCTTCAATCTTGTAGTTGACTCCCCCAATTGCTTGAACTTCTCCTTTTTGATTTACTGATCCTGTCACTGCATAATACTGTTTTATTGGAACGCCTGAAAGGGCAGACAATATCGCATATAACTCGGTGCTTGAGGCACTATCCCCATCGACACCCTCATAGTTTTGTTCGAATACAAGCCTTGCAGTCAGATTCAATGGTTTGTCTTGGGCAAAATTATCGGCTAAATAACCACCTAAGATCATTACTCCTTTCGAGTGGATATTTCCTCCCATTTTAGCTTCTCTTTCAATATCGATGATTCCGCCTCTTCCAATATTAACGGTCGCTGTAACTCTAGATGGCCTGCCAAAAGTAAAATCACCTAGACTTAAAACAGCAAGCCCATTTATTTGCCCAACTGCCTCACCTTCAGTGTCTATGAGATAGAATCCTCTTGTTACCATCTCATTTACTCTTTCTTGAATAAGATTTGAACGATAATTTTTCTCTTCAACTGCCTTTACAATATGAATGTCCTTTATCAGATCTTTTTTGTCTTGTTTTGCGTAGAAGTTAGCTTCTCGTATGATATCTGCTATGTCAGCAAATTTTGTTGAGAGTTTTTCTTGGTCTTCTGCTAGTCTTGCCCCGTACTCTATTACTTTTGCAATTGCAGAAGAGTCAAGGTGCAATAATTTCTCCTTTGAACATAAAGAACATATGAAAGAAACATAGTTTTTCACATTATCGTCGTTGAAATCCATATTGATGTCAAATTCAGCTTTTACCTTAAAGAGTTCTTTAAATTCAGGATCTGCAGCAAAAAGGCTTTGGTAGATAATTGGATTTCCAACTATGACAACTTTTGTGTTTAGGGGTATTGGCGCTGGCCTTAATCCCTTTGTTGTAATAAATCCTAATCTCTCACCGGCTTCTTCGACAACTGCTTCCTCACTACTAAGTGCTCTTTTAAGTCCATCATATGAAAAAAGATTTTTTACTAACTCTTCAGCAGGTATTACTAAGTATCCTCCATTGGCCTTATGAATAGATCCACCTCTAACCATAGTAAAATCTGTAGTAAGCATTCCAAACTGAGCTTCCTTTTCTATCCTTCCAAATAAATTTTGGTATGTTGGGTTTAGCTCTACAACTACTGGCCTTCCTTTAAGAGTGAAGTTATCTGTGAATAGATTAACGGTATAACGCCTTAAGGGTAATTCTTCTGCCCATGGGGCTTGAACTGGAGGTTGAGCCGGTGCTGGTTTGTAAAATAAATTTAAGTTTTCTAGGATATCTTCTTGTACCTCTTTTAGGTATGCAACTATCTCTGGATAATCAGAGTATTTTTTGTTCAAATCTGCCATTAAGTGGCCTATCGTAAATAGAGCTACTTCAGTGTTTAATTTTTTGATTTCATCAAACGTTTTGGTGTCCAGTTCTTTGAGCTGTCTAAAAACTAATCTTAGTTCTGAGTTTAATTTGTCTCTTTTTTGCTGTATGTCGTCTTTCATTTCAGGACTTAATGCAATGAACTCCTCTTCGGTCATTGGTCTACCGCTGACAATTGGAACAAATATAAATCCCATAGGAGTAGTCTGGACAATCATACCCTCTTTCTCAGCTTTTCTGTTTAAATCAGAAAATATTTTATTGCGCTCAGCTTCAATTAGTTGGATTGTAGATTCTCTTTTTAATGCAAAATCTTCGCTCTCAAATGCTTTTGGAAGATTAATTTTAGCCTCATTTAGTAAATTTGCCATGTCTTTATGGAAGACTCGTCCCTGACCGGCTTTTAACTTGATTGCTTTTGGTTCATATGGCTCTTGGAAATTATTAACATAACACCAATCTGGGGGAACTGTTTGATCTTCCGCTAGCTTATCTAAGAAACTTTTTACCGCCGTCATTTTTCCTGTTCCCGGGAACCCAGCGACAAAAATATTAAATCCTTTTTCTTGTATCTCTAGACCAAATTTCAATGCTTTCAAAGCCCTATCTTGACCGACAATATCTTCCAATGGCGAGACTTCTCTACTATTCTTACATGTTAATTTATTTTTGTCAAATGTCCGCCTAATCATATCTGGAGAAAGTTGTTTTGTCATAAAATCACCTTAATGTAGTACTCTATTTTTAATTCTCTTTCTAAAAAGGTTTTCTATTTAAAAAAAAGATATTTTTAATTTAATCTAATTATATAAAAGTTTTATTTGGAGATATATAAGAAAAAAAGGAAATATGCCATACCAAAGATAAAAATATTTAATTTAAATTATAGAGTTAAATATAAACTAAAAGAAAATATAATATTATTTATTCTTCATCTGAGATATCAGATGTATAGATTCTTGATGGCACTGGTTCGTAGGGCTTCTGTGTTTTGGATAATGGTTGAATATCGTAGGAATACCATCCTGGCGTGTTTCTCTCATGAGAGTAGTCATATGCTCCAAAGTGGTTCTTTAGTAAGGAAGATGCCATTGGTAGATCCCCAAACGGTGTTAACACTGTGTGGACCAATTTGTTACCGTTTAAATCCATACTTCCTTTTCTAATGTTATTAAGGAAGCTCTTAGCAACAATTGAATCAATTAATTTTGTGTTGTCTGAGCAAGTTATTCTATTGTTTTCCTCATCATTTGAGCACGTTTCTCCCAATATTGGGGCGATTGAAGCTAATAATAACCCAATCACCAACAATGTAGTTATATTTTTCATAACTTCACCTCTAGTGCATAATATATTTTACAGTATTGATATATAAATATTTCTATATTGTTAAAAATATTTTATTTTAACGATAAACAATAGTAATTATTAATTGAAAATCAGAGATTAATGTTTAAAAAAAGTTAGATAAAATAGTGCTGAAGCTATATATTGATTCCGTCTCTCTTTAGTACTTCCTCTAAAAATCTTCCAGTGTGGCTCTTCGGGGATTTAATAATATCTTCGGGGGTCCCTTCTGCTATTATCTCTCCTCCTTTATACCCACCTTCAGGCCCTAAATCAATTATATGGTCCGCAGTTTTAATTACATCCATATTGTGTTCAATGACAAGTACCGTGTTTCCATTTTCTCTTAGCCTTAGGAGTACATCGAGAAGTTTTTTAACATCATGAAAATGCAGACCTGTTGTAGGCTCGTCCAATATGTAAAGAGTTTTTCCAGTAGCTTTTCTTGAGAGCTCCTTTGATAGTTTGACCCTTTGAGCCTCACCACCTGAAAGGGTAGTACCAGGTTGCCCCACTTTTATGTAGGACAATCCAACATCGTGAAGTGTTTGAAGTTTATTTCTAATTATAGGTATGTTCTCAAAAAAGTGGAGAGCTTCTTCTACGGTCATCTCAAGAACGTCAGAAATTGATTTACCCTTGTATTTAACGCTCAAGGTCTCCCTATTATATCGTTCTCCTTTACATTCTTCGCATTTAACATAAACGTCCGGCAGGAAGTGCATTTCTATTTTAATTAATCCATCTCCACTGCAATTTTCACACCTTCCGCCTTTTACATTAAATGAAAATCTACCCTTCTTGAATCCTCTTCTTTTTGATTCAGGAAGTTCTGAGAATAGTTCTCTTATTGGGGTAAATAGTCCAGTGTATGTAGCCGGGTTTGATCTTGGGCTCCTACCAATTGGACTTTGATCAATTATTATTACCTTATCTATATTTTCAATTCCTAAAATGCCGTCATGATCTCCGGGCTGATCATTTGCCCTATAGAATCTTTTCGCCAAATCTTTGTAAAGGATTTCATTAATTAAAGTACTTTTTCCACTTCCAGAAACGCCGGTAATACAAACAAAAAGACCTAGTGGTATCTTTACATCTATGTTTTTTAGATTAAACTGCCTTGCACCTTTAATCACGAGGTGCTGATTGCTTGTCTTTCTAACTTTTGGAACTTCAATTCTAAGAGTTCTTGAAAGATATTTACCGGTAAGTGAGTTTGGATTATTCTTTACTTCTTCTGGTATGCCAACTGCAACTACCTCTCCACCATGAACACCTGCTCCTGGGCCTATATCAACAAGATAATCAGAAGAAAGCATTGTCTCTTCATCATGCTCAATAACAATTACGGTATTTCCAATGTTCCTCAATTTCTTGAGCATCACAATTAATTTTGCATTATCTCTTTGGTGAAGCCCTATACTTGGCTCGTCCAAAATATATAATACCCCTACAAGCTGCGATCCAATCTGTGTTGCAAGCCTGATTCTCTGTGACTCTCCACCCGATAAAGTACCTGAACTCCTATCAAGTGTCAAATAATCTAAGCCCACGCTTATGAGAAACCCTAATCTAGACTTAATCTCTTTTAAGATTTGTTTTGAGATTATCTTCTCTTTTTCATTTAAGTTTTGATCTAAATCAACAAAAAACTTGTAACAATTGCTTATTTGAAATTCAGTGATGTCAATTATGGATTTATCCTGAATTTTTACAGAAAGTGCGTCAGGCTTTAATCTCTTACCTTCACATACCTCACAAGGTTTGTATCTTATGTACCTCTCAAATTGCTCCTTTCTGTAATCAGACTCAGTTTCCCTATATACTCTCTCAAGCCAGGGGATTATGCCCTCAAAAGTCCCTTCGTATGTCCAATAAGTAGGGGTATTTCTTGAGCGATAATTATATCTTACCTTGTCTGTTGTTCCATATAATAAGATATTAAGGTGTTTTTCAGATAACTCTTTAACAGGAATATCTAGTCTAAAATTAAATTTCTTGGAAAGAGCCTCTAAAGTCTGACCTCTAAATCCATCTATAGACCCCCAGACATCCACTGCCCCTTCCATAAGTGAAGCATCTTTATTTGGGATAATGAGGTCAGGATCAAATTCTTGTTTAAATCCTAATCCATGACAAGCGGGGCAAGCTCCATAAGGAGTATTAAATGAAAACATTCTAGGCGTAATCTCTTCTAAACTAATTCCACAATCAGGGCATGCAAAATTCTGAGAAAATGTTTTTCTTTGATCATCTATATCTACAAATATTATCCCTTCTCCTTTTTTCAATGCCAGTTCTATGTCTTCATAGAGCCTTGGAGAAATACCTTCCTTTAATACAAGTCTATCAACTATAATGTTGATATCGTGTTTTTTGTATCTCTCAAGCCGGATTTCGACGTCTAACTCCTTTATCTCCCCATCAACCTCAGCTCTTGCAAAACCTTCTTGATTTAAATCTTTGAGAAGAGTTGAGTACTCACCTTTTCTTCCCCTAACTATAGGTGCTAGTACGGTGATTTTTGTCCCTTCTGGAAAAGAGAGGATTTGATCTGTAATCTCTGTTACAGTCTGCTGTTTTATCTCTTTACCGCAGTTCGAACAGTAAGGGATTCCTATTCTAGCATATAGAAGTCTAAGGTAATCATAAATTTCTGTAACTGTACCAACGGTAGATCTGGGATTTTTTGAAGTTGTTTTTTGTTCTATTGAAATTGCCGGGGACAATCCTTCAATGTATTCGACATCCGGTTTTTCCATCAATCCTAAGAATTGTCTAGCATAAGCCGAAAGTGATTCAACATAACGTCTTTGACCTTCAGCATAAATTGTATCAAATGCAAGAGAAGATTTACCAGAACCTGAAACTCCAGTAATGACTATTAACTTATCCCTAGGTAATTGGACATCTATGTTCTTTAGATTATGTTCCGATGCACCTTTTACCGTAATATAGTTCGCACCCATGAAGATGATTGTATAGTCATTGCTTAAAAAACTCTTTGTTAGAAGTTATTTTTTTATTGTAGAAAAAAACGATAAACTAAAGGCGCAATTGTTGAATAATTATTTTTATTTATGAAGATCTAAATTGGGCCAAAAAACAAAACATGGCCAATATAAGAAAACACTACGCCGACAATGAATCCCCCTAAAACTTGAGCTTCGGTATGCCCCAATAATTCTTTTAGATCCTCTTCTAAAACTTGTCTCATACGAAGCCTTTTCAAAATTTCATTTATGGCCTTGGCTTGTTGACCTGTTTCCCATCTAACTCCAATTGCATCTTTCATGACAATGAACGAGAATAATAAAGAAACCCAAAAGACAGTGGACAGTCCTTCGTTCAATAGTATGGATGTTGACAATCCCACGACAGCTGCAGTATGTGAACTTGGCATCCCCCCATCCTTTACACCCGCAATAAGCGATAACTTTCTCTTAGTGATTGATTCATATATAATCTTGCCAATAATTGAAGCTATATATGCGAGTGTTGTTGGTGTGACAATTGGATTATAAAAGAAACGAATAAATCCGTCAACGATTGGACTCATACTCATAAGAAGTAAACAAATCTTTAAAAAGTTTTTGAAAAAATAAAATATTATTTTGCTTCTTTGCTAATTATGCACAAAATTCCACCTATAAGCATTATCAAATCAAGAGGTGGCAATAAACTTGATATAATAGCAAGTATACCCGCCCTATTGTAGTTTTTGAGCTCAGTTGAAGCAAGCGCCATATATCCAACTATCAATCCCAATATTTTAATGACTGCACTGAAGATTAATAAAAATCCAGCGAATAGCGGTATTCCCCTCATAAAACTCATAGGAAATAGGGCCCTATATCCAAATCCTAGAACTATCCCAAGCAATCCTAAAATCCCTAGGACAAGAGATACCAAAATCAAGATTTTCCCGATTTTTGCTTCAGTACTTAATCCTTGTAAATCAAACATTTTTACTCCTCCCCATCATTATATCATATATCTTATCTTATATTATTTTTGTATGATTACTTTTTTATCCTTTGTATTATTTTAGGGTTATTAAGCTCCCTTATGGCGTCAGAAGATATCCATTTTGCCGGTTTCGAATTTAGCTTCTGGATACTCTTTGCTGTTTCTATTGCCTTTTTATTTAGATTAATATTTCTCTTACCAATCTGTCTTAAAGCCCAGTTAACTGCCTTTTTTACATATACCCTGTTGTCGTTAGATCCCAAGTATACCTCTTTTAAAAAGAGTTCAAAATCCTTATCCTCTCTTTTTTTATCGTGAACTGCTAATACTGCCATTAAAACAAAACCAGCTCTTTTGATAAACTCCTCTTCTCGTCTACACCATTCGAAGGATTTGTTAAATGCCATAGAAGTATTTCCAAATAAATTGTTACAAGTTTGATCGCAAATGTCCCATGAATTAAAATCTTTAACCCAATTCTCCATTTGCTCTTCTGTAACGATTTTTGGATCGTCTATCATGCTTGCAAGAATTTTAGTTTCATGGTAATCTAACTTCCATAATTCTAAAGCCATGATATGATTTTTTCCAATCTCTTTAGCTAGATTTCTTAAGTTAGGGATTGAAACTCCAACTGCTTTATCGGTATTAACTCCAAAACGAGCCATACCCTCAAGCGAAGATGGATTTGACATTGATCTTAGTTTTTCTAGAATAGATTGGGTGTCCATGTATAGTCTACACAGACTTCTCTAATAAATATTGCTCTTATTAAAATAGAATAAAAATAATAAAGAAAGAAAAAATATTTTATTTTACATCATTCCTGGCATTCCACCGGGCATTCCGCCCATGCCGCCCATTCCCATATCGTCATCGTCGCCGCCCATGCCTCTTCTCTTTCCGATTCCACTTGCAGCGATAACGTCGTCGATTCTTAGGATCATTATTGCGGCTTCAGATGCACTCTTTACTGCCTGTTCTTTAATTCTTAGTGGTTCCACAACTCCGGCCTTCATCATATCTTTAACCTTTCCGTCAAAGATATCGATTCCGAATCTCTTGTGTTCCTTGGTCTCGTGTGATGCTTTGAGTGCAACTATTGTATCGATTGGGTCCATACCTGCATTTTCTGCTAATGTTCTTGGGATGATTTCCATTGCCTGTGCGAATGCTTTAACTGCAAGCTGTTCTCTGCCGCTAATCTTTTCTGCATATTCGTTGAGTCTCTTGCACAATTCCATTTCAGCTGCTCCTCCACCGGCACAGATTGTTCCATCTTCGATTGCAGTTGAGATAACTCCTATTGCATCTTCAAGTGCTCTCTCAACTTCCTCTAAGAAGTGTTCTGTTCCTCCTCTAAGTAATAAGCTTACTGATTTTGGATCCTTGCATCCTTCAACAAAGGTCATTTCGTCTCCGCCTATCTTCTTCTCTTCGACAGAGCCTGCGTTACCTAAATCCTTTCCTTCAAGGTCAGATACTTTGTTTACAACTCTTGCGCCTGTTGCTTTAGATAGTTTTTTCATGTCACTCTTTTTGACTCTTCTTGCTGCGTAAATACCAGTCTTTGCAAGGTAGTGCTGTGCTAAGTCATCAATTCCTTTCTGACAAAATACAACTGTTGCTCCAGATGCCTTTATCTGGTCTACCATCTTCTTTAGCATTGCTTCTTCTTGGTCCAAGAATGCCTGAAGCTGGTCTGGGGAAGTAATTCTAATCTCTGCGTCTGTTTCTGTTTCTTTTACTTCAAGTGCACAATCGAGTAAAGCGATTTTTGCGTCCTTTATTTTCTTTGGCATACCGTCGTGTACTCTTTCCTTGTCAATAATTAATCCCTGGATAAGTTTTGAATCTTCTACGCTTCCACCTTCTTTCTTCTCAACCTTTATGTCTTCAGTTTCAACGGTGTATTTTCCGTTTTCTTTTACTGCGACTTGCTTTACTGCATTAAGGGCCAATGGTGCTAGTGTATCCTTTGCTTTTTCTGCACCCTTTCCTGTCATTGCAGTCTTTGCAATTTCAAGAAGGACTTCATCGTCATTAATAGTAATTTTATCTCCAATATCTTTCAATATTTCTTCAGCTTTTTCAGCTGCAATCTTGTAACCAGATGCAACTACTGTTGCATGTACATCTTGATCTAGAAGGTCTTCGGCCTTCTTTAGAAGTTCTCCAGCGATAACAACAGCTGTTGTTGTACCGTCTCCAACTTCTTCATCCTGTGTCTTGGCTACTTCTACAATCATTTTTGCTGCTGGGTGAGCAATGTCCATTTCACTAAGGATTGTGGCACCATCGTTTGTGATGACTACATCTCCGAGTGAGTCAACGAGCATCTTGTCCATACCTCTTGGACCTAATGTCGTCTTTACTGTTTCTGCTACAATTCTTCCAGCAAGAATATTCATTCTTTGAGCATCTCTGCCCATAAATCTCTGAGCGCCCTCGGGTTGGACACTCATTGGTTGTCTAATTTCTGCCATAATTTACACCTCATAAAAATATTGCTGTTTTTTGATGTATTAGAGGTGATATAAAAAGCTTTCTATCGAAAATATAATGTGAATAGAAAACAATTAGCATATAAAATAAATATTATAAAATTAAACTTATAAATTAAACATTACTATTGAACCAACATTCTTTTCCAAGTCTACTTCAATGTCAGTGCTCTCTTTTATTGAATTTTTTATTTCATAAAACAGTGGCTCAAACGTTTTTGATCCATAAACATTTAAAAATATTATATTGTGTTCTACAACATCATTATCTATATCTATATTTGACGTGACTTTGGACACCTCAAATCCTGAATCATACAAAAATCTCAGAAGTTTTCTATTTACAGCTACTATTTTTTCATTGAATACTAAAGACAAGGACAGTATCTTTGAACAAATTATTGCTGTTTGTTCAGGCATCGTCTCAGAGAATTTGTTATATAAATTTCTCCAGCTTTTATTATATGCTTCCATTTCATCCTTTTCCATTCCTTCTCTGAGTTTTGTGTACCCTAGTTCTACTTCTTTTTTAAGTACATACTCTTTGACTGTTTTAATCTTGATTCCTTTGTCAATGAGTGTTTCATAGAAAGTCCTTATATCTTCATCTTTTGGAACTGGTCCTTTTGCCCAATAAGAGAGTACCCTAACCTGTTCCCCAAGTAATTGTTCCCCTCTGTGAACTTTCATTAGTATATCGACTAGTTCTTCTGGCATTATAACTTCTTCAATGTGAAGAGATTTCATCAATGATTCAGCTTGTGCGTATTTACTTTTTGACACGAATAGGGATACATCACATATAGCCGTAACTTTATTCAAAGGACCACCGAGTAAAAACTAAGGATTAGACAGATATTACTATGGCAGTTGTTGTATCAATTACACCTTCGATGTAGTGAATCTGCTGGATAACTGTCTTTGTAAGTTCTCCTAGATCATTTGCTTTTATTTTTGCAATTGCATCGTATGGACCGGTGATAACATCGGCTTCTATTACACCATCAATTTTCTTTACGGCTTCAATAACTTCTTTAATTTTACCAATAGAAACTGTTATTAAAACATATGCGTATACCATTAGAGCACCAATTAATATTTGTGTATAAAGTATTTAAATATTTCTTTTTATTAATTAAAGAAATAGAAAAAATGATACATGTGTCTTAGATTATCTAACGAATTTGGAGGTTAGGATTGAATACTCCTTTAGTAATAACTTGATTCTTGATTTTTATCAGTTCTTTAATCTCATTTTCAAAATCAACTGCGTTTATTGAGGTCCACTGAATACTATCAGGTATATAAAATTCGTATATTGGATAGTTCCCATCCCAAGCTTCGCCAAGTCTGGGTAATGCCACAGTGCCTGCAACCCTAATATTTGAAAATCCAGTTTTTCCCATTAATTCTGCAATTTTCTGAATTCTGTCGTTTCCCAATGCAACTCCTGCAGTTTGGAGGTATTCTTTCCATGGCTTCATCTTATCTATTACTTCCTCTAAGCTTTTTACCCCAAAAACTCTGATTAATCTGTTCTGCCCAATTGGATTAAGATTAAATTTCGATTCAAAAATTACGGCAAAATTATTTTTAGGCGAAGTATAAATTTTTTGACCACCATCAAATTCTGGCCTAGATATTATTTCTCCAATTTTAACATCCCTTAATTTTCTGAAAAAATTAGTTTGAGGTATTGATTTAGAAAGTTTTTCCATTTCACCGGCAAGTGCTTCTGCAAATTCAATTGGACTTAGTTCTCCACCCTCTTCTACAAAAAATCCAAAGGCAGGAGACCCACACATATACCCCTCATATCCAATTCCATCGAGGGCTGCAAGTCCGGCTACATCCTTTGTAGCCATTTCCCTTCCAATAAGTTCAATCCCAAATTTACCTCCATGATAACATCCTTTTATTGAATTTCCCTCTTTGTTCAATTTGTCGATTCTGTTTTTTACGGACATCGCAGTTTGGGTGCTTGAAACTACACTGACTACATTTGAGTTTCTGAAGATGATGTCCTCAATTGATTCATCTCCCCCTGCCCAAGGTATTACAGCTATAGTCTCTCCAATCTCTTTATTTTGCTCTGCAACAGATTCCGCAAATAATGGTGCAAAAAGAGGCTGAACTGAAGGTGTTTTGATTAATCCAGCAGCTTTTACTATAGACGCAATGAATATTCCAAGGCTTTCTATAAATCCCGGGACATTTGAAGGGGTGATATATGTTACTAACTCCAATTCCTTATCATTTTGTGAAATATTCTTTAGCGATAGTTTGTCTCTAAATCCAGCATATGCTCTAACATAGGTATTTGCCCCTTCAATTGGCGTAAATTGCTTAAAAACTTCTGGCGGTAAATTAAGGGTAGACAAAAAATTAATGGTCTTTTCATCAATTTTGTAAATTGATCTGAATTGGTAAAATTCTATTAATTCAGAGGAAAGATTTGTTAGTAATGGCAACAATTCAAGAGCAAGTTTCTTTTTTTCATATTTGTTATCTGCCCATTTTCTGGATACATTTCCGTAAGCTAAAGCTATTTCTGTCAATGGCATTTCTGAAAGGTATTTTTTTCTGTTTTCTTTTAGTTCTGTTACAATGTTAGCTATGTTTTGAGAATTTATATTTGGAGTTAGTATTGTTTTATTATTTACTTTCTTCTCTGTAAACTCCATTTCTTTTTCCAAGGATTTTAGAGATTTAGGAAGGTAGTACCCTTTTAATTTTGACAATTAATCAGCCACCGTTTTAGCAAGTACACCAGAGCAACCTCTGCTTTCTAGTCTTGGAAGTCTTTCAATGCTAAGGAGAATTGGTGTTTTCTTATCGCAAGCTGGACATCCATCGTAGTCAACTTTTATTTTGTCACCAGTTGTAATAAATCCAGGAAATGATTTAGAAGAAGGTTCAAGGAATGCATAATTACCAGTGACTTTCCCTTCAGGAGGTATTGGCTCCATATGCTCATCGAAAAGTATAACTTCCATCCAAGGTGGTATATGTTTGTTATTACCCTCTAAACAATCTACCATTATAGAGTTTGATTCGGTCATACCGTATAGATCGATGTATCTCTTTGGATCCAGCCCAAATGCCTCTTGAATCAAATCATTCATTTTGTCCCTACTGACAATAGATCTCCCTTTAAATCCCCCAGTAGAAGCAAAGAAACTATCTTCTCCTATTTTTGCATCAATCCCATGTTCTAGGACATACTTTGCAGTATTAATTATTAAGAAAGGTGGCCCCATAAATACTACTCTTTTTCCACGATTAGCTTCTAGATTTGATACGATGCCTTTTATCGAATTTTTCTCAATTCTTGGTAGCATTTTTTTTATGAAATAGTTCATTATTTTTTCCTTTGATGACCTTGGTCCTCTCATTCTTAATCTTATAATATCCGCCTTAAGGCTATCAATGGCGTGGAATACATTTCCAGGAGATATGTTCTCTGCAACTACCCTACCATTATACCCAACTTGCAAGAAAGTCTTCTTAGGAATGCCTAGGATAAATTTCTCCTGCCCCTTATTTAGTTTAAGAGTCGCATCGATAGCTTCGGTATAAGATTTAACTATCATTGATCTGGTAAATTCATCTCGCGGTAGGAATGTTAGTTTTCCTGAGGTTCCACTGCTAAACCCTAGCATGAGCCCATTAGAATAAAACTCTTCAAGAAAA
>Ga0209201_1000210_pt1 | contig 88690 bp, 79 predicted proteins | sample AD_UKC055_MetaG_FD_184411 | JGI IMG/M metagenome (GOLD analysis project Ga0209201, IMG submission 184411) | Active sludge microbial communities of municipal wastewater-treating anaerobic digesters from USA - AD_UKC055_MetaG (SPAdes) (version 2) | ecosystem: Engineered > Bioreactor > Anaerobic >...
CGGGAGAAGGAGAGCGTCCAGGCGCGCGGCGTGGTCGTCGTGGACCCCGCCACGGTGGTGACGACGCACCTCACCGAGATCATCAAGGCCAACGCCGACGAGCTGCTGGGCCGGCAGGAGGTCCAGACGCTGCTCGACAACCTCGCGAAGTCCTACCCCAAGGTGGTCGAGGAGCTCGTCCCGAAGGTGGTCTCCGTGGGGACGATCCACCGCGTGCTGCAGCGGCTGCTGCGCGAGCGGATCCCCATCCGGGACCTGCTGACGGTGCTCGAGACGCTGGCCGACTATGCGCCGATGACGAAGAACATCGACATCCTCACCGGCTACGTGCGACAGGCCCTGGCCCGGACCATCACGAAGCAGTACCGGGACAGCGAGGGGGGCATCACCGTGGTCATGCTCTCGCCGGAGATCGAGGACAAGATCAGCCAGTCCGTCCAGCACACCGAATACGAGTCGTTCCTCGCGGTGGACCCGAACTGGGTGCAGAGGGTCGTCCGCGGCGTCCAGAAGTTCATCGGGACCTTCGCGTCGCGGGGGCTGCAGCCCATCGTGCTGTGCTCGCCGGGCGCCCGGATCCACTTCCGGAAGGTCCTGGAAAAATTCGTCCCGAACATCATCGTGCTCTCGCACAACGAGATCACGCACGACGTGAACATCAAATCCCTCGGGATCGTGGAGTAGGGCCGTGCAGATCAAGCGTTTCGAAGCCGCCAGCACACAGGAAGCCTTGTTGAAGATCAAGAGCGAACTCGGGCCGGATGCCGTGGTGCTCTCGACGCGGAAGCTCCGCGGCGGGCGGGTCCCGCTCTTCGAGGTCACCGCCGCCGTGGACGAGCGCCAGGAGGGCCGCCGCGAGGCGGCGCGGCCCGCGATCCCGCCCACCCCGGCCGCGCCCGGGAGCGGGGAGGAGGCCGCGGCCCGCGCGCTGCGCCGGGACCTGGAGGAGATCAAGGGGCTGCTGGCCGAGTCCGCCCTGCGATCTTTCCCCTACGGGGAGTTCCTCGAGATGCGGGAGATGCTGGATGCGTTCTTCGACACCATGGGGTTCCAGCGGAAGGAGAAGTTCCCCGGGGCGCTGCTGAAAATCTACCACCGGCTCGTCTCGATCGGCGTGTCGCGCCCGAAGGCCTTTTTGCTCGTGAGCACGCTGAACCGCAACCTGCCGCCCGGGAAGCTGCAGGACGAGGCGGTGCTGTGCCGCACGGCCGAGAAGCTGCTGGCCATGTCCATCGGCCTCTCCTACCGGGGCGAAGAGAGGAGACGCGTCTGCGCCTTCGTGGGGCCCACCGGTGCGGGGAAGACGACGACCCTGGCGAAGATCGCGGCCCGAGCGGCCCTCGAGGAGAAGAAGAAGGTGGGCCTCGTCACGACGGACACCTACCGCATCGCCGCCGCGGAGCAGCTCAAGACCTACGCCCGGATCATGCAGATCCCCATCGAGGTGGCCCCCGACAAGGCGGCCTTCCGGATGGCCCTGGCGAAGCTCTCGGACCGGGACCTCGTCCTGGTGGACACGCCCGGCAAGAACACGGCGGAGCCCGGCTACATCGACAGGCTGCGGGATCTCTTCGAGGTCGACCCTCCCATGGAGGCCAGCCTCCTGCTGCCCCTGACGTCGAGCCAGGACAACCTGGCCGAGAACGTCGCGCGGTTCAAACCCGTGGGCTACCGGTCGATCATCTTCACCAAGCTCGACGAGAGCCGGCATTTCGGCAGGATCTACAACGTCATCGACCAGGAGCGCAAGCCCGTCTGCTGGGTGACCAACGGCCAGAACGTCCCCCAGGACATCGAGAGGATCGACCCGGGAGGGCTGGCCAGGATGATCATGACCAGCACCCTGCAGTGAAAAGAAAGAAGCTGAGAGGGTAAGAGGGTGGCGGCGGAAACGGGCAGTTCATCAAACGGAGGTGCTTTTCACTTGGATCAGGCGACCATGCTCAGGCGGATGAAAAAGGCCTCGGAACCCAGGGAGGGATCGATCGCCCCCTGCCCGGGGGGGGTCACTGCGGAGACGGCGCCCGGGCGGGCGACCCGCGTGATCGCGATCACGAGCGGCAAGGGCGGCGTGGGCAAGACCAACATCGCGGCGAACCTGGCCTATCATCTCTGCCGGATGAAAAAAAAGACCCTCGTCCTGGACGCGGACATGGGCCTTGCGAACATCGACGTGATCCTGGGGCTCGCGCCGAAGTACAACCTCTATCATGTCCTCAGAGGCGAGAAGGCCCTAATCGACGTGATCGTCGAGGGCCCCGGCGGCATGCAGATCCTGCCGGCCACCTCGGGCATCCCGGAGATGGCGGATCTGTCCCGGGGCGAAAAGCTCGCCCTGCTCGACGAGTTCGACGGGCTGGGCCGCGAGCTGGACTTCATGCTCATCGACACGGCGGCGGGCATCGCGGGCAACGTGATCTACTTCAACGTGGCCGCCCGGGAGATCATCGTCGTCGCCTCCCCGGAGCCCACCTCCATCACCGACGCCTACGCCCTGATCAAGATCCTCTACAGCCAGCACGGCGAGAAGCGCTTCATGCTCCTGGCGAACATGGTGAAGAACGCCGCCGAGGCCCGGGAGGTGTTCCTGAAGGTGAGCACCGCCACCTCGCATTTCCTGAATCTCACCATCGAGTCCCTCGGGTACGTCCTGGACGACACCCGGGTGACCGAGGCGGTACGGAGGCAGAAGGCCCTGGCGGAGGTCTTCCCCGACTCCCGGGCGAGCAAGTGCCTGCAGTCCGTCGCCCGGAAGCTCTGCAGGCTCGAGCCCGGCCCCGTCGAGACGGGCAGCCTGAAGTTCTTCTGGAAGTCCATCGTCGAGAAACCGCGCGGGTAGGGGTGGACGTGAACAAGAAGGAACGGGACAAGCTGATCCTGCAATACGCCCCTCTCGTGAAGAGCATCGTCGACCGGATCGCCTGCAAGGTGCCCGGGCACGTGGCCGAGCGCGACGACCTCATCAACGTGGGGGTCATCGGCCTGATCTCGGCCCTGGAGAAGTTCGACAAGGGGCGCAACGTCCAGTTCGAGACGTACGCGCGCTTCCGCATCCGCGGCGCCGTCCTCGACGAGCTGCGGGCGAGGGACTGGCAGCCGCGCTCGGCGCGCAACAAGGACGCCCGGATCGAGAAGGCGATGCTCGCCCTCCAGAAGCAGCTCGGCCGGCCGCCCGACGAGGCGGAGGTGGCCGAGTTCATGGAGCTGTCACTCGAGGACTACCACCACCTCCTCGACGAGGCCTCGGGCGTGTCGCTGCTCTCGAGCGAGGACCTGCCGCCCGACTACTGCGAGAAGTACGCCGCCTACGACGTGCTGGAGAAGATGGACCGGGGCAGCCCCCTGTCGATCCTGGCACGGGGCGAGGTGAGGAAGATTCTCAAGGATGCCATCGAGGCGCTCCCCGAGAAGGAGAAGCTGGTGCTGTCGCTCTACTACTACGAGGAACTCACGATGAAGGAGATCGGCTGCGTTCTGAATCTCACCGAGTCCCGGGTCTGCCAGCTCCACTCGCAGGCGGTGCTGCGGCTCCGGGGCCGGGTGAAAGAGCTCCGATAGGCGGGAAAGGCCATGGCGAGGAGAGTCGAACTCGATCTGCTGGAAAGCGACGGGCCGATGGAAGCCCCGAAGGCCGCGCCCGCCGGGAGCTCCGAAGCGGGGCCTCCGCCGCCGGTGCGCGTGTCGCTGCGGTCCCGGCTCCGCTCGCTCCTGGCGAAGGCCCTCTCCCGCTTCGGGGGCCCCGATGTCCCGTTCGACTGGAGGGTTCTCCTGAACTGGAAAATCCTCGCCGCGGGACTGGCCGCGGCCGCAATCCTGTCGGGCGCCGTCGCTTCCCTCCTGCACCTTCGCCACGAGGAGGCGGAGCGGATCGCCGCCGAGCGGACGAAGGAGGCCGTCGCGGCCCTCCCGGCGGTCCACGAGGCCGAGTTCCCCGATTTCAGCATCGACATCCGGGACGGCCGGGGCCGCTACCGCTTTCTGCAGTGCGACGTCACGGTCGAGTTCCAACGGGCGATGGAGCTGACGGAGGACCGCAAGGTGGAGATCCGCAGGGTCATCTACCTTGCGGCGAAAAAGAAGGGACCCGAATGGATCGGGAAACCCGACTCCGGCAGCCGGTTCAAGAAGGACGTGCGCGAGGAGCTGCGGGGCGTCCTGGGCGAGGGGACGCTGAAGGACGTTTACGTGACCCGGTTCGTGTGGATCTAGGCGACAGGGCCCGGGGAAGAGGCGAGAGGGGGATCGGGAGATGATGCGGCCGGCGAGATTTGTCATTGCTTTTTTCATCGTGCTGCTTTATTCAGGCTTGGCCTCGGCCCTCACGGCCGACGAGGTCATCCGGCTCAGGAAGGCCGGCGTGAGCGACGAGACCATCCGGCTCATGATCGAACAGGAGCAGGCCGGCCGGCCGAACCCGTCCGACCGGATCGGGACCCGGGAGGTGCGGGACGCCGAGGGCAACACGTCGGTCATCCATTCCACGGGCGCACCCGCCGCTGCCGGGCAGAACGTCTCGGAGCAGGAAAAGGTCGACAGGGCATGGAAAATGCTACAGAATCAAAATGTCCTCATCGACAAACGGCGGTAGGGGAAGGGCCGGCACAGAATACGGGTCTTCGGGGCTCGCCGTAGCGCCCCGGGACAAAGCGGAGAAGGGGGACATGATCAAACCCAAGGAAGTGAAGGAAACGAGGGAAGCCGAGATGTTCCGTCTCCTGGAGCGGGAGTTCGAAGGCACCTTCATCGAGGAACTCATCCCGGGGATCCTGCACAACTTCGCCAATCCCCTCAACGGGATCATCGGGCGCACGCGTCTGCTGCAGCGGCGTCTCGAGGAAGCCATCCGCAAGACCCGGGAGGCGTATCCGGATGCGGAGCGCACCCTCGCGGAGGATCACGACAAGCTCCTCAAGGACATCGAGCTCATCACCCGCGAGTCCGACCGGCTCTTCGACCTCTTCAAGCACGTCTCGGGGAAGTTCTACGCCATCGGCGACCGCAACCTGCAGCAGGTCAATCTCTCGGAACTCGTGGAGAACGAGATCCGGTTTTTCGATTTCTACCTGGACTTCAAGCACAACGTGAAGAAGATCATGGACCTCGACGGGGACCTGCACGACGTCGCCGGCTCCCCCGCCGACTACTCCATGTTCATCTCCACCTGGGTGCGGTACGCCATGGAGGCCATGAAAGAGAGCCCCGTGAAGGAGTTCTTCGTGTCCACGGCGCGCCGCAACGGCCGGGTCGTGCTCAAGTTCCAGGACACGGGACGCCCCATGCCGCCCGAGCTGAAGGAGGCGATCCTGAAGGGGCGCCCGTGGCAGGAGTGCGGGGACGAGCGGGCCGGCCGGCTCCTGCTCGCCGTCTCCCTGCTGCGCAAGTACGACGTCCGGTTCGAGATCGGTCATGAGGCCGGGATCAACATCTTTTCGATGGAAATCCCCTGTCAGCCCGCCGGGATCCGAAAGAAAGCGGCGAGGAGGTAAGGCGCGGCGGGATTAAAGATTCCGGCCCGATCCGTCGATGGCATGGACAGGGACGTCAGAGAAGGTTTCTGATTCCCCGCACGGTTCAAGGGGACTGCTTCCCGGGGGCGCAGCCTCCGGGACGGGGAGATCCGGTCATGCTGAGGGCGGTCGATGTACAGCAGATCCTGCTGCAGACGACGTCGGTGGAGCGAATCCAGCAGACGCAGCAGCAGCAGTCCGACCTGCAGCAGCGCTACGTGGCCGTGCACACGACCGAGGAGAAAAAGCTGCTCAAGGAGAAGGTGAAGGAGTCGGACGAGGCCGAAAAGGCGCGGGTCCAGCGCGAGGAGGAAAGGGAGCGGAAGCGCCGATCGGCCCGGGAGTTTCGGCAGGCCGACGGGAAGCCCCCCCCTCCGACCGGGGAGGGGGAGAGCGCGGAAGAAGGCCACGGCGGCCGGATCAACATCCGGGTCTGACCGGCGGGCAAGCCGCGCCGTTGAGAAATGGAGAGCGCCGGATCCGACCGCAGCAGTCCGCACACCTCCCGTTCTCCGCACTTCCCGGCTTTTCGACTTCGCCGTCGAGTCATCGCGGGGCAGCCGCGGCGGGAACCAGGACATGGGCATCATGGACATCGACCCGAAGGTCTTCTTCGCCATCCAGGTGATGGCCGACGTGATCCTCTGCGCGGCCGTCGTCTTCATCCTCGGCCGGGTCAACCGCGAGCTGGGGCGCAGGCCCTCCGGCGTCGACCCCGCGAGCCTGTCCGAACTCAAGCGGGTCATCGAGGATTCCCAGAAGGCGACGACGGCGCTGATCGGGGCCATGGAGGAGAGCAAGAAGGCCCTCCGGGACATCTCGCGCGCCATCGACGAGAAGGAGGCCCGCCTCCGCGACTGCATGGAAAAGGCCTCCGCCCAGATCGACAGGCTCGACGAGGCCGATGGCGGCGCGGCCGAGGGCCGTCACGAGCAGGGCCGCGACGAGGTCCTCCGGCTCGCCGGGCAGGGCTTCACCCCGCCGGAGATCGCGGGAAGCCTCGGGCTCACGGAAGGCGAGGTCCGTCTCATCCTGGATCTGGCCCGCCGCAGCCGTGACGGCCGCTGATGTCCCCCCACGTCCGATTCCCGCCCCCCCTTCGGCCCGCCGCCGAACCGGCCCTGCAGATCCGGATCTCGCAGCCCCCGCCGGGGATGTCCCCGGGCCAGACCGTCGAGATCCGCGTGCTGGAGCGGCTGGCCGACGGGCGGTTCCTCATCGCCGCGGGCGCGACGCACCTGACGGCCGAGGCGGACCGGGCGCTGCGGCCCGGCCAGACCCTGACGATGCGTGTGGAGAGCCTCCTGCCCCGGGTGGTGCTGTCGGTCGTGCCCTCGGCCGAAGAGCGGCTGGCCGCGGAGTCGCTCCGGGCCTTCCGCTCCAACCCCGCCGCGCTCACCCGGGGCCTCGCGGAGCTGGCCGCGATTCTCGGCGGCGGGGCGGGCGACCCCGCCGCGCCTGCGGGCCCCGATTTCCCGGCCGCGATCCTCGATGCGCTCAGGACGGTCCTGGCGGGCCGCGAGAGGATCGGGGAGGGCTTCTCGCTGCCCGACTTCGCCCGGGCGCTCGGCCTGCTCACGGAGAGCGATCTGAAAAGAATCCTGGAGAAGCCCGGCGGCCGTCCGCCGTCCCCGTCGCCCAACCTGAAGACGATCCTGATGCGGGGCCTCCGCGAATGCCGGGCGGCGACGGGGGAGTTCGCCTCCACGGGGGCCGACAGGATCCGCTCGCTGATCCCGGCGCTGGAAAAGGCCCTGCGGGCCATCGAGAGCCAGCAGCTCCTCAACGTCCACCTCCAGCAGGGCGAGGGGAAGCTTCTCTTCCAGGTGCCCCTCGTCATGGCCGGCTGCGTGGGCAACGCGAACATCCTCATCCGCCGCGAGGGGCGGCCCGCCCCGCCGGGGGGGCGGGGCGGGGCGTTTCGGGTGCTCTTCGCCCTGGAGATGGACGCCCTGGGCGACGTGATGGCGCAGGCGCACTTCAGCGGAAACGCGGTGACGTGCCGCGTGCGCTGCGCGAACGAGGATGCGGCGTCGTTCGTCGCGGGCCTGCTCCCGGCGCTCGGCGGTCAGCTCGCCCGGGCGGGATACCGCGCGGCGGGTCTCGAGGTCCTCGTCGATCGCCGGGTCCGGGAGACGATGGAAGCGCGCCTCCGGGAGGAAATCTGCGGGGACGGCGCGGCGCTGAGCGTGTTTGCGTGAAAAACGGCGCAGGGCGATAAGATGGGTGCCGGGCGTCGGGCACAAGGCGGAGGAAGGCGGAAAACGGAAGGGACCGGAGGCGAGAGGACCTTGAAAAAGAAGACACCCGCCATGGGGGAGAACCGGCTGGAGAAGCGGAAGATGGCGGCGGCGATCCGCTACGATGCGGCAACGTCCGACGCCCCGAGGCTCACGGCAAAGGGCAGGGGGGCGGTGGCCGAAAAGATCATCGAGATCGCCCGGCGCCACGACATCCCCGTGCGCGAGGACAGGGCCCTCGTCGAGATCCTGAGCCGGCTCGACATCGACCGGCAGATCCCTCCCGAACTCTACCGTGCCGTGGCCGAGATCCTCGCCTTTGTCTATTCGGCCAACGCGCAGTACCGGGAAAAACGGGGTTCAGGGTAAAGGGTCCGGAGAAAGACGGTCCTAAAGATCCCGTCGTTGGAAGTCAGTCATCCACCATTCCGCCAATCTGATTTTCTCCCGGTGATGAAAAGACAGGGAAACCATTCCAAAGAGGCAATATTTTCCCGCCCGGCCCAAAATTGCCCGCCCCTGCTCACGGGCACCGGGTTTTATTCTTTTCAGCCCGGCAATCGGGCAAAGCCCTGTCCCGCAATAGATCCTGTTACTTTCAGCAGTTAGCTGTGTGTGTTTCTCTCCTCCCTGATGCCTTGCGCCTCATGCCTTATGCCTTTCTTTGATGGCACACCCGTTGCCTTCTATGGGGTCGACACCACCCGGAGCGGAAACGATTGCCATGATGTACGGTGTGAACACGGCGGTCAGCGCGGCCGTCAAGAAGCTCTCGCAGCACGACTACGTGACCCACAACCTGGCCAACGCCAACACGCCGGGCTTCAAGGCCGAGCGGCTGATCTTCGTGCGGAGGCCCGAGACGGATCCCATGGCCGAGGACAGCTTCAGCCACGACCCCGTCGTGCTGATCGACCACTCGCCGGGTACGCTGCAGAAGACCGGCAACCCGCTCGACGTGGCCATCCAGGGCGAGGGCTACTTCGTCATCGAGACGAAGGACGGCGAGCGCTACACGCGCAACGGCGGCTTCACCCTCAGCCCGAGCGGCGAGCTCGTCACCCTGTCCGGCGACGCCGTGATGGGCGAGGGCGGCCGGATCACGATCTCCGGCAGAAAGATCGAGATCTCGAATGCGGGCGCCGTCAGCGTCGACGGCAGCGAGGTGGGCAGGCTGAAGATCGTCGATTTCAGGAAGAAGGACGCCCTCGTGAAGCGGGGGGCGGGCCTCTTCGAGGCCTCGGCCCGGGCCGAGCAGACCCCGCTGGAGGCGGCGGAGGTCCGGTCGGGCTACCTCGAGACCTCCAACGTCCAGGCCGTCAAGGAGATGATCGAGATGATCGACATCCAGCGCTCCTTCGAGGCCTACCTCAAGATCATGCAGACGATGAGCGAGCAGGACCGCCTGGCCACGGGCCGGCTCGGGAAACTGGCATAACCACAGGCATCAGGCGTGAGGCGCAGGGCAAAGGGTGCAATGAATTGATTGCGTCTCATTTGCCTTAAGCCCTTAACCGTAAGCCTTCAGCCGAATCCGGAGGATTCGATATGATCCGATCATTGTACACGGCGGCAACGGGCATGCTGGCCCAGCAGATCAACCAGGACGTCGTCGCCAACAACCTGGCCAACGTCCAGACCCCCGGGTTCAAGAGCTCCCGGGCCGAGTTCCAGGACCTCATGTACCAGGTCAGCCGGCAGGCGGGCGTGGGGACCACGTCCGGCACCGCGCTGCCCCTGGGCATGGAGGTGGGCCTGGGCTCGAAGCTCACGTCGATCCAGAAGACCTTCACCCAGGGCGACTACCAGCAGACGGGCAACCGCTTCGACTGGGCCATCGAGGGCGACGGGTTCTTCCAGGTCGACGACGGCAACGGCAAGACCCTCTACACCCGGGCCGGGAGTTGGAAGATCAGCAAGGACCTCTACCTCGTGAATTCCGAGGGCCTCAAGCTCATCCCCGAGGTCACCGTGCCCTCGGGGACGGTGACCTTCACCGTCGATGCCGGCGGCACCTGGACGGCCAAGGACAAGGGCGGCACGACCCTCTCCTCGGGCCGCCTCGAGCTGGCCAAGTTCGCCAACCCCGCCGGCCTGACGAACCTGGGCCGCAACCTCTACGCCAAGACCGACGGCTCCGGCGACCCCGTCACGGGCAACCCCGACACGGAGGGCTTCGGAACCATCTCCCAGACCTTCCTGGAGATGTCCAACGTCAACGTCGTCGACGAGATGGTCCAGATGATCGTCGGCCAGCGGGCCTACGAGATCAACTCCAAGGCCATCCAGACGGCGGACAACATGCTTGCCATGGTCAACAACCTCAAGAGGTAAGACGCGATGAAACGCCGGCACGCCCTGTTTGCTCTTGTCCTCTTCCTGCTGGTCCTGTCCTTCGCATGCGGCCCCGCGGCCGACTGCGCGGCGGCGCCCGTCGGGGAGAGGGTGATCCAGTCGGCCGTGAAAAAGCACGTCGAGGACAACGCGCCCTGGCCGAAAGACCGGGTGCGCGTCGAGTTCTTCGGCGCGATGCCCGAGATGTCCGTCGCCGGCGGGCCCGCCGACATCCAGGTCCGCAGCCGCGCCGGCGAGCGCTACATCGGGCGCACGTCGTTCACCGTGCGCTTCTCGAAGGGCGACATCGTCGTCCGCGAGGAGACGGTGCGCGTGCGCATCGAGGTCCTCACCGACGTGGTCGTCAGCACCCGCGGGATCCTGCGCGACGCCGTCATCGGGCCCGACGACGTGACCGTGACGAGCAAGTGGATGGACACGGCCACCACGGGGACCCTGGCGGATGCCGGCGAGGCGGTGGGCAGGAGGGCGACGGCCGGGCTCAATCCCGGCACGGAGATCACGCGGCAGATGCTGCGCTCCGTGCCCGTCGTGAAGAAGGGCGAGGTGGTCCGCATCGTTCTCGAGAGCGGCCCCATGACGATTTCCGCCGTGGGCCAGTGCCAGGAGGACGGCGGCCAGGGCGACCTCATCCGCGTCCAGAACTTGTCGTCGAAAAAGATCATCTTCGCCCGGGTGATGGGTGCGGCCCTCGTCCGCGTGGACTTCTGAGAAAGGGAGACTCAAGCCCATGAAAGCCGTCAATGCCGCTGCGATGCTGACCATGCTGCTGCTCACGGGTTGCCTCGCCACGAGCTACGATGCCGCGATGAACCGCGAGCCCGTCGTGGTTGCGCCCCCGGCGCCGCAGGAGGCCAGGCAGGCGCCCGCCCCGGGCTCCATCTGGCCGGGGGCGACGTCCAACAACCTGCTCTTCACGGACCGCAAGGCCCGCAACATCGGCGACATCGTGACCATCGTCGTCGACGAGAAGGCCGAGGGCGAGAACAACGCCAACACGGAGACCAAGCGCGAGACGTCGACGACGGCGGGGATCACCGGGTTCGTCCAGTACAATCCCGACAAGCGGTTCGTGGCCGGATACAACCTGGGCGGCGCGTCGGACAACTCCCTGAAGGGCGAGGGCAAGACCAACCGCGACGGCAGCCTCAAGGGCCGAATCAGCGCCCGCGTCGTCCGTGTGCTGCCCAACGGCAACCTCGTCATCGAGGGCCGCCGCATGCTCACGGTCAACGCCGAGGACCAGTTCATGGTGATCACCGGGATCATCCGGCCCGACGACGTCACGACGGACAACCTCGTCTACTCCCAGTACATCGCCGATGCCCGGATCGTCTACGCCGGCAAGGGGGTGGTGGACGACAAGATGCGGCCGGGCTGGCTGACGCGGGTCGTGGACTGGGTGTGGCCCTTCTAGGGGCAGGCATAGGGCTTAAGGCATAAGGCTAAAGGCAAAAATAATATTCATTTCTGTTTCCATAAGCCATAAGCCATAAGCCTTCAGCCCTTCGCCACGTACGTAACGGCAGAGAAATTGCAAGGTTAGGAAATTCAACGGTGGGGATGCAGATGAACCGGAATTGCATGAAGAAGGGAATCCTGACGGGGGTTGCGGCCGTTCTCGCGGCCTGCCTCATGATGCCCGTTACGGCCGGGGCGGCGAGGATCAAGGACATCGCCTCGATCGGCGGCATCCGGGACAACCAGCTTGTCGGCTACGGCCTCGTGGTGGGCCTCATGAACACGGGCGACAGCATCAAGAACGGCTTCACGAAGGAAACCCTCTCGAACCTGCTCGCCCGGCAGGGCCTCGCCATGCGCGACAAGGACCTCAAGTCCAACAACATCGCCGCCGTGATGGTCACGGCCGTCCTGCCGCCCTTCGCCAAGGCGGGATCCAAGCTCGACGTCATGGTCTCCTCCGTCGGCGACGCCAAGAGCCTCCTCGGGGGCACGCTCCTGATGACCCCGCTCAGGGGAGCCGACGGCGAGGTCTACGCCGTGGCCCAGGGGGCCGTGGTGATCGGGGGATTCGTGGCCGGCGCCAACTCGGCTTCGGGCAGCGCCGTGGGGAAGAACCACACGACCGTCGGCTACGTCACCAACGGGGCCCTCATCGAGAAGGAGCTCCAGTACGATTTCATGAAGACGCGCCGGCTCACGGTGAACCTCTACCAGCCCGATTTCACGACGCTCACCCGGCTGGCCTCGACGGTTCATTCCCGGATCGGGGACGTGGACGTGAAACTCGTCGACTCGGGCTCCGCCGTGATCGAGGTAAAGAATACCTTCCAGGGGAGCATCGTGAGCCTGCTGTCCGCGATCGAGAACCTGGACGTCTCCGTCGACACGCCGGCCGTCGTCGTGCTCAACGAGAAGACCGGCACCGTCGTCATGGGGGAAAACGTCCGGATTTCCACGATCGCCGTGGCCCACGGCAACCTCAGCTTCCAGATCCGGGAGGACTTCAACGTCTCCCAGCCCCTGCCCTACGCGCCCCGCGGCACGGGCGGCGTCGTCGATGCGGGCCGGGGCGTGACGATGGGCTCCGGGGGACAGACCGTCGTGACCCCGAGCAGCCAGATCAACGTCGCAGAGGAGAAGAAATCGCTCACCGTGGTCCCCCGGGGGGTCACCATCCAGGACGTGGTGCGCGCCCTCAACGCCATGGGCGTCACCCCGCGGGACCTTATCCAGATTCTTCAGACCATCAAGGCCGCGGGGTCCCTGCAGGCCGACCTGAAAGTGATGTAGGAGCGAAGACATGGAAGAGATCCGGCACATCCCGCCCCTGGCGACGCAGAACCTGGCCAGGATGTCGGCCCGGGCCGACGCCGCCTCGGCGGAAGAGGAGGAAAAGGACCGGAAACTGAGGAAGTCCTGCGCCGATTTCGAAGCCCTGTTCATCAGTTACATATTCCAGACCATGCGAAAGACCGTCCCCGAGAGCACCTTGACGACCCGGATGCCCGGCAAGGACACCTACACGATGATCATGGACCACAAGCTCTCCGAGGACCTGGCCCGCCGGGGCGGGATCGGGCTGCAGAAGGTCCTCTACGAGCAGCTCAGGCAGCCCCGGTCAACCGTGAAGCCGGGGGAGACCCCGGGGGCGGAACCGCCGGATGCCGCCGCGAAAAAAACGCTAAAGACGGACTAGGGTTTTGCCGATCAGTGTGTTAAGATTCCCCCAGAGGAGTACGAAATGAAGATTTCCAAAGTCGACGACGCCACCCTCCAGATGATCCAGCAGTACCAGAAGGCCGACAAGGTCGAGGACCGCGCGCAGGACAAACCGGAGAAGGCGGGCGCCGCCAATCTCGTACCCGAGGAAAAGGTGAATCTTTCCACCACGGCAAAAGACGTGCAGAACCTGAAGAATGCCGTCTCGAGCCTGCCCGACGTCAGGGAGGACATGGTCCGGAACCTGCGGGAGCAGATCGAGAAGGGCACCTACAAGGTCGATGCGGAGAAAGTTGCCGAGAAGATGGTGGGAGAGTCACTGCTCGACGTCCTTTCCTGAGCGAATCGGACTGATTCCCCCCGTTTCCTCTCCAGGGATCCAGACCCGTCCGCATCCCGAACCGTCCGCAGCAAGCGAGGAAGGGCGGGACGCCGCACACGGCCCCCGCCGCAATCCCGCAATGCCGGTCCGTCCGATGGCCGGCCATGCCACGCAGGACAGGTGCGTCATGCTCAACCCGAATCTTCAGATGACCCACGAACCGGAGGGGAGGGCCGACCTGGATTCCCTCCTGGGCTCCCTGCTGTCCGTTCTCCGCAAGGAGATCGAGATCTACGGCGAACTCGCCGAGGCCGTCGCCCTCGAGGCCGACGTCCTCCGGAGGCCCTCCCTGGAGAGCCTCCACGAGAGCAACGCCCGCAAGGAGACCTGCATCCTCAAGACCCGGCTCCTGGAAGAGGTCCGGATGAAAACGGTCGGCCGCATCGCGTCGGCCCTGGGGCTCGACGAGAGGGGCCTGAAGCTGCAATCGATCCTCCCGCACGCGCAGGGCGGCCTGGGCCACGACCTGCGGGACTGCCACCGGGAACTGCGCTCGCTCGCCGCCCGGATCCAGGAGGCGAACCGCCGCAACCGGGGCCTGCTGGACGCGTCGCTCGAGGGGGTCCGGGCCGGCACCGAGTTCATCGGCAGCCTCCTCGCCGGGGGCGCGACGTACCTCGACTCGGGGGCCCTGAAACCGAACGGCCTGAGCGGGCGCATCTGCTCGGAGAGAGGGTGATCCCATGTCCGGCATCTACCAGATCCTGAACACGGCCAAGGAAGGCCTCCTGGCGAGCCAGATCGGCCTCGGGGTGACGGGCGCCAACGTCACCAACGCCTCGACGCCCGGCTACGTCCGCCAGCGGGCCGTCCTGGCGGCCAAGAGCCCCGGCGAGGTCGCCGGCAACGCCGTCCAGACCGGCGTGGAGGTCACGACGATCGAGCGCCTCTACAACCGCTTCATCGAATTCCAGCTCGTCGACCAGGCCTCCCAGGTGGGCGAGTCGGGGATCCGCAAGGAGACCCTGGAGCGCGTCGAGGCCCTCTTCAACGAGACCGACGGCGGCGGCCTCAACGAGCTGATGAACCGGTTCTGGAGCGCCTGGGAAGACCTCTCGGCCAACCCCACGGGGCAGGTGGAGCGGACGGCCCTGGCCGAAGCCGCAGACGGCCTGGCCGGGATGTTCCGCGAGTACGCGGGCGAGCTCTACGGCATCCGCGCCGACTGCAACACCCAGGTGGCCGCCGCGGTGAGCGAGCTCAACGGCGCCCTGTCCGACATCGCGGCCCTCAACGGCAAGATCGTCGAGGGCCTCAGCGGCGGCGTGAACGTCAACAACCTCCTGGACCAGCGCTCCGCGCTGCTCAAGAAAGCGGCCGGGCTCATCGATATCCAGTACGTGGAGGAGACGGGCGGGGCCGTCAACGTCCTGACCTCCGACGGCCGGTCCCTCGTCCAGGGGATTTCCTCGTGGCAGCTCGGCGTCCAGGTGCGGGTCGACGGCTACTACGACGTCGTCTACCGAGACAACCCGACGGCCCCCGTCAACGGCGCCATCGGCGGGGGAAAGCTCGCGGGGCTCATCGACATGCGGGACACGACCGCCAAAGGCTACCAGGACGCTCTCGACGAACTCGCCCGCGCGATGGTCGATGCCGTCAACGACCGGCACGCCTCCGGCTTCGACAATTACCGCAACGCGGGGGGGACCTTCTTCGAGCCCCTCGGCTCCACCGGTGCGAGGGACATGCAGGTGTCGGGCGCCATCCTGGGCGACCCGAACCGGATCGCCGCGTCCGCTACCGTGAATGCCGACGGGGACAACGCCCGCGCGATCGCCGGCATCCGGGACGAGATCCTCCCGGACTTTGTAACCACCCTGGGCGAGTTCTACGCCTCCCTGGTGGGGCGGATCGGCCAGGATGTGACCGAGGCCGCGCGGAGGGACGCGCACGAGACGGGCATCATGACCCAGATGGAGAACGCCTGGGAGCAGACCTCGGGCGTCTCGATCGACGAGGAAATGATGAACCTCATCAAGTACCAGATGGGCTACGCCGCGGCGGCCAAGCTCGCCCAGGCGGCCGATGAGCTCCTCAAGACGCTCCTGGAGATGGGGTAAGCGGCGGCTGAAGAAGGGGGTGCCGATGCGAATCACGGAAAACATGCGGTACGGGTCGCTCATCGCCGGCCTGGGGCGAGCGCAGGGCAACTACAGCTCCCTCATGGAGCAGATGGCGTCCCAGAAGAAGATCAACCGGCCCTCGGACGACCCCGTGGGGGCGACGCGCGTGCTGGACTTCCGCGGCGTGCGCGACGCCATCGCCCAGTACGGGCGCAACATCGAAAACGCCGACGCGTGGCTGCAGTTGAGCGAGACCAAGCTCGAGAACATCAGCGACCTCATCGGCCAGGCCCGCGAGGCGGGGATCAACGACCAGTCCGCGCAGACCCGCCAAGTCCTCGCCCAGAACGTGGGCTCGCTCCTCGAGGAGATCCTCTCGCTGGCCAATTCGAAGTTCGGCGACCGCTGGCTCTTCGCGGGGTCCCGGACGGACCGGGCCCCCTTCGAGCGCATCATCCTGCCCGTGGCCCGTTCGGCCAACGGCTTCGACGGCTCCGTCTACTCGGGCGGGACCTACACGGGGTCGGCGGACAAGACCTACACCGTGCGGATCGCCTCCGGCGGGGCGCCCGGCACGGCCACCTATGAAGTGTCCGACGACGGCGGGACCACGTGGGGCGCCGCGGCCGTCGTCCCCGCATCGGGTATCGTGAGCCTCGGCGACGGCCTGACCGTCCGGTTCGGCGACGACGGCACGACGGGCCTCACGGCGGGCGATCTCTTCTACGTGAACGCCTACCCCGGCGGCCGGACGACGGATGCCCGCGTCGAGACCCCCCGGGCCGCGGCGAACAACGCCTTCGCGGGCACCGTGTCGCTCGACGCCTCGAGCGGGACCTATGGCGGCGACCGGAACCGCACCTTTGTCGTGCAGTTCGTCAACGGCGGCGGCGCCGTCGGGGAGGCCGATTACCGCGTCTCCACGGACGGCGGGAAGACCTGGGGCGCCGTACAGACGGCCTCCTGGGGCGGCACGATCACCGTGGACGATACGGCGGGGCACGAACAGGTGCTGCGGTTCACGGCGGCGGGGCCCGCGGACGGGTTTGCGGAAAACGACCTGTTCTACCTCAACGCCTGCGCCCCCGGCGTCTACAGCGGCAACGGCGAGGATCTCTCCGTCGCCACGGGCCGCGGCAGCCGCATGGTCTACAATGTCACCGGGGAGGAGGCCTTCACGGACCGGGGCCGGGGCGCCGTGGATCTCTTCGCCGCGCTGGAGTCCCTGAAGACGGCCCTGGAGCAGGGGGACCGCGAGGGCGTCATCGCCCAGGTCGACCGCCTGACCACGGCCCAGGACACGATCCGGCGGTACGTGGCCGAGAGCGGGGCCCGCCGCAGCAGCCTCGATATCAGCACGAACAACTACCAGGTTCTCGACGACAAGGTCGCGGGCCTCATGTCCGCGGCGGAGGACGTCGATCTCGAGCGGCTCATCGTCGAGTTCAAGATGAAGGAGACCGCCCTGCAGGCTTCCTACGCCATGTCCGTCCAGATCGGCAGGATGTCGATCCTGGAGTATCTGTAAGGAAGGCCCTCAAGTTTTCCGGGAAAGGGTCCGATAGGTACCGGTGAAAGGGCTTTATAATCCGGAAAGGAGGTAAAGCAACAGCGCGGCGTCGAACCGCGGACCGGGAATGCAGCCCAAATAACGGATCTTGAAGCTCTTTCGGACCCGCCGGCAAGAATGCCGGCCACAAAACCCAGAAAAGGAGACTTGATTCATGGCTATCAGCGACATCTCTTTGACCTCCGGAATGAGGTCCAACCTCGTCAGCCTTCAGGGCACCGTCGAGCTTCTCAACCGCACGCAGGAGCGCCTCGCCACCGGCAAGCGGGTGAACAGCCCCCTGGACAACGCGACCAACTACTTCGTGGCCAAGTCCCACATGGACCGCGCCGAGGACCTGAGCGTCCGCAAGGACGGCATGGGCGAGGCCATCCAGACGGTCAAGTCGGCCAACGAGGGAATCAAGGCCATCACGGACCTGATCGCGAGCGCCAAGGGTATCGCCCAGTCGGCCCTCTCGGCGGGGACCACGGAGCGCGCCACGCTGGCGACGCAGTTCGGCAACATCCGGACGCAGATCGACCGGCTGGCCGAGGACTCCGGCTACAAGGGCACGAACCTCCTCGACTCGGGCACCCTGCAAGTCAAGTTCAACGAGGACGGCAGCAGCACGCTGTCGATCACGGGCTTCGACGCCTCGACCTCCGGCCTCAGCATCTCCGCCGCTGCCGGAAGCTGGGAAACCGATACCAACATCAACGCGGCCATCACGAACCTCGACAACGCGCTGACCACACTTCGTTCCCAGTCGAAGACCCTGTCCTCCAACCTCAACATCATCACCACGCGGAATTCGTTCACGCAGGGGATGATCAACGTCCTGACGGAGGGCGCCACCAACCTCACGGCAGCCGACACCAACGAGGAGGGCGCCAACATGCTCATGCTCCAGGTCCGGCAGTCCCTGGGCACGACGGCACTCAGCCTCTCGGCCCAGGCGGCGCAGTCGGTCCTGAGGTTGTTTTAGCAACGGGGACCTGAGCGGGAGCGCCTATCTCCCCTCGGACCAGGCCCCCATGCAGGCTTGAACTCTCGCATAGGCGCGGCATGGGCAGGGGCCTCGGGCCCCTCCCCATGCCTGCCTTGCAGGAGGGAACGTTATGGATGGAATCCGATCGGCCCTCGACCGGGCCCTGATCGCCGCCGAGAAGGCGAGATCGTCGATGGACACGGCGGCGAAGCGGATCAGCACGGGCAGGAAGATCAACTCGTCGGCCGACGACCCGGCCCGGTGGGCATCCACGCAGAAGGCTCGGTCGATCGACGGGCTTCTCCAGGCCGTCAACTCCGGCCTCGAGTCCGTCGCGATCAGCATCCGCGGCGCCGACCAGGCCATGGCGGCCATCGAGGAACACCTCGATCAGATGATCGAGATCGTCAAACTTTTCCCGCCCTACCCGGAGGGGGACAACTCCGAGGAGCGAATCCGCATGCTGCGGAGCTTCAACGGGATCCGGCGTCTCATCGATCAGCTGACGATCCCGCCGAGGGACGACCTGGGGCAGGCGATCATGGCCGCCCCCTCCACGAGCGACGTGCCCGCAGCGTGGCCGGTCATCGTGAACGATCGCGGCGACGTCAAGAACATCCGCAGGCAGGAGGTCCACACGGGTCCCTCGGGGCTGGACATCCCCGAGCTCACCGAGGCGGACCTGACCGAGGGCGGGCAGGCGGGAGGCCCCCTGAGCCGGCAGAAACTCGACGACATCGCGGCCAATCTCGAAAACGCCAAGGCCGTCCTCAGGCAGCGCAGGGACGCACTCGGCAGCGACGCGGCTGCCATCGCCAGGTCGAAGACGTCCAATGCGGAGGCCGCCGCATTCCACAAAGCCTATGCGGAAAAGATGGAGGCCGCCGACGTCAACGAGGCGGCCGCGCTGGCAACGAGCATCCAGCTCAAGCAGTCCCTGGCCCTCGAGTCGCTCGGAAGCATCACCGCCATGCGCTCGGAGCTGGTCGCGCTGCTCACGTGATCCCATGGCCCTGAGAATCGAACTGAAACCGCGGGAGCGGTTCATCCTGGGGGGAGCCGTCATCCAGAACGGCGACGCGAGATCGGAGTGGGTCCTCGAGAACAACGTGCCGATCCTGCGCGGGAAAAACATCATGAGCCTCGAGGAGGCCGACACCCCCTGCAAGCGGGTCTACTTCCTCATCCAGCTCATGTACGTGGAGGGCGGCAATCTCGAGGGTCACCAGGACACCTATTGGGCACTCGTCCGGGACATCGTCCGGGCGGCGCCCAGTATGCTGGATCTCGTGGACGCCATCAGTGAACGCATCGTGGGGGGCCGATACTACGAGGCCCTCAAGCTGACCCGGAAACTCATCACGGAAGAGGAGAGGTTGATTCACCATGCAGACGCAGGTGCAGGCTTACCAGAACACCCATAAGATGGTCATGTCGGACCGCGAGGTGGAGGCGGCGGTCCTCACGAAGGCGGCCCTCAAGCTGCGCGACTGCCAGGAGAACTGGACCCGCGGCGGCAGCAACGGAATGCTCGACGAGGCGCTGCGCTACAACCAGCTCGTCTGGAGCATCTTCCAGGCGGAGATCACCCGGAAGGACCACCCGATGCCCGTGGACCTGCGGCAGAAGATCCTGACCCTGAGCCGTTTCGTCGACCGGCGGATCTTCGAGGTCATGGCCTACCCGAATCCGGCGAAGCTGAACGCCGTCATCAACATCAACCTCAACCTCGCAGCCGGGCTGAGGGGCTCTCCCAGCGGAGACGTCGAAGACTGAGCGCAGCAAGCGGATTGCCAAACGCGGGAAGGCGGCCTGACATCCATCGGGCCGCCTTTTTCATTCGTTTCTGAGGTATCGATCCCGGGACCCGCAGAGGGAAGGGGGATTTGTCATTCTCTCAACAGAGAGAATGCCTGCATGCGGGCATCCCGGCGCGGATTCAACGCGGCAGGCCCCTCCTGTCGTGATCCGATGGCCTGTCCGGCGCGGACGCTCGAGATGCGTCGGCCCCCGGAAAATGCCGATCGACGAGGTCCAGCAGCCGGTCCGCCTGTTCGCCCCTTCCCGCAGTCCTGAGCTTATCGATGGCCGGCATAACCTGGGCTCGTGTTTTGAACCCCTTCTGTTCGAGGCGGTGCAGGGCGTTCAGGCCCCGCTCCTCCTGCCCGGTCAGCGCGAGGGCCATCGCCAGAAGCCCCAGCGCCGGGGGATAGTCCGGGTTCTTCTGCAAGAGCCTCTGTGCCATTGCGGCGGCCTTCCGGAGATCCCCTGCGAAGAACTCGGCGGCGGCGCAGTTCAGGAGAAGCTCCCTCGTGCCGTTCGCAAGCGTCTCCGCCCTTCGGGCTTCCGAGAGCGCCTCGTCGAACCGGTCCGCGTTCAGGCAGGCATTGATCAGGTTGACGCAGGCCCGGACGGCCTCCCGGCCCGGATTGCCGCCGCGGAATCGCCGCCAGAGGTCGACGGCGTCGTCCCAGCGGCCAAATTCGCCGGCCTGGACGGCCAGCTCGAGGACCGCCCGGGGCGTGCCGCCCGTCTCGGCGATCTTTTTCATCCCCAGCTCGAAGTACCGCTCGCCCTTCTCCGTGACGCGCGCCCGATCGAGCTTGCCCGTGTGATGGACGGGAATCTCGCATGTGGCGATCTTCATCCCCGCCTCGAGCATCGACGCCTCGACGAGCTCGTGGACGGCGCCCGAGAAACGGATCCGGGGGTCGTTGCGGAAGAGCCGCACCTTGCGGTTGGCATACCAGCCCGTCCCGGCCTCTTCGGCGGGGTAGGAGCCGTCATTGGCCGTCCAGCCCGCCGTGTTCGCCTCCATGACGTAGTTGCGTGTGGCGAGATCGTAGCCGCCGATGCGTTTCGTGCTCTTCCGGATGATCTCCCGGAGTTTGCGGTGGTCCCGGGGCGACAGGGTCTCGTCGGCGTCCAGGACGAGAATCCAATCGCCCTTCGCCTGGGAGAGGGAGACGTTCCTCGCACTGGAAAAATCATCGGTCCAGGCAAAATCGAAGACCCGGGCCCCGAAGACGGCCGCGAGGTCCTTCGTGCGGTCCGTCGAGCCCGTGTCGACGATGACGATCTCGTCGACGGCCGCCTTGACGCTCGAGAGGCAGCGGACGAGGTTGGGCTGCTCGTTCCTGACGATCATGCAAAGCGAAAGGGTCGGCCTTGGCGTCTTGTCGCCGATTGCCATCGGGCCCAGCTGACGCCTGACCTCAAGAGCGGCGTCGATGAATCCCCCGTCCACCTCGAAGGCGGCCAAGGCGGTCTCGATCTCCTGCATCGCCTCCGCGTGCTTCTCCTGCGAGATGAGCAGGTCGATCAGGAGGAAGGCGATCGTGCGGCACGCCGGGTGGAGACGCCGGGCCTCGCGGAACACTTTTTCCGCCCGTGCGAGGGCCCCGATGGATACCGCCGCCGCGTGGTAGCGCTCGGCGAGGTCCGACACGACGGGGGTCAGGATGAAACCCTTCTCCAGGAGCTCGAAGGCCGCCTCCCGCTCCCCGGCCGCCCATTGCAGGACGCCGAGGTTCGTTACGGGCTCGCCCCAGGAGGGGTCGGCCTGGGCCGCCCTCTCGAACAATGTCTTCGCCTCCTCGGTCGCGCCCCGACCGAACGCGAGGACGCCTCGCAGGTTCAGGGCAGGGGCAAATCGTGGATTCAACGCAAGGGCCTGCGCCGCCAGTCGCTCGGCTTCGTTGTCATTCCCGAGGCCTTCCTGGACGGCGCCTAGCAGGGAAAGCATCCGGGCATCCGGAGCGCCGAGAATTTCCTCCCCGAGAAGGTCCTGGGCCTCCCGGTAGTGTTTCGTCTGGATCAGCATCTCCGCCATGGAGAGGTAGCATTCCCGGTCCCAGGGCGTTGCCTTGATTGCATGCAGGTAGGCTTCCGTCGCCCCGCGGAGATTGCCTCTCCGGTAAAGCTCGTCGGCTCTTGCAAGGGCCGGCGAGATGGAGACACCCGCGCCGCCTGACGGGTGCTCATGGCGGGCCGCGGCCTCGCGGGGTTCACGCACCCGATCGGCCGACTCGTCGCGCGGCGCGAGACGCACGATGGGCTTTGCACGCAGTTCCCGGACGCGCTTCTTCACGGCCTCGGCGGCATGCCCCCAGGTGAAGTGGGACCGGATGAACTCCGCGGCGAGCCGCCCTTTGGCGGCGGCCTCCTCCGGGTGCGCGGCCGCGTGCCGCATGAGCCCCGCAAGAGCCTCCCGGTCGGGTTCGGCAAGCCAGGGGAAATCGACCGTTTCGAACTCCCCGACACGCCTTTCCGGCAGCCGCACTTCCTTCGCGGGGATCAAATAGGCGGTCGTCTCATTGCAGAAGTCGAGCGCCGCGCCGTGGCCCGTCACGATGACCGGCAGCCCGCTGGCCATGGCTTCCGCGATGGGCAGGCCGAATCCCTCCCCCCGGTAGGGGTGAACCAGGCAGTCGCAGGCCGCGTAGAGGCCTGCGATCTCTCGGTCGCTGAGGGTCCGCTCGATATACTCGATCTCGGGACGGTTCGGATCGTCCTGGAATCGGCGGATCCGCTCCTTCGCCGTCTGTCCCTTGTAGAAGCTCTGCCCGCCCATGTCCTTGATGACGAGACAGACGTCGTCTGCGGACGAGAAACTCCGGGTGTAGACGTCGAGCAGGATGTCGATGCCCTTGCGCTGGATTGTCCCGCCCACGAAGAGGAATTTGAACGCCTTCTTGGTCCTGAGCCTGTACGGGGCATTGCCCGGCTTCAACAGGTCCGTGTTCACCCCGTTGGGCACCACGTGCACCCGATCGGCGGGAATTCCGCTTCGGACGAAGCAGTCGCGGACATAACGGCTGGGGACCCACAGCTCGTCCACCAGCTCAGACATCGGGCGCACCCACTCCCTGGGAAGGCTGCCGAATTCCCAGGGCTGGATCATGACCCAGTGCCCCTCGGACGGGGGATCGAAGCTGGGCGGCCACTGGTGACGGACGTGCACATCGGCGGGGCCGGACAACGGCTTTCGAACCCTGGCCGCGATCGGTTTGAAGCGGGGTTTGTCCTTCGGCGAGAACTGGTCCCGCTCGTAGGGGATGACGGAGAGCTCACATCCCCCCGCGATCAGGCGCGAGCAGAGCTCCCGGTTGACCAGGGCGAGAGAGTGGTGAACGAACTGGGAGCCCTCCCAGCGGATCTTCAGGTCGTCGGTCGAGGAGGCCCTGGCATGCAGCGCGGCATCGAAGGCCCGCCGGAAGTCGTCGAGATCCTTCACGACGGTGATCTCCTCCCAGGGGTCGAGGAAGACATGATCCGAGGGGTCTTTCCATCCCTTCAGGTCGTCCCCGCGAACGGCATGAAAGACGAAGGTCGGGATCCCCGCAAGCGCCGCGAAGGTCTTGCCCCAGGAATCGGCGCCGACGAAGAAATCGCTGCCCGCGATGAGCTGCAGCTGCTCCGTGAAGGAGTGGCTTCTCCTGTCGAGGGCCTTGTCGAGGCAGGGGTATTCCTCGGCTTCATCGGGCGTGCCGATCACAACCGGGCGAATGCCCTGTTTCGCCAGGTACGCGAGAAGGCGCGGCCAGTCCCGGGGCGGGATCACGTTGCGCTTGCTGCCCGCCATGCCCTTGAGACTGCCCCGAGGCTGGATGACGAGCTGGAGCGGTTCGATCCGGTTCTTCTCGAAATGCACCGCCCAATCGGGTCTTCGCTGAACCCCGTAGGTCTTGAAGATGTCGAGGTCCGCGTTCCACTCCCGGTAGTCCGCCGTCGTCGTGGGCGTGGCCCCCAGGCCATGGCAGATATCGGAGGCCTTGAAGAACTGCCGGGCGATGAAGTGCCAGGTGTAATTCTTCGGGAACGGGACGAAGTAGACCTTTTTGAGCTTCGGGAACGCGTCGAAGAAGGACCGCATCATGGCCGTGGAGTTCGAGACGCTGACGACCGTCTGCTCGGGGTCCTTGTCGTAAAACGTCGAGAGCAGCAACAGCGCGTCGCCCGCCCCGCCGAAATGGACGTAACAGGGAGGGAAGTTCGAAAGCAGGGCGTGGATCCGCACGATCGCCCCGGGGCCCACCTCTTCGGGCCAGAAATTCTCCGGCAGGTAGGCGTAGCGGCCTTCTTCCTTTTCGACAAGCGTGTCGAGTTCAAACCGGATCAAATCCTCCTTCCAGGTCTTGAAAAACCGCCGGGCCGACGTTTCGTTGAGGGCGTGGACGACATCGCGGGTTGGGCTGGATTTCCCCTCGTGGTGGATGACGACGCTCGCCGGCTCGTAAAACACGCGCTTCCCCGCCCGGCGGACCTTGAAGCACAGGTCCGTGTCCTCGAAGTACATCCCGTACCCCTCCTCGAAGCCGCCGATCCGCCGGAACAGCCGGGTCCGGATGAACAGGCAGGCGCCCGTCACGGCGTCCACGTCGCTCGGGACGTTGACGCGGGGATCGTCGGCCGACGCATGGAGGTGCCGGTGGAGAGGCCAGACGGTATAGGAAGGGTGCACGTTTCTGAAGAACTGGATGCCGCAGTGCTGGACCGTTCCGTCAGGGTACAGCAGTTTGACCCCGACCGCCCCGATCGAGTCGTCGCGTTCCAGCCGTTCCATGGCGCGGTCGAACCAGCCGGGCCGCGGCTCCGTGTCGTTCTTGAGGAATACGAGAACATCGCCGCCGGCGATGTCCGCCCCTTGGTTGCAGGCCCTCGCGAAAAGCAGGTTCTCCCGGTTGTTCAGGACCTTCAGCTTCGGGTATCGTTTCCGGGCTTCCTCGAGGAATGCCACGGTCCCGTCGCTGGAGGCGTTGTCGACGACGATGACCTCGTGCACCCGGTCGAGGGGCGTGTTCGCGTAGAGCGCCTCGAGGCAGCGGGACGTGAAGTCCACCTGGTTGAACACGGGGATGATGATGGAAGCGCATCCTTTCGGAACCGATGCGGTCGTGGTCTCTCCGCGATCCGCGTTCCTATCAATGCCGGGAGACTCCGCCGGCCGGTGGGCGTAAAAGGGCTTTCTCGCAAAGAACCGGATCTCTTCCCCCAAGCCGTCCCGTTCGATCTGTTCGATAAAGGCTTCGAGCCGTCCCGCCTCTGCCACGCCCTGTTTATGCTGGATGACCTGCAGAACGTTTTCCCTGCCGTAGTCTCCCGTTGCGGTGTAAAGCCTTTCGACCGTAAAACCGGCCGATTCGAGATGCCTCTTCAGGGTGGAGGGCGAGTAGTGCACATAATGGTATTGCGGGTCGAGCCAGTACCACCTTTCGCCGAGTTCCTGTGAGCAGAGGCTTTCGATATTCGGCACGATACCGCAGAAGATGCCGCCCGGTTTCAGGGATCTGTAGGCGTTTTCGATTGCTCTCGAAGGCTCCGGCAGGTGTTCCAGAACGTGCAGCATCGTGACGACCGAGAGAGATCCGCTCTCGAAAGGGACGTCCTCGAACGGCTCATCCGTGACGGGGATCCCGAGCCTTTCGTTGGCGAACGCCACGCACTTGCGGGTTACCTCGATCCCCTGGACCTCGAATCCACGATCCCTCGCGTTGTCCAGAAAGGCCCCCCACCCACACCCGACATCGAGAAGCTTCCCGACTGGCGTCGTAAACTCGAGAAGCTCATTCAGGAAGTAGTTCCTTCGCAGCCCGCTTTTGTTGATGGCCTCGTCGTTCGCAGGCAACGCCATATGGGAGGGCCCGTCGGCGTAGCTCTGGTAGACCCTCCTCATTGCATCCTTGTTCAATCGGGTTCTCAGATAGACCGTGCTGCATGAGAGGCACCGGACGATGTCCGCAGAGGTCCTGTAGCGCTCTGCCTCGACATGGCCGCAGAATGGACAGCAGATGACTTCGCGATCGGACCTTGTCTCGCTCTCGATCGGCGCCGTCGCTTGACTCTCTTCAGGAGGCTTTTCTCCGGTGCAGGCCGGGAGTGACCCTTTGTAATCCTCGGGATCATGGAGCATCTTCAGGATAGCGGTCGCTCCTGCATGATCCGGCTCCAGCTTCAGGATGCGGCGGTAGAAGCGCCGGGCGATGTCAAGAGTTCCCATGGCGATGCTGATGTGCCCGAGTGCCTCCAGGGCCTCCACGTCATCGGGTTGAGCGGACAGGATCCGATGATAAATAAGGAGGGCATCTCCGATCCGATGATGGACAGCGAAGAGAAACGCAGCCAGGTTCTTCAATGCCGTCGTATAGGCAGGATCAATTTCGATTGCCTTTTCATAATGCCGCAGAGCCGCTTCCGGTTCGCCCAATTCTTGATAGAGGCACCCGAGGTCGTTGTGGGCGACTGCGGAACCCGGCCTTTCGTCCAGAAGACCGAGCAGCTCGGCAATGGCCCCAGACTTGTCCCCTTTCGATATGAGGTCCTGCGCCTGCGAATACCGCGGATCGACAGCGTGCATGTCTTCCGTGCCGTCGAGGGTCGTAGCGCCGTGCGCAATGCGCCCGGGAGGATAGTATTCTTTCATGCTTTTCTCTCTTTGCGGATCAGAATATCCAATGCCCTGAGATCATTCGAGAACCAGACGATGTGCATGGTGTCGATTCCCTCAGACTCTGCCCAGGAACGGACAGGGATTTTGCGTATTGTTGCAGATCGGGTGCGGAGTGCCATTCAGCGTAGACCTCCGGACGGCTTGAAGCATCTTCCCATTCCATATTTCCATGAACGTCTGCTGGCGCAGCGTCCCGATCGGCTGGATCTGCCAACAGCAGTTATAGATGTCTCCGTTGGTTTGGACGAGAAGCGAATCCCAGGGCTTGCTGCACCAGAATCTATCCAATGTGACTTCTCGATTGTGAAGCACATGGGTCTCTTCGGAGGTGTCAAAATATTTTTTCCCGCTGAAAAGCAGATTGACGCCTAAATCGGCAGCAGCGGCAAAACCGGCTCTTACAAACTCATCGTGCTCCCTCGGCCTCAACCTGCAGTGCTGTTCCTTGTAATGAAACCAGCCGCACTGATAATCGGCACCCTCGTTTAAATGAAAGAGATGGACAACGGCAGCATCCAGCTCCTTTCCCAATTTCACGAACGCGGGGATCTCGCTCATATTCTCCAGCATGAGGCACATGTTGATGCGGACTTCGGGAAAGCGCAGCTCCTTTGCATCCCTTTGACTCACCAGATTCTTGATATTGCAGACAAGCCTGTTGAAATCGCTGTGTCGGATTTTTCGATAGGTATCTGGGGACGCGGCATCGATGGAAAAATCGATGTAGTGAATGTTCGACTCCAGAACTTTTTCGATATTGCGTTCATTCAAAAGTAAGCCGTTGCTAGCAAAGCCCACACACGCTGCCTGGTCGACATGCTTGACGACCTCGAAGAGATAGTCGCACGTGAGCGGCTCACCGGCACCATGGAGAGCGACGTTACCGGCGCAAGAAATATAGGGAGAAAGATGTGTCAAAAATCGCTGAGGGATGTGCCGGGCATCGCGGTTCAGGTATCCGTGCTGCGGGTCGATGTGCTTCCAACAATGAACACACGGTGGCATGATATTGCATACATTGGTGCTCGCAATTTCAATGTTGAGGGGAAGGGATGCAATGTTTGTTTTCTTCTGCCGGATCTCCTCTTGAATCAATCGCTTGTTGGTTTCCAGGGTAAGAGCCGTCCTCGAGGCACTTGAGGCCGAAGCAATCCGACTGCCGAACGACAGGATGTCTGCTGTGTCCTCATGGCCGCGAGGGACACTGTGGGGCAATGACACATGCGGAGTGAAGGGATCGTCCCTGTCCCGGTTTTGCTCGACATGGTAGGCGATCAAATCCTCCAGGATGACGATGGACTCATTCCGGGTGCCCTCTTTGAGATACGTCCTGCACCGTTGAAGAAGGGTTTTCGGCCTGCGGGTAGATGACCGCGATGGGGCGAGCTTCCCCAGTTGCTCGATGTTCTCTAGGGCCATCGTATGGCAGGGTTCGATGGCGAGGACCCTGTCATAGAAGAAGCGCGCATCATCGTGCAGGCTCTTTGCGGCGCATACGTTCCCGATCCGGAGCAGCGTTTCGATGTCGTCCGGCTTGAGGGCAAGGGCCTTGTTGTACAGGGCAAGCGCCAGTTCGAGATTCCCCGCTTCGGCGAGGTGCGCATCGGCAAGATCCCGCACAAACCCGATTGAATCCGGGGCGAGCTGGACGGCGCGCTCGAGGTGGCGCAGGGCTTCATCCGGCTTCTGCAGGAGGCAGTAGAGGTTGCCGAGGTCGTTGTGGGCCGCTGCGTGGTCCGGGCAGTTCGACAGCAGCGTTTCGAGCAGCTGAACCGCCCTTTCCGTCCGTCCTCTCCGCGCCAGGCAGCGGGCCTCGCGGACGAGGGTTTCGGGATCGCGCTTTCCGGGTTCCTCCGCCCTGGCTTCGAGCGCCTCGAACATGGATCCTGCCAAATCGTTCGAAGGGTCGATCTCCAGGACCCTCAGGTAAATCTCCCGAGCCTGAGGGAAGTCCCCGGTTTCCGCCCGGATGTTGCCGAGGATCAGGAGGGTTTCCACGTCCCGCGGATTGAGCGACAGGGCCTTTTCGTAGTGGGGGAGTGCCTTTTCGGGCTGCTTCGCGGCCGCGTAGAGGAAATCGGCAATATTCCTTTGGAACGTGGCATTCTCCGGATCCAGGGAGACGGCCTTTTCATAATTGGACAGCGCCTTGTCCCCCTTGCCAAACTCATAGTGAAGGATGCCAAGATCGTTGTATGCCGGTGCGTAGTCCGGGAAGGATTCGACGAGCCTTTCGAGGGCCTGTAAGGCCTCGGCGCGCTTGCCCGCCGTCACGAACAGCTTGAGGATTCCACTGTGAACCTTGGCGGGCCCCTCTGCCAGTATCCCTTCACAACGCCGCATCTCGACATCCGAAGTGCCGGAAATATGATTCTCGCGGCAAGACGATGAGGGATGCCGATTTCGAGCAAACAGGTCTTCGTAGATGCCCAAGAGGCTGTTTATTTCCACCTCAAGGGAAGGAATGCTTGTTTCGAGGGCTCCCCGAGACAGGGTTTCCAATATGCTAGGGTTCTCAATGATTCTCGTGAGATGATTTGCAAGGGAACAACTGTCTCCTCGAGCGATACGGAATCCATTGACTCCATTTAAAATGATGGAAGAGCCAAAAAAATCGGTCGAAAGCACCGGAACGCCCAACCACAGCATTTCCCGTATAACTCGGTTATATGTTTCGAAATAAGACGGGATGATCGCGCAGTGTATCTCCGAAGCGATCCTTGGCAAATCACTTGGCGGGAAAAGACCGTGACAGAAAATCTTGTGATGATGCTTTTTTTGCAATTCATGGATCCAGCATACAAAATCCTCATGTCCGATATCACCATAAAGATGGATTTCAATATTATTGTAAACAAGCGTTTCAATCGCTCTCAAGAGTGTGTCGATGCCTTTGCGAGGAGTGCCTGAACCGACAAAACCAAATTTGACATACTTTCCGTCTATTTTGACGGGAAACGAAGGTCGTGGTTGTCCGAAATCAAAACCGCGTGGGACGATGTGAATCTTATCTTCGCGAATCGGTATAAAGGATGTGAAATAATCCTTGAATTCAAGGGTCGTAAAGATTGCTGCCGAGACATCCGTGTCATACATATCGCGAAGGAATTGCTTTTTTTTTGTGAATCTCGACATTACACTTCCGTCATTACCGGAAACCTGAAGGCCATTGCTCCGTTGATAGCATTCCGCGCAGCGTTCCATATTTTCGGGACCTGCACATAGATTCACGATTCTGCCTGAGTTGAGGACCGGCTCGATTCGGTAACAGATCTCTTCTGTGTTGCAGATGTTTCGAACAACGGGGATTCCTCTGCGAGAAATGTATCGAATGATATCTGAAGGAAGATAGACGTAATCGTTGATATGGACGATATCCGGCAAGAAGTCCTCTAGAACCTGATTGATAATGTCCTCGTAATGCTGAAGCCACTCCGCAGGGATGCGTGAAAGAAAAGCCATACCTTGATCTAGCTTCGGCGTCTTGTAAACAGGAATGCCCCCGAGATCTTTTTTGTCAAATCCCCGCAGGATAGACGAGTCTGGTATCAGCACGGATACCGAAAGCCCCTTTGCTCTCATTCGCCGAGCATGGTTGATCGTGGTCAAGGGTGTTCCCGTGAGTTCATAGGGGGCAACGTTATGATTTATGAGGAGTACACGCTGTACCTTCCGGTCAATCTGTTTCCGGTGCCTTTCATTCGTGCGTTTCTCGTTACCGCCTGTTTTGTCTGTTGAGACGCGATCATCGCCGCGACGAAGAACGGGAATCCCGGGATCGAGTCCCTGCTGCTTCAGGGCGGCCTTCTTGATGCAGTAGAGATTCTTGTAGTTTTTCCCATCCAGAAGGGCTCTCCAGTCAGTCCCGTTTTCGTATCGTTCGCAGAAGCCCTTCTCGTCGTGGACGAAAAAAATCGAGAATCCCAGTTCGTCGATTTGCCGCAGTAATTCTTCGGGCATAAGTCCATTATGTCGCAGGCATCTTTGATTGAATTCGATGATCATCTCCAACTCATCGACCTTTTCGATGAGCCCTTCCATGCCCTGGAGGACTTGGCGCTCGCTTCCTTCCGTGTCGATCTTGATCAGCGTGGGTTTGTTCGGGATATCCTCGATCAGCTGATCGAGGGTCGCAACGCGTACGGTGATGTCCTGCAGGATGCCCGCTGCCGGGTTGGCGAGAAACCCTGAATTGTCGGAAGCAGCCGAAACCTGAAAGACCGCATCGCCGTCCCGGCTCGATACCGCCGATTGGAACAAGCGAACATGACGAAAGCCGTTCAGCTCGATGTTTTTTCTCAGGATTTCGAAATTCACCGGAATCGGTTCAAAGGCAAGAATCCTGCAATCAGGATTTGCATGACCGACCAGGACGGAGAAGAACCCGTAATGGGCTCCAACATCGATGAATGTATGTACTTTCTTTGCTCGTCGGTGAACGATGAGGGCCGTAATGGCCTCGTAATCGTTGCCGCTATAGTGAGGGACAAATCGCGGTGTGACATAGAGACAGAAATCATGGCCCCTCACTCGAATCTTCTGCAGGCTTTGCAGGTTGTAATCATGTTCAAAAAGAGCAGTCACTTTTCCCCTCACGGTGAGTTTAGCGCCCGGCGTACCAGCAGCATCATGGGCCTGCGGCAGACGCGATGCCAGCCCGATCACACCATATGTGCTGTGCTTCAACAGTCAGCAACCAAGCACATTACATGCCAGAACACGATAATATCACTCGGTTTCCCGAAAAGTGGATTGGTGGAAGGAAAGGGTGATGACGCACCTCGAGCGTTCAGATTTGCCCTTCAACACCGAACGAATGATGTTCGGTGAGTCACATGTACGGGAATGTCGGGGGTAATGTTACTCGCAGGAAAGGGCGATGCTCAGGCCTCAAGCGGGCGAAGGAGAAAGCAGAAAAATGCGAGGCGTCATCCCTCAGCGCGCCCCCGCCTGCAGGCGGCTCAGCAGCGCTTGGCCTTCGGCGAATGCGGGGTTGATCTGCAGGGCCTTCTGGATGGACTCGACGGCGGGTTTCAGGTCTTTCTTCGCGGCGTAGGCGCGGGCGAGGTTGTAGAGGATCCCCTCGTCGTCGGGGGCGACGGAGAGGGCCTTCTTGAACTCGTCAACCGCGTTTTCGTAAGCGCCTTCCTTTCGGGCCTGGATGCCGCGGGCGTTGTAGGTCTGGAGGATGAAGGACAGGAGGTCCTCGTTTTCGCCGATCAGGGCCCGGGCCTTTTCGTGCTCGCCCTTGTCGATGAGCCGCATGATGATGACGGCGCGGTTTTCCCGGCTCTCGTCCCCGCCGGCGAGGCTCCGGGTGATCTCCTCCTCCGAAACGTTGACCAGCTGCCGGATGAAGGCGAGCGTCGTTTCGTTGTCGTCGTCCTGGAACGTGACGGGGCCGAAGGCGTTGCGGAACGCGGCGCTCGCCATGAGATACCGCTGGAATTCGTTGATGCCTTCCTGCAGGTCCTTCTGGTCCTGGGGGAGCATCCGGGTGACGAGCATCTTCTCCAGGACGTCCTTGAAGCCGCTGAGGCAGGCGTAGACGTTTCCCTGGTGGATGAACTTCTTGCAGTTCCCCAGGGTCCTGGAGATCTCGGCGGCGCGCTCTCTGACGATGGCCTCGTCCATGATCGCCCGGGACGGGTGCTTGGGATCGTCCATTGCCTATTGACTCGTCACCTTCGCCGCGGCCGGTCGCAGAACCGGCCCGGACGCCTCTCCATGGCACGAAACGTGCTATCCATCTATCGGCAGGACTGGACCGGGACTTGAACCGCAGAGAGGGGCGAACCGATCATGGACGAGGGCGAAGGCGGCCGGAAAACGCTGGATTTCGACGAGAAGAACTTCCTGTTCGAGTGGCTCGTGGAGAACAACAAGACCCTCACCCGCAAGAACAAGGAGCTGCTGGTCGAGAACCTGAAGTTCCGCTCACGGGTGGAGGAGCTGGAAAAGATCAGCTTCATCGATCCCACGACGGGTCTTTACAACCGGTGGTACCTGCAGCCCCGCCTCGTGGAGGAGTTCTCCAGGGCGAAGCGCAGGGAATTCCCCCTCTCCTGCCTCTTCATCGACATCGATGATTTCAACGCCGTCAACGACCGCTGGGGACACTTCATCGGCGACAGAGTCCTCCGGGACATGGCGGCGCTGCTCCGGGGCCACTGCCGCAAGGAGGACGTGCTGGTCCGCTTCGGCGGCGACGAATTCGTCATGCTCCTCAGCGCCTCGGGGCAGAAGGCGGCCAGGGCGGCCGCCGAGCGCATCCGGGGGCGCATCCGGTCGCTGTCGCTCATCGGTGTGGACCCGCAGCCGACGCTCTCCGTATCGATCGGGGTGAGCACCCTCGGGAAGGAGCACGTCGCCTCGTCCCGGGATCCCTGGGAACTCGTGTGGACGGCCGACGGGGCCATGCACCTGGCCAGGCAGAACGGGCCCGGCCGGATTCACTGGCTGGACTGCCACGACAACCGGTGCAAAGCCGATCCCGGCAAACGGGCAGTATCGTAACTTATTGAACTGAAAGACTATTCTTCCCTTCCGGCGTCGAAGGCATGAACTCAAGGCTCGCCGGCCTTCGCTCCCCGCCCCCCTGCCTTCATCCCTGCTCCTGTTCTGCTCTAAAGTTTCTTTGCTGCGTGACGATAAAAATGGTGCAGCAGTTGCACAGGGTTTATATGTTGCTATAGGATGGGACACCAAGCCCGAATCAAGAGGTGCTTCATGGCGAAAATGTTCTTCTCCACGTCCGAGGTGGCGGATCTCTTCAACGTCAACCGGGTGACCATCTACCGCTGGGTCAAAGAGGGGATGGTGAAGGGGTACAAGGTGGGCAAGCACCTCAAGATCCCGCTGGCGGAGGTGGAACGTCTCAAGCGCGAGTTCGGCTTCGGCGACGTTCCCCTCGAAAAGCTGCAGGGGGGCGAGGGCCCGGCCGCAGAGGCCGGCAGGACGGCCCCGCGGGACCCCTCCTTCAAGAAGCTCGTCATGGTCATCGACGACGACGAGAACATCCTCACCTTCATGCAGAACGCCTTCGAGGGCCTGGGCCTCAACCGGCATTGCAACCTGAAGACCTACGCCAACGGCCTCGAGGCGGTCCTGCAGATCGGCGAGGAGAAGCCGGATCTGATCCTGCTGGACATCGTCATGCCCAACCTCAACGGCCTCGAGCTTGCCGAGAAGATCCGCAGGATCCACCGCGACATCAAGATCATCATCCTGACGGGCTACCCGGAGTACCTCACCGAGGACGAGCGCGGCAAGTTCCTCGACTACATGACGAAGCCCGTCGACCTCAGGAAGCTCCACGAGACGATCGTGAAGGCCCTCGACATCCCCGCCGACAGGGCCGACGGGGTCCAGGCGCGCTCCTAGCGCCCGCCGGACGCAAGAGGGCGAGCACGGTCCAGGGCTTGGCTGAAACGGGTTCTCGATCGCGCGGATGATTCAAGAGACACAGGGAGGCAGCAAGACATGCAGACGGAGACGACCGAAAGACAGGAACATCCCATGGCCGGGATCCCGGCGCGGGAGGGAAAATACCTGACCTTCTCGCTGGCCGGCGAGGAGTACGGGATCGGCATCCTGAAGGTCAAGGAGATCATCGGGATGATGAACATCACCCCCGTTCCCCAGACCCCGGAGTTCGTCAAGGGGGTCATCAACCTCCGGGGGAAGGTGATCCCCGTCGTGGACCTGCGCCTGCGGTTCGCCCTGGAGGCCGCGGCCTACACGGAGCGCACCTGCATCATCGTCGTGGAGGTGGCGGGAGCAAACGGCTCCGTCATGATGGGGATCGTCGTCGACGCCGTCTCGGAAGTGCTCAACATCCGGGGGGCCGACATCGAGAACACGCCCGCCTTCGGGGTGCGGCTCAACACGGATTTCATCCTCGGGATGGCCAAAGCGGCCGGCGGAATCAAGATCCTGCTCGACATCGACAGGGTGCTCAGCAGCGAGGACCTCGTGGCGGTCCGCCGCGCGGCCTGAAGGCCCGCTACCCTGGAGGGAGAAACTGAAGGGCCATTTCGCGGATTGCTGAGGGAAAGGACACGCGGCACCCCGCGGGCATCATAACACGGCATGATCCTGGAACTGCGCGACACGGAATTCGAGAAGATCAGCCGCCTCGTCTACAGCCACTGCGGCATCCACCTGCACGACGGCAAGAAGGAGCTGGTCAAGGCGCGGCTCAGCAAGCGGATCCGGCAGGGGAATTTCAAGTCCTTCGCGGAATACTACGAGTACGTCAAGACCGGCGAGGGGACCGACGAGTTCATCGCCATGATCGATTCCCTCTCGACGAACCTGACGAGCTTTTTCCGGGAGGACGGGCATTTCCGGGCCCTGGCCCGGATCGTCCCGGAGATCCTCCGCGAGGGCGCGCGCCGGGGCCGGCCGCGGGTCCGCCTCTGGAGCGCCGGCTGCTCCTCCGGCGAGGAGCCCTACACGATGGCCATCACGTCCCTCGAGGCCGCCCAGGGGTTCCATGCCGATATCCGCATCCTGGCCACCGACATCTCCACGCGGGTTCTCAGGAAGGCCGCGCAGGGCATCTACCCGGCGGAGCGGGTCAGGGCCGTCCCGCCCGACCTGCTGCGGAAGTATTTCCAGGTCGGCCAGGGCGACTGGGCGGGCCACTACCGCGTGAAGAGGGACGTGCGGGACCTCGTGCGCTTCGAACGCTTCAACCTCATGGAGACCATGGCCCCGGGCGAACCCTTCGATATCATCTTCTGCCGCAACGTGATGATCTACTTCGACAAGAAGACCCAGGAGGGCCTGGTGAACCGCTTCCACGGACGGCTGGCCAGGGGCGGCTACCTCTTCATCGGCCACTCCGAGAGCCTCACGGGGCTCAACCACGCGTTCCAGTACCTGGAGCCCAGCGTGTACCGGAAGTAGGAGAGCATGGCGGAACTCGTCGTCGGCATATCGGACCTCAAGGTCAGCAACAACCCCGCGGACTCGATGGTCACCTACGCCCTGGGCTCCTGCATCGCCGTGGCCGTCTACGACCCCGCGGTGAAGGTGGGGGGGCTGCTGCACTTCATGCTTCCCGACTCGACCCTGGATGCCGAGAAGGCCAGGGAGACGCCGGGCATGTTCGCCGACACGGGCATCCCGCTTCTGTTCAAGTCCTGCTACAACCTCGGGGCCGACAAGAAGCGGATGGTCGTCAAGGTGGCCGGCGGGGCCAGCATCCTCGACGAGTCGAATTTCTTCCGGATCGGGCAGAAGAACATCATGGCGATGCGGAAGCTCTTCTGGAGCAACAACGTCCTGATCGACGCCGAGGACACGGGGAAGAACTGCAACCGCACGGTGAAACTCGACCTGGCCACGGGCAAGGTCTTCGTCAAGCGGTCGGGCGGCCCGATGGAGGAGCTGTGAAGATCAACAAGCGCATCCTGAAATCCATCCAGGCGCTGCCGCCCTTCCCGGTGACGATCCGGAAGGTCATGGCCCTGGCGGGCGACCCCGACTCGTCGCTCACGGAGCTGGCCGCCGTGATCCGCCTCGACCAGGCCATCACGGCCAACATCCTGCGGATCTGCAACTCGGCCTACTTCGGCCTGCGCCGGCCCGTGGACAACGTGGGCGACGCCATCCTGCACATGGGGAAGAAAAACGTCCTGCGGGCCGTCATGGCCGCGGGCCTCTCGCGGTATTTCCGCACCGCGAGGGGATACGACGTCAAGGGAGGCGATCTCTGGGAGCACGCCGTGGCGGTGGCGCTGATGGCCCAGATCTGCGCCGCGAGGGTTTCCCATCCCGACGATCCCCGGCTCTTCACGGCGGGGGTGCTGCACGACATCGGCAAGATGGTGATGGGCGAGTTCGTGCACGAGGCCTGGCGGAGGATCGAGGAGCTCACGGAGCGGCAGCGGTACTCCTTCCTCGAGGCCGAGGAGGAGGTCCTCGGCGTCAACCACGCCGAGCTGGGCGGGGAGATCGCCCTGCTCTGGAAATTCCCCGACGAGATCCTGAAGGCCATCGCCTTCCATCACCGGCCGGACCTGCTGGCCGACGGGGACACCGTTCCCTGGATCGTCTACCTGTCCAACCAGGTCTGCCACGTCATGGGGATCGGCGTGGGGACCGACGCGCTGGCCTACCGCGCCGTCGGGGACGTGGCCGGTCGGCTTCGGCTCCGGCAGCGGGATCTCGAGGACATGATGGCCGAGCTGCACCGGAAGCTGCAGGGTGCGAAGGAACTGGTCCAGATCGTTTCGGAACAAAATGAGAACGGGAGGGGATAAACGGAGGGAGCCATGGCCTTCAACCTGTTGATCGTCGACGACTCGACCTCCATGCGGGCCGTCGTGAAAAAGATCGTGGGCCTGACGGGACTGGAGGTGAACCAGATCCTGGAGGCGGACAACGGCCGCAAGGCCCTCGACATCCTGGGCGGCAGCTGGGTGGATGCGGTGATCCTCGACATCAACATGCCGGAGATGAACGGCCTCGAGCTGCTCGAGCGCATGAGCGGCGATGACCTCCTGAAGAGCATCCCCGTGGTCATGATGACCACGGATGCCAGCGAGGAGCACATGAAAACCGCCTTCGACCTGGGGGCGAAGGGGTTCGTCCGCAAACCCTTCGTGCCCGAGGAGATGAGAAAGATGCTCCTCGGGGTGCTGGGGTTCGACGAGAAGGGGGACTATGGAAAACGTGAAAGGGATCCTGGCGGAGTCGATTTTTGAGGTCTTCGAGAGGATGTTCTTCATCTTTCTCGAGCCCGGGGGGGCTGCTCCGGTCCATGACTGCGAGACGGCGATCCGCTTCGAAGGCCCCCGCAGGGGGACCCTGCGGATCCGGCTCGGACGACCGGTGGCGAAGCTCATGGTCCGGAATATGCTCGGGTTCGACAACGGGGCCGTGACGGAGCCGCACATGGCGGATTGCGTCAAGGAGGCCGCCAACATGGTCTGCGGGAACTTTCTCGTGCACTGGGATGCCTCGAAGAAGTTCACCATGTCGCTGCCCGAGTTCTCGGCGAGTCCCTGTCGGACGCCGGCCGCCCCGCGGGATGCGGTGACCTTTGACTTCGACTGCGAGGCGGGCAAGGTGGGGGTGGTGCTCGAACTACAGGCGTAAGGAGCAAGGCGTAAGGCATAGGGCGTAGGGCGTAAGGCATAAGGCATAAGGCATAAGGCGTAGGGCAGATGGCGCAGGGCATTCTTGTTGCCCCAAGCCGAAAGCCTTCAGCCCCGAAATCGGAGGCGCCGCATGTCGGCAAATCAGGCAAGAGATGCATGTGCAGGGTGATCGAGACGTGAACCGGATCAAAGTCCTCATCGTCGACGATTCGGCCATCGTCCGCAAGATCTTCTCGGAGGAGCTCTCGAAGTTCCCCGACATCGAGATCGTGGGCACGGCGCCGGACCCCTACGTGGCCCGGGACAAGATCGTCACGCTGAGGCCCGACGTGGTCACCCTCGACATCGAGATGCCCCGCATGGACGGGATCACCTTCCTGCGGAAGCTCATGAAGCACTACCCCATCCCGGTGATCATCGTAAGTTCGTTGACGCCGAAGGGTGGAAAACTGACGCTGGAGGCCCTCGACATCGGCGCCGTGGAGGTCATCGCGAAGCCTGGAGCGGCCTACACCGTGGGCGACATGAGCGCCCAGCTGGCCGAGAAGATCCGGGCGGCCTCGCGGGCACGGATCGTGAAACGGCAGGGGGACGGGCCCGGAAACGGGGGCCCGCCGGAGCCGGTCCGGGCCCTGGCCCAGACGACGAACCAGGTCATCGCCATCGGCGCCTCCACGGGGGGCACGGAGGCCCTCAAGGCCGTGCTCACGCGGATGCCGGTGAACTCCCCCGGCATCGTCGTCGTGCAGCACATGCCGGCGAACTTCACGACGGCCTTCGCCGAGCGCCTCGACAGCCTGTGCTCGATGACGGTCCGGGAGGCGAGGAACAGCGACTCCGTGACCCGGGGAACGGTGCTCATCGCCCCCGGGAACTACCACATGCTCCTGCGGCGCAGCGGGGCCCGCTATTACGTGGAGGTCAAGGACGGCCCCATGGTGCACCACCAGCGGCCCGCCGTGGACGTCCTGTTCAAGTCCGTCGCCCAGGTCGCGGGGGCCAACGCCGTCGGGGTGATCCTGACGGGGATGGGCGCCGACGGGGCGTCGGGGATGCTGGAGATGAAGAAGGCCGGCGCGAGGACCATCGCCCAGGACGAGAGCTCCTGCGTGGTCTTCGGGATGCCGAAGGAAGCCATCAAGCTCGGCGGCGCGGATAAGGTCCTTCCCCTGGACCAGATCGCCGGGGAACTGGTGAGGATGATGTGACATGGATCATGCTGAGCTGAGACGCGAGATCGACGAGGTGGCGTCGGGTTTCCTCTTCCTGGAGAAGAGGGAGATCGACATCCCGACGGCGGGACAGTTCCTGAACCAGCTCGAGGGGATCATGGGGCACGCGGAGACCCTCGGGGTTCCAGAGGTCCGGCGGCTCGCGGGGGGCCTGAACCAGCTCCTCGAGAAGGTGGTCCTCGAGGCCGTCGACGCCGCGACGGGTTTCGGCCTCTTCGAGCGCGGCATCGTGCTGCTGCAGTCCGTGGCCGACGGCTACTCCAACGCGGGGCGCTTCGACGGGAGCATCGAGGGGTTCATGGGGGAACTGGCCGCGGCCCTGGGCATCCCCGTGGAGTCGGGCGCCGGAGAGACCGCGGCGGCGCCCCCCGCGGAGGCGTCCCCCGAGGGCCCGGCGGCGGGAAAAGAGCCCGTCCGGGACGAATCGCTTCTCCGGGACTTCATCACCGAGGGGCTCGAGTACATCGGCGAGATCGAGGTGAACATCCTCAACCTCGAGCAGGAGCCCGAGAACAAGGACTACATCAACGCCATCTTCCGGCCGTTCCACTCCATCAAGGGGGTGGCCAGCTTCCTGAACCTCGAGGCGATCCGCACGCTCGCCCACGACCTCGAGACGCTGCTGGACAAGGCGCGAAACGAGGCCCTGCCCGTCACGCCCGAGCTCATCGACCTCATCCTCGACGGCTCGGACACCCTGAAGGCCATGATCGGCCGGCTCCGGGACGAGCTCGAGGGCCGGGAGGCGACGGAGCTGATCGACACCTCCGACCTCGTCCGGCGCATCAAGCTCGCCGAGCAGGGCGCCGAGATGCCGAAGCAGCCCAAGAAGCTCGGCACGATCCTCGTCGAGGAGGGGGTCATCAACGAGGAGGAGCTGCGGGAGGCCCTCGAGCGCTCCCAGATCCCGCCGCCCCGGAAGCTGGGCCAGACGCTCATCGCAGAGGGGATCGCCTCGCCGAAGGACGTCTCGCGCGCCCTGCGCAAGCAGGCCCAGCAGGTGACGGACTCCAACACGATCCGCGTGGACATCAAGAAGCTCGACGACCTGATCGACATGGTGGGCGAGCTGGTCATCACGCAGTCGATGATCCGGCAGAGCGAAACCCTCCAGTCCCTCGGCGACCGGAAACTCGTGCGGGACATCTCCCAGCTCGCGAGCATCACCTCGGAGCTGCAGCGCTCCTCCACGGTCCTGCGGATGGTCCCCATCAAGCAGACCTTCCAGCGCATGTCCCGGCTCGTGCGCGACCTCGCGAAGAACACGGGCAAGCTCATCAACGTCGTCACCGTGGGCGAGGACACGGAGATCGACCGCAACATGGTCGACGAGATCTACAACCCCCTCGTCCATATGGTCCGCAACGCCGTGGACCACGGGATGGAGATGCCCGAAGAGCGCATCCGGGCCGGCAAACCCGAGCGCGGCACGATCCGGCTCAAGGCCTTCCACCGGGGGGGCAACATCGTCATCGAGATCTCCGACGACGGCCGGGGCCTCAACCGGGAGAAGATCCGCGAGAAGGCCCTCAAGAACGGGCTCATCGGCCCCGGCGACGCCCTGACGGACCAGGAGGTGAACCGCCTGATCCTGCTGCCCGGCTTCTCGACGGCCGAGAAGATCACCGACATCTCGGGCCGCGGCGTGGGGATGGACGTCGTCAAGCAGGCCGTGGAGAAACTGCGAGGCAAGATGGACATCCAGAGCGTCGAGGGGAAGGGGACGACCTTCATCACCGGCTTCCCGCTCACCATGGCCATCATCGACGGGATGATCGTGAAGGTGGGCGGCGAGCGCTACATCCTGCCGACGGTGGCCATCCGGCAGCTCATCCGCCCCGACCGGTCGGCCTACAACTGCATCGTCGGCGAGGCCGAGACGATCAACGTCATGGGGCGCCTGCTGCCGCTGGTGCGCCTGCACCGGCTCTTCGACATCGAGCCCGTGCACGCCAACCCCTGGGAGGCCACCCTGGTCGTGATGGAGGGCGAGAAGCGCTCCAAGTGCCTGCTCGTCGACGAGATCCTCGGCAAGGAGGAGGTCGTCATCAAGAACCTGGGCGAGAGCCTCAAGCGGATCAAGGGGGTCTCCGGCGGCGCCATCCTGGGCGACGGCAACGTGGGGCTGATCCTCGACCCCGAGGGCCTCTTCGAGATGGCCGAAGCGAACTGACGCCTGCGGGCCCGGGACCGCAGCGCGGGAAGGAAACCCGGATTCCGGGATCAAACTGATTGCGGGGGAACCCTATGAGCGTGGACAAGAACCTGAAGATCCTCATCGTCGACGACTTCGCCACCATGCGGAAGGTCATCCGGAACCTGCTCAAGCAGGGCGGCTACGAGAACATCGTGGAGGCCGAGGACGGGGCGGCGGCCCTGAAAATCCTGAAGTCCCAGCCGGTCGACTTCATCATCTCCGACTGGAACATGCCCAACATGAGCGGGCTCGAGCTGCTCAAGGCCGTGCGGGCGGACGACGAACTCAAGGCGCTCCCGTTCCTCATGGTGACGGCCGAAGCCCTGAAGGACAACGTCGTGGCGGCCGTCAAGGCGGGCGTGAGCAACTACATCGTGAAGCCCTTCACCGCCGAGGTGCTCAACGAGAAGATCGAGAAGATCGTCAAGAGCCTCGCGGCCTAACCCGGCAAAGGACAACGCTCCATGGATGTTCGATTCATCAACCCCTTTCTCAACGGGACCGTGCAGGTCCTGAAGACGATGGCCTTCGTGGAGCCGAAGGCGGGCAAGCCCTTTCTCAAGAAGGACAGCCTCGCCCGCGGCGACATCTCGGGCATCATCGGCCTGACCGGCTCGGCCCGGGGGTCGCTCGCGCTGAGCTTCAGCGAAAGCTGCATCCTGAAAATCGTCTCCAACATGCTCGGCGAGGAGATCAAGTCCCTCAACGGCGACATCAAGGACGCCGTGGGCGAGATCACCAACATGGTTTCCGGCGCGGCCCGCAAGGAGCTCGAGACCCTCGGGTTCAACATCACGGCGGCCATCCCCACCGTCGTGGCCGGCAAGGACCACTCGATCAGCCACGTGCTCGGGGGGCCGAGCATCATCATCCCCTTCGAGACCCCGCAGGGGCCCTTCGTGGTCGACATCTGCATCGGCGGCGTCGGGGGGAAGTAGACAGGCTGTATTTCAGCGCGTGACCTGGAACTTCCGCACGACCTCCCGGAAGGCGGCGAGCTGCTGCTCGCCCATCTCGAAGGTGTAGCGGTTGCCGCCTTTGAACGTCACCGTGATCGAGCCCGATTTCGCCAGCTTCGCGATCTTGTCCTCCTCGGCGATCTCGTTGTCGGACCACTCGGTCACCCCGCCGGCATCGATCATGGACTGCTTCTGCGGGTAGATCGTGTCGATCGTCAGTCTCGTGCCGTTCTGGCCCTGAAGGGTGACGGACTCGTAGGAGAGGTACTCCGGGGCCTGGTACTTCGTTCTCACCTTGTAGAACTTCTTGCCCGTGTAGCGCTGGATGAAATAGAGCTCCACGGTGAACTTCCGGTCCTCCCCGACGGGCTGCGTGAGCACCCGGGTCGAGCGGTACACCTTCCACGACCTGATGGGGTCGTCCTCGATGAGGATGTGACGGCTGATCTCGCGCTGGGCCTCGAGCTCCCCCTCGAGCTCCTGCCGCAGCTCCTCGCGCAGTGCCAGAAGCTTTTCATCGAGGTCCTTCGTCAGGAAGGCGGACTTCATCTCCCGGTCGATCAGCTCGATCCGGCCCCTCAGGTCCCGCGTCGCCTCGACGGACTTCACGATCTTCTGGAAGTTGTTGAGGGCGAGGTTGCGGATCTCGGCGATTTTCTCGGAGGCCTCGGCGGCATGGGCGCCGGTCGGGAAGCGGTCGACGAGGGTCTGGAATTTCTCCAGGGCCTCCCCGTAGCGCTTCTCCCCGTAGAGGCCCATGCCCGTGCGGTAGTAGAAATCGGAGAGGTCCTTGAGCTGCTTCAGCTCCCCGGCGAGGGTTTCGTTCTGCTGCCGCGAGAGCAGCAGCTCCTTGTTGAGCCGTTCATTCTCAAGCTGCAAGTCCTCGAATTTCTTGTAAGAAACACAACCCGGCACCAGAAGTGCGCAGATCAGGAAAAGGAAAATACGATGCATAAGGGCTCCATGAAACCATAAACAGCCATCCACAAGAAATAATATATGCAACATATGATATAGTTTAAACTTCATAGCGCCATTCGTGCGGATTTTCAAATCATTTTCATGGCTCACCCCTGAAAAAATCATTTCAGTGCCGCAAGTTCCCGGGATCAGGGCATAAATGCCCTTTCGCTTCCGCGGGAGGGCTGAAGGGCGTTCTGAGGTGCCCGGGGATGAAGCAACCGGGCATGCACGCAAGCGGGCAGACCGCAACCGCAGCCTTGACGCTGGGCGGGGCGATCTGTTAGGGGTGTCAAGGGGTAGGGGTCAACATGATCTGGCACCAGCAGGATATCAAGGCGGTCCTCGCCGAGCTGGATGTTCCCATCGACGGCCTTCGTTCCGAAGAAGCCGGAAATCGACTTGCAAAATACGGCCGCAACGAGCTGGTGGAGAAAGGGAAGCGGTCGCCGGCCGCGATGATCGTCGATCAGTTCCGGGATTTCATGATCATCGTGCTGATCGCCGCCGCCGTGGTTTCGGGTTTCCTCGGCGAAGTCGCCGACACCGTTGCCATCCTCTGCATCGTCCTGCTGAATGCCGTCATCGGCGTCGTCCAGGAGTACCGTGCCGAGAAGGCCATGGAGGCCCTCAAGGAAATGGCCGCCCCCATGGTGAGGGTCTTGCGCGACGGCAAGGTCTCGGCCGTCCCCGGCGCGGAGATCGTCCCGGGCGATCTCGTGCTGCTCGAGGCGGGCGCCATCGTCCCGGCGGACATGCGGCTGGTCGAGGCGGTGCAGCTCAGGGTCGAGGAAGCGGCACTCACGGGCGAGTCGGTCCCCGTGGAAAAGCACACCCGGGCGCTTCGCGAGGAACTCCTGCCCCTCGGGGACCGTTCGAACATGGTCTTCAAGGGCACCGTCGTCACGTACGGCCGGGGCACCGGGGTCGTCGTCGGCACGGGAATGGAGACGGAACTCGGGAAGATCGCCTCCATGCTCCAGGAAGAAGAGGAGGTCAAGACCCCGCTTCAGAGGCGCCTGACGGTTTTCGGGAAGAAGATCGCAGCGGCCGTTTTGATCATCTGCGCCTTCATTTTCGGCGTGGGGCTCCTGCGGGGTGAGGCCCCTGTTCTCATGTTCCTGACGGCGGTCTCTCTGGCCGTGGCTGCCATTCCCGAGGCCCTGCCCGCCGTCATCACCATCTCGCTCGCCCTGGGGGCGAGGAAGATGGCGGACCACAATGCCCTGATCCGGAAGCTGCCCGCCGTGGAGACCCTGGGCTCCGTCACGTACATCTGCTCCGACAAGACGGGCACCCTTACCCTGAACCGGATGACCGTCGAGGAATTGTACGTCAACGGGAAGCTCTACAAGACCGACAACCCCGAGATTAAACACTTCGATCAGCTCATGAAGGCGCTGGCCCTCAGCAACGATGCCCGCCCCTACAGACACCAGGACATCGTGGGGGTCACGGGGGACCCGACGGAAATCGCTCTCTACCGCATTGCTCAGGAACTCGGGTTTGTCAAGGCCGAGCTCGAAAAGGGGCATCCCCGGGTGGCCGAGATCCCCTTCGATTCGGAGCGCAAGTGCATGACGACGATCCACCGCTGGTCGGGGGGATTCATGGCCTTCACGAAGGGCGGCGTCGACGTCATGCTCGAGAAGACCGTCAATGTGCTCAAGGACCAGAAGCTCGAGCCGCTCGATGCCGACGAGGTGAGCCGCGTGAACGACCGGATGGCCGCCAACGGTCTTCGCGTGCTGGGCGTGGCCGCCCGCCTCTGGAACGAACTGCCCGACGACCTGTCGCCGGAGCATGTGGAGACGGGGCTCACCTTTCTCGGTCTCGTGGGCATGATGGACCCGCCCCGCGAGGAAGTCCGCCGGGCCGTCTCCCTCTGCAAGTCCGCCGGCATCCGGCCCGTGATGATCACGGGGGACCACCCGCTGACGGCGCTCTCCATCGCCCGGCGCATCGGCATCGTGGAGGACGGCTGCGATGTGATGACCTGCCGGGAGCTCGATAAGATGCCCATGGATGTCTTCGAGAAACGGGTGGAGGAGCAGGGCGTCTACGCGCGGATGATCCCCGAGCAGAAGCTGAAAATCGTGAAGGCCCTCCAGGACCGGGGGCAGTGCGTGGCCATGACGGGCGACGGGGTCAACGACGCGCCGGCGCTCAAGCGCGCCGACATCGGGATTGCCATGGGCATCACGGGGACGGACGTCTCCAAGGAAGCCTCCCACATGATCCTTCTGGACGACAACTTCGCCACGATCGTGAACGCCGTTCAGGAAGGCCGGATGATCTACGACAACATCCGGAAGTTCATCAAGTACCTGTTGGCCTGCAACGCCGGCGAGGTCCTGACGCTTTTCCTGGCGCCGCTGCTGGGGCTGCCGTTGCCCCTGCAGCCGATCCAGATCCTCTGGATGAACCTCGTGACGGACAGCCTCCCGGCCCTTGCCCTCGCTGTGGAACCGGCCGAGGGGGAGGTGATGAAACGCCCGCCGCGGGACCCGCGGGAAGGCATCTTTGCCCACGGGCTGGGCGTTTTCTGCATCTGGGTGGGCCTGCTGATGGCCGTTCTCTGCATCGGCGTCCAGTACCGGGAGATAGCCGCGGGCAATGAAGACTGGGAAACGATGGTCTTCACCGTCATCGTCTGGAGCCAGCTGACGACGGCCCTGGCGGTCCGCTCGGAGAAGGAGTCCCTCTTCAGGATGGGGCTCCTGAGCAACAAGGCCATGCTGGGTGCGGTTGCCCTGGGCGTTGCGTTGCAACTCGCCGTGACCTATGTGCCCTTCCTGAACCCCGTCTTCGACACGAAACCCCTCACGGCCGTCGAGCTTGCGTTCTGTGCCGCCCTGTCCCTCGTCCCCCTTGCGGCGATCGAGATTGAAAAATTTGTAAAAAGGAAAAAAGGCTGATAAAATTCTTTACCCGTCGCCGTCCTGCGGAATGGTCCATCCCGCGGGACTCGCGTTTCGCGAGCGGAGCCGCAAGACACGTTCGAAAAGGAGGTCCTCATGTCCAAGACCGAGAAGAACCTGATGGAGGCCTTTGCCGGCGAGTCGCAGGCCAACCGGAAATATCTCGCCTTTGCCAGGAAAGCCGAGCTGGAAGGGTTCAAGCAGGCGGCAAAGCTGTTCCGGGCCGCCGCGGAGGCGGAGACGGTGCACGCCCATGCCCATCTGCGCGAGCTGGGCGGGATCCGGTCGACTCGGGAGAACCTCGAGGAGGCCATCAACGGCGAGTCCCACGAGTTCCAGAAGATGTACCCGGCGATGATCGCCGACGCGAAGGCCGAGGGCGCGTCGGGGGCCCTGCGGAGCTTCGAGTTCGCCAACGCCGTGGAGAAGATCCATGCGGGGCTCTACAGGAAGATGCTCGAGAACCTGGGAAAGACGCCCGACACGGACTACTGGGTCTGCCAGGTCTGCGGGATGACCGTGGAAGGCGAGGCGCCGGACGAGTGCCCCGTCTGCAGGGCGAAAAAGGCGGCGTTCAAGAAGGTGGACTGAAAACGCGCTCCGGCAATCCGGCTCAAGTCAAGGGCGGCCGTTTCGGCCGCCCTTTCGGTTACCCTCCCCGGTTTTTCGCTCCCATCCCCTTCTCATGGACCCGCGTCGTGCTTATACTACGTTCGAGGGCGCCGGATTTTCGGCTTGACTTGGCAGGCCCGTTGTGAAAAAAGCCCTTCGAAACAGCGATTCCGCTTGCGAGGAGTGCAGGATGGGCACCAGGAACACCTCCACGATCGATCAGAAACGCAGCCTGCTGGGCGTCTGGTTCCAGGCGGCCCGGCCCTTTTCCCTGACGGCGTCCGTCCTGCCCGTGGTCATCGGCGCCGTGCTGGCCGCCTCCGCCGAGGGACCGGTCGACTGGCCCCTCTTTCCCCTGATCGTGGCCTGCTCGCTGATGTTCCATATCGGGACGAACATGGTGAGCGACTACTTCGACTACCGGCGCGGCGTCGACCGGGAAGAGACCTTCGGCTCCAGCCGGGTCCTCGTCGAGGGGCTTCTCACCCCGAAACATCTCCTGGCGGCGGGCGTCCTGCTGTTCGCCGTCGGCTTCTCCCTCGGCCTGCTGCTGGTCGCGGTTCGGGGGTGGCCCATCTTCATCCTGGGCGTCATCGGGCTGCTCGGGGGCTGGTTCTACACGGGCGGCCCCGTGGCCTACAAATACGTCGCCCTGGGGGACATCCTCGTCTTCATCCTCATGGGCCCCCTGATGGTCATCGGGTCCTACTTCGCCCTCACGGGCGGCTTCAGCCTGACCGTGCTCTACGCCTCGCTCCCCGTGGGATGCCTTGTGGCGGCGATCCTGCACGCCAACAACCTGCGGGACATCGCCCACGACGCCCGGGCGAACATCAAGACCATGGCCATGGTTCTGGGCCTTCCCGCCGCCAAGGGCATCTACGTGGGTCTCGTGGCCGGGGCCTACCTGGTCGTGGCCGTCATGGTCCTGGCCGGGCTCGTCACCCCGCTGGCCCTCGCCGTGCTGCTCACCCTTCCCCTGGCGGTGCGGAACGTGAAGGCCGTCCTGGCGAGCGTGCCGGGAAAACCCGAGTCCATCGCCATGGGGGATGTCATGTCCGCCCAGCTGCACCTGGCCTTCTGCGCGCTTTTCGGAATGGCCATCCTCGCGGGAACCTTCCTGGCATGAGCGCCGTCGTCCGGCTCTGCGCCCTGGCGGCGTTTTTCTGGTTCGTGATGTTCTCGCCCTGGACGGCCCCGCGGCTGAATTTCTGGCTCGTCATGGCCGCGGCGACGGCCGTTCTGTCTGCGGCGGGGCTTTGGCTCCAGAGAGAGCGGCTCCGCGAGATCTACGCGTTCAGGCCCTCCCACGTTCTCATCGGCATTCTGTCGGCCCTGGTCCTCTACGCCGTCTTCCAGGCCGGCAACGCCGTCTCGACGCAGATCCTCCAGTTCGCGAAGCCCGAGATCGAGGGCATCTACAGCACCCGGGCACAGGCCTCCCCGCTGGTCATCGGGCTTTTGCTGCTTTTCTGGATCGGCCCCGCCGAGGAGATCTTCTGGCGCGGGTTCGTGCAGGAGAGGCTCTACGGGCGTCTCGGGCGGGTCGGGGGGTATCTCGCGGCCTCGCTGATCTATGCCGCCATCCACGTCTTCGGGTTCAACTTCATGCTCTTCATGGCCTCCCTGATCTGCGGGCTGTTCTGGGGGGCCCTGTACCTCAAGTACCGGTCGGTCTGGCCGGGTCTGATCTCCCATGCGGTCTGGGACGTGCTTATTTTTGTGGTGATACCGGTCCAGTGAGCCGAGGCATTTGACCGGGAAGGTAAGAAGGGAAGAGGTTGAGAAGGTGAGAAAGAGAAAGATCGGGAGTCATGCTCCCGGTCTTTTTTGTTTTTTTCACACCCTCTTACCCTCTTACCTTCTCACCCTCTTGCCGATAACGCAGGCCCAGCGCCAGCAGCAGCCCGGCGACGGGCAGGGCCATGACGGCCTGCAGGGCCGCGGGGACGCCGAAGTGATCGGCGACGACGCCCAGCAGCGTCACGCAGATTCCCCCCGTGCCGATGGCGAACCCCGCCATGAGACCCGACGCGACCCCCAGTCCCTGCGGGATGAGGTGCTGGGCCATGACGATGGTCACCGAGAACGTGGAGATGAGGATCATGCCCAGGAGGCCGAGCACAACGAAGAGCAGGAGACCTTCCGTGACGAAGAACAGGGGCATGAGCAGCGAGGACAGCAGCATGGAGAGAACGAGGTAGCGCTTGTGTCCCCAGCGGTCGGCCAGCGGCGCCCCTGCGAGCGTCCCGACCGCCCCGCCGGTGAGGAAGGTGGTGACCAGGGTCCCGGCCTGCAGGATGTCGCCCTTCAGGACGTCGATGTAGTAGAACGGGATGTAGGTCAGCAGGCCGACCTGGATCCACGACCGCATCACGACGATGCCGATGAGCACGCACAGGGACAGCCACTGCGCCGCGCCCGGCGCGCCCTGCTTTGCCGCGGCGGCGCGGGCTTCGGAGCGGGGAATGGCGATCATGTGCCAGGACATGAGGATCGTCACGGCGAAGAGCACCGCGGGCGCCGCCAGCACGGGAAGGCTCTCGAAGCCCCAGGTCCGGACGACGAAGAGCGCCAGCAGGGGGCCGATGGCGAATCCCAGGTTGCCCCCGACGGAAAAGATGGACATCCCGGTGACTTTCCTCTCGCCCGTGAAGAAGTGGGCCGTCCGGAAGCCTTCGGGATGGTACGAGGCGATCCCCAGGCCGCTCAGGACGACGAGCGGCAGCACGAGGGCGAAGCTCGACGGCAGCGCGAGCATCGATAACCCCGCCCCCGCGCAGAGACAGCCCAGCGGCAGCAGCAGGGGCTTTTCCTTGCGGTCCGAGAGGTAACCGAACAGGGGCTGGATGATCGAGGAGGTCAGCGTGCCCACCAGCAGGATCGTTCCCGTGGCCGTGTAGGAGAGCATGAGCTTGGCCTTGAGGAAGGGCAGGATGACGGGCAGCGCCCCCTGGTAGAGGTCCGTCACGAGGTGACCCGAGGAGAGCAGAAGCAGAACTTTGAGGTTGAACTTGTTCGACGACAAACGGCTGGATTCCTTTTATCCTTGTGCCCGATTTCCCTGGCCGGGATGCTCTCACACCGGCCGCCGCAAGTCAAGCCGCGGCAATCCCCGGCGTGGCATGGAATTTGCTCGAAATCAGTGCGGCCCGGTCCGTGCGTGCAGTCCCGGGACGGAACGAACGACAAAGCCTCGTGAGGAAGAGATGGACAGCAAAACCAGGCCCGGCGGCGACAAGACCCTGGGGCAGATATTGGTCGACAAGGGCATCATCGGCCGGGAGCAGCTGGATCGCGCCCTGCAGATCAAGGCCGAGCAGCCGGGGAAGTACCTGGGCGAGATCCTGTTCGAGATGGGGGTCTCGCAGGATAAGATCAACCGGGCCCTCTACTATTCCAACAAGCGCAAGACGATCGGCGAGATCCTCGTGGACCAGAAGCTGATCACCCCCGATCAGCTCGAGGAGGCCCTTTCGAAGCAGAAGAAGATCAAGGAGAAGTGGGGCCACACGAGGCCCCTGGGGCTGCTGCTCATCGAGCTGGGCTACATCAACAGCCGCGGGTATCTGACGGCCCTCTCGAAGCACTTCAACATGCCCATCCTGTCCATGAAGGACTACCAGCCCAATCCCCAGCTCCAGAAAGTCATCGGCGAGCGCTACGCCATGGAGCGCAAGATCATCGTGCTGGAGAACAGCGCGAAGACGATCAAGCTCGTCCTGGCCGACCCTTCGGCCCAGGTCATCGAGGAGCTCCAGAAGGCCGTCCCGCCGGGCAAGTCGATCGAGTTCTACCTCGCGAGCTACGGCGAGATCGATGAGAGCCTGCGCCGTGTGGCCGACCCCTTCAGCTTCACGCAGTACCGATAAAACAGGCATCAGGCATCAGGAAAAAAGAAAGGATCGGAGGGCGTCTTCCGATCCCATTTCTTTGTCCCCGTTTTTTCTCTTCCATGGGTCACCGGCCGCGAATCACCGGTCACTGCCTTCACGCTCCCGGCGTCGGCGGCCCGCCGTCGTATTTCGACGCCCGCTCCCTGATCTTCTCCAGCCATTTCTCGCGGTAGCGGTAGGCGACAAACAGGCAGCACCCCGTGACGGCGAGCAGGCCGGCCAGGGGCCAGAACTGGTTGTTGCGGGCGAAGCTCCCGAAGACGGAGAGCATCACGGTGCCGAAGAGCCGGCCCACGGTGGAGATGACCAGAAAGGTCGGGGCCCGCATGTGGGACAGGCCGAGGATGTAGCAGAGGTAGTCCTTTGGGAAGCCCGGGATCAGGAAGAGAAAAAAGGCGATGAAGACGCCCTTGTGCTCCAGGACGTAGTCGTACTTGCGCAGGGTCTCCGGCTTGACGACCCTTTCCACCAGGGGCAGGCCGAAGAGGTGGGCCAGAAGGAAGGCGACCCAGGAGCCGATCGTGAGCCCGATCGTCGAGTAGACGGTACCCAGGACGGGGCCGTACAGGTACCCCCCGATGAACCCGCTCACTTCGCCGGGGAACGGCGCGAAGACCACCTGCAGGATCTGCAGCACGATGAAGACGAACACGTCGTAGGGGTCGTATGACGTGATCAGGGCCACGGCGCGCTCGCGGTCGTAGAAAAACACGTGCAGGTCGTTGTGGATGAACAGGTACGCCCCGACGGAGAAAAAGGCGACGAGGGCCAGGGCGCTGAGAAGGTAGTGTCGTTTCATGGGTTCAGGGCATCGCGCGGACGGGGCCGCGAGCCGTCCCGCGAGCGATTCTTCTTACCAGAGAACGGCAATGAACTCAAACGGGAATCGCCGGTGAACCGCCCGTGCCGCAGGGGCGGGTGCCCTTTCGACGCAGGGAGTTGATGGAGGAAGGAAGGGATGGAGAGTGAGGCGGCCTCCGGGAAGGGGCACCGGTTCCGCAAACCCGCCTCATGCGCTTCAGGCCGACCCGACCGTGTCGGCGAGGCCCGTCGAGGACTTGAGCCGCTGCAGTTCGCCCCGGACCCTCGTGAGCTCGTCGCTCGTCTCCTTGAGGCGCCTGGCCAGGACTTCGGCCATGACCATGTAGTAGATCGCCGCGAAGGCCACCCGGTCCTCTTTCCGGAGGTTCTCCATGGCCGCCACGTCCGTGACGAGGCAGACCGTCTCGTCGACGGCCGCCACCGAAGAGCTCCGGCCCGAGACGGACAGGAGCCGCATCTCGCCGAAGACGTCGCCCGTCCGGGCGAGGACCTTGATCTCGACGCCGTGACGGCTGACCCGGACCTTTCCCGAGACGATGAAATAGATCCGCTGGTCCGGCGCCTCCTCCCGGGTGATCGTCTCGCCGGGGGCGTACTTCAGGATCTGGCTGCAGCCGAGAATCCTGCGGAGATCCTCCCCGTCGAAGGCCTGCAGCTTCGGGATCTTCCGGAGCGCCTGAATGATCTCGCCGTTTCCCTGGAGAACCTGCATGTCCTGCCTCGCCCTAGCCGGAACGACCCCACCCGCGGGCGGTCATTCCATGAGAGATTGGAGCCGGAAAATGTGAACCGGACTCCCTGAATCTATGAAAGATTCGTGCCAAGCCCCGCAACGTCCGTCTTTGCAAGAGGCCCGTTGCCCCGTTTGTCTCATTGACTTCCGCACGCGCTTCGTCTACTTTTGAAAAACATTCAGCAACCGTATAGTGCGAGCATCTGACCCCGTCCATTTCCCTCTCCCCGCTGCGAGACGGTGTCGCAATTCCGATGTTGTCATTCCGCACAAGCGCAGCGCGATGCGGAATCCGGTCTTTTCCATGAGTTCTGGATTCCCGCTTCCGCGGGAATGACATGATTTCGGCGTTTTTCAATATTGCGACACAGCCGCTATGGGAGAGGGCAGGGTGAGGGGGGGCCCCTCCCGTCGAGGGAGGGGGAACGGTAAAAAAGCCTCCCCGCCGAGGGAGGGAACACGTGAGGTCCCTTTTCCAGGAGCCTTGATGCGAGTGGGCGTCATCCACACGGCGTCATCCCCCTGCGGCTGCGCAGCGGCCATCTCCCGGGGACTGGCGTCCCTCGGCCACGATGAGCTCGTTGTCGACTCGGAGCAGATCGAGTTCCGCATCGCCGACCTGGCCGCGCACTGCAGTGTGGTCATCGATCACACGGACACCTACCGCGGGCGGGGCCGCCTGCGTTTGCTCGTGCGCTCCCTTCTCGAGTCCCGCGGGATCGTCCTCGCCGGCTCCGATGCGAGGGCCTGCGCGCTGGCCGACGACAAGGCCGCGGCGAAGGCCCGTCTCGGGGCGTCCGGCATCCCCGTTCCGCCGGGTGTGGTTTGCGCCTCGGCGGGCGACCCGATCCCGCCCTGGCTCCGCCCGCCCTACGTCCTCAAGCCCACCGCCGAGCACATGAGCCGCGGCCTCCTGGTCGCGCGCAGCGAGACGGAGGCCCGCGGCCGCCTGGGGGAGCTGCTGGCCCGCCACGGCCAACCCATCCTCGTGGAGATGTTCGTCCCGGGCCGGGAGCTGGCCGTCTGTGTCGTGGACGGGGAGGTGCTGCCCCCCCTGGAGTGGGTGACGGAAGGCGGGGAAACGGGCGTCCTGACGGAGGCCTTCAAGCTCCGGGACGTCCTGCCGGGCCGCCGGGATGCCGTGAGGGCCGATCTTCCGCCGGAGGAGCTTCGGGAGCTGGCGGATCTCTCCCTTGCCGCCTTCCGGGCGCTCGGGCTCAGGGACTACGGCCGCTTCGACGTGCGCCGCACGCCGGGGGGCGCGTTCTTCTTCATGGAAGCCAACGTCACGCCGAGCATGGAGCCCGAGGAGGCGCTGGCCCTCTCGGCCCGCTGGGCGGGCATGGATTTCCCGGCCCTGCTCGACCGGATCCTGGCCGCGGCCCTCAGGCGCAGGCCCTCGGCGGCGGAAACGGCGGAGACGACCTTCGGCCTGCCGGCCGGGCCGGTCAGGCTCCGGCTCCCGGCGGGCGTGCACGTGCCGCCGCCCTCGACGGTGGAGCTGGCCCGCCTGCTCGACATCCGTCCCGGGGAGAGGGTTCTCGACCTGGGGTGCGGCAGCGGGCTTCTGTCTCTCGCGGCGGCCAAACAGGGCGCAGGGCAGGTCGTGGCCGTCGACATCGATCCCCGGGCGCTCGATGCGACGGTCGAAAACGCCCGCCTCAACGGGTTTTCGGATCGCATCGAGACGCGCGCCGGCTCCTGGTACGAGGCCCTCGCGGAAGGCGGGCGATTCGACGCGATCATCGCCACACCCCCCCAGACCCCCGGCCGCAGGCCCTTCGGGCCCCGCTACGGGGGAGCCGACGGGACCCGGCACCTCTGTGCCGTCATCGACGGCGCCCCCGGCCGGCTCGACCCGGAACGCGGCCGGCTCTGGCTGGCGGTCATCTCGATCGCGAACGTCCCCGGGGTGACGGCGAGGCTCCGGGAGCGTTTCACGAGGGTCGAGATCGCCGGCGAGACGGAGCGGCCCTTCACGGCCCGCGAATACGACGCCATGGACGAGGGACTCTTCGAGTACCTCGAGTCCCTGCGCCGCCGCGGCGCCGCGCAGTTCCACGAGGTCTTCGGCGGGGAGTACGTCTTTCGCAACCTCTTCATCCGCGCCTCGGGGGTGAATGCCCCATGAGGCGGCTCATCATCAACGCAGACGACCTGGGCGCCGACGAGGCGCGCAACGAGGGGATCTTCGAGGCGATCGAGGCGGGGGTCGTGACGAGCGCGAGCCTTCTGCCCAACGGGCCGGCCCTGGGGCACGCCCTGGAGAGGATCCGGTCGGGCGGCTTCGAGCGGGTCTCCTTCGGGGTCCACCTGAATCTCACCGAGGGCCGTCCGCTGTCTGAGGGCCTGGAGCGCCTGTCGGGCCGCGACGGGAACTTCCTCGGCAAGGCCGCGGCGCAGCGCCTGCTGATGCGGACGGGGGATGAAGCCCTCGAAAAGGCCATCGGGGCGGAGACCGCCCGGCAGATCGCCCGGCTCCTCGACGCCGGGATCGCCGTCACCCACCTCGACGGCCACCAGCACGTCCATGTCTTCCCCGCGGCCCTGCGCGCCGTCGCGGCAGCCGCCGAACGCCGCGGGATCCGGAGGATGCGGATTCCCGAGGAGACCTTCCCGCCCGGGGACGACGTGCCGGCCGATCTGCTGGAAGAGGCCCGCCGGTTCTCCGCTTTGGGCCGCGAGGCCCGGACGTTCCTCCGGGGGGCGGGGATCGTGTCGAGCGACCATTTCCGGGGACTCGCGCTCAAGGGCCGGCTCGATCTCGGGAGGCTGATAGAGCTTGTCGGGGCCCTCCCCGGGGGCACGACGGAGCTGATGGTCCACCCGGGCCGCGTGCCGGATCGAGACCCGTTTTCGGCGTTCTCCTCGACGGACCGCGAGCGGGAACTGGAGGCCCTGCTGAACCCCCGGTTCCGGCTCGCCCTCGAAGAGCGCGGGGTGGTGCTGGTTTCCTACAGGGAGGTTGACCCGTGAACCCGTTCAGGCTCCTGATCCTCACGCCGACGGCCCTGCCCGCCGTCACGGGCAACGCCATGACGGCCGAACGGTGGCGGCGCTCGCTCGTCGGCATGGGGCTCGACATCCGGGTCTGCGCGACCGAGGGCTGCGGGCCCGCGGAGCTGCGGCATACCATCGGGCGGTCCCGGCCCGCCGTCCTCCACGTCCACAACGCCTACCGTGCAGGGGGCCTCCTTCTGGACCCCGCCCTGGCCCCATGCTGGGACCGCCTCCCCCTGGTCGTTTCCCCCTCGGGCACGGACATGAACATCGAAGCGCGCCTGGAGGAACGAGGGGCGGTCGTCGGCCGGGTCCTGCACAGGGCGGACGCCATCGTCGTGCAGAGCGAGGAGGGCCGGGAGAGGCTCAGGGAGGTCGCCCCGGACCGGATGGACCGGGTCTGTTACGTCCCCAAGTCTTTCGTCTGGCTGGGCGAGGAGCGATCGGACCTGAGGTCCCGCTGCGGGCTGAGAGACGACGATCTCGTTTTTTTCATGCCCGCGGGGATCCGGCCGGTGAAGGGGAACCTGGAATGCCTGCTCGCGCTCGAGAGGGTCCACGGACTGCGGCCGCAGGTACGCGCCGTCTTCGCCGGGCCCCCGCTCGACGGGGCCTACGCGGAGCGCTTCCGCAGGGAAGCGGAGCGCCTGCGCGCCTTTGCCCGCTGGGTCCCGGCCATCGAGCCGGCGGCCATGCGGTCGGCCTACGAATCGGCGGACGTGGTCCTCAACGGCTCGCTCTCGGAGGGCCTCTCCAACGTGCTGATCGAGGGCAAGGCGGCCGGCAGGCCCCTGCTCGCCTCGGACATCCCCGGCAACCGCTGGCCCGTCCTGGGCGATGCGGGCGGGCCCCCCATGGGGCTGCTGTTCGACCCGTCGGACCCTGCGGATTTCGTCGACAAGGCGCTCCGCCTCGTCGACGACGCCGCGCTGAGGAGAAGGCTCGGCGAGGCCGGCGCCGCCTATGCCCGGCTCATGCCGGGGCCCTGCGACGAGGCCCGGGCGCTCGTGGCCGTCTACGAGCGGGCGATGGGGTTCAGCGCAGAGAAAGGGGTATCGGGTTTCGGGTAAGTGCCGCGCACCCTGCGGGTGCTCCTGCGAAACCGCGTTCTCGTTTCACCCCTTCGACGGGGCGATCAAGGGCAGGGTGAGTGATTGCAAGTCCCTCTCACCCTGCCCTTGGAGAACATCCCCAGCGCCGCCACGGTTCCCTCCGTCTCGCCGATCTGCACGTAGTCCCCCACCCGCAGGGCCCGCGAGTACATGAGCATCAATCCGCTCACGGCCTGGTTCACCGTCCCCGCCGAGCCGATGGAGAGCAGCAGGGTGACGATCGGGCGGTTGTGGATCTTGAGAGTTGCCGGGGCCAGCGCCGGATCAACCGCTTTTTCCGTCTTCCCCTTGGGCACGGGTTGTTCCGCGGGCACGACGGCTGCCGGCCACAGGAATGCAAGAGCGCTGAGCAGGAGAATCAGGCGTTTCATCGGGAACCTCGGGCTCTTGCCCGATACCCGTCCTTCAGCCCTTCTTGAGCTGGTCGGCCACGGCCTGGGTGGCCCTGGCGACGGCCTCGGGGTCTCCAAGGTAATAGCTGCGGACGGGGGTCAGGTCGTCGTTCAGCTCGTAGACGAGGGGGATGCCCGTGGGGATGTTCAGCCCGACGATCTCGTCGTCCGGGACGCGGTCGAGGTACTTCACCAGGGCCCTGAGGCTGTTGCCGTGGGCGGCGATGACGACGCGCCGGCCCGAGCGGACCGCGGGGGCGATCGTCTCGTGCCAGTACGGCAGGAACCGCTCCACCGTGTCCTTGAGGCACTCCGTGAGGGGGATCTCCTCTGGCCGCAGGCCCGCGTAGCGGGGGTCACGGCCGTTCCAGCGGGGATCGTCCGGGGTGAGGGCGGGCGGCCGGATGTCGTAGCTGCGGCGCCAGATCTGGACCTGCTTCTCGCCGTGCCGATCGGCCGTCTCCTTCTTGTTGAGCCCCTGCAGCGCCCCGTAGTGTCGCTCGTTGAGCCGCCAGCTGTTGTGGACGGGGATCCACATGAGGTCCATCTCCTCGAGGACGATCCACAGGGTCTTGATGGCGCGCTTGAGCACGGACGTGAAGGCGATGTCGAAGAGGTATCCTTCCTTCGCGAGGATCCGGCCCCCCTGGTGGGCCTCCTCGATGCCCTTCTCGGAGAGCCCCACGTCGGTCCACCCCGTGAAGCGGTTCTCCCGGTTCCAGGTGCTCTCGCCGTGGCGGATCAGCACGAGCTTTTTCATGGCGCGGTCCTTTCGAGCGGGAAGTGAGTACGTCGGCGGCTTCGATGGAAGGCCCGCCGCCGGCGGCTCTCTGAACAGGATCTATACCCTTTTTGCGTTTCGCAGGTCAACGATTTCCATCCGGTGATTCGCCTCGGGGTGCTTCGCGGAGGGGCCTTCCGTGAGCACCGCCAGCTCGCCGGCAACCCCGTTGTCGGAAAGCCAGCGGCCGATGTAGCCCTTCCAGTCCTCGGGGTGTTCCGGCTCGAAGACGGCGTGAACGCCCCAGGTGAACTGCAGGCGCTGGCAGGTGGCCTCGACGGCGCTCACGGCGACGATCCACACGGGCAGCCGGAAGCGGGCGATGATCCGGGCCGTGGCGCCGCTGCGCGTCGGGACGAAGACGGCGGCCGGCGTCACGCGGTCCACCGTGGTCCGGACGCTCGTCGAGATGAGGTCGGTGAGCCGCACCCGGTCCTCGCGCCGCTGGGTGCGGAGCAGGTCGGGGGCGATGCCGGGCAGGGCCGGCTCCGTGACGGCGGCGATCCGCGCCAGCATGGCCGTCGCCTCGACCGGGTAGCGGCCGACGGCCGATTCGCCCGAGAGCATGACGCAGTCCGTCCCGTCGAGGATGGCGTTGGCCGCGTCGGTGGCCTCGGCCCGCGTGGGCCTGCGGCCGGCCGTCATGGACTCGAGCATCTGCGTGGCCGTGATGACGGGCTTGCCGGCGATGTTCGCCTTCGCCATGAGCCGCTTCTGGACGAGGGCGATCTGCTCGATGGGGATCTCGACCCCCAGGTCCCCGCGGGCGATCATGAGGCCGTCGGCCGCCTCGAGAAGGTCGTCGATGCCGTCGAGCGCCCGGGCCCGCTCGATCTTGGCGATCACGAGCGGGTGATAGGCCATGGCGTGGGCCGCCTCGCGCACCGCCGCGATGTCGGAGGCCCGCTCGACGAAGGACTGGCTCACGGCGTCGAGCCCCTCGCCGGCGGCGAATCGCAGCCACCGGCGGTCCTCGTCGGTGAAGGCGCTGATCCCGAGGTCGATGCCCGGCAGGTTGAGGCCCACGCGGGAGCGGATCTCGCCGCCCACGGCGACCCGGCACCGGACCTCCGTCCCGCTCACCTCCTGCACCTCGAGCTGGACGATCCCGTCGTTGAGAAAGAGGGTGTCGCCCCGCTTCACCACGTCGGGCAGTCGGGCCAAAGAGGTGGAGGCCCCTGCGCCGTCCCCGGTCGTCTCCCGCGTCGTCAGGGTGAAGGACTGGCCCGCATGGAGCTCGACGGGCTCGCGGTCCAGTTTCCCGATGCGGATCTTCGGGCCCGGCAGGTCCCCGAGGATGGCCACGCGTCGCCCGGCCGCCCGCGCGGCGGCGCGGACGTTCCCGATGACCCGGCGGTGGCGCTCGTAGTCCCCGTGGGAGAAATTGAGCCTGGCGACGTCCATCCCGGCCCGGATCATCTTCTCCAGGATTTCGAGGGATTCCGAGGCGGGGCCGATCGTGCAGATGATCTTCGTCTTGTGGTCGGGAAGCGGCATGTCGGTTCCTGTGGCGCAGATTCTTTTTCCTGCGGCTTGCTTCTACGGCCGCATATCGCCGAAGGTAACAGGTAACAGGTAACAGGATTTCCCTACCGATTGTCTTTCCTGTCACCTGCTACCTTGTCTGCTATTGTCTTGCCGTTCTCACATTCCGCGGTATCCGGTCGCCGCAATTCGTCCGGAAGGGGTTGATGTCGAGGCCGCCGCGGCGCGTGTAGCGCGCGTAGACGGTGAGCCCGTCGGGCCCGCAGCGTCTCAAAATGTCGAGGAAGATCTTCTCGACGCAGTGCTCGTGGAAACCGCCGTGCCGGCGGAACGACACGAGGTACTGCAGCAGGCCCGCCCGGTCGATCCGGGGGCCGCTGTAGCGGATCTGGATGCCGGCCCAGTCCGGCTGCCCCGTCAGGGGGCAGTTGGTCTTCAGCAGGTTCGAGACGAGCGTCTCCTCGACAGGCGTCCCCCCCGTGCGGAGACGCTCCGGGTTCGGGTGCCAGTCCCGGATCTCCACGTCGATTGCATCGATGCTCTCGCCGTCGAGCTCCTCGATCCGCGCATCGCCGAACTCTTCGGGCAGAACGATCTCCACGCCGACGGGAGCGCCGCAGGCGCCCCCAAGGTCCTTGCGAAGGGTCTCCTGCAGGGCCTCCGGGGAGGCGACGGGGGTCTGGTTGAACGAGTTGAGGTAGAGCTTGAAGGACTTCGACTCGACGAGATTCGGCGTGTCGGCGGGCACGACGATGGTCGCCATGGCCACCTGCGGCTTTCCCTTCGGATTGAGCCACGACAGCTCGTAGGCCGTCCAGAGGTCGGCGCCGCCGAAGGGCAGGGCGGCCTCGATCCCGAGCTCCTTCCGGTGAGGCGCCCGCGGCACCGGCTTCAGCAGGGTCGGGTCGTAGGTGTCCTTGTAGGGGATGATGTCCATTTACTTCCTGCGCACCAGCTTTGCCGTGTCGAAGCCCAGTTTGCGGGCGATCTCCACCAGCTCGGCGTAGCGGGCCTCGTCGATGGCCGGCGTCCTGGCCATGATCCAGAGGTTCTCCCGGTCCGGCGTCCCGACGATCACCGTCCGGTAGTCCTCGTCGAGATAGAGGACCCAGTAATTCCCCCGGGGCTGCGGCGGGATGAAGACCGCAAACCAGTTGTCGAACCGCACCTCCAGCCTGGCGTTCACTCCGGCATCCACCGAGCGGGCCCTGCCGGCGACGGACTGCCTGCCCCCGCCGGCCGTGTCGCACTCGTTCAGGACGGAGACCTCGCCCGTCTCGAGGAGCCCGTAGGTGGCCTGGGAGCGTAGGCAGTTTCGCTGGAACCACATCGGGAGCCGGGCGATCTCGTACCAGGTCCCCTGGTAGCGGGCCAGCTCGACGCGGGCGACCGTTGGGGGGGCCTTCGACGGGTCGAACGCCCCGGGCCCCGCACAGGCGCACAGGGCGGCGCAGAGAACGGCGGCGACGAGAGCCGCGATGCCTGCCTGACGTCCATTCCGCATGATTCCCGCTTCCTTTGTCCTCGCCGGCCGGGGTCACTCTTTCAAGAGGATCTCCAGGAGGTCCTCTTCCATGGACCTGCGCGGCCTTTCCACGATCCGGCCCCGTTCCGCGCCGTCGCGCAGCACGATCGCCGTGGGGACCTTCCCGATGCCGAATTTCTCCGACATCCCGAGGCCTTCCTTCTTTTCCTGGTCCACGCCGTAGAGGGCGAGCCGGAGATCCCTGTTGTACGCGGCATCGAGGACCCGCAGCAGCCGGGGGACTTCACGCGGCGAGTCCGGGCACCAGGTCCCGAAGAAGACGAGGATGTCCCAGGCGCCCCGGACCGCGGCGATCTTTTCCACGAGGTCCTGCCGGGGCGTGTAGTCCCGGTAGGAGTTCCAGAACGCCGGGTATTCCCGGAAGAGGGCCCCCTGCGAGGTTTTTCCCACGAGCATCCGCACGGTCCGGGCCGGCATCGACGCAAGGGGGCGGGGCGGGCCCTCGGGCGGGTAATCGCCCCTGGCCAGGGCGTCGGCCAGGGCGCCTGCACTGGTCCTCGTGTCGTCGAAGGCGACGGCCACGGTGTGCGTTTCCATGTCCGCCGACACGTCGAGGACCCCGTCCACGTTCATCAGGATCGCACGGATCCTCTCGGCCGTGTCCGGTCACTGGCAGGCCGGGACCGTGAACTCCACGAACCTCTGCCCCGCGACGGCCGCCGGAGCCGAAGCCGCAAGCATCAGCGCGCAGAGCAGGATCACGCGCGACAGCGAGATCTTCCGCTTCATCGGTTCCATCCCTGCCGCTGTCGACCGGGCGGTACGATCAGCTTCTCTTCGTCGAGGGCGTCCAGGACGGCCCTGACGAACTTCGCGATCCCGCTGCCGTCCCCAGTCGGGTTCACGGACTCGGCGGTGGCGCGCCAGACGAGGGTGGCGGTCTTCGCATCGAAGAGCCGCGATTCCAGGGTGGCCGTTTCGCTTCGCTTCGTCAGCGGCGGGTCAGGGGCCCCCCAGCGCATGTCCATCATGGAATCCCTGCCGACGGACGACGAGGCCGGCGCGCCCGACGAGTCGTGGGACTCGATCCGGATCTCCGTCCGGAGCACCCGCACGATGAGGAACGCCTCGATCCCCATCCCCGCGCCCACCTTCGCGAGCTCCTCCCGGCTGATCTTGTCCACGTCGGGGATGCACTCGTAGCAGGCCGCGGCCTCGAGGCCCCGGGCCGCGAGCTGCCGGCGGAACTCGTCCTCCACGGGCTGACGGAGGTCCGGCCGCTTCGTCAGGGCGACGATCATGACGTTCTTGTATGCCGGCCCCTGGAAGGCCTTGTCCCGCCATTCGTCCGTCATGCGCATGGAAGCGCACGACAGGGTCATCAGCGCCGCCGTCAGCAGCGCTCCGATCATCCCGATTCCCGTCTTGCCCATAAAATCTCCCTCTCGCAGGTCGGTTCCGTATCCGATGGGTTCTTTCGTCGTCCGCTTTTTCTCACTTCGTTTCCCGCTCCAGGTACCCTTTGCCCGGCATCAGCCCGTGGCGCCGCAGCGCCCGGCCCGTCGCCTCGATGATGCCGGCCGGGATGCGGATGCCCCCGTGCAGCATGGGGCCTTCGCGGCCGGCCGCCTCCGGGCCGAAGGCCATGAAATGCTCGATCGCCTTGTTGGCGTTGGTGAAGGCGTTGCCGCAGGGGATCTCCCCGACGAGGGCAAAGACCTCGCCCACGGCACCGGAGATCGCCGCCGAGATCTTGCCCGCCTCCTCGAGGCGGCCCTCCCGGATCCCGCGGACGACGGCCAGGAGACCGGCGGGGAAGCTGTTGGCCGTGCTCAGCAGGAACCCGTCATAGGCTCCGCCGCCGGCCTTCAGCCACTTCGCATAGTCGCCTTCGGCGCCGCGCACGAGGAACACACCGCCCGCATCGACGCCGGAGAGGGCGATGCGGTCGGCGCCGCTCGAGTCCTTGAAGAGGATGAGGTTCGGGTACTTTGCGACAAGGCGCGAGAATGTGCCCGGCTCCGTCTCGTTGCCGGTGACCTGGGGCAGCTGGTAGAGGGCCACCGGCAGGCCCCGGTCCAGGACGATCTCCAGGGCCGCGCCGATCGTCGCCTGGTCGAGGTCCTTCCCGGCCGGGGGGCAGACGGTGAAGCCGCCGACCCCGGCCGCCATCAGGGCCGCCAGGGGATCGGTCTTGCCCGTCAGCTTGCCCAGAATATCGAGGTACCGGTCGATGACGGCCGTCACGTCGACCGTCTTCTTCCGCAGGGCGCCCAGCAGGAGTGCAACCCCTTTGCTCCTCGCAGCGTCGACGGCGAAGCGGACGACGGTGTCCGTCTCGGCGTCGTCGAGGTCCCAGCCGTCTCCCGTGGAGCCGGGGACGAGGTAGCCCTTCACGTGGGGCATCATCCACGCCAGGTGGGCCTCCATCCGCTTCAGGTCGATCCGGCGCGCGGCGTCGAAGTGCGTCAGCGGCGGGCACCACAGGGAAGGGATCCCGCGCGGAAAGAGCAGTTCCTGGAGGTTTTTTCTTTTCGCGGCGACGCTGCTCATGGTAGGTTGTCCTTCGAGGGGATTGCGCAAGCACGGACAGGATACCCTAAAGCGGGGATTCCGGCAATGACGGATCCATGAACGGCGGCGCGGCCGGGGCGATTTCGGGCCGCAGCGCTGCAGCAAGGAGGGAGAAGGATGAAAAAGAGAGCTCTGGCAGTCGCTTTGTGTCTCTTCGCGGCGGTGCCGGCCGCCCGGGCGGCCGACATGACGGACCTGCTCAAGGCCGTCCCGCTGCCCGCCGTGACGGGCCCGGCGCAGGATTCCGCGACCGTGGCCTCGGGCCTCAAGGAGGCCCTCGCCGTGGGGACGAAAAACGCCGTGGGCCTGCTGTCGAAGACGGACGGCTACTTCGGCAACGAGGCCGTGAAGATCCTCCTGCCCGAGAACGTGCGCCGCGTGGGCGACGCCCTGCGGATGGCGGGCTACCAGAAGGAGGTGGACGCCTTCATCCTCAGCATGAACCGGGCGGCGGAGAAGGCCGCGCCGAAGGCGGCCGATATCTTCGCGGGGGCCATCCGCGAGATGTCGATCGCCGACGCGCAGAAGATCCTCAACGGCGGCAACACGGCGGCCACGGAGTACTTCAAGTCGAAGACCTCGAAGCAGCTCTTCGAGGCCTTCAAGCCCGACATCGCGCAGAGCATGAACGAGGTCGGCGTGACGAAGGCCTACAAGGCCATGACCGACCGGTACACCGCCCTGATGCCCTTCGCGAAGGCGGAGTCCCTCGACCTGGACCGCTACGTGACGAACAAGTCCCTCGACGGCCTGTTCTACATGGTGGGGCAGGAGGAGACGAAGATCCGCACCAACCCCGCCGCGCGGACGACGGAGCTGCTGAAGAAGGTCTTCGCGAAGTAGCCGCGCGGGGATCCGCCGACCCCCTCCGGCCCTCCAGGGCGCATTTTTCAATCCACGCCCCCGCGCGAGGGGCGACCCCGTGAATACGACAGAAAAAGGGAAATGGAAAGGTTTCAATCCACGCCCCCGCGCGAGGGGCGACAAAACCTGACGGTTTGAACATCATCGACTATCTGGTTTCAATCCACGCCCCCGCGCGAGGGGCGACGGTCCCCCAGGCCGGCAAGCGGACATTTGACGTGTTTCAATCCACGCCCCCGCGCGAGGGGCGACGTGCGTAGCGCATCGTGGCGCGCCGTTTTCCATGTTTCAATCCACGCCCCCGCGCGAGGGGCGACGTGCGTAGCGCATCGTGGCGCGCCGTTTTCCATGTTTCAATCCACGCCCCCGCGCGAGGGGCGACTGATGTAGATGCGAGTTCTAACCTCTCAATCTCCGTTTCAATCCACGCCCCCGCGCGAGGGGCGACGGGCGAAAAACTGGATCATGAGAATAAGATCATCGTTTCAATCCACGCCCCCGCGCGAGGGGCGACCTTCCGTGTCTGATATATCGAAAACGTAGCAGGTATTGTTTCAATCCACGCCCCCGCGCGAGGGGCGACCACAGGGTCGCGTTGGGTTTTTGTCCCCATATCAGTTTCAATCCACGCCCCCGCGCGAGGGGCGACAGGATGAAGCCCTGCTGGTTCGTCGGTGGCGGTTTCAATCCACGCCCCCGCGCGAGGGGCGACGCCGCGGCCCGATCTCGGACCAGGCGATCATGTCAAGTTTCAATCCACGCCCCCGCGCGAGGGGCGACTTGGATCGCGCAATGTGCATCCAGCTTCGCCATGTTTCAATCCACGCCCCCGCGCGAGGGGCGACTTGGATCGCGCAATGTGCATCCAGCTTCGCCATGTTTCAATCCACGCCCCCGCGCGAGGGGCGACGCGGCACGACCTGCGGCATGACGATATAGTGCGGCCGTTTCAATCCACGCCCCCGCGCGAGGGGCGACGTGGCCCTTGCCACGAGGTCGTAATGAGTGAGTCGTTTCAATCCACGCCCCCGCGCGAGGGGCGACGAGATCGACGGCGGCTACCTGCAACTTGTAGTCGTTTCAATCCACGCCCCCGCGCGAGGGGCGACTCTCGTATTCGGCCCTGTATTGCTGTCTGAGCCTCAGTTTCAATCCACGCCCCCGCGCGAGGGGCGACGTTCCACATAAGCATGATAGGCTCTATGTCAAGGGTTTCAATCCACGCCCCCGCGCGAGGGGCGACCTTCTGCAAGCGCGAGTTTGGCAAGGACAAGGTCGTTTCAATCCACGCCCCCGCGCGAGGGGCGACTTCATCTCTTTCCATCCTTGCCCGGCCCCGCTTTGTTTCAATCCACGCCCCCGCGCGAGGGGCGACAATGAGTGCCTTCATGGTGCTTACGGCAGTCTCGTTTCAATCCACGCCCCCGCGCGAGGGGCGACCATTGCAGATGACGTATAACGGCTTGTGATGGATGTTTCAATCCACGCCCCCGCGCGAGGGGCGACAGAGCATGCCCTCAAACGGGTTTGCCGGGGCCGTTGTTTCAATCCACGCCCCCGCGCGAGGGGCGACCCTGGCTGTTCCTCGCTTCTACGCGCTGTCCTACATGTTTCAATCCACGCCCCCGCGCGAGGGGCGACGACACTATCTATCAGGCATATTATCATAAGACGCTAGTTTCAATCCACGCCCCCGCGCGAGGGGCGACAAGCCTTCGCGTATCGATCTAGCTCCTCCTTGTGGTTTCAATCCACGCCCCCGCGCGAGGGGCGACGTTGCAGGTACACGAGGGCCGCTGTCATACTCGGGTTTCAATCCACGCCCCCGCGCGAGGGGCGACTCGGATAGTGCCGTTTCCAAGCGCTCGATGTCGTTTCAATCCACGCCCCCGCGCGAGGGGCGACATGGTCAGCTTCGCGCCTCCTGATGCGGTTGTCTTGTTTCAATCCACGCCCCCGCGCGAGGGGCGACGCCGATTAGGACGTAGACGCTCAAATCCTTAGTTTCAATCCACGCCCCCGCGCGAGGGGCGACGTCGTACTGCATGGGAGATGTCGAAACGGTAAGTTTCAATCCACGCCCCCGCGCGAGGGGCGACGTCGTACTGCATGGGAGATGTCGAAACGGTAAGTTTCAATCCACGCCCCCGCGCGAGGGGCGACGTGTGCCTCGATCTCATCGGCCCCGACGGGCGGCTGTTTCAATCCACGCCCCCGCGCGAGGGGCGACGGGGAAGCAACGAGGGAAACCGTTGAGCTGCTCGTGTTTCAATCCACGCCCCCGCGCGAGGGGCGACGTCAGCATCTACGGTGTGGATTCCGCTTGGTGTGTTTCAATCCACGCCCCCGCGCGAGGGGCGACCTGATCGACGCCATCCCGTTTCCCGTGGCAGGTTTCAATCCACGCCCCCGCGCGAGGGGCGACACCACTTTGCCGATGATTTATGGCCTCAATTTCGTTGTTTCAATCCACGCCCCCGCGCGAGGGGCGACTCTTTCTGCGGGTTCGCCATGTTAGCCTCCAGACGTTTCAATCCACGCCCCCGCGCGAGGGGCGACTCCATACCGATGCCTGGCACTCGACGTATTCACCGGTTTCAATCCACGCCCCCGCGCGAGGGGCGACACCGATGGCGACCGATCCGATTCCGCTCGTATTGAGTTTCAATCCACGCCCCCGCGCGAGGGGCGACACCTGGCGACCATCGCGCTTGCCAACATGGCGATGTTTCAATCCACGCCCCCGCGCGAGGGGCGACTACGATGCCTGCGCTCACCACGAGAAACCACCAAATGTTTCAATCCACGCCCCCGCGCGAGGGGCGACCCTGGCGATCTCGGCAGATAGAGCAATGAGCTCTTGTTTCAATCCACGCCCCCGCGCGAGGGGCGACATTCCGCACCAAATCACCGCAGTCTCCACACACTGTTTCAATCCACGCCCCCGCGCGAGGGGCGACGCCGAGGCTCCGGCGATAGAGCCCGCGAAATACTTGTTTCAATCCACGCCCCCGCGCGAGGGGCGACTTTTTTTTTCTGTTATACTCATTAATAGAAGAGGTTTCAATCCACGCCCCCGCGCGAGGGGCGACCCAATTGGCGATTATCGTCGAGTAATCGGCGAGTTTCAATCCACGCCCCCGCGCGAGGGGCGACATATACGGTGCGAGGATTGCGGCGAGTATGTAGCGGTTTCAATCCACGCCCCCGCGCGAGGGGCGACGAGATGTCACAGTAGACCGGCTGACGAGGTTCCTGTTTCAATCCACGCCCCCGCGCGAGGGGCGACGCTGTTATGGCGTACCGCTAATCAATGAAGATGTTGTTTCAATCCACGCCCCCGCGCGAGGGGCGACCTGCACCGGGACACGGGAACTGACTACGCGGCACGTTTCAATCCACGCCCCCGCGCGAGGGGCGACCTATCGTCTTACTGGATACGGTAACGGCACGCGTTTCAATCCACGCCCCCGCGCGAGGGGCGACATTTTTGCGGGGCTCTTTTTCTTCTTCTTCTTTTGTTTCAATCCACGCCCCCGCGCGAGGGGCGACGACAGCCCCGGTAAGCGTCAGGCTCGGCGACAAGGTTTCAATCCACGCCCCCGCGCGAGGGGCGACGTCTTCCGGGTAATTGTCATGCAACCAAAGCAGGGTTTCAATCCACGCCCCCGCGCGAGGGGCGACGCCATGTCATCGCCGTTCTGTCGCCGCGTGGATCGTTTCAATCCACGCCCCCGCGCGAGGGGCGACGGGAAGCAACACTCGGAAGACCCCGCTGTCATCGTTTCAATCCACGCCCCCGCGCGAGGGGCGACCGTCACGAAGCCGAGAATTGCCGGATTCGGCATGTTTCAATCCACGCCCCCGCGCGAGGGGCGACCCGTGGTAGGACACGGGCAGACCGAGTTATGCTGCTGTTTCAATCCACGCCCCCGCGCGAGGGGCGACACGGGTCTGCCCAGGTGAGGTGGAAGATGGCTGTTTCAATCCACGCCCCCGCGCGAGGGGCGACACGAAGTACATCGACAGATCCGATCCGAAGCATAAGTTTCAATCCACGCCCCCGCGCGAGGGGCGACAACATGTCCTCGATGACGCGCAGACCGGGGACGATGTTTCAATCCACGCCCCCGCGCGAGGGGCGACGGCGCTAACCAGAACGGGGCGAATGGCGGTGGTGTTTCAATCCACGCCCCCGCGCGAGGGGCGACGAGATGGTTCCGATGCTCTCGGCCAGACGATGCCCTTGTTTCAATCCACGCCCCCGCGCGAGGGGCGACCGTCCGCTCAATCGTCCGTCTTGCAACCTCGTAGTTTCAATCCACGCCCCCGCGCGAGGGGCGACAGGCCGACATCGGCACGCTCGGCCATGCCTTCGTGTTTCAATCCACGCCCCCGCGCGAGGGGCGACATGCCGTGCCTGAGCCTACCACCAGGCTTCGCCACGTTTCAATCCACGCCCCCGCGCGAGGGGCGACTTACGATAGCAACACTCGTCCGATTTAAGCGTGCACGTTTCAATCCACGCCCCCGCGCGAGGGGCGACGCATCACTGCCGTCGTTACTGCTGATGTAGCGCTTGTTTCAATCCACGCCCCCGCGCGAGGGGCGACGTATCGGCCCGTGATCTCGGGCGCGAGCAGCTCGAAGTTTCAATCCACGCCCCCGCGCGAGGGGCGACACGGTATAGCTGCCCTCGAGGGGCTCCTTCGTCTCGTTTCAATCCACGCCCCCGCGCGAGGGGCGACAGCTGAAGAGCAAGTAGTTAAAGTTATTGACCAAATCCGAAAAAATCCGCGTACCGCATCGCTTCTTTTTCCACAAAACCCAACGAAGACATCCGTCATCGGTAATTACTTAGTAAATACTGGTAGTTGTAAGGTCCGCGATGCTACCTGTCACGGCATGTTCACTCTTGGTTCGCGTCCTGCATCAAACGACCAGGGGGCCTTCCTGGTCGATCGATTTTTTCGCCCCCACATGCTCGACCCGCCGCTTCCAGTTCGAACCCAGGTAATAAAATCTCAAGCTGTCTTTTTCTTCATTGATTTCCCTGATCAATCGTTGCTTCAGCACGGCCCATTGCGCAGGGTCGACGATGCACTCGAATACGGAGTATTGAACCCGCTGGCCGTAATCCTTGCATGCCTTGGCAACACGCCTGAGACGCTTCGCTCCCGTTTCATCATCGAGAGCCACATCGTAACTGACCAGAACGAACATAAACTCAGCTCCGTTTCATGCTCTACTTCCAGATGAAAGGCGGGTACCCATCGGTATCTCCACGCAGGTGGCGGGCAAGCAGCAGCGCCTGCATGAAAAAGAGGGACCCGATCGCCATCTTTTCCCCCGTGAACGGATGAATGATTTCCTCACGTTTTCTCTCCTGATACGAAACCAGCAACGTCTTGCGGGCGTCATCGGACAGGGTCACGGCGCCCGCCTCCGATTTGTGAAAGTCGCCCCCGTTAACCTTCCGGAGATTGATCAACGACAGCGCGAGGCGATCCGCGATGAAGGGCCTGAACTCCTCCATCAAGTCCAGCGCGCAGCCCGGTCGTCCCGGCCTGTCGCGGTGCAGAAAGCCCACGGCCGGGTCGATCCCAACCGTTTCCAGAGCAGAGCGAACATCGTGCATCAGCAGCGTGTAGATAAACGAAAGCAGGCAGTTCACGTTGTCCAGCGGCGGCCGTCTGCTCCGCTCCCGGAACCTGAAGGCTTCCTTCTGCGCGACAATCAGGTTGTCGAATGCGCTGAAGTAAGTACGGGAGGCATCACCCTCGATGCCGCGTAGCGTTTCGAGGTCGGCCTCCCGTTCCAGGGCGGCGAGACAACCGTTGAGACGATCAACTGCGGATCTCACGTCCGCCGTAACTATCTTTTCGGAATGATCCCGCAGGGCGCGCTGGAGGACCGTTCTCGAGTTCGCGATCTTTCCCGAAAGAATCGACCGCGAAATGCGGGCGCAAAATTCTGAATCATCGGCCTTGCGGTATTGCTCGCGACGGAGCAGGACGTTACCCGAAACCGGGCCCTGGACCCTTGCAAGGAATCTCCCGTGCTCGGACACGAAGCTGACGGTCACATCGCGCTCCGCGCAGAACGCCATCAGGTAAGGGCTGACGCCCACGTTGCCGAAACAGACGATGCCGTCCAGCGTGTGCACCGGCAGCTGCATTCGGACCTTGCCGTCCGCCTTGACCACCACCGTTTCGCCTTCCTTGGCGAGATAGGCTCCCTGGGTCGTCACGAAGAGTGTGTTCAGATGCCGCCTCATTCCGTGCTCGTCTCCTTGCGGAGGTATTTCATGACGGACCGCCCCCGCTCGATGACTTTGGGCAGGCAGAGAGCGACCATGGAGCAGTTATCGCACCGTTTCCGGTATTCCGGCCACGGGGTTACGCCCCGTTCGAAGAGCCCTCGGACCTTTTCCGCCGTTTGCGCGGTCTTGGCTCGCAGGGCCCCGTCGAAGTCGACGACCTCACGACGGCGGGGCAAGCCGTAAAAGATCGCGCCCTGCGGGACCGCCGCGCCCAGCATCTCTTCCAGACACAGGGCCTGCGCGCAGAGTTGAACCCTGTCCCAGTCCTCGATCTTCGGCCGCCCCCGCTTGTATTCCACGGGAAAGGGCCGCATGCCGCCGTCCCCTGTGCTGTGGAACTCCACGACGTCTGCCCTTCCGACCAGACCCAGTTCCAGAGAACGGAGGGCGACGCCGCGCTCGATTCTGACCGCACCCCGCGATTCCCTCGCCGCTTCGTGAGCCCGCTCGTGCAGAATCCGTCCCTCGGCCGTCAGTCGGTTTTCTGACCAGACCTGCTCGAGATGGATCAGGGCGCACTGCCGCGCGCAGAACATGTAATGCTGCAGCGCCGAGATCGGGATGAGATCGTCTTCGTCGAACATGGACCTGCCCTACAGCTTCTCCTCCAGGGTAACACCCGCGGGGACGCCTGACCTGTCGACAATCACCTCGTAATCGGAAAACGCACGCGGGGGCTGGCTGTCTGCCGTGATTTTCTGCTGGCGATGAAATAAAGATAACCGCTCCTCTTTATTGTTGGTTCACTGCACGAGCGGTAACTATATTGTCATGCTTCAGCAAACGGCAAATCATTCGCCATCCAACACTTCACATTTCAAATTATCCAGGTCATTACGCTCGATATCATAATCGGTGATATCATTCGGCTCATCCACGCCGTCTTTGACCTTGACCTTCAGCAGGCGGTGAACTTTGGCGGAAGAGTATTGCCCGTTCTTGCTGTTATGCTCCCACCAATAGACCTTGTGGACGGTCATGCTCCCTGCGGGGCGGGCGGATGACTCGTCGTTAACAAACAGAGTCCGCAGGGCTTCCTTGATGGCTTGCGCGTCTTCATCCGAGAAACCCGTCTTTTCGGCAAGTTGCGGATTCATGCTGCCGTAAAAGACGTACACGCCGTGATCCACGCGGTGTTTCATGCCCATCGTGTCCGAGCCGCGCTTTTCGCCAGGTTCGCCGCTCACACTTTTTGTGATTTGAATGCTGGGGGCGCGGTCAAGGACAGTCGCCACCGAGAAAGCGGGATGAAGCGAAACGGGACCGCGCACGGGGATGGACACGCCTTCACTGCCTTCTTCGCCTTCGCTCTTTTTGCCCTTTTTGGCTTTGAAGGCAAACACCTGCCCAAAGGCGCGCACATCTGTCCATTCCTTGCAGGCGGCTTCCTGATATTTCTTTTTGTATTGATTGTCGTCGTTGACCTTGAGCGTGCCTTCCGCCCGTTCGCGCAGACTGCCATATTCGTCCACGCGGTTGTCATCGGATTGGACGAAAATCTTGTGTCCCATATCCTGCAAGCGATTGCGAATTTTGCGCTTGATGGACACATCGGACATCTCGCCGTAGCCTTCGTAGGTAACGCGCGGGCGGTTGCCGTTGAGCGGATCGCCGTTGGGATTGGCGTGCTTGACGGTCAGGATCACAGCAAAATCAATTTTCTTCGAGAGGGTAGTCATGGCCAAATCTCCTTTTGATGATGAAATGATTGGTTATTTTGAATTGACATTCTCGTTTGATTCAGACGCGGGCTTTTCTTTCTTTTCCCACATCTTCTGCCGCTGGCAGTAATAGCCGAGCAAATACTCACCCGTCAGCGGTTTGTTGCTGGTGAATTCTTCAGGAGTAAACAGGTCTTCCACCTGAGCAATCAGCCACTTGTAGTAAGAGGCATTGTCGCCCTGCCGCATAAAGTAAGGCGTAAGCAGTTCGTGGATTTGCTTCCATGTGCTGAATGGACGCTGAGAAAACTGCTGCATATAGCGGGTGGCATTGGTTGGGCGCTTTTTCTCGGCTTCCGAGAGCGTGCGTTCTTCCAGTACATCCGCGATGGCAAGCAACCTGCCATAGAGGTAATCTCTGGTCTTTCGAGTTTCATCGAGCGACATATCAAAATTCTCCTTTCCCTGTTTGTGTTTTCGGTAGAGAGCGCAGGCAATCGTGAGCGCCTTGCTCCATTCATAGCCACTCAGGCCCGCCCGATTAGATGCCCTTCTCACCACCGACTCGACCAAATCGCGCGGGATGGGCTGACCATCCACAATGCAGGGGAGCAGGCGTTTGACCGTGGCTTTCTTGAGTTTGTCATCCAGGCGGCTACCATAGGAGGCTTCGGCAATATCGGCAGGGGCAGGCGCGCCGATGAAGGGGATGTAGATTGTTTTCGTCTTTCCCTTCTCGTCCTGCACTTCAATAGGGTGATAGGTGTGCCGCCAGGCGCAGGTCTCGTGCCAGGCTTCGATCCGTTCCAAAAACTCGGAGCCTTTCAGCGCGCGGTAATAGACGATGGACAACCGCGCCGTTGATTCCGTAGCAGTATCAACCGCAATAACAACCACATCGCCTCGCTCGCCAATTTCTTGACTGTAGCCAGCAATTTTCTTCTTGAGGCGAATACCAACCTCCTGCGCTGTATCGGCAAGGAGTTGCCTTTCTTCCGCATCCAAGCCCTTGTAAAGCGCATCGTAGGTATCTTCGGTGGGCTGCGGCACTTTTGCGCCGGAAACTGCCCAGGCGACGACTGCCAAATCTCCCGCGTGATAACCTTGTCTGCTGATAAGCCAGGCTAGGGCATAATGGGCTTTTTGGGATGTTTCCATCCCAACTCCGCAGGCTTGAGCATCGTCAATAAAACGCCCTCGGAAGGTAAAGCCTCTGGTGTCGTTGGCTGAGATTATCTTGGCATTATCACCTTCGCGGCGGATGTATTTGGGGTGGTTATCTGTGAGAAGTTGGTTTTGCCCAGTTACTATACACAGTCCTGTGTCCGTTCTATTGTTCAAATAGTAGTTAGTCCAACTTTCCCATAGCGTTCTATCAAGCCACGCCCTTGGTTCGGTACTTTTAGGTGATTCCACTACCCATCGAACAAAGGCTTTATCTTGAGTGCCGACGACTGAGAAAATATCTTTGACGTTTTTGTCTCGCTTTGCATTCTCTTTGGACTGAAGTTTCCCATTATCGTCTAGCAACAAAATTTTCTGATTCGCCAAGTCGCGAATCAGGCTTTTCTTTTGAACATATGCCAAAACTGCGCAGGCTTTTGGGTGGCTGTATTCTGACTGACACCATTTTGTTAGCAAAGCAATAAAGTTTTGGTATGGCTCAGTAGGGTCTTTAGAAAAGCCTGATGTGACTTCTCCACCATAGTCAACAAAATCGCCAGCAAGGTACTGGAGTTTGTCTGTTAGCGGATGGCAGTCTGGCTTTATGCCCGTTTTTCCAGCAGAACTCTCTGTGGCGGGGATGATAGTGGTCGCGTCGTCTTTGTCGACAATCTGCGCCCGACGGAAATTTCCTTTGCCATCTATCACAACTTCAATGTGCGTTTTAGTAGTAATATGGCAAATGGGCAGTAAAGGACGAGCCGTATCCGATGAATAACCAAGCATATTTTGGCAATTCTCATACGTCTCGTACAGACTTTGAATCCAGTTCACCTCACGAACCTCCTTCCACGTAGCCTTCGAACAAGCCTTCCTCTGCTGATCCAACTGTAGCGGGCGGATTTGCCTTCATCGGGCGAACGAACTTGCGGACGATTTCTTTGGGGTCATCAGGTTTTGGGAACTCAATGACGCCGTCAATCATCTTCGCCCGCCAGAAGCGCGCCCAAAACTCGCCAGGCTTGCCTTCATCGGGGTAATCGAAACCGTGGAACATCAAGCCGAACCCCATTTCACCGTAGTTATCGTAAAAGCTTTTGCCTTCGCCGAATTCGAACGGCTCGACATAGCCCTGGCACTCCCGCGTGCCGAGAAAGACATCCCGCCTGCCGCCGCGTTCGAGCATCCGCCGCGCAATCCAATAATGTTTGTGGTCGTTGCGGTCATGCTCCAAATCGGGGCGGCATTTGTTCCACTCGAAATGCGCCTGCACCTGGTACTCGACATCGGCGAGATAGGTGTAAATGGACAGTTCATTTCCGCCCGATTGATACTTGATGGGCTTTGCGCCGCGCGGCTGCGTTCGGATGGGCTTCATCACCCGCACCTTATCTATGACCCACACGATGGTCGGTTTCCAATAGACTGAACTCAGGATTCCTTTCAACGCTTCGTAGGTAGGGACCTGATAGGAGTATTTTTCGCCGCCGATGCGGGTCAGCGGGTCGGTGAACAGAGCATACCTGCCCCACACCTTGAACGTCACGCTGTTTTCATATTGCATCGAGACCTCCTTTGTTTTTGTCATTGCGGCCTTTAGGAAGCAATCTCCGCACAGCAGCAGATTGCTGCGTGGCGCCGAGACGTCACTCGCAGAGACATTATTGGATAAGTACGTCCATATCGCTGACTGGCTCGTCACTCCAGCCAAACTCCTTGCTGTAATACTGTTTGTCAAGGTAGTACATTCCTGCGTCTTGCACCTGCTGGATTGCTCCGATTTTCAACAAGTCATTGAGTTGGCGGTCGAACAAATTCACTGAATACCGCTGTGCCTGTTTGAGCAACTTGCCTTGTTTTTCCAGCCCAAACGCGCCGCATAACTTGGTGATGATTTTATCGCCGTCACCGTAAGGCACAATCACGCCGCGCGTGGGCGAATCAATCACGCAGAATTCTTCATTAGCGGTACGGAAAGATTGGCGCAAGAGCATGTCAGGATCAGCGTGTTGTGATGCACGATGAGCGGCTATCGCAAGTTCGTTGACAGACAACGCATTGAATAAGTGATCGTCGCGTCCGAACGATGAGTTTTTACCCACTGGATAATCAAGTGCGTTTTTGTGAGCTTTGTAATATAAGTCATAGTAGTCCAGAATTGCCTTCAAGCCAATAGGATCGTTTCCAAAGCCTGCTGGATCATTGCTAAAATCATCGAGAATCTGTTGAGCGTGTTCGCGTCCGCTTTGAATGTCTTTGAGACGGTCAAGATTTTCCTCCTGCGGATTCACCACCCACACCTTCCCGCCGCCCTCGCGCTCACCGTGACGATTGCAGCGTCCTGCGGCTTGGGCAATCGAATCCAGCCCCGCCAGAGCGCGGATGACCGCACCGAAGTCAATATCCACGCCGGCTTCTATGAGTTGCGTGCTGACGCACATCACGGGTTCTTTGGCTTTCAATTTTGGCTTGATTTCCTTTTCCAGTACGTCCTCGCGGTGCGCGGCACACATGTTGGTGCTCAGGTGATATACCTCTGCGCCCAAATTACGTATTTTGATTTCCTTATACAGCGCCTTCGCCGAAGGGCGCGTATTGACCACAATCAGCACGCTGCCTTTTTCCTGTAAGGCGCGCTCTGCCAAATCGGCGATCTCGGCGTTGGCCAAACCGCCTGGCTTGCGCCCGTCCTGCACTTCGACGCGCTTTAATTTGCTGAACGAGTCTTCTTCGTTCTGGATAATCTTGTACTCTGGCTCAATCGTCAAACTGCGATACTCGTTGGGCAACTTATCCAGCGGTGGCTGGGTTGCGGTGCAAAGCACGACGCTCGCGCCGCAGTCATGGGTCAGGAAGCGCAGCGCGGCGTTGAACATGTGCGTAATCTTGATGGGAAGGGTCTGCACTTCATCGAAGATAATGACCGAGTTTGCCAGTTGGTGCATCCGGCGGGCGTCGCGAGTGCCAGAATCGAACAACGCTTCCAGAAATTGAACCTGCGTGGTGAACACAATCGGCGCGTCCCAGTTCTCCGCCAGGAGGTTGTGGCGGAAGCGGGTATCGTCGGGCGGCACGAAGTTGGAGTGATGTTCGAGAACGACCTTACCGCGTTCATTCGCTTTTTCCAGAATACCTCGTATTTTGTCTGCGTTCTGGTCAATGATTGTAATGTAGGGGACAATGTAAAAGACTCTTTCCATCTTATGCATTCGCGCGTGATGCAGGGCAAAGCGCAGACTCGCTTCGGTCTTCCCGCCTCCCGTCGGGACCGTCAACTGGTAGATGCCTTTGGGATTTTCCGCCGCCTTAAGGCAGGCTTGCGCCACCAGCGCCCGTAACTGGTTGACTTCCAAAGCACGACCTGGCGGCATTTGCGGCGTCTTCTGTGCGTACTCGGTATACTTCGCTTCCAGCCGCTCGATGAGAATTTCCCACGGGACGTATTTGCCGTAATTCCGTACCGTCTCACTGTCAGGATGCTCAAAATCGGCAGTGTTCAGGCGGTCGGCTTCCAGCAAACAACTGAGCAGGAATCGCGCCAGCAGTCCCTGTTTGAATACAAGATTTAATTTGGAGTTGTCTGTTGGTTCCCTCATTTCATCGAAAATTATCCCGACAAACTTTTTCTCAATCGGTTGCGCGAGAATCTCGTCCAATTGCTTTTCGATGTCAGTCAGTTTGCTGCGCGCTTCAGTCAGATGAGTATCGTCGTCGGCTTTCTCGATGCGCCGCTTGAACTCATTGAAGCCATCGGGCTTCAAGCAGTCTATCAATCCCGAATGATGAGATGCAATTGCCAGCGCCAAAAACTGCGCCAGGATTTTGCCTTCTCGCCCTCTGCCGGTAAGTTTTTCAAAAACCAATTGCGCCCCAGCAGTGGAGTGGTCCACTTCGCCGCGCTTGGCTTTCGAGTAATTATCTTCATCAGGATTAATCAAACCCTCTTGTGTTCTCAAATAATTTTGATACTCCTGACTGGCTTTGCCGAAATCGTGCAGCAACCCCATGATTTTGCCAATTTCAGGCATCCCAATTTTTCCCGTAAAGCCTTCAGCCAGTTGAGACGCACCAGTCAGGTGAGCTCTTAACGACTGCTCTTTACCGTCTTTGCGGATGTGAGCAATCAGGTCATCTTCCGGTTCGCTCACAGTCATCACCCCATACACACTTGCCATCTACCTCATGTCTTTCCCCAGAGCAGCGCAATTCACTCTGGAGCATCGAAGCCAAACGACATCTTGCGTCAGTCGGTACCCTACAAACTCGCAGGCCTTTTTTCGAGACGCCGTTATGTCAGCGGCGCACCCGGGCTTTTTATATAGACTTTCCACAGCTACACGCAGGAATGCGTTATACAGGCCTACAGGGTCGGGGATGATTTCCCTGACGTTATCCAGACCTTCCCTGAAAGAATCCGAAGACGTCAGCGCAGGCTGGGTCGCCGTGCAGAGGACGACGCTGGTCCCGTAATTTCTTGCAAGTTCCCGGATGCTTTCGAGGCACGGGCGCAGGAGGTGGACGGGCAGCATCTGGGCCTCGTCGAGGATGACGACGCTGCGGGTAATATTGTGCAGGCGCCTGCAGCGCGAGGTTTTCGACGCGAAAAGGGACTCGAAGAACTGCACGTTCGTGGTCACGATAATCGGCGCATCCCAGTTCTCCGCGGCAAGTCTGGCGCGCTGGTCATCCTCGGGGGGCTCGAAGTTGCTGTGGTGCTCCAGAACCGTATCATCGCCGAGTGCTTCGCGAAAGACGCTTGCAGTCTGTTCGATGATGCTGGTGTAGGGAATGACGTAGATGACCCTTTTCATGCCATTCCGCCGGGCATGGCTCAGCGCGAAGGCAAGAGAGGAAAGCGTCTTCCCTCCACCCGTGGGTACCGTCAGGGAGAAGAGCCCCTGTTCCCATGTCGCCGCCTCCCGGCATTGTCTCAGGATCTCCGTTCGCCTGTCATTGACGATGGTAGGAACCGCATCCATGATTTTCCGTTCCAGGACGTGACTGAGGCGCGCCTCCAACTCGGACAACGATGGATAACCCTCTCTCACCTTCGCCCGCGCCGGGTCCAGGAAGCGCTCCGTATCCAGGAAATCGGCATCGACGAGGCAGGAGAAGATCATGCGGATGAAAAAGGAGGCCTGAAAGCCGAAACGCGAGGCATTTTGATCCGGGGTGAAGGGAAGATTGTTCAAGACGCGGCACTTCCGGAGAGATGCCGGCGCAGAAGACCAGTCGGGCAGGGGTTTCTTCAGCCTCTTCTCCAGAGATGCGTCTTCGCCTTTGCCGTCGAGCAGTCCGGCGTGATGCCCGGCGATGGCATAGGCCAGGATCTTGCCTCCCCTGCCGCTGTTGACGACTGAGTGCTGGGCCCCTGCCGAAGAGTGATCCGGGCGGCCCGGCTTCGTTTCCGAGCTCGTTTCCGGATCGGCCGAGCGGAGCATCTCCTGGAATTCATTTGAATATTTCCCAAGGTCGTGCCAGAGCCCGGCCAAGTAGGCCCACTCCCCGGCCCCAAAGTCGTCGGCGAAAGTCTTTGCCTGCGCCGCGACGTTTAGAAGATGGTCCTCCAGGGGCTGCCAATCCGACGGGGGCCTACCCGACAGGCTGTGCGCAAACCGATCTCCGGGCATTGTGACGGCCTGTCATTCAGTTATTCGTGTGGTGTCTTACGAATCGTGCAAAACTCATGCAAGAGGTCGAACCGGGCGGTGGTCTCTCGATTTTGGTTTTGTGGACGGACGGCCGCGTTCCAAAGGCTGAGCGTTGCCCGAAGCTTGCCGAGCGTTCTGCCCGTTTGCTGGTCGGGCGCCGTTGTCAGGAAACGGATTTTGTCGGACTGTCGCTGCACCATCAAGAAAAGGGGATGCCCCCTCCCGAAATGGAAACGGGAGGGGGCCTTCTCGCAGGATTTCCATTGTGCCCTACTTCGACTGCAGCACGCGGCCGATGGTCATGATCTCCGCTTCCTTCGTGCCCTCGTAGAGCTCGAGGATCTTGGCGTCGCGGTAGTACTTCTGGACGACGTACTCGTCGATGTAGCCGTATCCCCCGTGGAGCTCAACGGCGTTGTTGGCGCAGAAGACGGCCACCTGCCCGCCGAAAAACTTGGCCATGGCCGACAGGGTGTAGTCGGGCTTGCCGATGTCGAAGGTCCAGGCCGCCCGGTAGGTCAGCGTCCGCAGGGCCTCGATCTGGATGGCCATCTCGGCGAGCTTCTTCTGGGTGAGCTGGTAGGAGCCCAGGGGCGCCCCGAAGGCCGTGCGCTCCTTGCAGTACTTCACGCTGGCCTCGAGGCAGGCCACCGAGAGGCCCAGGGCCTGCCCGGCGATCATGGAGCGCGTCGTGTCGAAGAAGTGCATGAGCTGGTAGAAGCCCCGGCCCTCCTTGCCCAGGAGGTTCGACTGGGGGACCCGCACGTCCTCGAAGGCGATCTCGGCGGTGTCGCTGGCGCGGATGCCCATCTTGCCCTTGATCTTGTTGCGGGTGATGCCCTTGGTGTCGGCGTCGACGATGATCATGCTGAAGCTGTTGTGCTTCTTCTCCTCGGGCTTCGTGATGGCCTGGACGACCATGAAGTCGCAGACCGTGCCGTTGGTGATGAACATCTTGTTGCCGTTGATGACGAAGTCGCCTCCGTCGCGCACGGCGCGCGTCTTGTAGCCCGCCACGTCGGTGCCCGCGTTGGGCTCCGTGTAGGCCCCGGCGGCGACCCACTCGCCCCGGCAGACGGGGGGCAGGTATTTCTGCTTCTGCTCCTCCGTGCCGTTCTGGTAGATCGCCTCGCAGCCGAAGGCGGCGGCGATCACGTTGAGGCCGATCCCCATGTCCACGCGGGACAGCTCCTCGGTGATGATGGCGTTGCCCAGGAAGCCCGCGCCGGGCCCTCCGTACTCCTCGGGGACCCACGCGCCCACGAGGCCGTTGGCGGCGGCCTTCTTGCGGATCTCGGGGGTGTACTTCTCGTGCTCGTCGCACTCCCGGATCAGGGGCGTGAACTCGGCCACGGCGAACTTGTAGGCCATCTCCCTCAACATCTTGAGTTCATCGGACAGCTCGAAATTCATCTCTTTGCTCCTTTTCTGAACGGACCCGGCGGGAATGGCGTCCGGCTGCACCCCGCCGGCCCCGGGGTTGGTGGTCGGCGCTAATCGCGCTTGTTGCTGTTGCGCCAGATGCCCTGGGCCTCGGCCGCCTTGATCAGCTCGTCGCGCGTGTCGGGGTGGGCGATGTTGATGAGCCCCTCGGCGCGCTGCCAGGTGTTCTTGCCCTTCATGTTGACCTTGCCGAACTCGGTGACGACGATGTGGTTGATCGTCCTCGAGACGGTGACGATGCCGCCGGGGGGCAGGTAGGGGACGATCCGCGAGCGGATCTTGCCCTCCTTGTCCTTGTAGCTCGAGGGCAGGCAGATGATGGATTTTCCGCCCCTGGACTCGTAGCCGGCGAGCACGAAGTCGAGCTGGCCGCCCGTGCCCGTGATCTGACGGAAGCCCGAGGACTCGGAGCAGACCTGCCCGTAGAGGTCCACCTCGATGGCGTTGTTGATCGTCACGACGTTGTCGTTGAGCGCCACGATGGAGGGCTTGTTGGTGTAGTTCACCGGGTAGGTGGCGCACCAGGGGTTGTCGTCGAGGAAATCGTAGAGGATCTGCGTGCCCAGGGCGAAGGTGTAGACGAGCTTGCCGGGGTCGATCTGCTTCCGGGCGCCCGTGAGCTTGCCCGCGTTGAACATGTGGACGTAGGCGTCGACGAGCATCTCCGTGTGGCAGCCCAGGTCCTTGAGGTCCGACTCGGCGATCATCATGCCCACGGCGTTGGGCATGCCGCCGATGCCCAGCTGGATGCAGGAGCCGTCCCGCATCTCCTCGACGATGTAGAAGGCCACCTTCCGGTCCACCTCCGAGATGGGCGGTGTCGGGATCTGCGTCAGGGGCGGGTTTTCCCCCTCGACGATGTAGTCGACCTGGCTGATGTGGATCGCCTCCTCGTAGCCGCCGAGGCATCGGGGCTGGTTCTTGTTGACCTCCACGATGACGATCTTGGCCCGGTCGCAGAGGGCCTTGGAGTGGGAGCACTGGGGGCCGAAGTTGAAGAAGCCGTTCTTGTCCATCGGGCAGACCTGGAGCATGAAGACGTCGAGGTCGTCGATCTCCTCGCGGCAGTACCGCGGGACTTCGCAGTACTTGACGGGGGTGTAGTATACCGGCACGCCCTTGTCGGCGAACTTCCGGTCGGCCCCCGAGAAATGCCAGCTCACCCAGGTGAAGACCTCGCCCTTGGGGTCGGCCAGGACCACCTCCGGGGCGTAGGCCGTGACGCAGCTGCGGACCTTGACGTCCTTCAGCTCGCCCTTGCGGGCGGCCAGGGCCTTGTCGCAGGCCCGGACCATGCCCAGGAAGGATCCGTACTCCACCCAGTCGCCGGACTTGACGACACGGGCGGCCTGTTCCGCGGTGACGAGTTTCTTCTTGTACTGGTCCATCAGACTCATGGCGTTCCTCCCCTTTTTTATGGAATGCCGCACGGCCCGGCCCCCTGAGGCCGGACCGTGCGGATGCGCCGTTGCCGTTCCGTCCGGGATGCCCGTGCCGGAGCCCTCAGATCATCTCCAGGGCCGTCGCCATGGACACGCCGCCGCCGCCGCAGAGCGTCGCGAGGCCCAGCGTCTTGCCCCGCTTCTTCATGGCATGGAGGAGCGTCACCATGATGCGGCAGCCCGTCGCCCCCACCGGGTGCCCGAGGCCACAGCCCGAGCCGTTGACGTTGGTGATCTCCCGGTTGATCCCGAGCTCCTTCTCGCAGCCCAGGTACTGGCCCGCGAAGGCCTCGTTGAGCTCGATGAGCTGGAAGTCCTCGAGCTTCAGCCCCGAGCGCTTCAGGAGATCCCGCACGGCGGGCGCCGGGCCCAGGCCCATCACCGAGGGGTGAACGCCGCCGTAGCCCACGGCCTTGATCCTGGCGATGGGCTTGCAGCCCAGCTCCTTGGCCTTCTCGGCGGACATGATCACCATGGCCGCCGCCCCGTCGTTGATGCCCGAGGAGTTGCCCGCCGTGACCTTGCCGATTTTGGGCAGGAAGGCCGGCGGCAGGGCCGAGATCTTCTCCTTGGTGAGGCCGGGGATGAAGTGCTCGTCCTTGTCGAAGACGACGGGCGGCTTGCCCTTCTTCTGGGGGATCTCGATGGGGACGATCTCCTCCCTGAAGTCCCCCTCCTTCGTGGCGCGCTCGGCGTTGTTGTGGCTGCGCAGCGCCACGATGTCCATCTCCTCGCGGCTGATGTTGTACATCTGCGCGATGAGCTCCGCCGTATGGCCCATGATGTACGGCTTTCCCTTCATCGCCTCGATCACGGGGCCTTCCTTCACGGGGCCGTTTTCGAGCCCGGGCTGGAGGCGCGAGCCGCAGTAGAGGGCCTCGATCATCATGTCGTCGAAGCTCGTGTTCTGCAGGCGGCAGCCCCAGCGGGCGGCCTGCACCGCGTAGGCCACGCCGGACATGTGCTCGACACCGCCGCCGAGCACCACGTCGACAAGACCCGCCTGGATCATGGCCATGCCGGAGATGACGGCCTCCATCCCCGAGATGCAGACGCGGTTGATGGTGACGGCCGTCGAGGTCTCGGGGATGCCCGCGTCGAGGGCCGCCACGCGGGCCACGTTGAGCGCGTTGTAGGGCTCGATGCAGTTGCCGAAGCGCACGTCGTTGACGAGGGCCGGGTCGATGCCCGCCCGCTTGATCGCCTCCCTCATCGCCGCGCTGGCGATCCGGTAGGCGTGAACATCCTTGAGTGAGCCGCCGAAGGAGCCGATGGCCGTCCGGCAGGCCGATACGATGACAACGTCTTTCATGATGAACTCCTTTTAGGCATAAGGCATGAGGCATCAGGCATCAGGCGTCAGGATTGAAAGGGAAGGATTCTTCCCTGATTCCTGCGGCCTGTTGCCTGCAGCCTGTGGCCTATTTTTTATAATCAAACACGCCCTTGCCGCTCTTGCGGCCGAAGCGCCCCGCGCGCACCAGCTTGACCAGCAGCGGGGCCGGCCGGTACTTGTCGCCCAGCTCCCGGTGCAGGTTCTCCTGCACGTGCAGCAGCGTGTCGAGCCCCACCAGGTCCGACAGGGCCAAGGGGCCGATGGGGTGGTTGCAGCCCAGCACCATCCCCTTGTCGATGTCCTCGGCGCTCGCCACCCCCTCGCCCAGCACGAAGAAGGCCTCGTTGAGCATCGGGCACAGGATCCGGTTGACCGCGAAGGCCGGGGCCTCGTTGACCACGATCGTCTCCTTGCCGAGCGACTTGCCCCACTCCAGGGCGATCTTGAGCGTCTCGTCGGAGGTCTCGTAGCCCTTGATGACCTCGAGGAGCTTCATCACCGGCACGGGGTTGAAGAAGTGGGTGCCGATGAACTTGTCGGGCCGCTTCGTGACGGCCGCCATAGCCGTGATGCTCACGCCCGAGGTGTTGCTGAAGAAGAGGCACTCGGGCTTCACGATGGCCTCGAGCTCCTGGAAGACCTTCTTCTTGACCTCCAGCAGCTCGATGATGACCTCGACGACCACGTCGGCCTCCGCCGCGGCCTCCTTGAGGTCCAGCGTGGGCTTGATGCGGCCCAGGATCGCGTCCATGTCGGCCTGGGTGCGCTTGCCCTTCTCGACCTCGCGGGCCAGGTTCTTCCTGATGGTGTTCATGCCGCCGTCGATGAATCTCTGCTCGATGTCGCGCATGGTCACCTCGTAGCCCGCCTGGGCGCACACCTGGGTGATCCCGTTGCCCATCAGTCCCGCTCCCAGCACGCAAATCTTCTTGATCGCCATAATCCAGTTCCTCCTGGTTTCGTTGGTTTCGTTCAGTCCCTCTGTCCGTTCTTTTCGTCCCTCGCGCTGCGCCGCATGGACGCGCTGCCGGGTGCTGCACCCCCGCGGGGCAGGGGATCAGGCACACCCCCGCATCTTGTTGTTTCCGGTTTCAACGCTTGAGTCTGCATGCGGTGCGCGCGTTGTTGCCTTGCAGTCGAGGAGGCGGGGCCGGGTGGCGTCGCCCGGCCCCGTGCAAAAAGACGGGCAGTGGAAGTCCCCCCTTGCATGCCCTGGGCGCCCCTGCATCGAATCGGGTCTGGAGATGCCGGGTTGCCCTCTCCGCCATGGGATCCCCCTGGCAAACCGGCCGCGAAAACAGCGCGAAACGCAGAGGCACCATGCGCTGTATGGCGAAACGGACGAAAAATCAATATTAGAAGAGTGCTACGAGAATATTACACAAATTGTAAGATGCTATGGCAGCTGCGAGAGGTAGGTCTGGAGGTTGATCTTGCGGTTGTTGAGGCCCAGTTTGTGCCGGATGCGGTGGCGGCAGATGTTGACGGCGCTGGGCGTGACGTTGAGGAACTCGGCGATCTCCTTGGTGCTCCTGCCTTCCTTGATCAGGCCGGCGACCTGGAGCTCCCTCGGCGTGAGGTTCATGTGCAGGGCGGAGAGCTTGCTCGAGAACGGCGCGATGATGTCGCGGAGGTTCGACTCGAGGATGAGGACGCTCGTCCGCGCGACGGGGTCGAGCCTGCCCTTCTTGAGCTTCTCGATGTAGGGCAGGACGAGCTTCCGGACGTTGGTCAGGACCCTTTCCTCCAGCTCGTTGCGGTCCTCCTCGCGGCGTTTCAGGAGAACCCGCAGCGCCGCGTTGAGCTCCTCGAGCTCGCGCGTCTTGATCTCGAGCTCGCCGCCCCGGACCCGGAGCGCCTCGTCGGCCTTCCGCAGGTCGGTGATGTCCACCATCGAGGCGATGCTCTTGCGCGTCCCCGGGATGAGGTCCACCGTGAGGTAGACGTTGCGGGCCTCGCCGGACTTGTGCAGAAAGCGGAACTCGTAGTTCTTGGGCGGCCCCGCGGGGTCGATCCGGCGCAGGCGGTGGTATTCCTTCATCCGCTCCACGTCCTCGGGCATGACGAACTCGGTCCAGCTCTTTCGGTTCTCGGTCTCCTGGCGCGTCCAGCCGAACCGCTTGACGAACTCCCGGTTCACGAGCGACACCGTCGTGTCCTCCTCGAGGATCATCGTGGCCGCTCCCGTGGTCTCGAAGAGCGTCCGGTACCAGGTCTCCGACTGCCGGAGCTGCTCCTGGGCGCGCTTCTCCTCGGAGATGTCCATGGAGTTCCCGAGGATGGCCGGCCTGCCGTCCAGCGTGATGGAGGCCACCGTCTCGAGGATCCAGCGGGTCCCGCCGTGCTTCGTGACGATGCGGAACTCGTGCGGCGAGGCCCGCTCCCCGCGGAGCATGGCCCGGGCGTTTTCCTTGACGGCCTCGCGGTCCTCGGGGTGGACCATGAAGTCCGATTTCCTCCCGATGAGTTCCTCGGCGGAGTAGCCGGCGTACGTGGCGGCGTTGGCGTTGACGAAGCGGAACCGGCCGTCCTGGACAACGTAGATGCCGGCGACGGACTTCTCCGTGAGGGTCCGGAAGAGGTGCTCGCTCTCCCGGAGCGACTCGGCGACCCGGCTCCGGGCGCGCTTGCCCTCGGCGATCATGGCGGCGGCGCGGAAGCTGATCTGGGGGGGCCTGGAGCGTGTCACGGCCTGTCTCCTCGGAGCGGTTCGAGTGTCCTTTTACTACAAAGCGCAGGCACGGTAAAGCCGGAAAAGGTCTGCGAAAATGAGGCATTCCATCGGCCGGTCAAATGGGGTAAGATGCCCCGTGCGTCGGCGCCGCGATAGGGCCCGACGGGAAGAGAGGTGCCGGGTGAAGAAAAGCGGGTCCAGAAAGGAAGGCCGTCGCAAGCTCGTGGAGATCTTCGACTCCCTCGAGGCCGAGCAAGTGCGCGTCCCCGCGGAGGACGAGCCCCCCGAGGCCGAAAGCCCGCCTGTGCCGCCGCGCGAGGACGTCTCCCTCGACCCGGTGCAGCACTACCTGCGCGAGATCGGCCGGGTGCGGCTGCTGACCCCGAAGGAGGAGATCGAGCTGGCCCGGCGCATCGAGAAGGGCGACGCGGAGGCCCGGGAGAGGATGATCCGGGCCAACCTGCGCCTCGTCGTCTACATCGCGAAGCACTACGCGAGCCGCAGCTACGGCCTGTCGCTGCTGGACCTCATCCAGGAGGGCAACATGGGGCTCTTCAAGGCCGTGGAACGATACAACTGGCGCCGCGGGGTCCGGTTCCCCACCTACGCCCGGTGGTGGATCCGCCAGGCCATCACCCAGGCCATCCGGCACCAGGCGCCCGAGGTCCGTCCCGCGATCTCGAAGTACACCCAAGCCCGGGAGAGGCTCCGGCGGGAACTGGGGCGCGACCCCGAGCCGGAGGAGGTGGCCGAGTCGCTCGACGTCGACATCGACGACGTCCAGCTGATGGCCGAGCTGCTCGAGGCCAGCGAGGAGAGCCCCGTGCAGGACGAGCTCTACGAGGACGGGGGGCTCATGCCGCTGCTGCCCATGGACCGCAAGGCCCTCAGCGGCCATCTCGCGGAGATACTCCACGAGCTCTCCCCCCGCGAGCAGGAGATCCTGAGCCTGCGCTTCGGCCTCACCGACGACGAGCCCCGCACCCTCGAGGAGATCGGGAAGAGGTTCGGCCTCACCCGCGAGCGGGTGCGCCAGATCGAGAACCGCGCCCTCGAGAAGATCCGCAAGCTCGAGAAGGCCAAGATCCTCGAGGAGTTCTAGACGGGCCGTGCCGGGCAAGGTTCCGGTTGACAGGGCGCACCGGATATTCTATACAATTTCACAGGATAGGACACTTCCGGCAGCCGCGGGAGCGTTGCCGGCCGAAGACCGAAACCACGGGATGCCGGATCAGCTCCGGCATCCGGCTTTTTTAGGACAATCGCACGGGACCGGCAGGGGCCCGAGACGAGGAACGCCATGAGAGTCAGAACCCGCTTTGCACCCAGCCCCACGGGCTACATGCACGTGGGCAACCTCCGGACGGCGCTGTACGCCTACCTCTGGGCGAAGAAGAACCACGGGGACTTCATCCTCCGCATCGAGGACACGGACCAGGAGCGCATCGTCGAGGGCGCCGTGGAGCTCATCTACCGGACCCTCGAGGAGACGGGGCTCATCTGGGACGAGGGTCCCGACAAGGGCGGCCCCTATGGCCCCTACATCCAGCACGAGCGAAAGCCCATCTACAAGAAGTACGCCGAGGAGCTGATCGAGAAGGGCGTGGCCTACTACTGCTTCTGCGACAAGGAGCGCCTCGAGCAGCTGCGCACGAGCTTGCAGCTGCGCAAGCTGCCCTTCCGCTACGACGGCCACTGCAAGAAGCTCTCGAAGGAGGAGATCCGGAGAAAACTCGACGCGGGCGTGCCCCACGTGGTGCGTCAGAGCATCCCCACCATGGGCTCGACGACCTTCGAGGACGAGGTCTTCGGCACGATCACCGTCGACAATGCGACCCTCGACGACCAGGTGCTCCTCAAGTCCGACGGGATGCCCACCTACAACTTCGCCAACGTCGTGGACGACCACCTCATGGCAATCACCCACGTGATCCGGGGCAACGAGTACCTGAGCTCGACGCCGAAGTACAACCTGCTCTACCAGGCCTTCGGCTGGGAGATCCCCCACTACGTCCACTGCTCGCAGGTGATGCGCGACGCCCAGCACAAGCTCTCCAAGCGGGACGGGGATGCCTCCTACGCCGACTTCATCGAGAAGGGCTACCTCAAGGAGGCCATCATCAACTACATCGCCCTGCTGGGCTGGAACCCGGGCACGGAGCGCGAGAAGTTCACCCTCGCGGAGCTCATCGAGGCCTTCGACATCGCCGGGATCAGCCGCTCGCCGGCCATCTTCGACGTCCACAAGCTCACCTGGCTCAACGGCCAGTTCATCCGGGAGATGCCGCTCGAGAAGTTCCACGAGGCCGCGCTGCCCTGGATCCGCAGGGCCGTCCGGCGCGAGGACCTCGACCTCGTCAAGGTGAGCCGCGTGCTGCACGAGCGCACGGAGAAGCTCTCCGACATCCCCGGTCAGCTCGACTTCATCGACGCGCTGCCCGAGTACCCGCCGTCGCTCTACGTCTCCAAGAAGATGAAGACCGACGAGAAGATCTCGCTCGAGAGCCTGCGGGCCCTGCTGCCGGTGCTGGAGAACCTCTCGCCCTGGGACCACGAGACCCTGCACCGCGAGATCTTCGCCCTCGTCGGGAAGCGGGGAGTCAAGAGCGGCGTGATCCTGTGGCCGCTGCGCACCGCCCTGTCGGGCAGGCAGTTCACGCCCGGCGGCGGCGTCGAGCTGGCCGACATCTTCGGCCGCGAGGAGACGCTGCGGCGCATCCGCAAGGGCATCGAGCTGCTCGAGAAGGCCGCATGAGCGGTCCGCGCAACCGCGCCGGATCGGGAAGGCCGCGGCAGTCCGGTTCCCGCACCGGGGGCACGGGCCCGCCCTGATCGATCGCGAATGACCCGCTGCAATGATCCCTCTCTGGCTCAAGGTATCCTATTCGCTGTTCGTTGCGGTGACCGTGGCGGTCTATTCCGCCAAGTACCGCCCCGGGAACTTTCTCTGGTTCTCGGACATCGCCTTGCTGGCCGCCGTGCCCGCATTGTGGCTCGAAAGCAGCCTGCTGGCGAGCGCGGTGGCCGTGGGGGTCCTGCTGCCCGAGGTCCTCTGGAACGTGAGCTTCTTCGTGCAGCTGATGACGGGGAGGCGGGTCTCGGGGCTCACGGACTACATGTTCGAGGCGCGGCTGCCGC